>Ga0207689_10004269_pt1 | contig 13004 bp, 9 predicted proteins | sample KBSMisM52_FD_184312 | JGI IMG/M metagenome (GOLD analysis project Ga0207689, IMG submission 184312) | Miscanthus rhizosphere microbial communities from Kellogg Biological Station, Michigan, USA - KBS Miscanthus M5-2 (SPAdes) (version 2) | ecosystem: Host-associated > Plants > Roots > Rhizosphere... | reverse complement strand
TTCGCGCCGAGCGCAATCCCATTCGAAAGCCGCTTATTCACTCGCACCGTGCCTGCATTGAAATTCGAATACGCGGCGGCCTGCTCGTAGTTGAAAATCAGGTTGGTCGGATTCGTGTTCGGACTACTTGGCGTCGCCCGCGGAGCGCTCGTGATGTCCAGGTGATTGCCTTTCGACCCGTTGTAACCCAGGTTCATTACGATTCCCCACCGCAGCGTCTTCTGCACATCGAGATTCCACACCTCCACATAGGGCAGATGGTAGTGGGGATCCAGCGAGTAGTTGCCCGTAGTCGCCGGGCCGGGAAAACCCTGAGCAAGCGTGAGGCAAGTCGAGGGCGACGTGCGAGCACAGTCTGAAGCTGCCTGGTTCTGATCGTTCAACGCCTCGTTCGTCTGCTCATCCGCGAACGGAGGCTCGTGCGCCATGGTTCTGCCGAAACCGGCATATTGCCCGACTGTGTAATTCATTCCAAAGCCCGCGCGTAGAACTGCCTGCTTCGGCAGGCGCAAGGCCACACCTACCCTCGGCGCGAGTGCTTTCGTGAACGGAAAAACCAGCGAGTCCGGCAGCTTGCCGCTGAACGGACCTGTGCCGCCCGCCTCTACCTGCGACTGCCCGGTGAACCCCGCCTCAGGGTTGGTATCAACAAACGAAAGACGGCCGTACTTTTCGGTGTAGGGTGCGAAAAACTCGTAGCGCAGTCCAAAATTCAGCGTCAGGCTTGGCAACACACGCCAATCGTCCTGCGCATATCCGTCGATCACGTTGGCGCGCAGGTAGCTTTTATTTATGGCTGTATCGAGCGTTGTCTCCTGCGGCAGCCCCAGAAGAAAATCCGCCACCGACGACCCTGTGTTTTGACTACCGCTCCCATCCTGCGTGAACAGCCCGGTAAAAGTGAATCGGCCCGTAGCATTGGTGCTCGATAGAAAATCATTGTGCACGCGGCGATAGTCACCGCCAAATCGCAGGTTATGCTTTCCATGAATCCAGCTCAGTGTCTCGGTCACCGAGATTGTCTGCATCACCGAAAAGTTGGGCTGTGTTTGTGACAAACCCGTTATGCTGCTCAGTTGCACGCTCGGCAGTCCATAGTTCAACGGACTGCTGTTCAGCGGTGTATTGTCGGGCCCGAGTACCCCTATCTCCGTCGCGATATCAGTCCCGTTCGTGAAGAAGTTTGTCGTCTGGCTGTCGCTGCGATTCCAACTGACATTAAAGATGTTGGTCAGATGGTGGTACCCCAGCGTGTAGCCGGCCTGCAGAGAATCTGAGTCAGATTTGCTCTTTCCACCCAGTTGCGGAAACAGATTCACAATGTCCGATGCCGTGTGACTCCAGTTGTAATTGAAATTAATGCTCTGCCGCAGTCCCTGATTCTGCTGGGCATTTCTTCTTCCGCCTCCTCCTCCGCCACCACCTCGGCCGAACGCCCCGAAGGGAGTCGCATTCGATCCCAGGCCGCGCATGTAACGGATCCCTGCCTGGGTCGAGTTGGATTGCACAGTGGTGAGCAAATGGTAGTTTTGCGCCGACCCAGTCAAGTTAGGTTCAGGAAAGTAGTTCAACAGCGCAACAGCTTCTGGCGAGATGCGCCCACTCGGAATCACGTTCGCGATTCCGTTCGAGGTGAATTGCTGAAACGTCGTTGGGTCGTAGATCGTCGGCAGTCCTGCCGCTGAGAAGTCGCCCGCCCTCTGCGCATCTGTGGGAACGGTTGCATACTCATCAAACGGATTCGAGTTGCGCGAACCTGAGAGCGTGAGAAACACCGTGTCCTTGCCGCTGGGCTTGGTTAAACCCGGAATTTACGGTGCACTGATGAAGGTGATACCGAAGCGGTTGGTGCCGGATGCCGGCTGTTCCTGGGGCTGCCCGCGCAGGCTATAAGGCTGTGCGTTCAACGCCGAATTGCTCCCCATCCAGAAGATTGCCCCATGCGGCTGTCCAGGATTAAAGTTGCGGAAATTCATTCTCCCGCCGCCAAACCCTCCAAACCCGCCTCCTCCTCCAAAGCCGCCGGGACCGCCGCCCATGAAGCCGCCGTTCCCGGGTCCTCCTCCGCTGAACACCATGATCCCTTGACCGTCCTGCCCGCCGTTCTGCGCCCGCATGGTTTCAAACGCATCCCGCAATCGATCCATATCCACGCCCGCCATTGGGCTCACAGAACCCGATTGCCCGCTGATGGCAACGGATTGATCGCTGAAGTCGGAATTGCCCGCGATAGAAGGCAGTGCCGCTCCGCTCGCTCCCGCGGAACCAGTCTGCGTATCGGTTCCAGCTGTGAGGGAATTCAGCAAGCTCAAGCTTTGTGCGCCGTTGCCAGCGAGCTGACGGATGGCCTGCGAGACTTGCTCCGTTTGAGCATCCTGTTGCTGGGCCTGCTGAGCAGCGCGCGATGCAAGCATCAGTTCGAAATCCACCGTCTGCTCGCGGCTGGTCGCGTTCAACACAGCTTCTTTTGCGCTCGCTGCGAAGGCCGCAAACTGCGTGCGAATCACGTAGCGCCCATTCTGAGGAATGGACATCGACCATGCGCCATTAATGTCGGTCGTTGTTGAATAGCGTTTGCCCGTCAGGGTGTTCTGAGCCGTCACCGTGACACCGGGCAACGGGGTCGCCCCGCTCTTCGCATGGCCGTGGAGCTTGCCCCCGGCTACAGCTTGCGGTGCTTCAGCGCTGGCAGCAGGCGCACTCGGATTTGCGGGTTGCGGCGGAGTTGGAGTCTGGGCCAGGGTACCAAGACCCCCGGCTACGAGGAACCCCACTGCAACCGCGCTTCGTATCGCCCGCAGCCCCATTCATGCTCCCGTTCATCTCGCGCCTGTATTGAGAGAGACGCAAGGCAGCCCCTGAAGGTTTACGATTCCCGCATCCTGGCGGGCCATCATAAACTTGGTTCATGACTTCTCCGAATGCAGCGCCCAACAACCTGCAAATCGAAGAGCTCACCGCCAACTCGTCCTCGGCGGCCATCGCCCAGGCAAAAGAGTTGCTGCTCGAATATGGCCGCTTTGTTATTGCCCAGCCAGGCGCTGCTCGCTTTTGCTTTGGCTCCCTTGAGAAGGAAGCCGACCGGCTGCCTCTGAGCTACCACGAACAGGGCGGAGGCTGCCTGATGGCGCGATTAGGCGATGAGCCTGCGGGATTCGTTGCCTGGCGCGCGTTGCCCGCGACGGTTTCGCCCGACGCCTGGGAACTGAAGCGCCTTTGGGTGCGTCCTCTTGCGCGGGGTTTCGGCCTGGGGCGCATTCTCACCACGGCCGTACTCGATCGCGCCGCAGCGTCTCACCAAAAAGCTCTCTACCTCGACACCGCTCCTGCCGCCATGGCAGCCGCGCATCGCCTTTACCTTGAGATGGGATTCGCCCCATGTGCGCAGTACAACGACAATCCCGTTGAAGGACTGGCCTACCTTGTAAAATCTCTCTGAACTCCGGTGCCCTTCGCCGAAACTGTAATCATCTCAACGCTTGCTGGGAACGATACGTTCGCATCGATACGTTCTCCAGATCACTTGCGAAAACCCCCTGCGCGACACGCTCGCTGGCCTGTTGCGCATAGGTCAACCGGTCGTCAAGGTAACTCCGGTGTTTCCCTTCGGAGAATTCTGCTTGCATTCCTGGGCAGTGCATGTTTACTCTCATGCCAATAACTCATTAGTAGCTACCGTGCAAGTGACTCGACGGGCAGCGGAAAGAGTCTTCCGTGATCAAGATCGGCACCACCATCCGCTCCCACCGCCTCCAGAAGGGGCTTTCCCAAGGCGACATCGAAAAAAAGACTGGCCTGCTGCGCTGTTACCTGTCCCGGGTCGAAAACGGCCACACGGTTCCTTCGCTAGACACGCTCTCGAAGATTGCGCTGGCGCTGGATCTTCCCATCGCCCAGTTCTTCGCAGACGAATCGCTTGGACGGCACATTAATGAGCAGCATCTGAACGACGAAGAATTGCGCTTCCTCACCCAGATCCGTCGCTATTCCACGAATCTCAACGAGAGCGACCGCAAGTTACTCCTCGCCATGGTCAAGAAGTTTGCCTCCACCGCGGTGCGGTAGAGACTCGACCAGCCTCTCATCGAAATCGGACCAAATCTGGCAGATCCGCGTTCCTGTCTCTAAACGTCGTTCCCTAAGTGGAATATCGGCTCGACGCCATGACCGCCGGCAAGCAGAGCCTGCTCTTCATGCGACTGCAGCGGCTTATAGTTCTGCGCCACATCCATCGCGAGCCTGAAGTAGCGCTCGTCGCCCGGCGGAATGGCAGCAGTAATCTCGTGTCCTAGGGTCCAACGCAATCCGAGAGACGCCTCATCAGGAAAAGCCGCCGGCTGGTACCAACACTTGGGCTCGGGATGTTTTTCTTTCTGATCCGCCGACCATACAGTCTTGGCCATGCCTTTGAGCGCCAGGATGCCCATCTTTTTCTCCTGCGCCTTCTTCAATATCTGCGGCCCGAAGCCAGCCTGCGTATAAAGCACCCAGTTGAGCGGGAAAAGAATACTGTCGAAGTTGTAGCGATCCATCGCCGCCACCGCAGTCTCCGCCGAATGCACCGAGAAGCCGATGTAGCGTATCTTGCCTTCCTTCTTCGCGGCTTCCATTGTTTCCATCGCGCCGCCGGGTCCCAGCACCTTGTCCAGATCTGTCATCTTCGTGAGCGCATGGAACTGGTATAGATCGACGTGATCCGTTTTCAGCAGTCGCAGAGACTCTTCGAGCTGCGCGCGCGAATCGTCCTTCATCCGGCCCTCGGTCTTGCAGGCCAGAAAGCAGTTCTTGCGATACGGTGCCAGCGCGGGCCCAAGACGCTCCTGGGCGTTACCATAGCTGGGCGCAACATCGAAATAGTTGATGCCGCGATCCACAGCCTCGGCCACAATGTTCGACGAGGCCGCGGGATCCTCGTTCATCACAACGATTCCGCCAAATGCAATGATCGAGAGTTGCTCGCCGGTCTTGCCGAGTGTGCGCTTCGCAATTGGATTTGAGGCAGTTCGACTACCCGCTTTGAGTTTGCTTGTGGAGGCCACTGCGGCAGCGGTAACGGCAGCTTGCATCAGAAATTCGCGGCGCTTCATAGTCATCCTCCAGAGAGTGGAATGAGACGAGCGGCGTTCTATTGAGATTTTCGCACAAACCAGACGATCTGGACTCGCCGCTTACTTCGGCAACTGCGCAAGAAAAAACGCGAACAGCACAAGCAATCCAACGACCATTCCGACGGCTACCCGCAACCGCGATTCAAAAACCGCCTTGGTCGCTCCGAGTCTCGGAATCATCGGCGCCGCGAAGACCAGGCCACAGGCGAAGCCCCCCAAATGCGCCATATTGTCGATCATAATACCGGTCCCGAAAAAGCGAGTCCCTCCGCTGATCGAGAATCCAATCACCAGATTGATTGCCGCGAAGTAAATCACGGATCTGCGCAGCTTTTTCAACTCCATCGGCGGCACGGGCAGCCGCTGCGACTTCAACAAAACAATCAGCGCCCCCGCGATGCCAAAAACCGCGCCGGAAGCCCCCGCGCCTACCGGTCCAAACAGCGCATAAGGGCTCTCCCAACCGCGATACCAGAACCAATTCACCACCGTTGAGAGCAGGTTCCCGGCTGCACCGGTGAGAATGTAAACCGCGAAAACGCCAATCGAACCCATCAACGGCTCAGCCAGCAATCCCAGATTCCACAAGCACCACATATTTGTGGCCAGGTGAAGAAGCCCAACGTGCACAAACATTGCGGTGACTATGCGCCACCACTCGCTGTTCAACAGCACCGCACCCGCATTGTCGGCTCCCCAGTGCAGCAGTTGCTCCGGCATCGGGTTCATGGGGTTGACTCCCCGCAAAGTCATCGCCAGAAAGACCGCGCAGTTGATTCCCACTAGCAGGTAGGTCGCTGGCGAAGTAGCCCAAGTCGAACGCTGCCGACGCTGCTCTTGCGGCTGGGGCGGAGTGTAGTCGGATCCCGGCGGAAGAATCTCCGGATCCAAACCGGGTCCCCCACGGTCGAGTCTTAGTAATCGAGATGGGGGAGCGGGATTGTAACTTCCCATAGCATCAATGTAATTCATTTCAAGAGCGCCAGCCGCGGCTGAGCCATCCCATTCAAACAACACGTACTCCCCGAACAAGTCCGACTGAATCTTTCGATGTAGTCTGTTCTTTGGTCTTCTTCGCTGACGGCCGTGTTCATTTGGCCGCCAATTTTGCGGACCGTAAGGAGCAAGAATTTTGAGTCCATCTACAGATACGCCCAAACAGATTCGCCGAGCGCTGCTCAGCGTGACGGATAAAACCGGACTCGTGGAGTTTGCAGAAGTCCTGGCAGGTTTTGGCGTCGAGTTGATCTCAACAGGTGGAACGGCCCGCGCCCTTCGCGACGCCGGCCTCGCCGTCAGGGACATCAGCGATCTCACCGGCTTTCCTGAAATGCTTGACGGTCGCGTAAAGACCCTTCATCCGCGGGTGCACGGCGGACTGCTCTACATTCGCGGCAATGCCGACCACGAAGCCGCAGTCGCCGCTCACGAAATCCAACCAATAGACATGGTCGTCGTGAACCTCTATGCCTTCGAGAAGACGGCCGCGCAGCCCGGAGTCGCCTTCGGCCACCTTATCGAGAACATCGATATCGGCGGACCTTCCATGGTGCGCTCCGCCGCAAAAAACTTCGAAGACGTCGCCATCGTGACCCGCGTCGCCGACTATCCTGCATTGATCCAGGAGATGAAGAGCGCCAACAGCGCCGCCCTCAGCCGCGAAACTCGCTGGAAACTGGCGCGGCAGGCCTTTGCAACCACCTCTGCCTACGACACCGCGATCGCCAACACCCTCGACCAGATTGCGCAAGCTCCTCTTCCCGAGAATCCCGCTTCACCCGACGCCAATGCCTTTCCCTCAACCCTGCGCATTAACTTCCCCCTGGCACAATCGTTGCGCTATGGTGAAAATCCTCATCAGCGCGCTGCTCTCTATTCCGACGGATCTGGCCTGGGCATTGCGGGTGCGACCCAACTCCAAGGCAAAGAATTGAGCTTTAACAACCTCGTCGACCTCGATGCATGTTGGGAACTGGCACAGGAGTTTGACGAGCCCGCCGCAATCATCGTGAAACACACCAACCCATGCGGTGCAGCCACAGGCAAGTCCATTCTTGAGGCATATGAGAAGGCACTCGCATGCGACCCGGTTTCCGCATTCGGCGGCGTTATCGGGATCAATCGCACCGTGGACGGCGAAGCCGCCGCAGAAATTGCCAAGCTCTTCGTCGAAGCCATCGCAGCTCCAGCCTTTAGTCCGGAGGCGCGCGAACGCTTCGCCGCTAAAAAGAATCTGCGTCTTGTCGAAGTCCGTTCCGCGTCACCGCGGCCTGTTGTCAAACACGTTTCTGGCGGCTTGCTTCTGCAGGACGCCGACACAGGCCGCGTCACCGAAGACGAACTGAAAGTCGTTACCTGGCGTCCGCCCACGGCCGAAGAACTGCGCAGCTTGATCTTCGCGTGGCGCGTCTGCAAGCACGTCAAGTCCAATGCCATCGTCTATGCGCGCGATGGCCAGACAGTCGGGATGGGCGCAGGCCAGATGAGCCGTGTCGATGCTGCGCGGTTCGGTGCGCAGAAAGCTGTGCTGCCCCTAAAGGGCACTGTCGCCGCATCCGACGCTTTCTTTCCCTTTCCTGACGGCCTTGAAGCTGTGGCCTCCGCGGGAGCAACTGCCGTGATTCAACCCGGCGGGTCCGTAAAGGATGACGACGTAATCGCTGCCGCAGACAAGCTCGGAATCGCGATGGTCTTCACCGGCATTCGCCACTTCCGCCATTGATTTCTCGTTGGACGCCCGGCCTATGACGCCCACCGGCACCCTTCCCGCGCGCCTGCTCCCGAAAGCCGCCGCGTTGTTCCGTCAGATGGACTGGAACCGAGGCTTGCGCGCCGCCGTTGCTCTCTGTACGCCCCTGGTCGTCGGTGAACTCGCAGGATTCCATAGCATGGGTTGGGCTGCCCTCGGTGGGTTTGAGGCTATCCTCGCGGACACAGGCGGTCCTTACCGCTCGCGACTAAGCAGCCTGGCAACTCTCTCTTTCGGTGGTGCCATCGGCCTCTTTCTCGGTTGCATCTCAGGCAGAAGTCTCAACTGGGCGATCCCCGTAACCGTGGCATTCTGCTTCCTGTGGAGTTACATCGCGGTGCTCGGCCCGCCATTCTCGTCTGCTGGTCTTCTCGTCCAGGTAATATTCATCTGCGGCATCGGCGCGCCCGAGGCGGGATGGCCTACAGCACTCGGATGGGCGATCACGTTGTTCGTCGGCGGAGTGTGGGCGGCGATCCTCTCGCTTTTCTTGTGGCCGCTCGATGCCTATCGCCCAGCCCGAGCCGCTGTCGGCGACTGCTACATCGAGCTCGCCTCTTTCCTGGGATCAATCGCCGATCTGGCCAGCCGTGACAAGTCCGGACACGCCAAACCGGAGTTGTGGCATCGGCTCGCTCAACACCATCAATACCGCATTCGCAAAGCTGTTGAGCGCGGATGGCAAGCCGTAGCCAACATTCGCGCCGAGCGCCAGGGTAACTCAATTCGAGGTCGCCAGTTGGTGGTTTTGTTGGAGCATGCCGACTTGTTGATCGCGCGAACCGTTACGTTAGCGGAACACCTCGAGGTCCAAGCCGGCGCAGAAAATACGAAGTGCTTCGATCGCGGCATCTCCGGCCTTGATGAATTGCGTTCAGCCGAAACGTGGCTAGCCTCGATGCTCGTTCGTCGTCGCCGAGTGTCCCTCGAGGCAGCACAATCCAAACAAACTGAAATGCAGCAACTGCCCCGAAAGTTGGAGAGTTGTCTTGACAGCTCAAACGCCGACGACCGTTTCCTTCTCGCCCAGGTCGCCGAAGCCGCTTCCCTGCTCGAAGGTGCAATTGAAAGCGCATCTCTCCTGCGGTTGGGTAAAACAGCTGTTTCATCAAATATGGCGGCCGCATCAGCCGGTCATTTTGGATACGTCTATGAGCGGCTCGGCGAATTGCGTCAAGGGTGGAAGCTGGAACTTCTTCGCGCCAATTTCACGCGCCAGTCTCTCGCCCTGCGCCACGCTGCACGCGTCGCCCTCGTATGCGGCATCGACGTTACACTGATCCTTCTTTTCCGCATCGATCATGGCTACTGGTTGCTGCTTACCTCTCTCATCGTCCTGCAGCCACATGTCTCGGGCACACTGCGCAGAGGTCTCGAACGCATCGGCGGCACGGTCGCCGGCGGCATCCTTGCAGCGCTGCTCGCGGTACTTCTCCACTCCCAACTGGTCAAGGCCGCTGTGCTTTTTCCGCTGGTGCTTCTCGCGCTTGCCATTCTGCCGGTCAGTTACGCAGCCTTCGCTTTCTTCCTCACTCCGGCGTTTGTGCTTGCGTGGCTCCCCTACTCGGGCGATTGGCAGCTCGCCGTCGTGCGCACGTTGAACACCATCGCCGGCGCCATTATCGCTGTGCTCGCAATGCTCTTCCTGTTTCCGGTGTATGAACGTGAGCGGGCGCCAGAGTTTTTACGTGCCAGCCTCGCGGCCGATCGCCGTTACCTGGCACAGTTGCGTGAATCGTGGCGAACCCGATCCCGCTCCACGCGCTTGCTTGCGAATCTCCGGCGAGCAACCGGCCTTGCCCACAACGACACGGACGAGTCGCTGGAAAGGCTTCTGGCCGAAAGTTGGCGGCGCCGTTTGCCGTTCGCCCAGTTTGCTACCGCGTTCGTCACCTACCTGCGCCGATTTGCACAGAGCGTAACCACACTCACCACCCTTGACGGGGAATGGGAATGGAAGCAGTCCCTCCAGGTGCAGAGCCGGCTTCAGCTGCTGGACCATCGCCTTGCCTGGCTTGAGCAGCACGCAAACACGGATGCGAATCCGAACTCAATGCCATGGCCCGAACCCGCTCTTTGGGAGTTGCATCCTCCGGTCCCGGTGCAGAACCATCCGGGCGAGCGACAGCTCCAGCGACTTGAGCGTCAGATTGAGATTCTTTATCGCCAATTGAATTCGCTTCGAGAGCACGGAGGGCTGCCTGGCTTCAGACAACCCTGATAAATCAAACAGGTCCATCGGGGTCGCACGCCTTACAGCTCGCATTTGGGCCACTCGTTGGTGCTAAATCCTTGGAAACGGCCTATCCTCTGCGACCATTCACGGGTAAAATCGTCTCTAACAGTAGGCAGGCTCGACCGGCTGGCTGCCACATCGACACTCAGCGTTCAGGAGAGGACTGTACTCGACCGGCTGATTCTAAAACGCTTTGGATCCCCGAGGATCATGAAAATAGAGAAACTATCATCGCCTCTCTGGCTGTACATGGCAGCCGCGTCCCTGGTTACCCTCCCGATGCTTGGCGCAAGTGCTCAAAGCGCGCCAGCGAAGCCAGGTCCCACACCTCCGGCCCAATCTGCGCCGGCCAAGACCACAGCCGAAGCCACTCCCTCCCCGGTCGATCGCTCTCAGGCATACTTCCACTCTGCTTTGGCCCACATCTACGAAGAGCAGGCCATCGCTTCTGGACGCCCCGAATACATGCGGCATGCCGTCGAGGAGTACAAGACCGCGCTGAGCGCAGACCCCGGTTCGCCGCAGCTCAACGATGAGTTGGCAAACCTCTATTTCAGAACCGGTCAGGCTCGCGAAGCTGAAGCCACCGCGCGAGGTTTGCTCAAGACTTCTCCCAACGATGTCGAGGCCCACAGATTGCTCGGGCGGCTGTACCTGCGCCAGTTGAGCGAGGCACAAAACTCTGTCTCCTCGTCATCTCCGAGCGGTAATACGCTCGACCAGGCCATTGCAGAATTCGAGAAGATCATTGCCCTCGATCCAAGAAGCGTTGAGGACCGGATGGTGCTTGGCCAGCTCTACACCGTCAAACACCAGCCAGAGAAAGCTGAAGAGCAGTTCAAAATTGCGCAGGATATCGAGCCGGATTCTGAAGACGTGGTCCTCAATCTCTCCCGCGTCTATGCCGAAAACGGCGACCTCGCCCATGCTGCAAGAGTCATCGAAGCAGTGCCCGCTGCAGATCGCACTCCGAAGATGGAGTTCGCGCTCGGTGCGACGTACGACCAGCTTAAGCGCACCAAAGACGCGATCGCAGCCTACAAGCGCGCCGCTGACATGGATCCCGATGATGGGCGCACGATGGGTGCTCTCGCCCAGGCTCTGCTCAACGACAATCAGCTCGATGAAGCTTTGAAAGAGTACAAGCTGCTTGCCGCTGCCGATCCTGAAGACGCGAGCACCATAGTTCACATCAGCGAAATTCAGCGCCGTCAGGGCAAATATGAAGAAGCGCTGGCCACAATCCGAAAAGCGGTCAAAAAGGATCCTGACTCCCTCGAAGCTGGCTACAACGAAGGGCTGCTGCTGGACGTTCTTGGCCGCTACGAGGAATCCACCCAGATCTACGAGCACATGGTGGAATTGACATCGCATGCCAACGGCGCATACACGGCTGAAGAAAAGAACAACCGCGCGATCTTTCTTGAGCGCCTCGGCTCCGTCTACCACGAGCAGAACAAGATTGACCAGGCCATCGCGACCTATCAGAAGATGATTGATCTTGGCGGCGATACTGCCGTGCGCGGCTATCAGGGACAGGTAGATACCTATCGCGACGCCAAAATGTTCGATAAGGCGATTGCAGTTTCACGCAAGGCCGTCGAAGCGAACCCAAAAAACCGTGAGTTGAAATTGCTTCTGGCAGGCGAGCTCGTCGACGAAGGAAAGGAAGACGAGGGCTTGGCGCTGGCCAAGAGCCTGCTCGACAATTCACCTAAAGATCGCGACGTCTGGATGGCCATCGGTCAGATGGATATTCGCATTCGCCGCTGGAAGGATGCCGAAGAGGCGCTGAATAAGGCCGCCTCTCTGACCACCAAGAAGGAAGACAACCTCTATGTCCTCTTCCTGAAAGGCTCTCTGGCTGAGCGGCAGAAACACTACGAACCGGCAGAACAATATTTCCGCCAGGCTCTGGAAATCGACCCGAACAACGCCATGGTGCTGAACTACCTCGGTTACATGCTGGCGGATAAGGGAAACAGGCTGCCTGAAGCGCTCAAGATGATTCGCAAGGCCGTGCAACTGGAGCCGATGAACGGCGCCTATCTTGACTCGCTGGGCTGGGCTTACTTCAAGATGGGCCAATACGAACTGGCCGAGGAGAACTTGCGGCAGGCCGTTGAGCGCGACCAGACCGATCCCACCGTCCACGACCACCTCGGCGATCTCTACGAGAAGACAGGCCGCATCCGTCTCGCTGCTGCGCAATGGGAGTTGTCTCTCGCTCAGTATTCGAAGTCGGCTGCTCCTGACGTGGAGCCGGCCGAAGTCGCAAAGGTCCAGCGTAAGCTTGAGACTGCCCGCGTCAAATTGGCGAAGCAGGAAACCGTGGGACAGCCCAAGCCCGAATAAGCTCAACTCGCGGAAAATATCTCGCTAAACACAGGAAGGGCGGCCAAATCTTTCAATGGCCGCCCTTCCTGTTTGCCGCCGTAGGCTGAGGAATGCCGACTCGCGCTATGCAATGGCAAAGCGGGTCGTTTCGCTGGTGGGCAATGATTCAGCCGAAGGCGGAAGCTGTTTGTGATGTGGCATCGAGTGTTTAACGATGAAAACTTCGCTCAGCATGAGACGGGCATTTCCCGCAAGATCTAGAAAGCTGGAGTCTTTCTCGCGGCAGAGTGTCTGCGCTTCATCAGACAACACCGGAGCAATAAAGATTGGCGTCATTTCCTTCCCATGATTCTTGGTAAGGGTGCGCAGTTCCCTTAAGCCGCGTTTGACACAAACGATCTCGCTGCTGTCCTTCACTTTGCAAACGAGAACGCGATGGTGACCGTAGATGTCGATGTCCGCAGTGATGTTTTTTCCGCCTTTGCGACCACCCGACTCAGTGCGAATCTCCCTTAGCTTGATCACAGAAACATCTTGCAGTGCTGCCTTCAGGGCCTCGATTGCTTGAGCCTCC
>Ga0207689_10004267_pt1 | contig 13004 bp, 5 predicted proteins | sample KBSMisM52_FD_184312 | JGI IMG/M metagenome (GOLD analysis project Ga0207689, IMG submission 184312) | Miscanthus rhizosphere microbial communities from Kellogg Biological Station, Michigan, USA - KBS Miscanthus M5-2 (SPAdes) (version 2) | ecosystem: Host-associated > Plants > Roots > Rhizosphere... | reverse complement strand
GTGGGCACGGACCCCGAGCAGCTGGCCCTGAGCAAGGACGGCCGCCGCCTGTTCGTGTCCAACGAGGACGCGGCCACCGTCAGCGTGGTGGAGGCCGCGGACGCGCGCATCGTGGCCACGGTGAAGGTCGGCGGGGAGCCGGAAGGCGTCGAGGTCTCCCCGGATGGGTCCGTGGTGTACGCGACTTCGGAAGAAGACGGCCTCGTGTTCGCGATCGACTCCGCGAAGGCCACGCTCATCCGCAAGTTCGCGACGCCCCCGCGTCCGCGGTCGATCGCCTTCCTCCCCGATGGGTCCCGCGCCTACGTGACGTGCGAAAACGGGCACGCGGTGGCCGTGGTGGACGCGAGGAAACACGTCCCGCTGAAGACGATCGAGCTCACCTTCGAGAACGCGCGCCCGATGGGGATCGTGGCCGCCCCGGACGGGCGGACGGTCTACGTGACCACCGGGCGCGGCAAGAAGGTGGTCGCAATCGACACCGCCACCGACAAGCCGGTGGCGGAGATAGAGGTAGGACCGCGCCCGTGGGGAATCGCCATCTCAGGTGATGGCACTACGTTGTACACGGCGAACGGCCCGTCGAACGATGTGTCGATAGTGGATCTGGCGCAACGGACCGTGGTGGCGCGGATCAAGGTCGGAGACAGTCCGTGGGGCGTTGCCGTCGGACACTGACGTGTCCGGCGACCGGTTTACGTTGCTTCCTGGCCAAACCTCTTCCGCGATCTCTCTTTCGCCTTCATGGCCTCGACCTCGCGGTCCTTGGGCGGCGCGGTGGTGACCATCGATGCCAGCATCCGCTGGCAGGATGCCGTCACCTCGTCGACGGCCGCCTCGAAGGCGGCTTCGTTGGCCTTGGACGGCTTGGTGGCGCCGGAGATCTTGCGCACGAACTGCAGCGCGGCGTTGCGCACCTCGCCCTCCGTGACCGGGGGCTCGAAATTGAACAGCGGACGGATGTTTCGGCACATGCCTCGATGATAAATCAGGAGGTCCCATGACGCGCGCCCTTGGCCTGGCCGTGCTCGCCCTCGTCGCCGCGGCCCCCGTGACGCCGGCCGAAGACGACCTCCTGCGCCTCGGCATGGGCGGCCTCTCGCGCCTGTCCAAGGCGCGCACGCGCTCGATCAGCCCCGAGAACTTCACGGGCGAGAAGGGCAAGGGCGGGATGGCCACGGAAGGGACGGGCGCGAACGTCGCCCGTGACCTCGGCCGGGGCTGGAAGATCTCGCCCTCGGTCAGGATCGCGCCCGGCCAGACTTTCACCATGGGCGAGATCCAGGGCGAAGGCGCGATCCAGCACATCTGGATGACGCCGACCGGCCCCTGGCGGCACTTCATCTTCCGCATCTACTGGGACGGCGAAACCACGCCGTCCGTGGAGTCCCCGGTCGGCGACTTCTTCGCCTCCGGCTGGGGCGGCTACGCCCAGATCTCGTCGCTCGCGGTGTGCGTGAACCCGGGCAGCGCGTTCAACTCCTACTGGGAGATGCCGTTCCGCAAGGGCTTCAGGATCACGATGGAGAACCGCGGCCTCACGGAGCAGACGCTCTACTACCAGATCGACTACGCGCTCGCCCCCGTGCCCGAAGATGCCGCCTACTTCCACGCGCAGTTCCGCCGCGTGAACCCGCTGCCCTACAAGCAGGTCTACACGATCCTGGACGGCGTGAAGGGCTGGGGCCACTACGTCGGCACCTACATGGCCTGGGGCGTCCGCAACAACGGCTGGTGGGGCGAAGGCGAGATCAAGTTCTATCTCGACGGCGACGCCGAGTTCCCCACCATCGCCGGCACCGGGACCGAGGACTATTTCAACGGCTCGTACAATTTCGAGAACCCCGTCACCCACCAGTACCAGGAGTTCTCGACGCCGTATTCCGGCCTCTCCCAGGTCCAGCGGCCGGACGGCCTCTACAAGTCGCAGCAGCGCTTCTCGCTGTACCGCTGGCACATCATGGACCCGGTGCGCTTCGAGAAGGACCTGCGCGTGACCATCCAGGCCCTGGGCTGGATGGCGGGGCGATCGGGAAACGACTCGCGCTACCTGCCCCTGCAGGACGACATCGCGTCCGTCGCGTTCTGGTACCAGCGCGAGCCGCACGCGCCGTTCCCGCCGCTGCCCGACCGCGATTTCCTCGCCGTCAACTGAGCGCCGCGCCGGTCAGGGGCCGATGAAGGTCGTCCTCCGCGACTCGAAGCGGTCGAAGAGCAGCGTGCCCGAGGCTCCCGACTGCAGGTTCTGCGGACCGAGCCGGGCCATGTCGATGCGCGTGGTGTCGTTGTCGAGCCCGCCCAGGGTCGCCGCCGCTCCCCCGTCGATCCAGAGCTGCAACGAGCCGTCGTTCGTGCCCGCGGCCGTCGCCCGCCGCCAATCGAATTCGATCGCGTGCGGCGCATCGGTCACGTTCGCGAACGGGGTGCTCACCACGGTGCCGTTGTCCAGGACCGCCTGCGCCTGCACGGCGTATTGACCCTGGCGGCGCCGCAGGACGATCGTGATCATGCGCGTGCTCGTGCCCTGGAAGGCATTGAACACCCGCACCGTCACCGCACCGGTGCCCGGTCCGGGCAGGAAGCCGTTCGGGTCGAGCAGGAACCGGGAGCGGTAGCGCGTCTCCGCCGCCGGCGTGTCGTCCTGCACGTAGAGCGCGTTCGTGTCCGTGACGTTCGCAGAAACGCCGAACGCGCCGTCGAGGGCCGCGGCGGCGGTGACGGCGAGGCGTCCGCCGACGTTGCGGCTCGACGACCAGCGCAGGAGGTCGCCGGAGTCGAACCCGTCCTTGAACAGCAGGTCCGCGGCCTCGTCGTCGTTGTTCGTCGCGGCCACGTCGGCCGCGTCGACGCCCGTATAGAGGGGATCGCCGCTGACCGCGGGCGCAGTGGCGATCGTGTACGCGACGTTGCCATCTGCGATGAGGTCGTCCACGCCCGTCACGGTGATCGTCCTGGGGACCAGCGCGTCCGCGGGCGTGAACGTGACGGACGGCGGTGAGACCGTCCCTTCCGTGAGATCGGAGCTGCTCAGCCCGATGGTCACGCTCGCGCCGGGAGTCGATCGGAGGACCACCGTGAAGGTCGCTGTACCTCCGGCTTCGGTGGTGACGAGGCCTGTCGTGGGGCTGACCAGGATCCCGGCGACGTCGTCATCCGTGTTGGTGACCGCGACATCGGCCGCGTCCCGGCCCGAGTAGCTGGAGTCGGTGCTGGCCGCGGGCGCGGTGACGACGGTGTAGGCCACGGAGCCGTCCACGGCCGTGTCGTCCACTCCGGTAACGGTCACCATGTGCGGCGTGAGCGCGTCCGCCGGCGTGAACGTGAGCGATGCGGGCGAGACCGTCCCCTCCGTGAGGTCGTCGCTGGTCAGGCCGATGGACACGTCCGACGTGGGCACGGACGTCAGGACCACCGTGAACGTGGCTGCGCCTCCGGCTTCGGTCGTGACGAGGCCACTCGTCGGAGTGACGACGATCCCAGCGGTGTCGTCATCCGTGTTGGTGACGGACACGTCGTCCGCGTCCCGGCCCGAATAGCTCGAGTCGCTGCTCACCGCGGGCGCGGTGACGATCGTGTAGGCCACCGTTCCGTCCACGATCGCGTCGTCCCCTCCGGTGACGGTCACCAGGTGCGGCGTGAGCGCATCCGCCGGGGTGAACGTGAGCGACGCGGGCGAGACGGTCCCCTCCCTGGAATCGGAGCTGGTCAGGCCGATGGTGACGTCGGAAGACGGCACCGACGTGAGCGCCACCGTGAAGGTCGCCGTCCCACCCGCCTCGGTGGTCACGAGGCCGCTGGTGGGAGTGACGCTCACTCCCGCCGCCGCACCCGTGCAGCAGACGGGAGCGGAGGTCGTGATCGTGACGCTCCAGCCTCCGGCGATCGATCCCGACCCGCCCGAGAAGTCGTCGCGCACGAAGAGGCTCCAGGTTCCGTTGGGGTCCGTTCCGCTGAAGACCGAGAGGGCGGTACCGTACGGCGCGGCGGGGGCGGGGGGAACGAACCCATCCGTGGCCGGCTCGTAGGCACTGGGTCTCCAGGTGCCCGACGTCAGCAACGAGCCGTCGGGCAGCGCAGAAGCGGCCGCATCGTCGAAGGTGAGATTGAGGCCGGTGACGTTGCCGCCGCCGCCGGCGTCGGACAGCAGCAGCATCTTCTGCCCGCCCGGACCGACGAGCAGCACGTCGACATCGTCGGTGAAGGCGTGGCTGAACCCGTTGAGGCTCGCCGTGATTTTCACGACCGTGCCCGTGAGCCCGGAGACGCTGATGGACGACGGATAGGGAGTCGCGTTGCCGCTGGTCGGGATGGCGACCGCCGCCGCGTTCGTGAAGGTCTGGGTCCCTCCCGCTCCGCCCGACGTGCCCAGGGTGAAGGTGAAGCTCACCGAGCCGAGGTCCGTCGAGCCATCCTGCAGATGCAGCGTCGCGGTCAGGGTGCCGCCACAGGCGGCGGCCGCGGTGAACGTGAAGGATCGGGAGACCGCGGCCGCGAGCGGCGCGATCGCACCGTAGGACTGCGGCCCGCTGGGCGCCGTGACGCCGCCCGTGGGCAGCAGCGTGGCCACGAGGTCCACGGTCGAGGCGGTGCCGTTGTTCACGAGGGCGAGACCGACGGTCACCGTCTCGTCGGGGTCGACGGCCCCGTTGCCGGCGCCGCAGCTCTCGGCCTGTATCGTGCTCCCGGCGGCGGCGATGACGGGCACCGCCAGCACGTCGTCGTCGGTGTTGGTGACGGAAACGTCCGCCGCATTGCGACCCAGGTACGCGGGGTCGGCGCTGGCCGCGGGCGCGGTCACGATCGTGTAGGCCTGGCTGCCGTCCACCACGGCGTCATCAACACCGGTGACGGTGACGGTCTGGGGGATGAGCGCGTTCGCCGGCGTGAAGAGGAGCGACGGCGGGGAAACGGATCCCTCGGTCGCATCGCTGGAGGAGAGCGCGATCGTCACGTCCGACGTCGGCAGCGACGTAAGCGCCACCGTGAACGTCGCCGTGCCTCCGCCTTCGCTCGTGACGAGCCCGGACGTCGGGGTGACGGTGATGCCCGGCGAGCCCGTGCAGCAGGCCGGGACCGCCGTCTGGATGTTGAGACGCCATCCGCCGCTGATGCTGCCCGCGAAGCCCGAGAAGTCGTCACGGACGAAGAGGCTCCACGTCCCGTTCGGGTTCGCGCCGTTGAAGGCAGCGAGCACGGTTGCGTAGGGGCCGGCGGGCGCGGGCGCCGCGAACGCGTCGGAAGCGGTGCCTTCGTAGTTGGCCGGGCGGAACGTGCCGGAGACGATGGGCGCTCCGTCGGGCACCGCGGTGGCGGCGGCGTCGTCGAAGGTCAGGTTGATGTTGCTGGGGGCTGCCCCTCCGCCCGCGTCCGACATGAGCAGGACCTTCTGGCCCGCGGGTCCGACCAGGAGCACGTCCACGTCGTCCGAGAACCCGTGGCTGTAGCCGGTGAGCGTCGCCGTCACCTTGAGCACCGTGCCCGTGAGCCCGGTGACGTTGATCGACGACGGATATGGAGTGCCCGAGCCGCTGGACGGGATCGTGATGGCGCCGGAGTTGGTGAAGATCCCCGAGCCGCCGGGCGCGGTCGCGCCCAGCGTGAACGTGAAGCTCGCCTGCCCCAGGTCGGACGCGCCGTCCTGGAGCTGCAACGTCGCCACGAGCGAGCCGCCGCAGGCCCCGGCCGCGGTCAGGCTGAAGGGCCGCGCGACCGCGGGCCCGCCGGCCGCGAGCAGGCCGTACGACTGCGGGCCGCTGGGCGCGAGGACCCCGCCGGACGGGAGCAGCGTCGCGACGAGGTTCGTGGTGTCGCCCGTCCCCGTGTTCGCGAGGGAAAGGCTGACGGTGACGGTCTCGCCGGGATCGATCGCGCCATTGCCGCCGCCGCAGGCCTCGGCCGTGATGCTTCCGCCCGCGGCCACGATGTTCGGCACCGGCGTCTCCACGCCGTTGTAGACGACGAGCGCGAAGTCCTGGTCGAGGGCGCCGCCCACGTTGGGCACGCCGTCGGAGTTGATGTTCGAGGCGGTGACGGTCACGGTGAAGGCGCCGGCCGTGCCCGCGGGCAGGAAGACGCTTTCCACGTTGTTGCGCCCGTCCGCGGAGCCGCCGGCCACGGACAGCGCTCCCGCGAACACGTTCCCGCGGTACGTGACGGAGCCGACGCGCACGGTGAGGTCGAGGTCGTTGCGGAAGGCGTTGCCGGTCGTGGAACCGGGCGCGTCCGTCCAGGCCAGGGTCACGCGATAGGGCCGGCTCGTGTCCGTGACGGTGCCCGAGAACGTGCGCGTCTGTCCCGTCGCCGTGAACATGTCGGCCGCGACCTGGTCGCGCAGCACGCGCGGAGTGCCGTCGAAGGCCAGCCCCAGGTCCAGGAGACCCATGCCCTGCGCGTTGGAGGGGAGCGTGTCGCCGGCGTCCGCGCCCGTGAGGTAGCGGGCCGATCCCATCAGGAACGCCTTCGTCATCGCGGGGCTGGGAGCGGCGAGGCCGTGGTTCAGGAAGTACTGGCGCAGGAGCGCGGCCCCGCCCGCGATGGCGGGCGTGGAATGCGAGGTGCCGGAGGACGCGGTGTAGAACTGCTGGCCGGCGGGGAAGAAGCCGTCCACGGGACCGCCGCAGACACCGGTCGCGTCGAAGCAGCCCGAGGCCTGGCCGGTCGCGCCCGGCGTATCCGTCTGGAAGACGCCGCCGGTGACGTGGGTGCCGGGGGCGACGAGGTCGGGCTTGCGTCGGCCGTCCGTGGTGGGGCCACGGCTGGAGAAGGACGCGATGTCGCCCACCGAATCCGCGCCCAGGTCGTCGAGGCCGCACCCGTCCGCGCCGCCGATGGCGCGCACGTTTTCGCTGGCCCCGGCCGTGAGCACGTTCTTGGCCGTGCCGGGGGCCCCGACGCTCGTCGCGGCCGGTCCGTCGTTGCCGGCGGCGAAGACGATCACCATCTCCTGGTTGCCCGCGGCGGGCACGGCGGAGCCGGCCGGCTGCGCGTCGCGCACGAGGGCGTCGAAGGTCTGCGAGTCCACGCTGTAGGCCCCGTTCACGGCCGAGCCCCAGCTGTTCGAGCTGATGCGCGCGCCGTCGCGATAGGCGCGCGACTGGAGGTTCGGGTAGTTCGGGAAGGTGAAGTTCGGAGAGAAGATGACGGAGGATCCCACCTTCACGAAGGGCGCGATGCCGAGGCCGTATTTGTAGCCGTCCGCGTCCTCGAAGGGGAAGCCGGTGAGATTGCTGTAGCCGGCGATGATGTGGGCATTGATCGTGCCGTGACCGTCGCATCCCTGGATCGTGCCGCCGGGGAGCAAGCCCTCCAGGCGGTTGTAGGCGACGCGGCTGGCGCCCCCGAAGATCCCGTTTGCGTACAACCCGAAATGGTTCGGCGCCGTGGTGCCGTCGTCGATGCCGCTGTCCGTCACGTCCACCGCGAACCCGGAGGCGGTGAACTGGGCCTGGGTGAAGCCCTTCGCGCTGAGGAAGGAGAGATAGCCGGGACCCGTGAGCGCGCCGCTGGAAAGCGCTCCGGCGAGGATCTGCCCCTGCTTCTCGTCGCGCATCCGGGGTACGGCGTAGGGCTGGATGGACACGACGTCCGGTCGCTCGGCCAGGGTGGCGAGCTGGGCGGGATCGAGCGGGAGGATGACGTTTTCGTACTTGAGGACACGGAAGCGGCTGCGCACGGGGCCGACGCGGAGGGTGTCGAGGACCTTCGAAGTGGCTTCGTTCGTCGCGGGATCGACGACGAGCTGGACGGCATAGAGGTCGCCGCCCGGCACGCTGAGCCGGGGCCCCGCGCCCGCGCGGCGCGCGAGGGGATGGATGCGGTCTTCCGAGGCGAAGTCGCCTTCCCATTGCACGAACGTGCCGAGAGCGCGCACCCGGCCCAGGCTCTCCTCGTCGCCGTAGACGAGGTAGGTGTTGTGCGGGATGTAGGTCACGATCTCGGCGCCGGTGGCGGCCAGGGCCGCGTGCCACTCGGGCTTGACCGGCCCCGCGAACTGCACGAGGTGGAGACGCCGGCCCGCGAAGGTCTCGACGGGCGGCCGCGCGGCCGTGCGGGCCTGGACCTCGTCGCCACGCGTGTCGAGGGGACGCGTGTTCAAGAGGACGAGGTCCTCCTCGTCGCGCGCCTCGGCCCGGCCCGCCTCGATCAGGGCCGCGGCGCGGGTGGGATCCACCTCGAGGAGCTGGAACGCGCCGTAATCGGCGACGAGGCTCGCACCGCCGGTGACGAGCTCGTGCGCGAGTGCGGGGTCGCCCACGCGGATCTTCCGCACCGCGCGTCGTGAGGAGGTGGCCGCCGCGGCCATCAGCTCGCCCGCGACCAACAGGGCGACGATGCCCAGGAGGAGTTTGCGCATGTCGAGCCTCGCTCTCCAGGAGCTCGACGGAAGGGAGATCCGGACCGGGGGAAACCGCTCCTCTGCCCGCCGGGCGCGTGCCGGGGACCCCTGCGAAAGAGCCAGAGTCTGCGCGGATTCGGAACGGAAGGGAAGAGATATTGATCACATGTTTCGTGGCTTGATCTATACGATTTGTGCTTGACTCCCCTCGCGGTTCGTCCTAGGCTCGCGGACCTTCACTCAGGAGGCGTCCGATCCGCCGTCTCTCGCTGCCCCGCGGCGGCGCTGTCTGCCTCGCCCTCCTCCTCGCCTGCCCCGACCGCGCGTCGGCGCAGACGACCGACCCCATCTTCCGGTCGTGGCGGTGGACCGAAGAGGTCACGATGGCGCGCACGTTCGGCATGGGTAGCGCGATCACCGGGCTCGCCGATGACAGCGCGGCCGCCGCCTTCAATCCCGCCGGCCTGGCCACGATCCCGCGCGCGGGCGAGCTCCAGTTCGGGCTCAAGACCGCGAACACCGCGAGCCTCGACAACGGGGACCAGATCCACAAGCTCGCCAAAGGCACCACGCCCGCGTCGCTCGCCCTTCGCCTCGGGACGCGCGTGGGACTCAGCTATCAATTCCTCGAGCTGCGCTCGGCCTCGACCATCGCGTTCGACGACGGCCGGGAGAGCGGCACGCTGAAGACGTCCGTCAACGGGCCCGGCATCGGGCTCGGCGTGCGCGTCTCGCCCTTCGTCAACATCGGCCTGAGCCTGAACGCGTACCGCTTCTACATCAACGACGGCGAATACACGCGCGTGACCGACGGCCGCCCGGACATGGTGGTGCGCTTCAACTCCAACGGAGATACCCGCGTGGCGGGCACGCTGGGGGCGCTCGTGAAGGCGCGCGAGCTCTCGTACGGGCTCGCCTTCCGGCTGGGGCGCCTCTGGCGCGCCCGCCGGACGGCGATCGACCCCTCGACGAGCCGGGTGATCGACGAGGGGACCACCTTCGACGTGCGCTCGCCGTCGGTCCTCTCCAGCGGCATCGCCTGGCAGCCCGAGCTGCGCCGGGCGCAATCGTTCCTTCTTTCCGCGCAGCTCGACCGCGTCTTCCTCGGCGGGATCGAGGCCTCTCCCGCCGTCGGCATTCCCTTCCCGGCGAGCGATTACCGGATGAAGAGCGCGTTCGAATTTCGAGCGGGCGGCGAGGTCACGATCCCCGTGCTCGGCCGCTGGGCCAGCCACGGCGCGGGAAGGCCCAACCGATTGCAGTTCCGCGCCGGCTTCCATCGTCAACCGGCGGGCTCGTTCGTCTACGAAGGTCCCGACCCCATCCAGCAGGGGCTCTTCCCGCCCGCGGGGGCGCGCAACCTCGTGAGCGTGGGGACTTCGATCGGCGGCGTCACGATGTGGCGCCTCTCCGCCGCCTACCGTTTCGGCGGAGACGATCGCCAGGCCGTGGTCGGACTGGCCATCCGCTACCCGGGGCTGTTTCCATGAGCACGCGCCGCCGGGTCCGTGCCGCCGCGAGCGGACTGTGCCTCCTGGCCGTGCTGGCCTCCAGCGACCGCTCGCGGCCCGCGGAGGCGGCCGCGCCTCCGGCCACCGGACGCGCCGCCACCGCGATCGGGACCTGCGACGGGCGCCAGCTCGGCGAATGGCAGTTCGTGGCCCGCGAGCAGATGCGCGTCCAGGCGCGCGGCCGCTCCGGCAACGACTGGGTCGGCCTGACCGCGGCCACGGACGGCTTCCACGACTGGGCGCCCTTCGACGACTTCAAGACGACGATCTGCGGCGCCCTCGGGATCTTCGGCACCTTCGAGCCGACCCGGGAGAAGGAGTTCCTGCGCTTCCTGCCCGAGATCCCCGAGCACGACTGGAACGTCATCCTCATCCCCACCGCGCGCTCCATCTTCGACGAGCGCTTCCGGCTGGCGCGCCGGCTCATGGAGCGCGGACACGAAGGCGATCTCGTGTCGTGTCAGGGCACGCCTTGCTTCGAGGCCGAGGTCACGCCCCAGAGCCGGCTGCTCAAGGCGAACTCGGCGGGAGGATGGCTCACCTCCTGCCGGCGCGGCCAGACGCTCTGCACGTTCGGGCCCTGGGTCGGGGACGGCGGCCACGGCTACCGGCCCGAGATCCACCCCGCCGAGCGCATCTGGTGGCGGGACGGCGATCGCCTCAAGCTGATCGCGGTGCAGGATGCCTCGCAGCGCTTCCGCGACCATCGCCAGTTCCAGTGGGCCGACACGCGTGAGCCGAGCCGGTGGCATCCCTGGGCCGCCCCCAGCATGCAAGGCGAGTTCCGCGTCGCCTTCGAGGCGGCGGCGGGGAGCGCCGTCGAGTTCCTCGTCGAGCAGATGCTGGACACGAACGTGCGCGGGGTGACGCCGCCGGTCCCCGCCGCCGACATGCAGTACGCGTTCAGCCACCAGGGCACGGACGTCGGCGGCGTGCGCGTGCGCCTGGGCCTGGGGGCGACGTCCGAGCGCCTCGAGCTCAACCTCTCGAGCCTGGACATCGCGCCGGACGACGTGTGTCTCCGGCCGGACGGGCGGACGCTGCAGGGCTACCTGCGTTTGCATGACGTCATCGGCTACCGTCACCAGGAAGGCGAGGGGTTCAACACGTTCGAGGTGGTGCCTCCGCCGCTGCTCACGCCGGTGCCCGCGGCGGCCGAGCTTCCCTGCCCGGCCTGTACGGCGTCCGCGCGAGACGACGCCCACGAAACGCTCCACGTGGCCGTGCTCATCGTCGCGCGCGAGGAGCGCGTGGATTCGTCCACGACGATGTCCGAGACCGTGCTCGCGGACCTCCTGCGCGCGGCCACGGAGAAGCCGGGCTTCGAACCGGCCCTGGCCCGTGCCGCGCGGGAGAAGGAGCAGGCCACCGACATCGTGATGCAGTCGGCGCGGCGATTCCGCCTCTCCGTGCGCCCCCATTACGACGGGCCGCGCGGCGAGCGGCTGGAGAGGGCGGTGGACAAGGGAGACCGCGAGAGCTTCCGCAAGCTGCTCGCCGCCGCGGGCGCGCCCGTGCCCGAGACCGTCCAGTGGGACGTCCACATCCGGAACTACAGCCAGGGCACGGCGGAGGAGCCGGGGCGGTGCCTGCCCGACGGCGATCCTCATCTACTCGCCGGCGACGAGTGCGTGATCGACCTGCCTGCCGCCGCGGCGCCCAGCGACGTGCTCCGGGTCCGGGCGACGGCTCGCCTCCTCGATGCCCACGGACAGCCCATCCCGGAGAGCACGATCGTCGGCATGCCCGATGGCGGCCGCGCCGGCCCCGCCCAGCAGGAGATCCGGCTGGCCAGCCACTTCATCCGCGCCGCGAACGTGGCCGCGCGGGACCGCGTCCTGGCCTGGCTGGCCCACGCGTTCGCGCCCACGGGCGATCTCGTCAAGGCGGCCACGGCCGAGGACGAAGTCCCGGTCGATCTCGCGGACCTGGGCCCGCATCGCCGCAGCTATCACGCGCGCATGCTGCGCCACGGCCTGGTGCTGGCCGGGGTGGACCAGCGGATCACCCTCGACGAGCTGCGCCAGTTCGTGGAGATGGCGCAGCTGTTCGCGGACTTGCCGCCGCTGGGGGACATACCCGCCGCCCCGGCCGTCAAGTAACGGGCGGAACCTCCACGGCTCGAGGTCGTATTTCATTCCCGTGGGTCTTCGACGACGGTAGTAGTCGGATGACAAGGCCAACCCGGCCGAAAGCGCTTTCAGCCCGATCGTGTGATGGCGCTGTGACATCGAGTTAGGATCTCGCTCCATGAGCGCCGAGCCTCTCCCCGTTCCCGCTTCTCCCCTCCCGGCTGCCGCCGAACATCACCAGCGCACCGCGCGCCGCGTGTTCCAGGGCGCGCTGCTCTGGACGTGCGCGATGACCGTCTTCTGGGTGGTCATGATGGTGCTCGGCCCCGAGCGCGCTCCCTTCTTCGGCCGCTACCGCATCGACCAGCAGGCCCTCGGCGCCGTCCTCTTCGGCTTCCTGGTCTTCAACGTGTTGTGGGGGGCGATCTGGTGGGGGATCCGCTACCTGGTCCTCCGAAAGTTCGTGGGGATGTCGAAGGACGACGCGCGCGAGATCTTCACCTCGCGCATGCACCACCCGTTCGACCTGGCGCGGTACCTGGGCCGCTACTCCGAGCGCCGCATCCGCATCACGGACATGATCGGCCGGCGCGGAAGGTTCCTGACCCTCGCCCTCATGGGCTTCCTCTACATCTACAGTCGCGTGGCCGTGGACCCGAAGCCCGAGTACCTCGTGTTCGGCGCCGGGGACAGCCTGTTCGACGCGATGGTGGCGTGCTGGATCTTCCTCGCCTTCTACTATTCGGACGGGTTCTTCGGACGCGTGATGTACGGTGCGCAGGCGCGCCTCATGGACGGCACTCTCGGGCGCGCGAACTGCCTGCTCATCTCGATGTTGTGGAGCGCGTTCAAGTTCATCTTCGTGCCCCTCTCCCTGCGCCTGGCCGCGCACTTCCCTCCCGCGACGTTCGCCCCGCTCTTCGCGTTCATCTGGGTCTCCTACCTGGCCGCGGACGGGACGGCCGAGATCGCGGGAGCGCTGTTCGGCAAGCAGAAGCTGAAGGTCTGGGGGATGGGCGAGGTCAACCGCAAGTCGATCGAGGGAACGGTGGCGGGATTCCTGGCCTCTCTCGCGGTGTGTCTGGC
>Ga0207689_10004266_pt1 | contig 13005 bp, 12 predicted proteins | sample KBSMisM52_FD_184312 | JGI IMG/M metagenome (GOLD analysis project Ga0207689, IMG submission 184312) | Miscanthus rhizosphere microbial communities from Kellogg Biological Station, Michigan, USA - KBS Miscanthus M5-2 (SPAdes) (version 2) | ecosystem: Host-associated > Plants > Roots >... | reverse complement strand
GAAAATGTAAATACAGAAATAGTGAACAGGGAAAGTAAAAGAATAAAACGCTTCATCGCTTATGGTTGTGTGATAAAGATAAAATCGAATCAGCAATTAACATTATCCTGGAGATGGTATCTTTTTTCCATTCTTTCTCAATAAAATAATGTGTATCACCAGGGCAAGCCCGATTAATGTAAAGCCAATATAAAACCAGCGGCTGAGTTCTTTATTTTCGTGGTACACGACAAAGGCAAGCAATATGCCATACACAGGCTCCAGGTTATAAGTCAGGTTTACTGTGAAGGCCGATAATTTTTTTAATGCATTTGCTGAAAGCTGAAAGGCCCAGACAGAACATGCCCATGATAATACAAGTAACCAAAACAGGTTCATCCAACCTGGCAAAAATTGATTTGGTGGAAAATAGTGGAGATAAAATGGAAGTAATATCGTTAATACAAGGAACCCTCCTGTCAATTCGTAGCTCAATAATGTTTCCACGCTTACCCTGTGCAATAATGATTTATTTAAAATTGGAAATAAGCTACCCAGAATGGCTGAAATGATACCGATTATGATCCCTATTTTATATTTTGGATCAAAGCGGAAAATAATATAAATACCGATCATAACAACAATACCTAAAAGCAACTCCGTTATGTCGATTCTCTTTTTAAAGATGAGCGGTTCAAGTAATGCCGTAAAGAAACCAACTGAAGAAAAACACACAAGCGCTACCGATACATTTGCTGATTTGATAGAACCATAGAATGTAACCCAATGCATAGCCGCAATAAAACCAACGCCGGTAATTTTTAGGATATCCCTAAAAGAGATTTTCTGTATTTTTTTTAAAAGCAGAAACAATACCCACATTGTAGCAGAACTGATAAGCAACCGATACCAAACAAGAAGTCCTTCATTCAATGTAATCAGCCGGCCCAATATGCCTGTGAAGCCAGCAAGAAAAACGGCCAGGTGGAGTTGCAGAAAAGCCTTCTTCATGTAAAGGCGCAATGTACCGCATTAAAATGATTGGCAGAATTTAATGGTAACAGGAAAAAAAGCGCTTGTATTGAGATAGCGACCGGTGAACCACATTAGTCACCGCTGGCAAGCACTTCCGTACTTTGCATGGCAGAAACAGAAGATTGATTTTCAGAATTCTTAACCCTTTTCCTGTAATTTTTAAATAAACTATGCCAGCGAAGTTTTAATACCCCCCATATACCTTCTTTCACGATCCCCTTATTCATCTTGGAAACACCTTTTGTCCGGTCTTTAAAAACAATCGGCACTTCTTTTATTTTAAAACCCAGTTTCCATGCGGCGAATTTCATTTCTATCTGGAAGGCGTAACCGACGAAAGTGATCTCATCAAGATTAATTGTATCCAATACTTCTTTCTTATAACACATAAAACCGGCGGTAGGATCTTTTACCGGCATCCAGGTTATCATTCTTGTATAAAACGATGCCCCTTTTGAAAGCGCAATACGGTCCCACGGCCAGTTGATAAGTCCACCACCTTTAGTATACCGCGATCCGACAGCGAGATCTGCGCCGTCATTTTTGCATGCTTCATACAGCCGGATGAGGTCGGTCGGCTCGTGAGAAAAATCAGCATCCATTTCAAAAATGAAATTGTAGTTTCTCTCTACAGCCCACTTAAAACCATGTATATACGCAGTGCCGAGCCCGAGTTTGCCCCGGCGTTCTTCCAGGAATAGTTGCCCCGGGTATTTTGATTGAAGATCCTTTACAATTTGAGCAGTGCCATCGGGAGAGTTATCGTCAATAACCAGTATATGAAAGCTTTGATTAAGGCCAAAGATTGCCTGTAGAATAAATGCAATATTATCCTTCTCGTTATAGGTTGGTATGACGACTAATTTTTCCAACTATGCCTTTGACAGACCAGAACGAATTTACAATTTTTTGCCGCTGGCAGCTTGTTATTTTTTCCGGAACGGCTATTGTTTTTTCAACATTGTACGGGTATATATCTCTGTGAGTTTAAGTTTGGTGTGTTGCGGAAAATCACCTTTCATCATCCAATCATAATATTGAGGCTCAGCTCTCAGCACTTCTGAAACCGGGCGGCCTTTATGTTTACCAAAATTAAATACTTCGGTACCGTTTTCCATGATGAAGCGGCGTGCCAGGTCTACGACATGATCTTCACCGATCACTTTCAGAATGGAATCAACCGTATTACCCAACGCCGGATAGCGTTGCAGTTGTGCTGCCAATATCTCCGATGTGGCAGAAGCATCCACTTCAGCGCTGTGTGCTCCTTCGAGTACCTTGTTGCAATAAAATCTGTAGGCGGCGGAAAGTGTCCGTTGTTCCATCTGGTGAAATATCTTTTGTATATCCACCAGCTTCCTTCCTTTCAAATCAAAATCAACTTCTGCCCTCAAAAACTCTTCTACAAGCAAAGGAATATCGAAACGATTGGAATTGTAACCCGCCAGATCACATGAATCGAGAAACTGCTTTAACTCCTGTGCAGCCTGTTTGAATGTTGGCGCATCTTTTACAATCTCATCGGTAATACCATGCACATCACTTGACGATTGAGGTATCGGCATTTGCGGATTGATCAATTTTCTTTTTACCGAACGGTTTCCATCGGGTAATAACTTAACGATGGCTATTTCAACGATACGGTCTGAGCCCAGGTTTATTCCTGTAGTTTCCAGGTCGATAAAAGCAAGAGGTTTTACTAACTGCAACATGTCTGATACGTCTGATTTATACGGCGGCAAAGGTAAGTTTTTAGATACGCCAAAATGAAATTTATACGGTAAAATGAGCAATAGTTTCTGTGAATGAAGTATTGATCATTTAACTAAAAAATGCGTTGCTTTGATTTGAAATAAAAATGCCATAGATTCGTTTTTAGAAAAACACCTTTAATGAAAAACAAATTCTACATTCTGCTTCTCCTTGCTGCTTTGACTTTAACCGTAACTTCTTGTGTAACAAGCCGTAGTAAGTATGGTTGCCCGATGAACGTCAGGTAAACCCGGTTTCCATAAACAATTCAGCAGGTAGTTATTATTAGATAATTCTTTCCAATGCAGGGCGCATTCCGCTCTGCATTAATAATTTAAGGTGATCTGTAACGCTTTTTTCAAGGCCCGGCAATACCGATAAATCATGCCCCCAGAAAGAGTTATCTTTTAATGTTTCGTGTACAAGCGTTTCCACATCCATTTTCTCCCATCTGTCCGCATACAATCCCGCATAATCATCGTTGATAACGTAAACTTTATTTTCAAGTATACCCGAATACTTTCCTGTTTCACTCTTTTTACATCGCATAAACAGAAGATAAGCAGCAAATCCAAATGACATATGCGAAGGAACTGTTCCGTATAGTTTATAATGACTGAGAAGCACCGGCACATTTCTCATTTTCATTTTTGAAGAATACTGGAGCGTTATATTCAGCCATGCATGATCTATATTGGGATTACGAAAACGATCCAATACTTTATTTGCAAAATCATTTGCCATTTCTTTTGTAATTCCATTGCCGGAAATTGCAGCAATAATTTCTTGTACGAGCCCCGTTATATAAGATGAAAACAACTTGTCATTCATCGCTTCTCTCACCAGCGCAAAACCAGCAAGATGTGCCAGGCCGCAACAATAAGTATGCGTACCATTTAATAACCGCAGTTTTAATTCACGGAACACATGTATATCCGGGGCAATAACAACACCGGCATCTGCTTTACTAAAAGATAACACATCGTGTACCCGTTGTGACGAAGATTCTATAGCCCATAGCCGGTATAATTCCGACATGATCATCAACTCATCTTCATAACCCAACTCTTTTTCAGTAATCTTTTGCTTTTCTGCCGCCAACTTGCCAGGCACAATGCGATCTACCAATGAGCTACAGAAATAATTGGAGCCATCAAGCCAGTTAATAAATGAAGCGTCGAGATTGTTGAATGCAGACAGCTCGAGCAAAACCGATTTTAGTTTTTTCCCGTTATCCGGAATAAGCTCTGTCGGTATTATTATAAGACCTTTGTCCGATGCGCCATTAAAATGTTTAAATCGCTTATACAGTACAGAAAGCAATTTCGCAGGAAAAGATGAAGGCGGATTACCCGCAATACTTTCGTTCACAAGATCCAACCCTACTTCTGTTGTGTTGGATATAACGAGTTCAATGTTGGGATCAATAGCGCAATCAAGTATTTTATTCCATTCTGAAGCGGCCGATAAAACCCTGCTGACAGAAGCATTAATTATATTTTCTTCCTGCAGTTGTCCATTCTCAATTCCCCTGACGCATAACGTGTAAAGTCCATCCTGTTTTGAGAATTCATCTGCCCCTGCTGTCGCAGTAGACTTTACCACAACAATGCGCCCGTTGTATAATCCTTGCTTGTTCGCCTTATCAATAAAATAGTCAGGCAAGCCACGCAATAAAACACCGGTGCCAAACTGTATCACCTTTTCGGGAAGCTGGAAATATTTCTCACCGGGTATACTAAGATTATCTTTTGCCGCAACGTTTTTTAAGGTCCTTTTCGATAAAAGCATCGAGGAAGAATAAAAGAATTAAAATGTTAGTGATCCCGGTCTGCAATTTAAAATTTACCAACAAGCGTTACGCCATATGTCCGCGGATCACCGAGATGTACAGCGCCGAAATCATATGCATACGCAATATATTTTTTGTCTGAAAGATTTCTGCCCCACAACATCACTTCGAAGTTTTTAGCAGCTACACCAAGGCGTGCATTGAAAAGGCTGTAATCCGATTGCCGTATTGTATTAGCCAGATCAAAAAATTCCGAACCTGTATTCAGCCATTCTCCCCTGATCACTAACCGCAATTTCTGATCAGTGCCCAGTGGATAGTTATACTGTGCAGCTAATGCCGATGTAGTAATCGGAGTATAAACCTGCCTGTTTCCTTCCAGGTTCACTTCACTGCCGTTTTGAGAGAGCTTCAATGTTTTATATTTCGCTCTAGTGTAACCGAAATTATAACTGAACTCGAGGTTCTTCACGGGAGTAGCAGCCATTTCAATTTCGATGCCTTCACTATGCAGTGTACCGGCATTCTTTGTTATCGTTACAGCATCGGGCAACACGAGCGTTGGCACCTGTGCATCGTTAACTGTCGTATAGAAAAACGCAGCGTTCAGACGGAACCGGTTATTTAAAAATTCATTTTTTGTACCTATTTCATAGCTGTTACTGTACTCCGGTTTGAACTTAAATAGCGGTGGTTGAGATGGATCGGAAGACAATTGTGTAAACCCTCCCGCACGGAAACCACGGCTGTAGGTGAAATAAACAGTATTGTTCTTTGTAATCAGGTAATTGGCAGTAACACTTGGCGAGAAAGCATTGAAGTTGGCACTGGCGCTTGTATCCGGTCTTGTATCAAACATTGGGTTTGGATCCGGATCATGCTGGTATTGACCAAGCACATCCTGTTTCTTATGTTCATAATCGTAACGGATGCCTGCTGTCAACTGTACCCTATTATTCACTTCATAAGAAACCTGCCCAAAGAAAGCGGCACCTGTACTTTTTCCTGTCGAAGTTGCTATGGTAGAAAAGTTTTTATCGGGAACACCCAGTAAGTCGGCATCATTGCCAAATCGTGTAGCCTGTTTATTCGGCACATCCTGGTAAAACATATAAATGCCGGTCGTCCATTTCCATGGCGAAGAAAGAGAAGACGGGGAACTGAATCGGAATTCCTGCGTGAACGCTTTCACATTGTTCCACTTTCTGCCATAATTATTAATAATGGTAACTCCATCGATCGGTGAAAAATCACCATCAATAGGTTGTTTGTAATAGCGGTAATTGGTTTGCCACGAACTCTGCGAACTGAAGTTGAATGATGGACCGGTATAATTTACCGAGAGCGATGCATTAAATGTATTGTCCACCATTTGCGTTGTTGCATTCTGATTCAGGTGAAAAGGATTTTTGATGGCTTCATCTGCACCATTCACCAGTGAGAAAGGCCCGTTATTACGATTGTCATGATGTTTTACATTAAGTGTAACGGCCCAGTTTTGCGAAGCCAGCCATTTTAAATAATAATTCCCGGTCAGGCTATGCTGTTTGTCAAACTTTGAATTGTTATAATCATTTGTATAAAATCCATCAAAGCTGTTATACATCAATGATGCGCCGAAGAACAGCTTGTCTTTAATAACCGGTGTTCTTATTGCCGCAGTATAACGTTGCTGGTTATAATTACCAAAATTGATCTCTGCAAACCCGCTTGTTTCATTAGTTGGTTGTTTGGTAATGATGTTTATAACCCCGCCCATTGCGTTGCGGCCATATAAAGTTCCCTGCGGACCTCTTAATATTTCAATCCTTTCCACGTCGAAGAGCTGCGGAATATAAGTATCGAGACTGAATTGATTTACCCCATCAACATACGTTGCCACCGACGGATCATACGAAGTAGAAGTAATACCGCGAACAGAAGTAACGTTCCTGTCATCACCCGGGTTGGCTGAGTATAAATTAGGTACAATAACACTGATGTCTTTATTTCTCCACAACCGGTAATCTCTCACCTTTGACGAAGAAAATACAGAAACACTCAACGGAAGCTTCTGCAACACCTCTTCCCTTTTCTGTGCAGATACAATCACTTCATCAAGATGGATATTTGCCTCAACCAGCGTGATGTTGAAATCTTTTTTCAGCGGAGTAATGATCTCTTCTGTTTTTCCCGAAAAGCCCACAGCAGAAATGCTGACAATATATGTACCGGCTTTCAACCCGGTCAAACGAAATTTACCTTGTGCATCGGTGATAGTACCGTAATTGTTATTCAAAATATACACGGACGCACCTGGTATGGGATTTGATTTAGCGTCTGTCACATTGCCCGTTAAAGATTCCTGACTATACAAACTGATAAAAGCGAAAACCAGGGCCGGGGCAAAAAGGATTTTTTTCATCATGGGTCAAATATATAATTATAGGGTGCAAAATTAATGAAAGATATACTGAGAATGGGGTAATAATGATATGTTCCTGCTATACCAGTTTACAGGCGTAAATTTCCGCCCTTTTGTACCGCAAAATTCTCAAACCGGCCAGCACTTTTCTATAACAGGAGCAGTTCATAACTTCACTGCAAAATTATCTTCACTATATACTATTTCGCATGAACACCGCCGAATTAAAAGCAATACAGGCCCCTTTGAAAGAGCAATACCGCAATCAACCCGCCTCGGGAACAGTAACATTAAAAGCCGAAGGAAATATTGGTGAAGGAATATCCTGCAAGGTTTCAACCGGGAAAGCAATTGCAGAAGCGGGCCTTCACCCGGCCACCGGAGGTACCGGTTTGCAGCTTTGCTCGGGCGATATGCTGCTGGAAGCATTAGTTGCCTGTGCGGGTGTTACACTTCGCGCCGTTTCTACTTCAATAGGTATCGGGATCACGGAAGGAAAAATTATTGCAGAAGGAGATATTGATTTTCGCGGCACGCTCGGTGTATCAAAAGAAGCGCCCGTTGGATTTAAATCTATCCGGCTTTTATTTCATTTACAACCAAAACTGGAGAAAGATCAGTTAGATGCACTGGCGAAACTAACGGAGCGCTATTGCGTGGTCTATCAAACATTGACCAAAGGAGTTGAAGTAAGTACGGCCTACCATAATTGATCGGTATTTATTTACTAAAATCATTCATTATCATTTTCCCCATATTTTCTATCGTTCCGGATGCGGATCGCTCATTTATAATCCCCAGGTGTGAAAAAAATCAGCGGTATTCGGTAAAAGATCAACCATGGCATGAATCGCCATGACGAGATAAAGATTTTTCGTACGGCTCCATACAATTCCGAGAAATATACCGGCTAATGACATTGCTGTAATTGTATAAGCGGCCCAGAAATAAAATGGCATTGATTCACTTACTCCTTCACTTTCCGCACCACGCAGGTAAAGACCGGGCGCATGTGCCAGTCCGAATATCAACCCGCTGATAACAATGCCCGCGACTTGTGATTTTAATAGTACGGCTATCCTTGACTGTAATAAAGCACGAAAGAAAAATTCTTCCACAAGCCCGGCTTCAATAAATAACCAGGTGAATAAGATCGGTAAACCTGTTAAAAGCCTTATGAAACTAAATTGCCCTTCACGAACCGGGGCAGCGCCGCCACTTAAAAAATACTGGAAACTGAGCGCCGCGATAGATAAAACAATAAACGTGATGAAATTTTTCCGGTTAAACATTTCGTTTTTGCTTAAGCGGAGTCCGAAATCTTTTACCAAAAACCCAAATGACCTATAGATAAAGAAAGGAATGATAACAAATACCAGCAATTTTTTTACCGTTACGGCAATATCGTTTTTCCACGCTACATCTTTAACAGATGCGGGAATTAATTGGTTGATCCAACCGGTACCGTAAGTAACATAAAAGAAAAAAAACAAAACCAGCCCTGCAAGGACGATCCATTCATTATTAAAGGCAGGACGATCCGGGATCGTTGGTGAATTATCTTTTACCAGCAACCACGATAAAAGTGAAAAAATAACACCAATACAAATAAAGACGACCAGTGTATCCTTTACCGGCTGGTGAAAATTAAAATACAACAGCAATAAGGAGATAAGATAGATGGCAAGAAAAAAGAGAACGTATTTATTGCGCAACAAATAAAGCATCAGGCAGAGAATTAGCGCAAAGTAAAAGGCTGCCTATATTTAAAAAAAATAAAACAGCCTTCGGATATTTTGAATTTATTTACGGTTATGCAAGCGACCCGACAGGTAATTGCTTACCAGCTTTAACGAACAACCGGCGCAATGAAACGAGATGTGAAAAAAGAACGAGAGGTACAACACAACAGGGCAGCCATACAAATGGAAATGCCAGCAACGCTACATTTGGCTGATCAAAACCAAACCGCTGAAACGTGAATGGTGCAGACAACACTGCTATAACCACAATATTAAACAGGAGCGCAAGACAGATAATGTTCCAGGCAATAAGCAGTTTACTGTTCATCCTTCCTTTTGCCAATGCAAAAAAATACACGATGGGTGCCGTAATACCGGATAGAATATCGAGATTACGTCCTTCAAAGGTCATAATGCCCGGTACAAGTTTTTGCAGAAACAACATCAACAACACTATTTCTACCGGGATGCGAATTACCTGCAACATAGTAAGCCACCGGATATCCAGGCTATCAATAAACGCTTTTCCCCTTTTTCTAAGAAATAAAATAATTATAAATAAAACGGGCGGCATCACCAGCAGCATAAAGCGTGGCGGTGTGGTATCTGTAATTTTATAAAAACCGGTGAGGCTCACTATTGTTTGCAACGCCAGCCAGGAAAGCATGATTATTAAAAAACCAGTTGACTTTGCTGTCGCTTTCCAAAACATAAAGACAGTAATAAATGTTGTCAATATAAAAATAATACTGCTCGTAATTGATAAGGTTGTCATTGTTTAAATTTTAATACAAAGTAACAGGTGATGAACAGCGATCCGGCTTGCCAAATGACAAGTTTATAGGTATGCAGTAATTTTTTTACCGCATCGGCTTAAACTCATGCCGGCTTTTCCTTTCTTAACCGGTATAATACCATTAGCATTAAGGAAATTTTAATGATCCATTGATTATCTTTACAAGAATCGTTTGCAATTGAAGTCAATATGAATAAACTAAGTTATTTTCTCCGTTTGAAAGCTCTTTCGTTTATCGTTTTTTCGGGAGCCGTGTTAATGTTTGTATCCTGCACAAAAAACAGCCAGAATTCATCAACCACGCCGGCTGCAGCAGTAATGGCATTTAATCTCGCTCCTGATAAATCAAATGTTGCATTCTCTGTTTCCGGTACCAGGCTGGGTAATGCGGTGCTGAATTATGCCCAGTTTTCCGGGCAATACCTCGGCGCCAGCCCGGGAGATAGAATTGTGCAGGCATTCGACAACAATTCCATTTCTACGATTTTTGCATCCACAGGATTCAGTTTTGAAATTGATAAATTTTACTCCGTTTTCTTCGTGGGTAAAGGTGATCACTACCGGAACGTGGTGGTGAATGATGATATTACTTCCCTGTCAGGCTCCACGGGTTCTGCATATATCCGCTATGTACAGGCAATTCCCGATTCCACTTCAGCATTCAATGTAGTTGTTTCAAATACCGGCGGCAACGTAGTCAGTGATATCGTCTCTTTCCCAATGGTATCAACGTTTAAAAGTGTAACACCCGGGGAAATAACTATTACTGTGACAAACGGCAGCGATATCAATCTCACTAAATCCATCACTGTAGAACCTAAAAAAGTTTATACAATATTGTTAGCCGGTGTGAGTAATTCTTCCACCACTCCTTTACAGATCAGTGCGGTAACGAATGGTACACTTAATTAAGAATTGAACAAGAGATAAACTATCAGGTTATTCTTACGGAAAGACGTTTCAACAGATCGTCTCTTACTTATTTTTTGAAAACTCTCTTCGTATGCGGCTAAGCGATGTATCTGTTACCCCGAGATACGAAGCAATGTTTTTCAATTGTGCATATTGAAATATATCCGGGTTGGTTTCGAGCAAATGAACATAGCGTTCTTCGGCAGTTTTGCGAATCATAGATAACGTGCGTTGCTTCAATAAAGCATACGTGTTGATCAATATCGTTCTTCCAAACTCGCGGAACTGGGGCATAGCATGAAAAATATACTGCAGCTGATCAAACGTGATAAACCATGTTTTGCACGGCGTAAGCGCCTGTATCGTTTCACCGGAAGGAACGCGTTTGAAAAAAGAAAATAATTCGAATACAATCTGGTTGGATGAAGCAAATGCTGTTGTTACATCGTTGCCATCCGGATCAAACGTATACACTCGTACGAACCCTTCTTCCAAATAATAATACTCGTTACAGATCCTTCCCTCCCTGAGCAGGATATCGTCTTTTTCAAATTCTTTCAAATTGAACAGCGCAACGATCTCATCAGCGTTGGATAAAGGCATGGGGAAAACGCTTTGGATGAAGTCGATTAGTTTTTGTTTCTCTTTCATATTCTAATGAACGCTAATGATTACTAATATACGCTAATGAACACTAATGACTACTAATATGCGCTAATGAGTCCTATGGTGCTGGTTATGCTGTTTATACTGATGACTTTAATGATGACGGTTATCTTTAAATTTCCTTGCAGAAGATGATCATTTTTTTGTACTCATCTCTTACGTTTGGATAAGTGAGGAAAGTTTCACCAATAGCGCTGAAGCCTTGTTTTTCATAAAACCTGAATGCCCTGCTTCCATCCATTGTTTTTAACCACACTCTTTTTTTGTTTCGTTGTTTTGCAAACTCCGTTACAAAATCAAGCGTTTCTTTGCCCAATCCCCTGCCCGATGCTTCTTTAATAAAATAAATGCGCTCCAGTTCAAGTGATTCGTCTGCGGAGTGATCATTAATCCCTTTGTCTATGTTCAGCTTTAATATGCCAAGATCTTTTTCTTCCGATAAAAGAAAGAAAACGGAATTAATATCCGCCATTTCTTTTTCCAGTTGTTTGTAATTGAAATTCTCCCGGATATATCCTTCTCCTTCATCGTGCCAGAGATACGGGTAATGTTCCCTGTACGATTGAATGGAAACGTTCAACAGCAGCGGTATATCCGTATATGTACATTCCCTGATTTGCATAGCCTGCAAAATTATTGTTTCAAACACGAACATTAACTGATCCACGCTGCATTATAATGAAGCAGCTTCTCTTCCATCAGCCGGTACACTTTTTCTTTTAGAAATGTTATATCGTTAACGGTTAATCCCCCGACCTTTACTTCTTCCATATACACAATACGGCAACGGCCCGGGCTAAGCGAAAATATACTCTTATAATTCATCCGCTCATAGGCATCCAGGAATAAAACCGGCTTAATGGGCGTTTGTGTTTCAATCGCTACCCGGAAAGCTCCATCATAAAAATCTTTTAACGGCTTACCGGTCATGTTGAATGTGCCCTCCGGAAACACCAACACGGATATTCCCTTTGAAATGACGGACCCGAGAATGCGCACACTTTCCGCCCTGCTCTCTGCACTGCTTCTATCTACGGTTACGATCGCTTTTTCATAGATAAAACCAAAAACGGGTACTTTACTCATCTCTGCTTTTCCCAATGGCCTTATTGGTTGACGATACGCTTTTACAATAACGGCAGCATCCAGGAACGATATGTGATTCGTTACAAAAATGTACGGCCTGTTCCTGTCATGCGGTGCTTCATATATTCTTTTTACAGGCATAGCGACCAGGAAGAACCAAATGTCGGCCCACAGCATGCACAGTTTATAAATAATATTGCCGCCGCGTATACGTCCGAAGAAACTGGCGATAATAACAAACGGGAAAATGATGAGCATAATAACTACAAACAATATCGCAGCATACAACCAATACAAAAGATGAAATGGCTTGAGCAATAGTTTCATCAATTCCTGTTTTCGTATTTATTATCATCGCCGGGACAATGACAGGTCCACTCCGTATCCAGGTCAATTACTGTAACAACGGTAGTTGCTTCATTGCACTGCGCGAATATGATGCGTACATCCTGTCTATCGGTTGTTACACCTTCCAATGCATAGCGGGGACAACGCGCATTGTTTATATCACTTTTGTTGTAGTTTATTTTTCCATCCTTCATTATTTCTTCCACTTCTGCCTGTGTAATATGGCGGCAATCCATTCTGCATTTTGCATGATTGCTGTATTGCAGGTAAGAAACTCTCCGGTCAAAACCGTGGTCGCGGTTTACCTCTGCAGAAGGATCACGCTTGTCTGTATTGGTTTTCGGGTTCGGCTTTGGTTCGTTGCTGCTTTTACATTTTCTTATTGCAATCGTTATCACCACCAATGCAAGCAGCAACAGGTAAGGCAGTGCCTTGCGGATGGGTGCATTCATTGTGCAAGTATACGGCTGTAGGTTGAGAGTTGGAGGTTTAA
>Ga0207689_10004264_pt1 | contig 13006 bp, 12 predicted proteins | sample KBSMisM52_FD_184312 | JGI IMG/M metagenome (GOLD analysis project Ga0207689, IMG submission 184312) | Miscanthus rhizosphere microbial communities from Kellogg Biological Station, Michigan, USA - KBS Miscanthus M5-2 (SPAdes) (version 2) | ecosystem: Host-associated > Plants > Roots >... | reverse complement strand
CTACGGCTCAGTGGGTGCTTTTACGGACCTTTATCCCACCACGATCATCAGGGCCTTCGGCACCAGCATTCAACTCTCGACTAGTATGCAATATGACTTCAATACCGGCCTGTTGATAAGAACAACTGACAGCGATAACAATGTTTCGAATGAGACCGATTATAATGCGTTGGGTCGTGCCGTAGAGTTTAGAACATCGGCTAATGTGCCGGAAGTAAAAACCACCACTCGCATCGAGTATTCAGATGTGGGCCGGTATATCATCACCCGCTCAGACCTCAACACGGTCTATGACGGAAAGCTGGTCAGCATTCAGCACTTTGACCAACTCGGGCGGATACGGCTGACTCGGCAGTTGGAAGATGCCGCTACGCAAAACGCCGCAGACGAGACCGTTGGAATAAAAGTGCAGACGCGCTACCTAGTCTCAGGTTCCAATAGTTATCAGCTCGTAACGAATCCCTACCGCGCGACCGTTTCGTTTGCCGCCGGCTCAGAAACATCAATGGGCTGGACCAGGTCAAAGAATAATAGCGGTGGACGCCTTGTCGAAGTGCAGATGTTTGGAGGTGCTGTTCTACCCGCCCCATGGGCGTCTAACACAACCTCTACCGGAACTGTCACTACTGCTTACAATGCGGAGCTTATTACCGTCAGCGACCAAGCCTCGCGAGTTCGTCGCAGCTTGATTGATGGCCTCGGCAGATTAACTCGCGTGGATGAACCCGACGCCATTTCGGGCAACCTTGATGATGTCAATGGCAATCCCGTCCAAGCTACATTCTACACTTATGATGCTCTTGACAACTTGCGTCAGGTAACTCAGGGCAGCCAGACGAGGACATTTGTTTACAACTCGCTCAAACGCCTGACATCAGGGACAAATCCGGAAAGCGGCACCTTCTCTTACCAGTACGACGCGAATGGGAACCTGACGCAGAAGACCGATGCTCGCGGCGTGGTTACTACTTACGCATACGATGTGCTTAACCGCAACATCAGTGTTACCTACTCAAACGATCCTGCCAGTACTCCTGCGGTTCATCGTTACTACGATGGATGGCGTGATGGCAATTTCACAAACATCCCAAACGTGAAAGGCCGTCTATGGCAGACGGAGACGTCTGGGCCAAACGGCTCACGCACCACCATCAATAGCTTCGATGCTCTCGGCCGGCCATTGTCTCAAAGCCAGCAGTTTTATTCCGTCAGTGGGTGGAGTCAGCCATATACGGTGCAACGCACTCCTTACAATCCTACTGGCGCCGTCACTACCCAAACTTCTCCTTCGGGACACCCAGTGGCCTATACTTATGATGCTGCTGGACGAACGAATAGCTTCACCGGCTATTTAGGCGACAACGTTCTGCGTTCGTACTCAACAGAGATAACCTACTCACCCCTCGGTGCCATAGCAAAGGAAAAGTTTGGTACTGACACGGCGATCTATAACAAGCTTCTCTACAACTCACGCGGACAACTTTCGGAAATTAGGGAAGGCACAAGCGACGGCGTCTATGGTGCTGACTGGAATCGCGGCAAGGTCATCAACTGGTATAGCCTGCAATGCGGCAGTGTCAGCAGTCCGGACTGCATGGCAGCCGACAATAACGGGAATCTGAGAAAACAGGAACTCTACATTCCGAACAGCGACACTTTCGCTCAGACCTATGAATACGATTCGCTGAACCGATTACAATCAGTGCGCGAGAACAAGAATGGGGGGTCGATCAACTGGAAACAAACTTATATCTATGATCGCTATGGCAACCGGAAGATCGACACGCGTGTGACGGAAACCTTTGGTGGCGTAAACAATTTAGGGTTTGAAGTAGACACAGATAAGAACCGGTTGTACGCACCCGGCGATCCGGCGATCTCCAATGAAAATCAACGTCAGATGCAATATGACACGGCGGGAAATCTCAAGAGGGATACGTACACCGGCGGCGGCGATCGCACGTACGACGCCGAGAACCGCATGACCAAAGCATGGGGTGGTAGCAATCAGTGGCAGGAGTATACCTACAACGCTGAGGGCCAGCGGGTGCGGCGGAAAGTCGACGGCGTGGAGACGTGGCAAGTTTACGGCCTGGATGGCGAGTTGCTGGTTGAGTATGCACAAAATGCTTCCTCTACGTCACCTAAGAAAGAGTACGGCTATCGCAACGGTCAGTTACTCATAACGGCAGATGCTCCCACTGGAACGAACGTGGCTCTGGCTGCTAACGGTGGTACAACCTTAGCATCATCGAGTCTGACAGGTTGTCCTGCCAGCAAAGTAAACGACGGAGACCGCCGGGGAGGCGACCCGAAGTTTTGGGCCGACTCCAGCCCGGGAACATTCACTAACGACTGGGTAGAAGTCGATTTTAGCGGGTCAAAGACTATCAACAGGATCGACGTGGTAACGCTACAAGATAACCTTAGCAGTCCGATTGAACCCACGCTGACCCAGACGTTTAGTAGCTACGGGGCCACTCAGTATGATGTGGAGTATTTGAATGGGTCAGTCTGGACGGCAGTTACTGGTGGCAACGTTACGGGTAATGACAAGGTATGGCGACAGTTCACGTTTACAGCCATCACCACCACTAAGATTAGAGTGGTAGTAAAAGCCGTTCCGGATTCATACTATAGTCGTATTGTAGAATTGGAAGCTTGGGACCTGTCAGCAACGTCAACGAGGACGAATGTGGCGCGTTCCGCGAATGGAGCTACGGCGACGGCGCAAAACTACACGGCGGATAGTGTGTATCCTGGACACCACTTTCAACCGGGATATGCTATCGATGGACAACGGTTCATGACACCGCCGTGGGGTGACGACTACTGGCGCGACGAACACGGGCTGGCAACATTGCTGGAAATAGCCTTCGCTGAGAACAAGACGATAGACGAAGTTGACGTTTACACGGTGCAGGATTCTCCCTCATACCTGACTGGTACCGACCCGGGAGCGGGGGAAACTTTTGCGAATTGGGGAACAACGTCTTTCAACGTGGAATATTGGACAGGCAGCGGCTGGGCTGCGGTTACGGGTAGCCCGGTCACGGGCAACAACCTGGTATGGAAGAAACTGAACTTCGCCGCCGTGACTACAAGTAAGATCCGGGTGACGGTTAGTGCGGCGGTCGATGGCGTCGCGCGGCTCGCGGAGGTCGAAGCGTGGGGCACTACGCCGAGCTCAACCTCAAATATCAACTGGCTGGTGACAGATCAACTCGGCACGCCGCGGATGATCTTCGACAAGACGGGGAGCCTCGCCGAGATAAAGCGTCACGACTATCTGCCGTTTGGTGAAGAGATCTCCTGGGGCACTGGGGGCCGAACAAGCCCGCAAGGCTACGGCGGCGCCGCTGATGGCGTGCGGCAGAAGTTCACCTCAAAAGAACGCGACATTGAAACGGGGTTAGACTTCTTTGAAGCCCGTTACCATGCGAGTGTGCACGGGCGGTTTACGTCACCCGACGCACCCTTCGCCGACCAATCCACAGAAGATCCGCAGAGTTGGAACCTTTATTCCTATGTGAGGAACAACCCACTGGTTATGGTCGATCCGACCGGAAGGAAGACTGGAGATTATTACAACGAGGATGGCAGCTGGGCGTATACGGATTACATAAACGACAATAGAGTGTATGTGTTAAATGCGACGCGGGAGGGAGATGGATCGATCAATCTAACACAACAACTTTTGCCTATCACCCACACGGAATTTACACGAAGTGCAAACATTGTCAGACATGAGGGGGCAACCAACGACGCGGATGAATACCTCTGGATAGCACATGCTTCAAATAACGAGGCAAACGCGACCAACAGTACTCTCTATAATTTGCTCCAGACCGGATTTTCAAGTGCTCCCGGAAGCGTCAAGAATACTGGGGTAGCTACTACTGACATCAGTGTCCGAGCGAATGCGGCGAGAGCGGGTGTCCTTGATGCCGTAGCAGGTAGGGCGGATCCCACGGGTGGGGCGCGGCGTTGGGACGGCACGGACTTTTTAGCCTGGGGTTTGAATGGACCATGGGGAAGCCACGCCAAATTCCGGGAGTTTGCTAGTATCCATATATCCGGCCAGATATTTAGCACTTACGAAAACGCACAAATAGCCAAATGGGGTAATTCGGTCACCTACTCCGGAACAAGCTACACAATCCCCGCTACTGTGTTTACGAATGCGGCGAACTGGACCCAGAACCGTGACTTTCACTATGTGACGGGCGCCCGGAACCAGATAAGCAACTTAGTCGCGACTGGGGCAAAAGGTCAAAGCATTTTTTGGAGGTTCTGAGCTATCTGTGTTTGGCTCCTTCGCTCTCAGTCGTACTTTCTCGTAGCGGAGTTGATGAGTAAATTCGCGGTCCTGCGCGGGATATGGGTTGGTTCCTATTCTTTGTTGTGCTCAGTCAACAGCCTCGAATGATATGCGTAAACCGGATAAAGCGCCGACTCGATTGGAAACGGCGTGAAGCCCGTGAAACGGAAAGAGTCACGCGAACTTTCATTACTTTCTTAACCCGCCCGTAAATGGTGGCGGGTTCTATTAGGAAAGCAGATATACTTCGTTAGGTATCTTCACTTGAACTCAATTGGCAATGTTAATGAAATCTCATAAATTCGTCAGCGCATGTTTTGCAGTTATGTTATTCCTCGTAACGGTAGCTTGTTCAGCAAACAAGACGGGGACGACTTTTCAAAATTCGTCTGTTACAAAAGTTGTTGATGAGAAGACCACAAGAACCTTAGATTGCCGTAATGCAAATGAGTACAGGCTTGTTGTGGTTGAGAATCCTAATCGAAAAAAAGATTCAGACCCTGTTATTCCTAAAGATTTGAATATTGTAGTTGGCGATGAGGTTATTTCAAAAATCGAATTGCCAAAAGAATCAGAAGCTAAGAACTTTTCGCTAAACGCGGTAGAAAAAACTGAAACGGGCTTTGAAATAAAAGTTGAATGGGGCGGTGGTTTATATCACTATGAAATCCAATTCAACTTTACGTGCAAAGAGAACAGTTTCTATCTTTATGAAGTAAAGAAGGTAAGTTTCTCTACAACAAATTCTAGCAGTGGACACTTCTTGGACAAGAAAGAATCTAACGTAACTAAAATTGAACCGAACCTGCCGATTGAAAAGTTTGTAATGACTGATTATTTGTAAGTCCACCCGCTACGCGAGTGGCTTTTGATCATGCGCTCGTTTTTCGCTAGCAACCAAAACGGCTACTAGCTGCACAACTCGGCGGAGGATTTTTCAGCTAGAACTTGGAAACAATAAAGATCAGGTCGATTAGAGCTGAGGAGCTGCCTGGTTTGCGATTCGTGGCTATTGCCAGCGTAACACCGAGGTTAACATCGGACCTAAGATCGGAGATAGTATTCAAGTCCACTATTACCAAGTCGGCACGAACGGTCGCCCGTCCAACGCGTATGAAACGAAGTCCATTGGAAGGCTCGCTTTTTTAGTTATGCGCTGTACCCACTGACATGACAACAAAGGCGAGTCGATTCGTTGAATCGACTCGCCTCTTTTGATGCGATGGCTTAGACTTCAACGCAAGTTTGCGACAAGTTACTTGACCGCCGCGGTTTTTGTTTGAACCATTGACGCAAGATAGGCAATTTGGGAATTGTGCCCCTCGATCTCGTCTATAAGCTTCCGAATTGAGTCGATTGGGTTAGATGTTGTTAAGGGATCGGAGCGGTCCCTTTCCGACTCAACACTCTTCCCTACTTTGAACCATTCTTGTAGTTTCAAAGCAGCATCACGGATCGAACACTTTTCCATTGCCGCCACGAAATCCAGAACGTTACCTCTCGCTTTGCAAACATCGGAAAAACAATTGAAAGCGTTCTTTGAAGTAGCCGAATCAGTTTTCAAGGTCCGAGGCAAGGGGGGAAGAGATCGGCTAGCATTCGTGGTGGATGAACAAACGGCATATTGATGCACGGTCACGGCTGACCTCGGGAAGCCCTGCCATGTTCCTAAATACTTACGGCGAACGTCTTTCCACTCAGGGAATCGCAAACATCATTGCGCAGTTTCGCAAGGATGCTGGGATAGAGCGGCATATGACCCCCCATATGCTCAGGCATACGGTAGCTACGCTACTGCTGCGCAATGGTGTGGACATTCGAATCGTACAAGAGTTCCTGGGCCATGCTTCGATCGCTACGACGCAGCGTTACACGCACGTCACCAAGGATCATCTCATTCGGGTCTTACGAGAGCGTCATCCTTCTCTAGCGATTAGATTGGCATCCTAACTCTCTATTCAAATGGCGACCGTTTGAATCCGGAGTCGGTAGTGTGCCTACTGAGAGACATGTAGTCTTTCACGCTGGGCACTGGTTGACCATGCCGGCAATTCCAGCTGCTTAGTGGTATGTCAGTTTAAGCAAGGACGCGCAAAGTTAGGTGGCATTGAAAGACTAGTCCCCAATAGCTCCCCAATGCATCTTTTGTGGGTTGGCAAGTCTTTTAGATCAGTAGTTTGCCAGAGTGTGCTGAATTGCTGAGCCAAGCGGGCGTCGGATTACTGGGTAGTGCAGTGTACAAAACAAATGTTTTTCTCGTAAAGCTCAACGCTCACCATCAGTCGTCCCTAACGTGCTTGGCGTCGCTCGAATCTCTGCATTTACGTAGTTGCCACTAGCAGTTCCTCTGAATTATTTGGCGGACGAAGGCCATCTGTCCTACCCGTGAAGTAGCGTTGAGCCAGCGTCGCTGCCGATATGTGCTGGACCTCTCTAAAGCCGGCATCGCGGGCCAGCGTCAACATCTCTGTGGGCGTGAAGAAGCTGATGAAGGGCGTGCCGTTTGCTCGCGCCCCTGCTGCCGCTCGCTCAATCCCGGGACGCACTTCCGGGTCCGCCAGCTCGATCGGAAGCATGAACGACATAGCGAGGGTGGAGCCCGGAGCGAGTGCCGCGACCTGGCGCAGCGTCGCCATGATCGCGTCCTCGGTCAAGTACATGCTGACTCCGGTGGACGCCACGACCGCCGGCCGTCCGGACTCGAAACCTGACGCTGCCAGCCGCTCCCACCACGCGTCGCCTGCCTCGAAGTCGACTGGCACGAACCGCAGGAACGACGGGATGCCGAGGCCGAGGTCAACAAGGCGCTGGCGCTTCCACGCCTGAGGGCCGGGCCGATCGATCTCGAACACGAGTAAACGGGAGGCAAGTTCCGGCCGACGCTGCGCGAAGCTGTCCAGGCCCGCTCCAAGGATGACGTACTGCCCAACGCCACGGGCAGCTTGTTCCGTGACTAGATCTTCGATGAAGCGGGCGCGCGCAACGATGGAGGCGCGGAAGGGCCGCGTAAACGGGCTCATGTCCGGACGGCTGCGCCATTCGTCGTCTGGAGCCACCAACATCAATCCCACTTCGTCTTCGAGCACGTGCGGCGGCGAATCGACTTCTACGTGCAGCGCCCGCCACAAGGCAACTCGCACTGCTGTGTTGTCTGGCGCCACCACTTCCTTATCATCCATGACATTCTCGCCTGGTCTGTGGCTGTTGCCGGTCTAACACCTGGCATCGACTCTTCCTCGGCGTTACCTTGTCTTACGTTCGTTGAGAATGATTAACATCCTGGTGACATTATCTTCCTCAAGCTTGATAATACCGCCACTCTTCAGTATGTAAGCCTCATACGATTAGTCACCTTTTTTGCAGCGAGCTGTTTGCAATTTTTGCGTTTTCGGAAGACCTGACGCGGCGATTATTCGTAGGCTCGCAACCCAGTGGAGGAATTGAGGAATGGAACTCAAGAGAAATGGAACACAGCCTTCCGGTAAAGGACCGGACGAGTATTTCACCGGCAGTGTGCGCATTGATCCGTTATTCGAAGCGCCCGCTCCGGCACGCGTTCGTGGCGCCATTGTGACGTTCGAGCCCGGCGCTCGTTCAGCATGGCATACACATCCGCTCGGGCAGACTCTGATCGTCACGTCCGGCTGTGGATGGGTGCAGAGTGAGGGCCAACCAAAACTAGAAATTCGTCCGGGTGACGTAGTCTGGTGCCCGCCAAATGAAAGGCATTGGCACGGTGCAACGCCGACCACGCCAATGACACACATCGCCATCCAGGAGGCGCTGGACGTAAGGTCGTCGAATGGATGGAAAAAGTCAGTGACGAACAATACGAAGCTTCAATGTAGAAGAAATAAAAGGAGCATGTGTAACCAATGGAAGACCTCAACACCTCTCTAGCATCGCTCAAGTTCCTCGCAGGATTCTTTCATCAAGAAGCCTTCAACATTCAATTCGTTTGGAATGCCTTCGCCAAAATCATGACCGACGCGAATGCCCAGCTGCGATTCCGTGATGATAGCTGGGAACAGGATTGGTTCCTGGCGAAATATGCAGCGGACTTTCCCGGTCTCGGGATTACCGCCCGCTACCAACCGCCTTCGGAGTTCCATGCGTTCCCGAAGTTCGAGGTCGAGTCTTGTGTCGATCAGATCGTCAAAGCAACTGGCCTGCCCTTCAAGCAGAGTCGCGCACCCTTCCAGGTAGCGCCACTCTTCGACGAACCACCTTCTGGTCTGACCCTGACAACACCGCTGCAGGAGTTCTACGATCTCAGAGAACGCATTCGTGCCCAGCGCGATCCCGCGATGACAGAGTTGAACCACATCCTCGCCTGGCTTCACCTGGCGCTCGGACACCTCTTCGTCGGTATAGCGCTCACTCCTGCCGATGAATCGAACGTCCAGCAAATCCTCCAAGTCTGTGACCAGCGCTGGTCTGAGGTCTGGAACGAGAAGGACATCTACGAAGACAACATGACTGTGCCCGAACTGATCCAATGGAAATCGGATGTGTTTTACGGCGCCGACCTCCGGCAGGTCGGCTTGGACATGCACCCAAGCCATCAGGGACAGTCCAAGGCGTGGCGGGAAGACTGGGGCTGGCTCAGCGCCGACACCGATCGCGAGCTGGCCTTGGCTGCGCTACAAAAGGCAGCGCAGATCATGGTCTCCATTCCGATCTGCTTCTTTCTCCAGCAAAAATTTCGCGAAGCAGACGATTCCGTAAATACTGGCCACTTACTCGCCACGGTCGTTTTCCGTCGCTGGGTCCTGCAACTACAGGCGATGGCGTGGTTGGAGACCGCGCTGCAGCGCTCCTGGCAGCACGTCCGGACGCAGGACCTGGCCACCTTTGCTTTCAGCGCGCTACGGCCACATTGGCCACGAAGAATCTTCGGGCTTAGTCACAGGAGCATGGACGTCAAAGCGACTCTCTCAGCCCTGCGCGCCTGGTCCAACTTCCGCTATTCGATTGACGCCACCTTCATCCCTCACTGGGAAACCAACGTCGCCACCGTGTGGGGACTGTTCAGTACGACGCCGGCGCTCATTCGCATTCCCTCCGAGCACTACGAGGATTCGGTTTGGTGTCGTCGCGAGCGCGAGATCTTCGAATACTTGCGCGATCAGGAAGACTTTTTGGACGGTCGCTTCCTCATTGAACTGCCAGAATCAAATCTCAAGGCCCTTGATGTCGTCATTCCCACACCGGCTGCCGACGAAGGTGTCGGGTTTTTCAAACCGGGCCAGTTTCCTTTTCTTACGGTTGTATTCACCCTTTTCCCATTTGAACCGTGGGAGAACAGACTATTGGCTTGCGCGGCCGCTGTGAGAATGCTTTTTCTTAACTTGCAGGACGCTAAAATCACTAACAATTTCTGTTTGAAGCTGGCCAGCGGTTTTACGCCCCCGCCGGAGATCGTACCTCTGACGAACCACCCTGGCGGTTGGTCGTCCTTAATAAAACTCTTTGCAGACTTCCAGCGCGAGTGGGGAGACAGCACCGATAGCTTTCCGCTGGTCGCTCTGCCGGAGGCTTACTCACCTGAAGAACTGGTTGCGGATAACAACAGTCTCGTAAACATCATCGACCTGAGCGACGGTCTCGTCGACGAGACCGACGTGTTGGCCGCTTTCGAGTGGCACCGGACCATTCTTCCGTCTGTAATAGGAAACCATAAGTACGGGAGCTTTTTCGCCATCGACTATCGCCGGTTGACCGAGGAGAGCTGGGCCGGCGAGGAGAGGTTCATGGTTATCCGCGGGGTGAACAGGATCCGGACTTCAGTGCCGCTCTGGTTTCTCCAGGGCGAGGGTCAGCGAGTGGACGAATGGAAAGGGATGGGCGTCAATCCAATTTTTACTCAGTACCTGCCCGGTCAGTGGGATTGGATGCTGGATAATCTCGACACTCCTACGTGGCCAGCCGAATTCCAGAAAGACTCCAAACTCGGCTTTTCGAAAAAGCTCTCAGCGGCGTGCGCAGCAACAGCGGAGAGAGGGAACGACTACTACCAGGGAAAGATCGGCTGAAGACTACCGCATGGTTGTTACAAAATGTCTCGGGATATTCCGGCGGTCGGCTATAGTCTCTGCATGCCTAAGTCTTTTCCCGAGTGGATTCAGCCCATGGCCGCGACGCTCACGCAGGAGCGTTTCAACAGCTCGGAGTGGATCTTTGAACGGAAGTTCGACGGCATCCGGCTACTTGCTTACAAGCAAGGTTCCCGCGTCGAACTCTTCTCGCGCAATCGCTTGCCGCAGACCATTCCCGTGCTGGCCCAAGCTATTGCCAAACTTCCGCATCAGGAATTAATTCTCGACGGGGAAATCGACTGGCATGGGCCGACGGCATATCACGTGTTCGACATCATGTGGCTCGATGGCCGCGATTTGACGAGCCTGGCGCTTGAAGAACGCCGGGCTCTGTTGCGCAAGCTGCCGCTCGCGGCGCCACTGCACCGGGTCACAGAGCTGCATGACGAAGCACCCTGGGAGCGTGCGCAGAAACATGGGTGGGAGGGCGTGATCGCGAAACGCCGCGATTCGGCCTATGAGCAGCGCCGCTCGCCAAACTGGCTGAAGATGAAGTGTGAGTTGGCCCAGGAGTTCGTGGTCGGCGGCTTCACCGAGCCGCAAGGCAAACGCGCGGGTCTGGGAGCTCTGCTGGTTGGTTATTATGAAAAGGACGACTTTGTTTTCGCCGGCAAGATTGGCACCGGCTTCAATACGAAAATGCTGCTCGATCTGCGCGCTCAACTCGATCGACTCGAGATCGATGAGCCAGCGTTTACGAAAGGCGTTGGCTTACCACGAAGCAAGGTCGGTGCGCGAACCAAGGCCGTTGGTCGCGTGGGCGCGCACTGGGTTCGCCCCGAGATCGTGGTACAAGTCGGTTTCATCCAATGGACCAAACACAACAAACTCCGCCATCCCAGACTGCTCGGTATTCGTAACGACAAGCACCCGCGCGAGGTGGTGCGGGAGTGATACTTACTGAGTCCGCGGAGCGGGTCGGGGGACGTGAAGAAAACGCTCTGCCGTTTTGCTGTCTGCTGTTTACTGTTTGCTGTTTGCTAAAAAAGTGTAGGAGGCAAAATGAAACGAATCTATATCCTGATATTTGTTCTGCTGCTGACTGGAATTGTACGCGGCGACGCAGGTGCTATACGTGCGCAAGACCCTCTGGTCGTAAACTCAAAGAGCATCGCGTTGAAGCTCGAGAACTCTCGCGTACGTGTTCTTGAGGCGACTCTTGCACCAGGCGCTAAGGAACAGATGCATTCGCATCCGGCCTATGTCATCTATGTCATCGCGGGTGGAAAGGTCCGCAACCACGGTGCCGACGGTACTGTCTCCGAGGCAAACTTCAAAACCGGCGACGTCGTTTATCGTGAGCCGTTAACGCACTGGGCCGAGAACATTGGCGACACCACAATCCGCCTTGAGCTTGTTGAACTAAAGAACTAGTACCGGGATTTCGTTACCAGTGAGCGACTAGAGCGAAGTCGGCGAAGAGTGCGGGCAGCGCCTTGAGAGACAGCAGCTGTACGCCCGGCACCAACTCGCCGTGATCGATTCCGCGGTCAGCGAGGTCCTCAGCGATCACGTACACTGGAATCTTCCGCTTCTCGATCAGGTCCAGGACATCGCGATCCATTTTCGGAGCCTGGGTCTGCTACCACTCGCCGACCGTCAGGCCCGGGACACCCTGGCCGGCAACGGCGTAGTTCACTGCGTTGCCGCGCAGCACCACGGTGTGTTCCGCACCCGCGCCCTGCATTGCGGCCAGCAGCCAGAGGATGGTGTCATCCTGTTCTTCCATCACGGCCCGGTAGGCCGACTCCACGATGTTCAGGGTCTTTTTGGCCATGGCTTCACCTCACTTGGTGGGGATGACGAGGACGTTATCTGATGATTCAGCGAAGGTGTGAAAGTCAGCCGGCGAGCCACGTCGCGTGCCCGGCACGAACTCGTTAACACCTCGCTCGTCCACACACATACCACAGTTAACCCAGTCGATCTTGCCGCCGTTCTTTTCGGCTTCGGCCAGCAGGGCTGAGACCTGGTCCTTCGTAGTCGGGTGGTTCTCCTCGGCCAGGTCCTTGCCGTGGACCGGGTTCGGGTGCGGCGCCTGCCGTACAAACGCCAGACCCGAGGCCCCCTCATAGGCGAAGACGTTGATGTTGTATCCACGCCGGGCGGCCACGTCGAGAATGCGAAACGCCGTGGTCAGGTTCTCCGACTCGTAAGGAGGATCCATGAGTGCGATGGTCAGTGTTTTGGTGGACATGATTCGTCTCCTAGTGCCAGAGAGTTTTGTGGCCGGCCGCGAGATGGTCCACGACCACTTCGATTGAGGCGGCATTTACGCCCTCGGCCAGACTGGCAATGCCGCGCTCCTGCAATGAGAAGTCATCAGCGAGCACTATCACGCCACTTCGCGCGAGCGCGCTGAGGCCGAGTGCGCTGAGCGAGGCCGGGCGCGCCGCGAGCACGCCATTCTGGGCAAGGAACAGCGTTACCTGATTACCACTCTCGACCAGGCCCCTGGCCAGGTCGTAGTAGTAGCCGACGTCGTTGGATTCAAAGGGATCACGCGACTCGATGAGCACGTACTCAGCCATGTACGGTTCCTCCTCTGGTGGGATGGGCCAAACATTAGCACAGAGACGAAACTAAC
>Ga0207689_10004263_pt1 | contig 13006 bp, 11 predicted proteins | sample KBSMisM52_FD_184312 | JGI IMG/M metagenome (GOLD analysis project Ga0207689, IMG submission 184312) | Miscanthus rhizosphere microbial communities from Kellogg Biological Station, Michigan, USA - KBS Miscanthus M5-2 (SPAdes) (version 2) | ecosystem: Host-associated > Plants > Roots >... | reverse complement strand
GGCCGCCCACGCCGTCGGCTCAGCGGGGTCGAATCCCGCTTCCACCAACGCCTTCGGCCAGTCCTGCCTCAGATCAATTGGCACCGCGACGTACCGTGCGGCCGGTGCCAAATCGTGGGCGTGGAGTATCTCGGCCTTGAATGTCAGCACCTTGGGCTGATCGATCTCATAGACCGCGCTGCCGTCCACCCAGGGCAATCGCCACGCCCTCGCGTCCAGACCGGCGGCGAGGATGACCACCTGCTCGATACCGTTTGCGCCGGCGGCGATGAAGAACTCGTCGAACCACTTGGTGCGGGAGGCGGCGTAGCCTCCGATGCTCCGAATCCGCTCGACCATGTGCGGCGGAGGTCGCCGCCACCCTCGCTCGGTGGCGGCGTCGAGAAACAGCCGAGCGTACGGGTCGCTGAACAACGGGCGTTCACTCGTCGTCTCTTCGGCACGTGCCATCGCCACACCGAGTGCGGTCTGGCCGACGCCCTCGGTGATATCCCAGCTGTCATCGTCAGTTCTGGCCATTGCCACCGTCTTCCCCGTTTCCGGCGAACTCGCGCATTTCGTCCTTGGTCAGCAGGTCGTCGCGAATGTTCTGTTCGCGGTAGGCCAGCTGACCGACGCGGTTGGCGACCACCGGAGCGGTGATCAATGTGAACAAGCCGGTGAGAATGACCATACCGACGTCGACGTGACCGCGTAGCCTGATCGCCGCGCCGGCCAGCACCAGCAAAAGGCCCAGTACCTGAGGCTTGGTCGCCGCGTGCATCCGCGTCAGCGTGTCGGGGAAGCGGACCACACCGATCGCGGCGGTCAGAGCGAGCGTCGAGCCGCCGAGCACCAGCACGGCGGTGACAATGTCCAGCGCATTCATCGCAATCTCCGTGAGCCGCCGGCCTTGTCGATATCGGGCACGCGGAATCGAGCGACGCTGACCGAGCCGACGAAACTGATCAACGCGAGCGCGGTCAGCCCGTATGTCACCGTGGTGTCCAGGCTGAAGGCCGCCCAGGTGCCGATCGCACACATAGTCACCGCGACGAGGGTGTCCAGCGCGACCAGGCGATCCAGTGTGCTCGGCCCGCCAAGCAGCCGGAACATGGTGACGACGGCGGCGGCCGTGAGCATGACCGCGGCGATGATCCAGACGATTGTCATGCGCGATCCGCCTTCGCTCCTCGCTCGCAAGTCATGCGCGATCCGCCTTCGCTCCTCGCTCGCAACTCATGTCAGCTCCTCCCGAGGCGCGGGTCTCCAGTCGGAGTCGCGTTCGAACGTGGACACCAGCAGCCGCTCCACTTCGGCGACCTGGCGGTAGAACTGATTGACGGCACGGTCCGAGCCGACATCGATGACGTGCATGTAGAGCATCCGGCGGGTCTGGTCGATCTCCAGCACGATCGAGCCGGGGATGAGATTGAAGATGTTGACGGCTAGGGCGAGCACCAGATCCGACTTGACCGCGACGTGTGCCCGCAGCACCGCGGAGAGCGGCGGCGGCCCGGGTTTGACCGCCAGCCAGGCCACCTGTACCGACGACAGCGCCAGGTAGTAGAGAACCGTGACGATCAGCCGCACAAGCGCGAGCGGGTGCACCCTGCCCTCGATCGGCACCACCGGCAGCGGCAGCAGCAACGTGATGATCAACGCGATGGCCAGGCCGGAGATGACATTGGCTGCAGAAACCGTGCCCCACAGCAGAATCCACACGAGCATCAGCCAGCACAGCACCCATAGCCGCAGCGCCACGCGCCTCATTTGCAGTCTGTCCCCCTGCCCTTCGGGCGGGAGGTGCCCCCACTTCGCGCGAGCGCTCATCGCTGTCGGCCTTCCACCACGGCGGTGATGTACTGGCCCCGGTCGAGCACTTCGTCGGCGGCGCGGCCGGCGTACGCGAAGATCGGTCCCGCCATCACCGTCAGCGTCAGTCCCACCGCGATCAGCGCGGCGGTCGGCACCACCATCCCGACCGGCATTCGTCCCACGTGGTCGCGGTCGACAAACTGGATGTCCGCGGGTTCGTCGAGGAGCGCGGACGGCGCCGCGCCGGATAGGTGCCCTTCGGGGGCGTCCTCGCGCGCTCGCCAGAACGCTTTGGTCCACACCCGGACCAACACGTACAACGTCAGCAGGCTGGTGAGCACACCACCACCGACCAGCATCCACGCCAGCACGGAGCCGTTCTGCGCGCCTGCCTCCAGCAGGGCGACCTTGCCGATGAACCCGGAAAACGGCGGAATGCCACCGAGATTGAGCGCTGGCACCACGAACACAAATGCAAGCAGTGGGCTGGCCGTGGCCAGCCCACCGAGCCGCTGCATGGTCGACGCGCCCGCTTGGCGCTCGATCAGGCCGACCACCAGGAACAGTGTCGTCTGCACGACGATGTGGTGCGCCACATAGTAGATCGCACCCGACATGCCGAGCTGACTCGACAGCGCGATGCCGAACACCATGTAACCGATATGGCTGACGAGCGTGAACGACAACAGACGCTTGATGTCGCTCTGCGCGATCGCGCCGAGGATGCCGACCAGCATGGTCAGCAGCGCCGCGACGAGCAGCAGCTTATCAAGCCCTCCGCTGGGGAACAGTAGCGAGTGTGCCCGGATGATCGCGTACACACCGACTTTCGTCAGCAAGCCGGCGAACACCGCGGTGACGGGCGCAGGCGCGGTGGGGTAGGAATCCGGCAGCCACGTTGACAGCGGGAACACCGCGGCCTTGATGCCGAACGCGACCAGAAGTACCGCGAACAACGCGGTGCGGGTGCCCACCGTCACGCCGTCGAGCCGCACCGCCAACTCGGCCATGTTCAGCGTCCCGGTCGCGGCGTATACGAGTGCGATGCCGAACAGGAAAATCAGCGACGACACCATCGAGACCATCACGTAGGCGATGCCCGCGCGGACGCGATCCTTGCTAGCGCCGATCGTCAGCAGCACGAAGCTCGCCGACAGCAGCACCTCAAAGCCGACGAACAGGTTGAACAGGTCGCCTGCCAAGAACGCCGTGCACACACCGGCCGACAGCACCAGATAGGTGGGCAGGAAGATCGACACCGGTTGGCGCTCGTCGCCGTCACGAATGCCCTGCCCGATGGCGTAGAAGACCACGGCCAGCAACACGATTGACGACACCACGAGCATCAGCGCCGATAGCCGATCCACTACCAGTGTGATGCCCAGCGGTCCCATGCCAGATTCCGTCGGACCCCAGCCGCCGACGTGCAGCGCGAGCGTGCCGCCGCGGTCGGTGAGGTACAGCAGCGCCGCGCACACCGCGACCACCACACACAGCGCCGCCAGGGTGATGGCCCGCTGCAGCCGTGGCCTGCGGCCTGCGACCAGGGTGAGCGCAGCGCCGAGCATCGGGATCAGCACCGGCAACGGTGTCAGTACCGATGCGGTGCTCATGCGCGATCCGCCTTCGCTGCTCGCTGGCCGCTCATTTCGAGCCCTCCAGCCCTGGCAGCGCGTCCAGCTCGTCGGGCAGGTCCGTGTCGCGGGCCGGCTGGGGTTGCGGACGGTCCTCGTCGAGCGCAGTGGCTTCCTTGCTGGATAGGTGCGAAACCCGGGTGTCCTCGGGATCGTCGGTGACTTCCTCTTCTGTGGTCAGGCGGTACGACCGGTAAGTCAGCGCCAGTACAAACGCCGCGATGCCCATGGTGATGACGATGGCTGTCAAGATCATGCCCTGCGCCAACGGATCCGCGGTGGTGGTCTCGCCGTTGCTGGTGCGGCCACGCACCGGAGGGTTGCCCGACGGACCGCCGACGGTCAGGATGAGCAGGTTGATTGCGTTGCCGATCAGCAACAGCCCCAGCAACATTCGGGTCAGATTGCGCTCGAGCAGCAGGTACACGCCGGTGCTGGTGAGGCCGCCGATGAGCACCAGTGGAACAAGGTAGGTGGTCATCGCACCACCGCCCGCTGTTGCTCGCTCATCTCCACGTCCACGCGCGCGCCGAGGCTGCGCAGCACATCGAGCACGAGGCCGACGACGATCAGGTACACGCCCAGGTCGAAAAACAATGCGGTGACGAACTTGACGGTGCCCAGCACCGGCACGTCCATTTGAATCAACGCCGACGACAACACGGGTGCACCCACCAGAAGCGAGGCGACCGCGGTGCCCGCCGACAGACCCAGACCGACGCCGAGGATCTTGCCGGCATCCAGCGGCAGCGTCTCGCCCAGTTCGTAGCGGCCTCCGGCCAGGTAGCGCAGCATCAGCGCCAGCCCGGCGGTCAGCCCACCCGCGAACCCGCCGCCAGGAGTGTTGTGCCCGGCGAAGAAGAAGTACGCCGACAGCACCATGATGAGCGGGAAGATGATTCGAGTCGCAACCTCCAGCACCAGCGAACGGTGCCGCGGGTCGCGCAGCTCACTGCCCCGCAGCCAGGTTGTATCGCCTGCCGCCGGACTGTTGTTCGCGATCGCGGTGAGGGGGCCGATGTCGGGCTGACCCGCATCCGAGACCCGCGGGGCGGCTCCGAAACGCCTGTGCCGGAACACCAGTGACGCTACGCCGGTGGCGGCGACCAGCAACACCGACACCTCGCCCAAGGTGTCCCAGGCCCGGATATCGACCAGCAGGACGTTGACCGTATTCGCACCGTGGCCGCGGTAATACGCGGCGTCGGGCAGTAATTCGGCGATGGGGGTTCCGGTGCGCGCGGCCATTGCGAACGCCACGAGCGTAGTGACGGTTGCGCCGACCGTAAGTGCCAGCGCGGCGCGCGGCAACCGGTTGCGCCCGACGTTGGCACGATCGGCCTCGGCGGGCAGCGCCCGCAGCACCAGCACGAAGATCACCAAAGTCAGTGTCTCCACCAGAAATTGGGTCAACGCCAGATCGGGTGCGCCGTGGAACGCGAAGATCGTGCCGCAGCCGTAGCCGGTGACGCCGACCAGCAGCACCGCGGCTAGTCGGTTGCGCATCATGATGGCGCCCAGCGCTGCGGCCAGGATCAGCAGCCCGACCACGACCTGCAGCGGCGAATCCCACAACGCGAAGTGGGGACGATCACGGGCACCGAGAGCGAGGACGATTACGGGAACCAGCACCAGCGTGGCAAGGATCACCGACTGTGTGGCCGGGATCGAACCGCGCTGGGTGAAAGCGGTGAGCCGCACCGACGCGAGGTCGAGGCTTCGCAGCGCGGTGTCATAAATGCGATCGGCGTTGCCGAGCGGTTGGCGGACGGTACGCAGCCGGCGCAGCCGTGCGCGGCCGAAGTATGCCGCCGCGCCGACACCGAGGACGAGCGCCGACAACAGCAGCGGCGCGCCGAACCCATGCCAAAGCTCGAGGTGGTAGTTCTCGCCGCCAGGCACCGTGTCGGCGTAGGTGTCGAGAAGGTCGTCCAGGCCGGCCGGCCACACGCCGAACACCAACCCCGCGGCGGCCAGGATCGCCGGTGGGATGAGGAAAGTGGTTTCCGGGCGGTGCATTTCGGCCACCCGCTTGCTTGGTCCCGGTAATCCCTTACGGCCGAACGCTCCCAGCAGGAACCGCAGACTGTAGATGGTGGTGAACACGGAGCCGAGCACAATGCCCGCGAGTACGTAGGGCGCCGCGGCGCCGAGTGACGGTGCGTGCGCGACGGTTTCGAAGTCGGCCTCCTTGGCGACGAAACCGAGGAACGGTGGCAGCGCGGCCATGCTCGCGGTCGCGCAGACGGCGATGGTCAGCAGCGGCCGGCTGCGCTGCCCGAGCCATGCCAGCCTGCGGATGTCGCGGGTACCGGTGGCGTGGTCGATAACGCCGACGACCATGAACAGCGAGGCCTTGAACATGGCGTGCGCGCACAGCATGGCCAGCCCGGCCAGCATCAGATCGCCACCGCCCGCGCCGACCATCAGCGTGATCAACCCGAGCTGGCTGACCGTGCCGAACGCCAGGATCAACTTCAGGTCGTATTCGCGCACCGCGCGCCACCCGGCCAACAACATGGTGAGCACGCCGAGGATCACCACCGTCGGCCGCCACGGTGGCGCGTCGGCGAAGCCCGGACTCATCCGCGCGACGAGATAGACGCCCGCCTTGACCATCGCCGCGGCGTGCAGGTAGGCACTGACCGGTGTGGGTGCCGCCATGGCGCCCGGCAGCCAGAAGTGCATCGGAACGATTGCCGATTTGGACAGCGCGCCGATCAGCACGAGCACGACGCCGATCGACGCCGCCACGCCCGTCGGCGGCGCCGCGATCAGTTCGGACAGCAAGTAGGTGCCGGACACGTTGCCGAGCACGACGATGCCGACCAGCATGGCCAGCCCGCCGAATGTCGTGACCAGCAGCGCCTGAGTCGCGGCCCGGCGGCTGGTGGAGCGCTCGGCATAGTGGCCCACCAAAAGGAACGACAGGACCGTGGTGAGCTCCCAGAACACGTAGAGCACCAGCATGTTGTCGCTGACCACCAGACCGAACATCGCGCCGGAGAACGCGACCAGTTCGGCGGCGAAGCTGGGCAACCGCTTCTCGGTGTGCCCGTCGTGATGATGGAAGTAGTCAGCGCAATAGAAGAGGACCAGCGCGCCGATCCCGAGCACCAGGACGCTCATGATCGCGGCGAGCGCGTCGAATCGAAGGGTGATGTTCATCGACAGCTCGGGTAGCCATTCGATGTTGACCGATGTCCCCCGGCCAGACCCCGTAGCCGCTTGGCCGGCGACATCAGACCACGGAGCCGCTTGGCCGGCGACATCAGACCACGGAGCCGCTTGGCCGGCGACATCAGACCCCGGAGCCGCTTGGCCGGCGACATCAGACCCCGGCCAGTTCAGCGCCACCCAGACCAACGAGCCCAGCGGCACCAACGCCAGGGGATAGAACGCCATCCGCCCATACCGGGAGACGAGAAGGGGAGCCAGCGCGGTCGCAACCGCGTGGGCACAGAGGATGGCGAGCATGGCACTCCGATTTCTGTCGGGGTGTCAGCTGGACTGACTTTGGATCGGCCCCAGTCTACGGGGGGCAGATTCAGCGCGGGCCGCTTGGCGGTGGCTGGCCGTGCACCATGGCCCTGATCCGGTCTTCGACGTCGCTTTCCGCCACGAACAGCATCTCGTCGCCGGCTTCGAGCAGATCGTCGCCCTTGGGAAGAATCACTTGATCGCCGCGCAGGATCGTCACCAGCGCGCTGTTCGCCGGGAGCACCAGGTTGCTGACGCGTTGCCCGACCAGCGGATTGTCGGCGGGAAGCGTCAGTTGGGCGAGGTTGGCGGTTCCTTGCCGCAGCCTCATCAAGCGCACCAGGTGGCCGACATCGATGGCGCCTTCCACCGCAGCGACCATGGCCACCGGAGTCGAGACGGCGACGTCGACGCCCCATGCGTCGGTGAACAGCCATTCGTTGCGGAAGTCGTTCACGCGCGCGACCACCCGGTCGACCGCGAACTCCGTCTTGGCCAGCAACGAGACCGTCAGGTTCGACTTGTCGTCACCGGTGGCGGCGATCACGACGTCGCAGATCTGCAGCTCAGCTTCTTGAAGTGACGTCAGCTCACATGCGTCGGCGAGTAGCCAGTCGGCATCCGGTACCGCAGAGGGCTCATACCGCGTCCATTCCCGCTCGATGAGCAAGACCTTGTGGTGATTGCTTACCAGTTCGTCCGCGACCGACCGCCCGACCGCGCCTGCTCCGGCAATCGCGATGCGCATGGTCTTACTTTGCTCCATTCTGAGCTGTCGCGCTCATAGAAGTCGGTACTGATTAACTGACACCTGTACAACTCCAGGCTCCAGAATCCGTGGCGGCGAACGAGGTTGACATGACCCTGCAACAGCTGTACGTGGCGCTGTTTGCCGGGGGTGTGACGCTGCTCGCCAGTATCATTGCCACGCGGATCGCGAGCCGGGTCGGCTTTCCCAGCCTGCTGTTGTTCCTCGCCGTAGGAGTCGTGCTCGGCGAAAGCGTGTTGGGGATACGTTTTGACAACGCCCAACTCGCGCAGGACCTTGGCACGGCCGCGCTGGGTGTCATCCTCGTCGAGGGCGGCCTGACCACCCGGTTCAGCGACATCCGCAACGTTCTCACCCCGGCGGCGATTCTCGCGATCGTCGGGGTCGTGGTCAGCACGGTGGTGACCGCTGCCGGCGCTCATCTGCTGCTCGGCGTCGATTGGCAACTGTCCTTGCTGTTGGGCGCGATCGTCTCCAGTACCGATGCGGCCGCAGTCTTTTCGGTCCTTCGGGTGGTGCCGCTGCCGAGACGGCTGGCCGGCCTCCTGGAAGCGGAGTCGGGATTCAACGACGCCCCGGCCGTCATCCTCGTGCTCTTGTTCAGTGCCACACCGTTTCACCTCGAGCCAGGAATCATTGTCGCAACGTTGTTGTATGAGTTGACGATCGGCGCCGCGATCGGTCTCGGTTTCGGGTTCCTCGGAGCGTTCGCGTTACGGCGGATAGCGCTGCCCGCCTCCGGTCTATACCCGATTGCGACCGTCGGATTGGGAATGGTCGCCTTCGCCGCCGCCGGCGCGGCACATGCCAGCGGCTTCATCGCGGCATATCTGGCCGGGCTGATGCTCGCGAACTCCGGATTGCCCCATCGGTCGGCGATCCGGTCGTTCGCCGAAGGTGCCGGCTGGTTGGCCCAGATCGGTCTGTTCGTCCTTCTGGGTCTGTTGGTGTCGCCAAACGAGCTGCGCGACCAAGTGATTCCCGCGATTGTTGTCGGCTTGGTGCTGCTACTCCTCGGGCGGCCTGTGTCGGTCGTCGTCTCGCTCATCGGCTTTCGCGTACCGTGGCGAGATCAGGTCTTCCTGTCGTGGGCAGGTCTGCGCGGCGCGGTTCCGATCGTGCTCGCCACCTATCCAATCGTGTCCGGAGTTCCCGGCAGCGACCGACTGCTCAGCATCGTGTTCATTCTCGTGGTGGTCTTCACGCTCGTCCAGGCGCCCAGCTTGCTCGTAGTCGCGGCCCGACTGGGACTGGTCCGCCGCGACAACACCCGTGAAATCCAGGTCGAGTCGGCGCCTCTCGACGTGCTGGGGGCCGAACTGCTCACGATCACCGTATTGCCTCAGTCGCGCCTGCATAACGTCACCGTTCTTGAACTGCGCCTGCCAGACCCCAGCGTCATCACCTTGATCATCAGAGACGGACATTCGTTCGTTCCTGCGCCCGATACCCGTATCCAGTCCGGCGACGAGTTGCTCATCGTCACCTCCACGAGGACCCGAGAGTCCGCCGAACGACGAATTCGTGCGGTCAGTCGGCGCGGCAAACTCGCCTATTGGTTCGACGAGTACGGCGAACCGGACTGAGCGGCTAATATCCGGGTCGTGGCCACCGCCGACGTTGTCGTGGTCGGCTCCGGACCGACGGGGCTGATGCTTGCGTGCGAGCTGGCGCTCGGTGGCGCCAAGGCGCGGCTGCTCGAAGAGCGCATCGATACGCCCAACATCACCAGGGCATTCGCGGTACACGCCCGGACTCTGGAGCTGCTTGACGCGCGAGGTCTGGCAGGGGAGCTGCTGCCTCGCGGGGTGCCGGTGCGTGAGGTCGCCCCGCCGGGCGGCACGACGCTGGATCTTCGCGAGCTGCCCACCCGGTTCGGGATGGTGCTCATCGTTCCGCAAAGCGGGACGGAACGGGTGCTGCAGGCACGCGCCGACGAGCTCGGCGTCGAGATCGTCCGGGGCGCCGAAGTGGTCGGACTGTCGCAGGACGGCGACGGAGTGACGGTCGAGTGCGCCGGCGGCGACGGCGTGCGCGCCGGTTACGTCATCGGATGCGACGGCGCACACAGCACCGTGCGCAGCCTGCTCGGCATCGACTTCGTCGGCAAGCAATACGAGACACACATCCTGTTGGCCGACGTGCAGCTGACCACGGCACCGAGCGAGACGTTGACGGGCGTCACCAACGAGAAGGGCGTGGTGCTCGTCATTCCGTTCGGCGACGGCTGGTTCCGCGCGATCGCGTGGGACCGACTGCGCGAACAGGCACCGCTGCGGGAAGCGGTGACGGTCGGGGAAATCCGCGACTCGTTTCAGCGCATCGCGGGCCATGACTACGGCATGACCGAGATGCGCTGGAGCTCCAGGTTTCTCAGCGAGCGCCGGCAGGCAAGGCATTACCGGAAGGACCGCGTCTTTCTCGCGGGTGACGCCGCCCACGTGCACTCGCCGCTCGGCGGGCAGGGCATGAACACCGGCATCGGCGACGCGATGAACCTGGGTTGGAAGCTGGCCGCCGCCGTGCGCGGATCCGCGCCGCCGTCGCTCCTGGACACTTACGAGGCCGAACGCCATCCTGTCGGCGCCAGCGTGCTGCGGCTGACCGACACTTTCAATCAGCTTGTGCTCAGCAGCTCCAAGCCGCGGCGCCTGTTGCGCGCCGCGCTGCTCGGAACCGTGACCCGGGTGCCCCGCGGCAGGCGGCTGCTTGCCGAACGGCTCAGCGGCATCGGGATCGCCTATCCGCGCGAGCGTGGCGATGACTGGATGGTCGGCCGCCGCATGCCCGACATCGTATGCGGCGGCAAGCGGGTGTACGAACTGCTCCGCGAAGGCAAGTTCGTCTTAGTGACGGCCGCGCCGTTGCAGCTGGATCGGCAGGACATCGTGTGTGCCGTCGACGCCCATCCGGAGCTACCCGACGCCGTGCTCGTCCGTCCCGACAGCTATGTCGGGTGGGCAAGCGAGCGGCTACCTGATGCTGCTGAACTGGCGGCGGCCGTCGATCGCTGGGTTCAGAAGTAGCGCAGCCAGACGTAGACCCAGGCCAGGGCGGTGCTGAGCAGCGTGACGACGATGCCGTAGCGGGTGAACCGCCAAAAGCTGATCGGGTGACCCGCCCGCTGTGCAATGCCGATGGCGACGACGTTGGCGCTGGCGGCGATCGCAGTGCCGTTCCCGGAAAAGCACGCGCCCAGCGCGAACGCCCACCACAGCGCTTGGCCGGTCTCGGCGTCGGGGGCCTGTGCCGCCATGCTTTCGACGACGGGCGTCATCGTGGCGGTGTAGGGGATGTTGTCGACGAAGGCGCCGACGATCGACGACCCGAACAGGAGCGCTGTTGCGGCGGCGAACCAGTTGTCGCCGAACGCCGATTCGGCCACTGAGCCGAGCGCGCCGATGACCCCGGTGTGGACAAGCCCGGCGACCATGGCGAATAAACCCATGAAGAACACCAGAGTCGACCACTCGACCTCTGGGAGTACCTCGGCCACATCGACATTGGTGACCAACAGCATGGCCCCGGCCCCGACGAGGGCGACGATCGAGGGCGCGACGTGCAACACCGAATGCAACGCGAAGCCCGTGATGACCAGCGCCAGCACGGCCATGGCGCGGATCAACAGCCCGGTGTCCGTGATTGCGCGTCGCTCCTGCAACGCCAGCACTTCGCCCGGATGGATGTCGTTACCTCGCAAGTCGGTACGGAAAAGCGCACCGGTGAAGGCGACGAACAGCGCGAAGATCACGACAACCGCGGGCGCCATGTGGACGAGGAAGTCGTTGAATGTCAGCCCCGCCCGGCTGCCGATGATGATGTTCGGCGGATCCCCGATCAGTGTTGCGGCGCCGCCGATGTTGGACGCCAGCACCTCGGCGATCAGATACGGCTGAGCGGGGATGCGTAGCCGGTCGCATATGACGAGTGTGACCGGGGCGACCAGCAGGATGATCGTGACGTTATCGAGCAAGGGCGACGCGATTGCCGTGATGATCATCAGCATCACCATGAGCCGCAGCGGTTTTCCGCGAGATCGCTTGGCGGCCCAGATCGCCAGAAAGTCGAACACGCCGGTCTGCTTGATCACGCCGACGATCACCATCATGCCGAGCAGCAGGAAGATGACGTTCCAGTCGATGCCCTCGTGTTCGGAGTAGAAGATGTCGGCGCCGGGGATCAGTCCCAGCACTGTCATCAGCGCGGCGGCGAAGAGAACCGTCTTGACCTTATTGGCCCGCTCGGTGGCGATGAACCAGAACGCGACGATGAATATCGCCAGCGCCAGCACCGGAGCCAGCACGGGCCCGCGCGTTCAGTCGTTGGGTCCGGCCACCGCCAAACTGGTTAGCAAGCGCTCGAGTGTCACGGCGCCGGTGAGTCGGCCGTTGCGGTCGACAACCGCGATCAGGGGGCTCCGCTTGTTCGCCATCACGGTTGCGACCTCGAGCAGCGTGGCCTCCGGCGCCACGGTGGCTGGCTTGGCGACCGGGCTCGGCAGGCAGTCGCCGACCGTCAGCTTTCCTGGGCCGTGCCAGAAAAGGTCGGCGTGGATCTCGTCGACGGTACGAACGAGCGCCGGGTCGTCCCGATAGGACTCCGGGATCGTCAGGCGCAACACTTGAGTTCCGGGCAGCACCGCGATCGGCCGATCGGCGTCGTCGACCACGACGAGCCCGGGCAGGCGATTGACCACCATCAACTGCACGGCCTTGGACACCGGATCGTCCGTCCGGACCGTCGGCGGGGTGACGGCGATCTCGTGTGCTTGCATGGCTGCGTTCCGTTGCGTCCCAGTGGTGATTGTCATGGTCCTCGTTCTCCGATCAGTTCGTCGACCCGTCGCTCCAGCGAGAGGAGACGATTGGCAGGCGGCCCGTCCCCTCCTGACGCGTGGCCCTGTGCGATACCGCGCTCCCGGGCACCGTCCGCCGATCGATATGCATCCCAACTCCTCAGCAAGTGCGGCCAGTTTCGGTGCCAGATCAGTCGGTGACAATCGGGTCTGACACCCATTCGCGGGGGGATACGACCTGTATGGACAAACGCCTGCGTGGCAGACCACGCTGGGGGCATGAGCCGTCGCGCGACCCCGGCGGGCGCATTGTTCCGTCGAGTCTTTCTGATCAACGGGCTGATCTTCGTACTGGGCACGCTGATCCTTGCCCTATCGCCGGCGACCGTGTCGGCGCGTATCAAGCTCACCGAAATTCCGGTGCTGGTCATCGGATTGGCGGTCATGCTGACCGCGAACGCGCTACTGCTGCGATCGAGTCTTGCCCCCCTGGATCGGCTCGCCGCGTCGATGCGGCGAGTCGATCCGCCC
>Ga0207689_10004253_pt1 | contig 13020 bp, 19 predicted proteins | sample KBSMisM52_FD_184312 | JGI IMG/M metagenome (GOLD analysis project Ga0207689, IMG submission 184312) | Miscanthus rhizosphere microbial communities from Kellogg Biological Station, Michigan, USA - KBS Miscanthus M5-2 (SPAdes) (version 2) | ecosystem: Host-associated > Plants > Roots >... | reverse complement strand
GTCCGCATGTGGAGCCATTGCCACAGCCACCATCCTGTGAGAAGTACTCCACCGGCGATAGCCAAAATATATGACCAGGTCGCCAGGTAGAGATCGAGGAGAACGGCGGGTGCATTATCCTGACCCACAGCGATCTGGGCGAGGACTAGGAAGCTACCAGCACTAAAGAGCAAGACAAGTGGGATGCTCGCACTCCACTTAATCCACTTGCACGTCACGCAGTCCAGCATGGCACCCTCCTTGAATCATCCTTTGAGAATGTGAAAGGGAGTGTATTCTACTGCTTCTGAAAGATTTGATCCCGTACCTTACCTCGCACCCCGGTTGTCTAACCGCCCTGAAGCTGGTATTTCATTCAGGTCGCAAAGACAGTTAAACACTCGGGTGACTACCATCTTTTACTTCAAACTTGGCCTACTTGTGTTTTGGGGCGCATGGTACATCATTGCCTTTTGCACGAACTTATGCGAATGCTTCGAGCATCTCCGTATCTTACCCAAATCGTGGCCGTTCGCGTCTGGCAACCTTCGAAGCGTCACACAGGCGGTGAAGACCTATTCTGCCTCTCGATGGCTACCTTGGCTCTTGTTCGCCGGTGTTCTGTGCTCTCAACTGGTAGTGATATTCTTGTTTGGCTGGGCCGTCATCTCGTCTGCGGCCGGATCTCTTGACTCGGAAGCCGTGAATGCTGCATTCACTGCTGGCCTAAGTCTCTGGGCCGCATTTTTGCTCGCGGATGAGATTTTCAAGCAGTATGACGCCGAGCATTCTCACGTGTTGTTTTTCATTGCCCAGCTCATCACGTTCATATCGTTATATGTGTTGCCTTCCTAGACAGTAGCGTGCGCTACAACCCCCTTTTCTGGTACTCTCCCGAAAAGAAAACGTGCGGAAACGGTGAACACCAATCGTCATGGCGGCGGGGTTCGTGTTGGTTGTTGATAACCCGATTGTGTATTGAAGAACTCGTTCAGCCGAGGAAGGACCTATGTCATCGAGCATAGATCACTCACGTTCGCTATCCTCTTATCGACCCTTCTCTATGCTGATCATAGGAGCGGGTATCCTCGCCGCCGTCATGGGATGCGCCTCTACACAAGATCGTGAGCGCCGGGCGTTGTCCGAGGAATTTGACAAATGGCTCGGGCAATATAAAGACACTCGGATCATAGAGAAAGGCCCGCCGGATCGCTGCGTCGCACAGGGTGGAGGGAGCGAAATCTGCGAGTGGCGGATCGATGGAAATACGGTGCGGTATCTTTACGACGCGAACGGCATTGCGCGACGTTGGAAATATATGGATCGCCAATTGGGAGAGATGAAGGGAGCCCAGCATCCAGCAACCGCTGCAGATCATATTCATGAATCAGAAGCGGCCGTGTGGCAGACCATCAAGGACACGTTTGACGATATGCAGTTCACTCCCATGGGTGGTCGATGAGAGCTGTGATGTCCCGAACTCTAGAAAGGTCCCTAGTTATCAAGAATCCCGCTGCATATGAAGGCTGATAAAGACACATGAAACGTCAGTTCAAAGTAGGGGATCATGTGAGTTGGAACTCGGAAGCAGGTCGCGTCCGTGGAACAATCAAGAAAAAGGTCACGTCGCCGATGCGGTTCAAGAACTATATGGTCCGTGCCTCAAGAGAAGAGCCGCAATATTTGATCAAAAGCGATAAGACCGATCACCTGGCCATGCACAAAGGTACGGCTCTTAAAAAGCTCGCTAGTAAGAAGTGATGGTAGAAGTCTGTTAGGCCACTGAACCGAACCTCCGACACGTTCTTCTTTTTCACTGCGGATGACAACAACTTGCGTTTCCCTCGTCCGGGTTCTTCAGTCATCATGATTTCCGGTTCGCCTCTAGCGGTTTCCCTGATAGCCAGCCAGTAATCTCAGGCGTAGTCTCCAAGACAGCTCTCGTAAAGGACGGTACCACGCAGGCAACCTGGTACCGTAAATACTGCAATTATTAGAGGAGGAAACCAATGAACACCATTGTTGGTCTGTTTGACAATCGTGCTAAGGCACGACGGGCAAAGGGCGAACTCATTCGCGCTCATATCGCCAGTCCGAACATTGTTCTTTATGATCGTTCGACCGCCGACTCCTCAAGGGAATCAGAACAGAGCCTGTGGGAGTCTCTAAAGGATTCTTTGGGCTTCGCAGAAGACCGCAACTTCTATGAAGAAGGCATGCGCCGGGGGGGAACTGTGATCAGCGTTCGCATTAACGATGAACAAATGGATCAAGCTACGGAGATCCTGTCGAAACAGGGAGCTATTGAGCCGGCGATATCAGTGGGCCAAGAAAAACTTCAAGGCAGTCAGCGGGATGTCGGCAGGGGAACAGTTCGTGTGTATAAGCGAGCGGCTTGACGGGAGCCCCAACACGACAACCGGGTGGTCAGGAGTCACCTAATCAGCACTATTGCCGTCGTGCGGTGACGGGGCGGAGAGGCGAGGACGAGCCGGCCCGCCACGCCGCCGAAGGGGGCGCGGCAGCAAGGGAATGTGCTACCAGTGCATGCGACTATGAACGCTTAAAATCAACTTCAAGGATACATCAACTGTAATGAACAGAGATGCCACACAGAGGTGCCGATGAACTTCAATATCGCTTTTGTTATGTTCCTTGGATTCATAACGACTGTTATAGGGTGCCAGTCAGACTCGGTACGTCTTCGTCATCCTCAAACGGGGCAGATAGCCCAGTGCGGGCCATATGGCAGCTATTCATCGCAGACTGCCGCAAAAGAACGTGAGCGATGTATCGTCGATTATCAGGAACAAGGCTATCAAAGGGTGACGCAGTAAGTTTCCAACGTATCAAGAAAAGACTCCGACCTGTTTTCCTACTCAATGCAGTGAACGAGCATTGGCCCGGCACGCGCCGCGAAATGGTGCCTGACACCGTTTGTTCGATCTGCAAGCACTTCGCAAAGTAGCCTGTCCCCTTTTTTTGTGCTTCAGGACTTCAAGCATATCTAAAAGTAGCCTTTTCCCCTTTTATTTGGAGTCCGAACAGCATCAGGTTATAAGACAGGGAGGTATCAATGCGGCGCCAATTAGGATTTATTATGGAACGACGATGCTCCAACACGCTGATCCGATCTATGCTGTTCGTAGCCTTGTTGATCCTGTCCACCGCCCCAATAAACGCGCAAGCATCGGACATTGATAAACCGATTTCAATTGGCTCTATAACCGCTAATCCGCAAGCCAACAACCGTAGGGTCGTGCTGTTCAAAGGAAAGGCGATTGATATTCGAATGATTACCGGCGGTGCCTTGGGCATACCCACTTGTGGGCAGGCCTTTACTCTCGAAGATGAGACGGGCTCGATCGATGTCTGGTACATGATCAAGTGCCATCACCAAGACCATGCCAATGTTGTTATTGTCGGGGAGAAGGATCAACTCCTCGTCTCAGCTACGATCGACGCCTCGCCGGCGACTGATCTTCAGACGTCCATAAAACCGGATACCGGATTTCGAGCTATGGCCATGAAACTTGTTCGGTTGAAGCCCTGAGGAATATAGTTGGCTGGCTGAAGTAGCCCTCAGTTTCCCCTAAGAGTAACGAATGGTTGATTTTCTTATCCCACGACTAAGGTAGGAATATGACCCTTACCCTTTATTTGGCTCGGGGATAGTCTTTGAATGCCTTGGCGACTCCCTTGTCGACCGATTCAAAGTTCTTCTCCAAGCTCTCTCCCACCGTTTCGGTAATCACGGCCTGCCACACCCGCTTCTTTTTCGACGAGTCAGCCAGATTCACTACCAAGGTGGCTTCCTGATACTTATCGGCATCCATCATGCCGAACAATAAATCTACCAGCAGGTCTGGGCGGTCTTCCAAGCCGACTTGCCGAAGTTCCTTGGCGACGAGTTGTTTGTTGACGATTTCCTTGATCCTCATCCTCAAGGGCGATTTGTTGTCAGTGGCCGCGATCTTTCGCCCTCTGTCCGTCATCCCCGAATGGGCAAAGGTATGAAACGAAGAGAAATCGGTAGACTCGTCGAAATTCGTGCGTACCTTGATCTCGTACCTCTTATCCTCGTACATCTCCTTCACCTTCGAACAGCCTCCGGCGGCGAGCAGCCCTAGCGCTAGCCACAGGATCAGGAATCTGATGTCCATCGTAAGTCTCCCCTAAGATGAAGTCGTGTTCAGAACCACAGGCCCAGAACATATACCAAGTCAGTTGTGGAAACCAGTGACGGATGTCAGTTGTGAGCTGAACATAGATGTGGATCGCCTGAAAATGAGGGGTTAAAGGGGGGAAAGGGGACAGGGGGTTAAAAGAGGACTGGGTTAGCTCATCTTCACGGCACCTCATTTGGTTTTAAGAATGCCGCAATCTCATCTGTGACCCTTTCTTGATGTCCGACCCAGAGGTGACCTCCGGTGGGGAAGCCGACGAATCGTGCGCCTGCAATTTGATCAGCGGTGTAACGAGCTGCATCGTAGGTTCCGAACAAATCGTCTGCACAACTGATCGCCAGGGTTGGTACGTTGATTCGCTCAAGCTCGTAGCGTTGGAGCGAAGGAATGACGATGGCTTCGTTCAGCAGTCCGTTTCGGCGTTGCGAGATGGGCAAAATGTGATTCAGGACGACCTGGACGCGTTCCTGCTCGTCCGTGGGAGCATCCTCCACCACACTAGGAGGCGTAGCCAAAATGATGCGAACGGCTGTGTTGCGGGCCATCTTGCTCATCGCCCAAAACATGAAATCTGACCTCAACGCCGTTTCCATGACGAGCTGCATGCCAGGAGGCGTCTGTACCGGCGGTGCATTGCCGGGTCGTGGCACGTACAGAGCCGGGACCAGCAAGACGAGCGCCGTGATCCTTCGTGGATGTCGGAGGGCAAACTGCACAGAAGACGGCGCACCGGCGGAGCCGCCGACAACCGCGACGCGTTCGATACCGAGGGCGTCCAAGAGACAGGCATGCGCGTCGGCCTGCGCTTCCGCTGAAGCATTCTCCGGTAGCGGCGTACGCAGATAGCCGAAACGCGACATCGCGATAATGCGGAATCCCTTCTGAATCAGCGGCGTACCGAATTCCAGGCCTTGATCGAAGCCGCCGCCGGCGCCGTGCACAACGAGCACTGGTGGACCGTTGCCGGCAACGGCGTATTCAAGTGGCCCGCACGTTGTTTGGGCGATCAGACTGCCGTGCGATACGCGATGGCGAGCTTCCTGAATGTCCGCGCGGTAGGAGTGTGTTGCTGCACCCAGTGCCCCAATGATTGTGCAAAAGGCGACCAGAGAAATCGTGCTTCTTCGTCGGCTTCCCATATCGACCGCTGCATTCTACGTCTCCTCGCGGGCAGGTTCTATCAAGAATGCAGGACAGTGGTGCCGCGACCCCGCCACGCGCCGCGAAATGGTTCCGGGCGCACCTTTTCCGCAGCTATGTTTTCTTGTCGGATAAAGTCATACTTCTCTGAGAGGTATGTCATTGGCGAATGCCATCCATGTCATCGTTCCTTACCGGCATGCTTCCACCTGGGTCTTTGACGATCCACGGGTAGGACTCTCGCGAGAACCGTTCGTGTCCGGCATCCCCGAGATGATCGATGTAATGGTGGCGGATATTCCCAACGCCGAGACTGGGTTCCGGCTGTTATTTTCCTCCGCGCCGTTTCCGGGCTATCAAGTTGAGTTGGAGAAGGTGCGAGCAGAATACGAGGGAACCTGGTACCGGTGGACTGATAACAAGGCAGAGGGCTGGCTCTGTCCCGCTCTCTTTCTATACTACTCAGAAGCGCCGGCTCTGCTCTACGCCAAGGCAGAGGCACTATAACTTGCCACGCGCCGCGAAATGGTTCCAGTCACCGTCTCATTTCTTCTATAGTGTGTGATGGTATTCCCAACCATCACAGCGGAGGTGTAGCCATGTCTGATGAAGGAAGCAGCCGCAATGTCATTGTGACAGACATTCACATGCCTTTCTTGTCTATGGTCATTTTCATGGTGAAATGGGCGTTAGCCTCGATTCCCGCTATCATTATTCTCATGTTGATTGCATCCCTCTTTTGGAGAATGCTCCTGGGTCCAGATTCAAAAACGGTTGTACGCCTCGATGGGTCTTCAAAATCAGAGTCGCATTTACCAGTGTAAACAACAATAGGGGAGCGATGGGGTAGGTCAGAAAGCGCGCCGGCCTGTCACGCGCCGCGAAATGGTTCGCGACACTTTTTCATTGCTCTTCGTGGATGGACACTCTATCGAGAAAACGGCCGAGACCTGGATTCGCATAGGTACCGAAGGCATCAGCAATAATGCCTTTAGGTCCGCCAGCGCTCTCTATCGCATAGACGACGGACATATCATCGGGATCGCTTGCTCCCTCGAACCGGTAGTGCTCCACGATTGTCAATTCATCAGCTTGATAGACTTTTCCGGTGTCCACGTCGCGGAATGCCTGATTCAGGAATTCAAAGTTGGCAGTGAACCCCCTCTGCTTGAGGTCTTCAACAGCCTCCGCCATTGTGGTGTAGCGCTTGGTGGTCATTGCGCTCCGGCAAAGAATCACAGCGTATGAAGATTGTACCTCTTGGCATATGATCTGGTCTATCGAGGCCATTTTGTTGTCCTCACGGAACCAAATATAGGGGAGTGAAATTTGAAAATACTCCAGCCCCAGCGCTATCTGACGTTGCAGGCTGTGGGCTTTCCGAAAATAAGCCCATAGAGAAACGAAGGAATACAGAATCCAGTGCTAACGTTCACAAATGCTGCGGTAACCAGTGCCCAGCCAAGGATCTGACCGGACAACGTCCGTCCTGATTGAAAACTCCATGCGGCTGTCACAATCATGACCGTAGCGAGTAGGCAGGCAAACCTTCGCGGAAGTGGATTGGGTGGAATAGGTGGCCCGCTCGTCAATGGTTGTACGCCGAATCTGTAAAGGAGATCGAAGGGATGGCCGGGTAGCAACACCCCTAATAGGGCGAATGGAGCCAATGCCCAGAGCACCGGAGAGGACTCAAGCGCTGTGCCAATCGCCGCCCAAATCATACAAATCGCAGGCGACAGACGCAGCCAGTAATTGAGGCGACCAATCATCCGGTCATCCAGCCCAAGAAACCCTTGCGCCTCTATACGACTCCGAATCGCATCATTCATGGCAGACCTCCCAATCATCTGGGCTTTCTCAGATCGGTGATTGTGGGACTGTGGCATATGGCTGTCAACATGTGGTCCATTAATGCCGAAATGGCTCTACGACGGATCTATTGAAACAGAAAGATGGATAGAAGTAGCCAAATAGGCTGCGAGATGGTTCAAAACTGAGGGAGAGCTTGCGAGATCGATGTCTAAGGGAAAGTGCTAGCTATAAGGCCTCTAGGGTTGTGATACGGTGCCCTCGATGACTATAAACCGTAGCACAGGATACATGACACATCTTCGGGATTGTCCTTCACAGATCCGCAGACGCTCCTTTCTCCAAACATATGCGATTGTCCTGTTCGCGGTTATCGGATTGAGTTGCCAGACAGCCTACTATGAAACGATGGAACAGTTTGGCTATCACAAGCGCGACTTACTAGTCCGCGATGTAGAAAAAGCCCGTGACGCCCAACAGGAAGCCAAAGAACAATTCAAATCGGCTCTCGACCGCTTCACCAAGACTTTGGATATCCAAGGCGGCGAATTGCAAGAGAAGTACGAGGCGCTGAATAAAGAATACGAGCGGAGCGAAGACAAAGCGAATTCGGTTCGAAAACGAGTCGCGTCCGTGGAAGACGTCTCTGAAGCGTTATTTACGGAGTGGAATGCCGAACTTAAGGAGTATTCCAGCTCCACCTTGCGTAAGAAAAGCCAAGAGCAGTTGACGCAGACGCGCGCTCAGTATGCGCAATTGATTAAAGCCATGAAACGGGCGGAAGCTAAAATGGATCCGGTATTGGCAAAGTTCAAAGACCAGGTTCTTTTTTTGAAGCATAACCTCAACGCTCAAGCCATTGCGTCATTAAAAGGCGAATTGGTCTCCGTGGAAGGGAACATCAATTCACTCATTAAGGATCTGAACGCGTCGATTCAAGAAGCCGATTCCTTCATTGCCGCAATGCCGAAAAGCAATGGCTAGGGTAACCGTCCGCCACACGCCGCGAATCCTTACACCGTCTGCTAAATCCTCATGCACCTCGAAAAGTAGCCTGTCTCTTTTTCTCTTCCGGTACAGGTTCTTTCAGGCTTTTAATACAACACGGATGGGAGATATGCGCCAGCGGGCTTTTGATAAAGCCCTAGGCTCATGAGAGTCATGGGCTGAATCACCCGCAGACCATGCGTCAGAGACCATCGCAACAATTCCGCATTTCTCGTCGGCAACAAGAAACCCGGGCCGGCGAACTCAGGTGCAGCACCGATCAACGCCTTGAGGTCTTCATTCGTTCGTGCGATCGCATGCGAGAAGAATCCGATGTTCGTGGCATAGGCCGTAATCTGGCCAAAGTGCTCGACGACTGTTGCCGTTCCATCGGCGAGAGCGTGCACAAATTCTCCTTGCCGATCGTGTCCGTGGATGCTCAAGCAGAGTGCATTGCACGCATCAAGATCAGCGTTGGTGGCGGGCCGTACGTGACAGCCGGGCTGCTGCAATTTCAGTGGCGGCCCCTGTAAGACGGTCAGCGGTTCACGGGCATGGAATCCAAGCTTGGTGTACAGGGAAAGCGAGCGATTATGATAGGCCGACTGGACGAGGCGGACGCCGACGTGCTGCCGCGTGCGGGCTCGCTCTAGGACACGCTCCATCAACTGGCGTCCCACGGAGCTGTTTTGAGCGTCAGGGATAACGGTAATTGGTCCAATGCTTGCGATGGTATCGCCCTCCCACAGAAAGTTGCTACCGATCACGCGATGATCAATCTCCGCGACTACAGAGTACACGTCAGTCCGTGACAGCACTCGTGACAGCAATCCAATGGCGAACTCTGCAGAGGGAATGTCGGGGGGGAAATTGTGTTGTTGGGCGATCGCTTTGAACGCCTCGTAGCAGATTGTGCCACAGGCCATCGCATCATTCATTGTGCCAGAGCGGAACACCGCGTTCATGACAAACCTTCCACCAGAAAAAGTTACTGTTATCGATGGAAGAGAGTCAATGGGAGCAAAAGGGCAATGTCAACTCTGCGAAAGCGCACAAGTTTGGCCGCCACGCGCATGAAATGGTTCCCGCCTTATTCTGTTGTCTGCATGCCTCAAGTCAGAAATTAACAAAACTTTAACCACATTGATGGGCACGTCCGCTAGCGCGAACCCCACGGTTATGCTAAAAGCAGTTCTATGCAGAAGTGCCGCCGCTGTGGTGGGGTCCTGCTTCAGGATGTTCTGGAGGAAGTGGGGGTACCATTGCACGCGCTGCATTGCATTGTCTGCGGAGAGTGGGTCGATCCGCTAATCCTCCATCACCGAAAGCTGGCCGTCCCTCCTGAACCAAGTCGGGCACGCACAACTATCTTTGATGCGGCCGCAACTGGAAGACTCTTGGGACGTCGCCGAGTGCCGTGCACTTGAAAAAGCACTTCTTGATTATCCCTCCCGTTCTCCTCTTCAGCTTCGACATCTACTTCATGTCCGCTTCAAGCCCGTTGAGAAAGGAGTCACATGAACCTAGAACGTTTCTGTGAAGGATGTGGAAAGGAGCATGGCAGCGCCGTGTGGTATTACCGAAACAGAGTTGCGTCAACCATTCACGAGTGGTTATGCAGCGTTCAATACGTTCGCCTTCCACCACAAACCATGTGTGCCTGGCGCACATTCCTGTATTTGAATAAGTGAATGAAATTAGCGACGGTACGCAGCACGTATTGCCAGCACATGTGAGGCGGTGGGCCGTAGATGGGTCTATCGCGGTGTGAGGTGCGATGAGCGGTGAGATGCGGGAAGGGGCGGGGAGGCGAAGGCCACTAGCTGGCAATCGCCCATTCGGGCGACTCAGTCATTTCAATCCACGACAGATAGCTTGTGTCTGACGGGCCGGATTTGGACTTTCGTGCCTTAAGGGGGCGTCGTCCCGTGGACTTTTTCGCTTTGAACTGTTTGTTGGGACGGCGGGTGGGCCGTTTGACTCTTGCCTTCGACCCTGCGGGTTTCGTAGCCCGCTTCACTCGCTTGGTCTTAGTTGTCCGTCGCTTGATCATAAGCACCTAATAAGTGAAAGCGATTCTTCAGTCTCAAGACTCTAAGCTAGACGAGAGCAACGCATAAAACAATCGAAAAGGAGAAATGCTCCAAGGCTGCGCGCTGATTAAAAGGGGACAGGCTACTTTTTCTTGCACACCGAGGCGGGGTCTATCGCGGTGAGAGGTGCGACGAGCTACCCCGACCCCTTTTCTTGTGTCAGCCTGTCAGCTTTTCTTTTTCGCTGCAATTATCGAGGTAAAGAGCGTCCGGGCCGGATGAGGTCCCTCACGGGAAAGCCAAGCCCTAGAGCCTTTGCGACCAGAAGCTCGTATGTGGGCTCGTCAAGGCGAGGCGTGCGAGACAGAATCCAGAGATACCGGCGATCTGGCGTGCCCACTACCGCAACGCGATAGTCCGGATCAAGATCGAGAATCCAGTAGTTGCCTTGACGTGAGGAACCGAAGAGTCGCGCGAAGAAATTGTCGAAGACCACGGTGAGCCGGGCATTCGTCTTATGATCGACTACAGTCGCAACGCCGTCCACTTGGTCAAGTTCTCCGGTATCGGTCTCACATTCGTTGTGCACGCCGACCGTGCCGTCGGGACGACTCGTGTAGATTGCCTTTGAATCCACACAGTGCCGCTGAAACCACATGGGCAGCCGCGCAACCTCATACCAGGTCCCGGAATATCGGGAGAGATCGACCAAGGGAACCGTTGTGAGCGGCTCTCGCTGCTCCATGCCGCCACAAGCAGCGGCTGCAAGAAAGATACTAGCGATCCCGAGCCATCGCAGAGTCTTCATGAATGATGGAAATACGGCTTTCACCGGTACGAGCCGGAGCGCCACGCGCCGCGAATGGTTCCTGACACGTTTTCTGGTCCTCTCAGAGAGAATGTTCTCAAATGCGGCATAGTCCGTCCGCTTTTCGAACAATTCGAGTCCGCAAAGCTGTCAGAAAAGTAGCCTGTCCCCTTTTCTTTTCCCACGAATGCTACGAGAGGCCGCCTCTTGCCGCGAGATTGTTGAGTGCAAGACCTGATTCCCATCGGCTTATTGTTTCGTTATCGGGTGATCGGAATGCTCAATACCAGGCCTCCCATTACGTCTCCTAGCGTGAAGTTTTTCTTCGGGCTTCGAGGGTGCGCATTATGACAGCCGACGCAACTCTGGGAGACCGCTACGTCAGGATACAGAGCTTCAAAGTACTCAATGCCATGTTCATTCTTCACCCCTGTATAAGGGCGCTCAGGAGAGACGGCAATTTTCAAAAGACCAGCTTCCTCAAAGTCAGTCCTCGGCATATTATCTTTGTTGATTGCCCAATTGCTGATCAGCCGGAATCGTAGCCCATTCGGGTTTTCGACCATAAGCCGGCTCGCTTCGATTAAGAATTGAACCGGCAATGGAAGTTTTCCTGTGTCTCTCCAATTCTCGGAAGCAGTCACAATCCCTTGTCTCTTCATTCTTTCCACAACTTCGGTCGTATAGATACTGCGTTCCGCTTGGATCACGCTGTGCACATAATCAGCTACCCGTTCAGCCGGGACCAGGCTGGGTGAAGACGAGCCTTTACTTGCCGCAGACAGCACAAAAGGGGAGAGGAAAAAAGCAAAAGCCGCTCCAACAATGAATCCGTACGCAAAGCCACGTGTATTCATGATGTTCTCCGTAACTAAGTGTCCAGTCAACTCCTGACATGCTCCTTCGGCAGTGGTTAAGCGAATTCCTTCGCTAAATTGAGAACGATCCAATCGCTCACAGGCCTGGCACCTAGAGGAGTTCTTCACATGGAAACGCAAAGAGCTTCAGAGCGAGCGGTTCCGCATTTGGGATTTTCTTGCGTGCGTCATGGAACGCTTTCAGCGCGTTAATGGCTCGGTCCACTTGCTCGGACGCCAACACCGCCAGGATCATCAGATTGAAGTGCGTTGAGCCCGTATACACATTATAGTGAAAGGTCCCAGCTATACCCGTCTGGCCCCTGCCTTCCACTTTATGAATGACGGAATAGGCAGTGATGCCGTTGGCGTGCAAGAGTTCTTCTAGCTCTTTCACCATCGAGTCGCGAGCCACAATCATGAGCATTTTCATGGACACCTCCGATTCGTATTGAAGCTGTCATCTTTTTGAGGTCTCCTCACCATTGACTTCATGCCTTCCGGCTGTGAAGGAACGAAGTGACGGTTGCAATGAATGTGACTGACGGAAAGTGTTTCAGGAGGAGGGGGGACTGCGTGACGCCGTTGGCATGCAGCATCTCTCGTCCATAACCGGAGATAGGAGGACTTCGGTCGCCGTGCGCTGGGTTCGGCACCGTCCCTGGTTACGGAAGGTGTATGCTCGTCGCTCGAAGTGAGATATCCTGAATAAGCCGCAAGCGACCCAACCGGTTTAGACGATCCACTGCCGTAAACACGTCCGACCAGAGAAGATCAGGCAACTGTTGCACAACCTCATCCAGTGAACAGTCAGGATTGGTTCTCACCACTTCGAGGATTCGATCGCCAATTGGTAGTTCCGACTGCATACGCCCCTCCTTTCCATAGGCATAGTTACTGAGTGAGGCTACTGAGGGGGAGGTGCTCGCAAGTTTTAGTCCAGGTCGATTTGCAGCATTGGTCGAAAGATATCCGAAACTAAGGGCATTTAACACGGCCGAAACCCGAGACATGGCATTTCGTCGATGGACTTTCGAGAGCCGTCCTCTTTCGCACCGTGCGCATAGAGCGAAAACGCTCAGTGTGTACGATTGTTCCCGCCTGGGCCCGCCCCGCGCTGCGGAATGGTTCCTGACAGCCCCGAGTTTCTCCGTCTCTGAATCATTTTGATTCCACCAGTACCTCTTCCGATTCAGCTGTCTAAAGGCCCTGCTCTC
>Ga0207689_10004249_pt1 | contig 13025 bp, 12 predicted proteins | sample KBSMisM52_FD_184312 | JGI IMG/M metagenome (GOLD analysis project Ga0207689, IMG submission 184312) | Miscanthus rhizosphere microbial communities from Kellogg Biological Station, Michigan, USA - KBS Miscanthus M5-2 (SPAdes) (version 2) | ecosystem: Host-associated > Plants > Roots >... | reverse complement strand
GCCACTTCAATGAGTTGCGGATCCCATCGCTGGCGCCGCGTCTCGTCCAAACGGGATGTTTGATTTCAAGTAGCGACCGTGTCGGCCAGGGTGCGGCTCTTGGAATTGGCGATGTGCTGGCGCATTGCCTGCCGGGCGCGGTCGGGGTCTTCTTCCAGGATGGCGCGGTAGATCTGCACGTGCTCGTCCTGCACCATGCGCAGCCGCGCATGGGTGCTGCTCAAAGCCAAGCTGCGCATCACGCGCATGAAGTCGAAGATCTGCGTCGACAGCCCCTGCAGGCAGTTGGCGAACAGATCGTTGCGGCAGGCTGCAGCCACGGCCTGGTGGAAGCGCAGGTCGGCCGCGTGGCCGATCTGGCGCGTCTCGATGGCTTGAGCCAGTTCGGCCAGTGCGGCCCGCATTTCTTCCAGGTCTTCATCGGTCCGTCGGCTGGCCGCGAGGTAGGCTGCGTCGCCTTCGATGGCGCTGCGCAGCTCCATGCAGCGCAGCAGTTCTGGCAGCCCGCCGATGGGCGCCAGTTTGAACAACTCCGCGTCGCGGCGCAGCCGCACAAACGAGCCGGCGCCGCGCTGGGTTTCGACCACGCCATCCGCGTGCAGCCGCGACATGGCCTCGCGCACGACCGGGCGCGACACCCCGAAGGCCTCGCACAGTTCCGCCTCCGAGGGCAGCTTGCTGTTGACCGCGAAGTGCCCCGCGGTGATCAGCTTGTAGATCTGCGTGTAGAGCTGCTCGGCCAGCCGCGGCGCTCGCGTCGCCTTACCTCCCAGCAACCGGCTGCCACCGCGCAGCAAGCGCAGCGACGAGGAGGTGGAGGAGGGCGGAGCCATTCGAGCGTCTTCTATGGGAAGTACCGAGTTGTCAACTTAATAACTTGACTGACAACTTTACATCTAGGTAAGATCCGTCGTCATTGAAGGAGCGGTACGCGATGGAGCGGGGAATCGTGGGGAAATGGCCCGCGCCTGCTGAGCCCAGCGCACGGAGGCGGCCCTGACCAGGTGATGCAGCAGCGGCACCGCGGGATACCCGCCGGTCGCTTCGGCACAACACAAGAGTTCGGCACCTTCTGACCCTCGCCGCATGTCCCCAGGAGAAACCATGAGTCAAGACAGCCCCACGGCCGTCGTCATCGACAACCCCGTGATCCGCATGCATCCGGCGGACAACCTCGTCGTGGCGCGCGTCGACCTCCCGCCTGGCGTGCCGATCGACGACCGCGGCCTGGTCTTGCTGCATGCGGTCAAGGCGGGCAACAAGATCGCCTCGCGTGCCATCGCCAAGGGCGAGCCCATCCTCAAGTACGACACCACCATCGGCTTTGCCGTCACCGGCATCGCGCCTGGCGAGCCTATCGGTGCCGACCGCATCGAGTACCGTGAGTTCGACCGCGACTACGCGTTCTGCAAGGCCTACCAGCCGTCCGCGCTGTTGCCCGAATCCGAGCGCGCCACTTTCATGGGCTTCGTGCGCGAGGACGGCGGCGTGGCCACGCGCAACTATTTGGGGCTGGTCGCGACCGTCAACTGCTCAGCCACCGTCATCCGCAAGATTGCCGATTGGTTCACGCCCGAGCGGCTGGCCGATTATCCCAACGTCGATGGCGTCGTGGCCTTCGCGCACAGTACCGGCTGCGGCATGGAGCAGACCGGCGAGCCGATCGAACTCCTGCGCCGCACGATCGGTGGCTACATCAAGCACCCCAACATCGGGGCTGCGCTGGTGGTTGGTCTGGGCTGTGAGCGCAACCAGGCCACGCAGCTGCTGGCCTCGCAGGGGCTGCAGGAGAACGACAGCCTGCGCGTGCTGACCATGCAGGAGGTCGGTGGCACGCGCGCGACCGTCGAGGCCGGCATCGAGGCCGTGCGGCAGATGCTGCCTATCTGCAACCGAGCCACGCGCCAGCGCGTGCCGGCCAGCCACCTCAAGGTGGGCCTGCAGTGCGGCGGCTCTGACACCTTCTCGTCGATCACCGCCAACCCGGCGCTGGGCCGCGCGGTGGAGATCCTGACGCGCCACGGCGGCACCGCCATCCTGTCGGAGACGCCCGAGATATACGGCGTGGAGCACACGCTGACGCGCCGTGCCGCCACGCCGGACGTGGCGCAGAAGCTGGTCGATCGCGTGCAGTGGTGGAAGCGCTACTCCGAAGGTCGCGACGTGCAGATCAACGGCAAGGTCGCTCCGGGCAACGAGGCTGGCGGCCTGGCCAACATCTTCGAGAAGTCGCTGGGCTCGGCCATGAAGGGCGGCACCGGACCGCTGATGGAGGTCTACAAATACGCCGAGCCGGTCACGGCCAGCGGCCTGGTGTTCATGGACACACCGGGCTACGACCCGGTCTCCGCCACCGGGCAGATCGCCGGCGGCGCCAACCTGATCTGCTTCACCACCGGCCGCGGCTCGATGTTCGGCGCCAAACCGGCCCCGTCGATCAAGCTGGCCACCAACTCGCCGATGTACGCGCGCCTGTCCGAGGACATGGACATTAATTGCGGCGAGATCCTGGACGGCACGGCAGACATCGAGACCATGGGCCAGCGTATTTTCGAACTGGTACTGGCCATCGCTTCAGGCGAGGAGAGCAAAAGCGAAAGCCTGGGCCTGGGCGACAACGAGTTTGTGCCCTGGCAAATCGGCATCACCGGCTGACGGCCCGACTACCCATTCCCCCGATGGAGACAAGGCGATGATCAAGACCGCATCCAAATTGGGCTTTGCCATGTTGCTGTTCGCCGGCGCGTTCGCTGCTCAGGCGCAGAGCGCGCGACCGCTCGTTCGCCTGGTCGTGCCGTTCAATCCCGGTGGCGGGTCCGACCTGTTCGCGCGCGTGATCGCGCCCGGTCTGTCCGAGGCCCTCAACCAGACCGTGATCGTGGACAACCGCGCCGGCGCCGGCGGCGTGATCGGCGCCGACCATGTGGCCAAATCGGCACCGGACGGGCGCACGTTCCTGGTATCCGACTCTGCCGCCTACACGGTGAGCCCGTCGCTCTACCCCGCCTTGCCGTACGCGGCCAAGGACCTGATCCCGGTAGTGGACGTTGCGCGCTTTGCCAACGTGCTGGTCGTGCCGGCCAATTCGCCCTTCAACTCGCTGGACGACGTGCTCAAGGCTGCGCGCAAGGATCCCGGCAAGCTGACCATCGCGTCGGCCGGCCACGGCAGCAGCCCCCATCTGACGGCCGAGAAGTTCCAGGCCGAGGCGAAGATCAAGCTCATCCACGTGCCGTACAAGGGCAGCGGGCCGGCCATCGCCGACACCATCGGCGGCCAGGTCGATATGGTTTTCAGCGGCCTGCCCAGCATCTCCGAGTATTTGAAGTCCGGCACGGTGAAGGCGCTGGCGATCGCCTCGCTGCAGCGTTCGCCGTTCGCGCCGGAGGTGCCGACCATGTCGGAGGCCGGCGTGCCGGGCTTCGAATCGATCATCTCGCAGGGCCTGTTTGCGCCCGCCGGCACCCCGGACGACATCGTCGTCAAGGTCAATGCCACGGTAAACCAGATCATGGGCAGCAAGGAGATGGCGGCCCGCGCACAGCAGCTCAAGGTCGAGCCGCGCGCTTACACCTCCGCCGAGTACCAGGCCTGGCTGGCGGACCAGGCAGCAGCTTGGGCAAAGCTGATCAAGGATGGGGGCATCAAGCTCGAGTGAAGGCCGCAGGCGAAGCACACACCCGGAGGGACTGGCGAAGCATGATTGATGTGTACGCATGGGGGACCACGAACGGTCTCCGCGCGAGCCGGCTATTCCTCGGAAGTCCGGTACGTGGACGCCGGCACACTGTTGTGAGGTTAAAGATGAAACTCAAGGCGTTCGTCTCTGGAATTCTCATTGCTGCCGGCTGTCTTACCCCGTCGCTCGCCCAAACCTATCCCGATCGATACGTGACCGTCGTCGCGCCCTTCCCTCCCGGCGGTGCGTCCGACACCTCGATACGGATCATGCAGGCGAAGCTGACCGAATTTCTCGGTCAGCCCGTCGTCATCGAAAACAGGCCAGGAGGCACCGGCTCGATTGGAATGACCGCGGTCGCGCGGGCGGCCCCTGACGGCTATACCATTGTGATTTCTTCCGTTGGTGCGTTTGCGGTCAACCCTGCGGTCAACAAGAAGCTTTCCTACGATCCTCTGCGGGACTTCGACCTGCTCACACTCGCCGTGCAAACCCCGATCGTGCTCGTGGTCAATCCGAAACTTCCGGTCAACAGCGTCAAAGAGCTGATCGAGTATCAAAAGAAAAATCCAGGCGAGCTTGCCTTCGGATCCTCGGGATTGGCCTCGGGCGAACATCTGACGACCGAATTGTTCTGGCAACAGACAAAAACGACCGGCGTCCATGTGCCGTATCGTGGTTCCGGTCCGGCGATAACCGATGCCATCGCGGGCCATGTGCAAGGGCTGTTCACCAATTTCGGATTGGTGTCGCAGCAGATCCAGTCAGGACAGCTCAAGGCGCTGGCGGTCTCCACCGAGAAGCGATTGCCGGATTATCCGAACATCCCGACTCTGGCCGAGTCGGGCATCGACGACATGGTCGTGATGGTCTGGCAAGGAATGGCCGCTCCCAAGAACCTGCCACCTGCCGTCAAGGAGAAGCTTCACTCCGCTATCGTGAAGTGCCTGAACGATCCCGGAGTGAAGAAGGCGTTCGCCGAGATCGGCTTCGAAACCGTCGGGGGCACGCCCGAGGCATTTGCGCAATATCTCAAGCGTGAAATCGACCGTTGGAGCGCGGTTGCGAAGGCGGCCAATATCCAGACGGAGTGAGGATCGTTGAGAGCGGAAGCTTCAGCGCAATTTCGCAGATGAACAACGCGGCGTGCGCCGCCGCACAGGCCCCGTACGCCGCCAATGCGGAAGAGAAGGCTGTCGCAGTGAGCCCGATAGCAGGATGCGATCAAAGTTGGGCTGCGGCCGAAAGGCGACGGCCAAGGAGGTGAATTCGTGACGAAACTGATTCTTGTCATCGGTACCAAGAGGCTATCCGCGTGGTCTATGCGGGCTTGGCTGGCACTCAGGCAGTCCGGATTGAGTTTCGACGAAATCGTCGTCGATTTCGAAGCGCCGGACCGCCGCGCCCGGATCCTGGCCCACTCGCCAAGCGGCCGTGTGCCGATGCTGAAGGTCGGTGATCTCAAGATCTGGGAATCGCTGGCGATCTGCGAGTATGTCGCGGAAATCGCGCGCGATGTTCCGTTGTGGCCGGAAGACCCGGCGGCGCGCGCGGTGGCCCGTGCGGTCGCGAACGAGATGCATGCCGGCTTTCTCGACTTGCGCAAAGCCTTGCCGGTGAACCTGGCCAAGGCGCCGGCCGTGGTCGAAGTGCCCGCGCCCGCCATGGAAAACGTCGCGCGCATCACCCAGTCGTGGAACGACTGCCGGGCCGCGTACGGGGCCGGCGGGCCGTTCCTGTTCGGCCGCTGGTCGATCGCCGACGCCATGTACGCTCCGGTCGCGACACGCTTGCGCACATACGGAATGCCGCTTGATGCGGTCAGCGCCGCCTATGTCGACGCCACCTACGCACTGCCGGCAATGCAGGAATACATCGCAGACGCAAAGGCGAATTGATCGGCGTTGGCGCAAAGTGGCGGAGCGGTGTCAGCGCGCTGGAAACGGCCACTGAGGCATTACGGGTCGCCCTGGCCGAGGGCGACGGCGCGGCCTTGAACAAACTGCTGCACGACCGGGCAACTTACTTGCATTCGGACGGCCGCGTCTGGACCAAGCAAGTGACGCTCGACAGCCTTGTCGGCAAGAAGCGTTACGCATCGGTCAAGACATCCGAGCAAGCCGTCGACGTCATCGGAGCGGTCGGGATCGTCCGGCATACGTCCGATGTCGTGACGAATGCCGCTGACGGAAAGACGGTTCCGAGCCGTATCAAGGTTCTTCAGTGCTGGGTCAAGTCGGCCGAGGAGTGGAAATTGCTGGCGCGCGCGGCGTCGCCGACGCCTGCCTGAAGACGACCGACAATCAGTCAGCTTCTTGCGGTTTGTGAAAGACCGCAGGCCCGTTCAGGCATCCACGAAACCAGACCCGACACGGGGTACTGTCATGCTCGATCGACGAACCTTTGTCGCGTCATTGGCATGCGCCGCCGCCACCGGTTCGGCCGCCGCGCAGCAACCTTACCCCACGCGGAGGTGAACTTCATCGTTCCTGGGGCGCCGGCGGCGCCAACGATATCCTGGCGCGCGCGCTACAGCCTCTCGCTTAGTTCGAGAGGCGCGCGCGATATACGACAGCATCTTCCCGCCGGCCGTTGCGATCGGCGGGCAGGGTGATTACAAGGCGCCACCCCTTCAGAATTGATTTTTGGACCGCCGCCGGTGCACGGCCGGACCCCACTGTGCGCAAGCTTCCGTTGGTATCCGCTTCCGCTGCATTGGACGATACGGGTTGGGACCAGTTCAGCGAGGTTCTCGACGCGGCGTCGGAGCGATGGCGGACAGGGATTTACGTCACGCCGCTACCAAGCGGCTCTTCGGCTTGGCCTTCTTGTCGAGAGAAGCTTTCTCTAAAGCCGGGCGTGCGCCTGAACCTGGATAGACATGAACTTCCTTGGCCGAAAGCGGCCCGCCGCAAATTTTCATCGAGGTGTCGCCGAGCAGCCCGGTCGCAACACAGCTACGCATTCACGACGACGACTGTGCGACCCTGGACCCGGCGAACATTTGGCGTACCACATCGGGGACCTCTGCGAGGCCGACCACCTGCATCGTTCGAGCGAGCTTGTTCACGTCCAGATCGCACGCGCGGATTTCAGTGCGCCCCCCGGCTGCCAGAAATGCTCCATGGTGCAGGCGCCGGCGCTAGTTGCTGCCCACAATTCCCCGTTCCCGGATAATTGCGCCGAACCGGTCGGAATCCTTGCGAGACCTTTCCTTGAACTCATCCGGAGACATCGCCGCAGGGACGTTACCGACTGCTGTAATGCGTTCGTTGAGTGCGGCCGTCGAGAGCGCCCGGTTAATCTCGGAATTCAAGCGTGCAATAATGTCGGCTGGGGTTCCGGCAGGCGCGTAAACGCCAAAAATGGCGTCCGCGTCAAAGCCGGTGAGGCCGAGCTCCTCCAGCGTCGGTACGTCGGGAAGCTGCGGCGACCGTTGCGGGCTTCCGATTGCAATGGCCCGCAGCTTGCCCGCTTTCACGTGCTCGATGGCGATGCCGGGGTCGAACAGGAAGTCGATTTGCCCCGCAAGCAGGTCATTGAGCGCCGGGGCTGCGCCGCGATAGGGCACATGTACGGCGTCCGTACCGGTCATCTTCTTGAGCATTTCCGCCGCCAGATGCGGCGAGCTGCCGATCCCGGGCGATCCGAAATTGCGCTTTCCCGGGTTGGCCTTGAGGTCGGCGACAAATGCCTTGAAATCCTGCGCCGGATTCTCTGTCCGAACGACGAGATAAAAGGGGACGCGCGCGACGGAAGCGACGGGAACGAGATCCTTCGCCGGGTCGAAAGACATGCTGGCATACAGATGCGGATTGATCGCGACCATGCTGCCTGACGACATGAGCAAGGTGTAGCCATCGGGCGCGGATCGGGCCGCCATTTCTCCGCCGATGTTTCCGTTTGCGCCGCCCTTGTTTTCGACGACCACCGGCTGACCGAAGGTCTCACTGAGGGATTGGCCTATGAGGCGCGCAAGCAGGTCGGCTGCCCCTCCCGCAGGAAAGTTGACGACGAGTCGAATGGAATGGGCAGGCCACGTTTGTGCCAGCGATGGAGATATCATGCCCGCAACGAAAGCGAGCGCGATTGCAATGGCCCTCATGTTTGTCTCCCTGGGTTTGTATTGTTGTTAGAAAGGTGGTGGATCCTCGGTCATTCCTTGGGATCGCGTTCAATATGTGAGAGAGCGGCTCAAGCAACTCGCGCTCAACCCGCGAGGAAATCGCCAATCGTCGTGATGCAGGTCGGATCTTCCTGCATAGCGAGGTGTCCGACACCGGGCACAATATGGATGCGTGCTTTCGGAATTTCTCTCGCCCAGAGTTCCGCCTGACTGGCAAGGGCTACCCTGTCCCTGTCGCCCCATAGAATAAGAGTTTCGTTGGGTATCCGGCTCAGCCATCGGCGGAGATTCGGATGCCCCATGCCGTGGGACTTCTGAATGTTGCGCAGCGCGTTGCCTTCCCTTTCCCTTGCCGAGCTGAAATGTTCTGGCGGAGGTGCAAGCGAGCCTCCAGGAAAGTATTGGGCTGCGACTTCCGTTCGGTGAGCCAGGTATTGCGGCAAATCCTGCGGAGCGATCTTGCTGGGATCGGCGCCGCGATGATCAGGATGGTTGAGCCCGGCAGGCGCATTGAGCACCAGACGGGCAAAACGTTCGCCGGCGACCGCGGCCATTTCCGCCGCCATCCATCCCCCCATGGAATGCCCCACGAGGTGGGGCCGATCCAGATCCAGCGCTGCGATGAGCCGCAGGTTATGAACGATCAAATCCTGCATCCCGCAGATATGCGGTGCAGGCCCACTTTCGCCGAAGCCGGGATGAAACGGCAGATAGATCCGAAACCTGTCGGCTAAGCCCCGAGCCCATTCATGCCCTTCGATGGTTGCGGCGCCGTGAAGCGCCAGGACAGCCGGGCCCTTTCCGATGACCTTTATCACCGTGTCGACGCCGTCTACGTCGAGCCTTATCGTTTCGAATGTCACGCCAAGCTCCTTGCTGAGGCCGTGCTTGTCTTGCGCGCCGGGACTATGATTCGACCCTTGCGTCTGTCGGGATGGATGGTGCTCTCTGTCTGCCAAGACGTTGCATGCGCACGAAGTCGATCACCTGGTGCCCCACCGTCTCGAGCTGACGTTGGGTTGCCATATCGGTACAATTGCCTTCGGCGTCGAATAGGCCTGCGGACGTGTTCAACATCGCACCAAGGGGCGTGGGCCAGCCCCTGAGCGAGTGAGCAATCGTCCGCAGGGCGGCCAATGTCTGTCCAACTGCCTGCCACCCGCCAGCACATGCGATGCAGCCGACTGGAATTCCATCAAGGTAAGCGCGCGCGTCTGCCCTGAGTTCTTCCGCGTAGTCGAGGGCGTTCTTGATCAAGCCGGAGATTGATCCGTGGTAAGCAGGGGACGAGATGATGATGCCGTGGCATTCACGTAGCGCGGCCAGGAGACGCGAAGCCTGGTCGGATTGCTGCTGCCCGGGGATATATATCGGCAGCAGCAGTTCTGCGCCGGAGAGAAGAATTGTCCTGGCGCCTTTATCCTCGGCCGCCTTGAGACTGATCGCGAGCGCGCGCTCGGATGACGACCCCCGCCGCGGGGTGCCGCCAATCCCGAGAATGAGAGGTTTATCCTGAATCATTCTCTGCTCCAGCTGTTGCCCGATAGCGACGGTTTCTTCACGACTTGCCGGACGTACCCGGTCGGAGATCATCAACCGATCTGCGCGCGGCGCATTTGGGGAATTACCTCCTCGCCAAACAGGGCGAGCGATTCGCGGCGACGCGGCGAAATGCTCCTGCCCAGCATCGCGAGAAAATGGCCTGCGCCGCATTTACGGCATTGATCGATGACTTGTTCGGCGACTTGCGCCGGCGTGCCCGCGATATAATCATCGTCATGCAATGAAAATCCGGCTCCAGCTCTCGGCGCATCGAGCAATGACGATGCGTGCTTGACGACGCGGGGATCGCCAGCCACGACCTTCAGGGTCGCTTCCTTCGCCGCCTTGGCTTCTTCTCGCGCCTCGGCTGCATCACGTGAAATGGAAATATTGCGCCGGATTGCGAGCTGATCCGGGCCTGCCGGCAGTCCCAGCCGGACACATTCACTTCGATACACGTCGAAGATTTCCGTTACGCGCGAGACGGATTCAAAACCGGTGCAAATCTTGGATCGTCTTTGGGCTGACTTCTGCGCGGAGGCGGTGCTTACGACAGTTGTCCATTTCGGCGGCGCGGGCTGCACGAAGACGCCCGGCATCAGGCTAAGGTTTTCGAACTTCCAATACTTTCCGCTGTGGTTGATGACGGGGTTGTTCAGGGCAGCATCAAGTATTTCCAGAGCCTCGTTGAACCGCTCACGGGCTTCCTCCATTCCCAGGCCGATCCGCTGCAGTTCCTGGGGCACGCCGGCGGCAAAGCCGATCTCGAGGCGTCCATTCGTCAGGTGGTCGAGCATCGTCAATTCTTCGATGATGCGCCACGGTTCATAGAGCGGCACAACGTTTCCCATCGTTCCCAGGCGCAGCCGGCTGGTGTGGCGGGAGACAGCTGCGATCAACAGATTGGGGGAGGGGCTCAACGAGTGACCGAAGTGATGTTCGCTGAAGAATATTCCTTCGAACCCCAGCCGTTCGGCTTCGAGCCAGAATGCGTAACCTTCGTTGAACACGGCGGTCACGGGGCCGGGCTGGGCCTCCCCATCGCTCGGATTCGGGGCCTGCATGAACTCAAAAATCCATGGCTTGATCAAAGTGTGTTTCTCCCCAGGCATGATTGTTTTTTGATTGTTTCTTATTGGCGGCTCCTTGAGCGGCGCATTATCGTCTACCTGGGTTTTAGAAATTTGAAAAATTGATTATAATGATCCGTGATATTCATAATATGGATGTTATCCCATGCGGTTCGAAGGCCTGGACCTCAATCTCCTGGTCGCTCTCGATGCGATCCTTGAAGAGCGCAGCGTCATGGGGGCCAGTCGGCGGCTTCACCTCAGCCAGCCGGCGATGAGCGCCGCCATCGGAAGATTGCGTCAGTATTTCAACGACGAGATCTTTACGATTTCACGACGAAAGCTCGTGCCGACGCCATTGGCGCAATCGCTGGAAAAGCCAACGCGGGACATCTTGCTGCGTATCCGGGCCAATTTGATCTCGCCCCCGAAGTTCGACCCGGCGAGCTCGGAGCGGCGGTTTCGGCTGGTCGTTTCCGATTATGCGAGCATCGTATTGATGCATGCCGTGATGAAGCGCGTCTATCGGGATGCGCCGGGCGTTTGCCTTGAAATTCTTCCGTTTAGCGACCGGGTCGATGACCAGCTTCAGCGAGGGGAGGTCGATTTTGTCGTGGTTCCTGCGTCAAATCTCATTGAAGGCCACCCCAGCCAACATTTGTTTGCGGACGAATTCTGCTGCGTCGCCTGGCGAGGAAACCGCCGAGTCGGCCGTTCGATCTCGCTCCGGCGTTATCTTCAAGCTGGACATATAACGGCTCAACTCGGGCTTATGGGCGGGGCATCCTTTGATGAACGGGCGCTCGTCCAGCTAGGTTATAGACGTCGTATCGAGGTCATTGCCCCAAACTTTACAGCGATGGCTGCCATGGTGATCGGGACAGATCGTATCGCAACGATGCATCATCGGTTAGCTGCGATCTTTGCGCGAAACTTTCCGTTGAAGCTGCTGCGCGCTCCGGTCCGCATCGCCGCATTTCGGGAGGCCCTTCAATGGCCGGCATCGTTTCACATGGATCCCGCACTGGTGTGGTTGCGCGAGATAATAACCGACGTTGCTTCCGAGGTTGACCGGACTCCGGCCGCGCAAATGAGGATCGGGTAAAGCGGCGGTTCCGGTACTCGAAACCTCGCGCTTCCCCGGGCCGTCCGGCGGCATCTTCACGCGTCCGCTGGCGGCACGCGGATCGGCCTTCGCGCCGCGGTTCCGCTTCGCATGACGCGGCCGGCGCTCCTCCTTGTTGTTCCGGCCGCGGCTTCTGCGGCGAGCAGGCGGAGAAGGTCGGATCTCGAAGAACGGCAGCCGGCCCGACAGCCACTCACCGCAGAACGGACATAGCATCCCAAAAGGCGGCCTCGCGAGCCAAGCATCCTGCAGTCTGAGCGCAGGCTGGTCAGTGAGTTCGGCAGGTTTCGACCAATAAGGGCCGCTTGCCCGATTTGTCCTCGTGCTCGTCACGTGCGACCTTTCTGTGGTCGTCCGACCCCTCGCGTTGAGGCTGCACAAGGATTGGTCCCCGATCGCCATCAACACAGCCTTGCGTTTGACATGCTGTGAGTGGTCAAATCGCTGATCGGAATACTCCTGCACTGTTGGAGAAAGCATGATGTTCAAGAAGATTGCGATTGTGGCCGGTTTGGGATTGGCACTCTCCGCCGCGGCGGAAGCCCAGACACCGCGCAAGGGCGGCACCATTCGTATGACGGCGCCCTATGGCTCCAGCTTCTCCAGCATGGACATCCATACGACACAGCGCGCCCAGGACGAGATATACGCCAAAGGCCTGCATCGCTCGCTCTACATCTGGGATTCCGCTGAGGGCAAGCCGGTTCCGGAGCTTGCCAAGGAGGTCACCGTCTCGGGCGGAGGTCTCGTTTACACCTTCAAGCTGCGCGACGACGCCTATTTCCATCACGGCCGCAAGATGACGGCCGATGACGTCATCTGGTCCTACAATCGTATCATGGACGGCACCAAGGCCTATCCCGGCGCGCGTTTTGTCCGCATGATCGAGGGCGCGGCCGAGGTCGAGAAGGGCCAGGCCAAGGAAATCTCCGGTCTGAAGAAAATCGACGACTTCACGCTGGAAATGAAGCTGACCGAGAAAGTCGACCCGGGCTTCTACTTCTTCAACGCAATAACGTCGATCTATCCCGCCGACGAGGGCGCGAAGGAAGGCTTCATCCAGAAGCCGATCGGCCTTGGGCCGTTCAAATTCGTCGAGCACGTGCCGGGATCGCGCATCGTTCTGGAGCGGTGGGACAGGTTCTACAAGCCCGGCAAGCCGTACGCCGACAAGCTCATCGTCTCGGTCATGGGCGAAGCCGCGGCGCGCGACGTCGCCTTCCGCAACAAGGAAATCGACACCTCGGTGCTGGGACCTGCGCAATACGTCGCCTATCAGGCCGACCCCAACCTCAAGGGCACCATCGCTGAAGTTGCCGAGGTCTTCACGCGTCACATGGGGATGAATCCGGGATTCAAGCCGTTCGCCGACAAGCGGGTCCGGCAAGCCATCAACCATGCGATCGATACCGACCTGATCATCAGCAAGCTGGTCAAAGGCAAGGCCTATCGCGCCACCAGCTGGCTGCCGCTGACCTCGTC
>Ga0207689_10004248_pt1 | contig 13027 bp, 9 predicted proteins | sample KBSMisM52_FD_184312 | JGI IMG/M metagenome (GOLD analysis project Ga0207689, IMG submission 184312) | Miscanthus rhizosphere microbial communities from Kellogg Biological Station, Michigan, USA - KBS Miscanthus M5-2 (SPAdes) (version 2) | ecosystem: Host-associated > Plants > Roots > Rhizosphere... | reverse complement strand
GAAGGAGTCCTTTTTCGCGCGCCTCGGTGAGCGACTGCGCCGCGGCGTCGCGGGCCGACAGGATCGGGTGCTCGACGCCCCAGTCGATGCCGAGGTCCGGGTCCAGCGGGTTGATGGCGTGCTCCCGCTGCGGGTTGTAGGTGGTGGAGCACAGGTACAGGATCGTCGTGTCGTCGGTCAGCGCCCGGAAGCCGTGGCCGAGGCCCTCGCTCAGGTAGACGGCGCGCCGCTCGACGTCGTCGAGCCGGACCGCCTCCCACTGGCCGAATGTCGCGGATCCGACCCGCAGGTCGATCACGTAGTCGACGACCGCGCCGCGCTGGCACAGCACGTACTTGGCCTGCCCGGGCGGCACCTCGGCCCAGTGCACGCCGCGCACGACGTCGCGGCTGGACGTCGAGTTGTTGATCTGCGCGATCCGCAGCGGGTGGCCGATCTCGGCCGCGAACACGTCGAAGCGGTACACCTCGGCGAAGTGGCCGCGCGGGTCGCCGCGCACGATCGGGGTGATCTCGTACGCGCCCTCGATCGACAGCGCCCGGACCTTCACCGCTTGCCCGCCACGGAGATGAACTCGTTGTACGTGAAGATCTTGCCGGCGAAGCGCGGGAACGGGAACGAGTACTGCTTGCGCACTTCGAGGCCCAGCTCGTCGCAGAGCTGCCTGACCTCGGGGAAGCCGGAGAACCGGATGTGGGTGGCGTCGCTTGCGAAGCCGCGTTCCTGCGGGGTGATGAACACGACCGCGCCGCCGCTCTTCACGAACGGCAGGTACGGCGTGAAGATCTCGACGGCCTGCTCGGCGGTGACGTGCTCGACGACGTGCGCGGAGAGCAGGGAGTCGAACCGGTCCGGCTTGGCGTACTCGCTCTTGTAGAACTCCTCGGTGGTGAACGCGGTGAGCCCGGCCGCCCGGCACGCCTCGATCGACGTCGCGTTGTGGTCGACGCCGACGCCGTTGCCGTCGAGGTGGGACAGGTTGCGTCCGATGCCGCAGCCGACATCCAGTGTGAAGCCGAGGTTCAGCCGCCGGACGTTCCACCGGTACGGCGCCTGGACGTTGAGCAGGCGTTTCCAGCCGGCACCGGTCTTGCGTTGCAGCCGCTTGGTGTAGTCGACCCCGCGGGTCGTGGGGCTCACTTCACTCACGGCGACACCTCGCTCCGCGAGGTGTCGGCCGCGACGTGACCGCAGCGCTCCGCGCTGCGATCACGTCCGTTGCTGATGGTTCGCTCGCTCCGCTCGCTCACAGGTGTGCACCCTACTATCTGGCCCACTCCAGCAGGTCCAGCAGATAGTCGCCGTAGCCGCTCTTGCGCAGCGGCTCGGCCAGTTCCCGCAGTTGGTCGTCGGTGAGATGCCCGGCCCGCCAGGCGGCCTCCTCCACACAGCCGATCTTGTAGCCCTGCCGCTCCTCGATCACCCGGACGAACTCGGCCGCCGCGACCAGCGACCCGAACGTTCCCGTGTCCAGCCAGGCGGTGCCCCTGTCGAGCACCGTGACGTGCAGTTCGCCGCGCCGGCGGTACTCCTCGTTGACGGCGGTGATCTCCAGTTCGCCGCGGGCGCTCGGCTTCAGGTCGCGGGCGATATCGACCACCTTCGAGTCGTAGAAGTACAGGCCCGGCACGGCGAAGCGCGAGCGTGGCCGGGCCGGCTTCTCCTCGATGGAGATGACCAGCCCGTTGGGGTCGAACTCGACGACGCCGTACTCCTCCGGGTTGGCCACCGGGTACGCGAACACGCGCCCGCCGGACAGCTCGGTGTTCTCCCGCAACTGTTGCCCCAGCCCGACGCCGTGGAAGATGTTGTCGCCGAGGATCAGCGCCACCGGGTCGGAGCCGATGAAGTCGGCCCCGATCACGAACGCCTGGGCGATGCCCTCCGGACGGGGCTGCGCCGCGTACTCGATCCGCAGGCCCCACTGTGAGCCGTCGCCGAGCAACCGGACGAACTGCGACTGGTCCTCCGGCGTCGTGATCACGAGGATCTCCCGCATCCCGGCGTTGACCAGGGTGGAGAGCGGGTAGTACACCATCGGCTTGTCGAACACCGGCATCAGCTGTTTCGACACAGCCCTGGTGATCGGCCACAACCGCGATCCGGTTCCCCCGGCAAGCAGAATCCCGCGCACGCCGGACACCATAGCGAGGCGCGATCCAGTCCGGGTGGATCGACTAGACTTCTGCGGTCGTGAGGATTCTCGTCACCGGCGGCGCCGGGTTCATCGGCTCCTGTTACGTGCGCACCCTGCTCTCCGGCGGGTTCCCCGCCTACGCGGGCGCCCGCGTCACGGTCCTGGACAAGCTGACCTATTCCGGCAACCGAGACAATCTGGCTCCGGTCGCCGATGATCCGAACCTGACGTTCGTTACCGGCGACATCTGCGACGCGGGCCTGGTCGGCGACCTGATGCGCGGTCACGACGCGGTCGTCCACTTCGCGGCGGAATCGCACGTCGACCGCTCGATCGCCGGTGCCGGGCCGTTCGTCACCACCAACGTCGTCGGCACCCAGGTGCTCCTCGACGCGGCGCGGGCGGCGGGCATCGGCCGGTTCCTGCACGTATCGACCGACGAGGTCTACGGTTCGATCGCCGAGGGCTCCTGGACCGAGGACTGGCCGCTGGCGCCGAACTCGCCGTACGCGGCGTCGAAGGCCGGCTCCGACCTGCTGGCGCTCGCCTACCACCGCACCCACGGGCTGGACCTGGTGGTCACCCGCTGCTCCAACAACTACGGCCCGTACCAGTTCCCGGAGAAGGTCATCCCCCTGTTCGTCACCAACCTTCTCGACGGACGCAGGGTCCCCCTGTACGGCGACGGCGGCAACATCCGCGACTGGCTGCACGTCTCCGACCACTGCGCCGGCATCCAGCTGGCGCTGGAGAAGGGGCGCGCCGGCGAGGTCTACCACATCGGCGGCGGAGAGGAGCTGACGAACAAGGAGCTGACGCAGCAACTGCTCGACGCGTGCGGCCGCTCGTGGGACGACAGCGTCGAGTACGTCACCGATCGCTTGGGCCACGACCGGCGGTACTCGCTGTCGATCGAGAAGATCCAGAACGAGCTGGGCTACGTGCCGGCCGTGCCGTTCGCCCGCGGGATCGCCGACACCGTCGCCTGGTACCGCGACAACCGGGCCTGGTGGGAGCCGCTGAAGGCCCGCGCGGGTCTCGACAAGTGACGCGCTGGTTGGTCACCGGCGCCGGCGGCATGCTCGGCCGCGACTTGGTGTCGGTCCTCTCCGCCGCCGGTCATGACGTCACCGCGGCCCGGCGCGCGGACCTGGACATCACGGACGCGACCGCAGTCAAGGCCGCCGTGGCCGGGCACGACGTCGTGGTCAATGCGGCGGCCTGGACCGACGTCGACGGCGCCGAGGCCGACGAGGCCGCCGCCACCGCGGTCAACGGCACCGGGACGCGGCACGTCGCGGCCGCGTGCGCGGCCACCGGCGCCCGGCTGCTGCACGTGTCGACCGACTACGTCTTCCCCGGCGACGCGACGGCGCCCTACCCCGAGGATGCGCCGACCGACCCGGTCAACGGCTACGGCCGCAGCAAGCTCGCCGGCGAGGTCGCCGTGCGCGACCTGCTGCCCGACACCGGCTACATCGTGCGGACCGCCTGGCTGTACGGCGCGCACGGGCCGAACTTCGTCGCCACGATGCTTCGGCTGGCGCAAAGCCGCGACATCGTCGACGTCGTCGACGACCAGCGCGGCCAGCCCACATGGTCGTTCGCGCTGGCCGAACAGTTGGTGCGGCTGGGCCTCGCCGCCGTCGACGGCACGGCCAGAGCCGGCGCGTATCACGGCACCGCCAGCGGCGAGACGACCTGGTTCGGGCTGGCCCGGGCCGTCTTCGAAGAGGCCGGGCTGAACCCCGCCCGGGTCCATCCGACCACCAGCGACAAGTTCGTGCGGCCGGCCCGGCGCCCGGCGTTCAGCGTGCTGGGCCACGACCGCTGGGCTGCGGCCGGTTTGGCACCATTGCCGCACTGGCGCACGATGCTGACATCGGCCCGCCCGCACACCTGGACCTAGAGTTTCGGCGATCTTGGACGTATGTCGGTGCCCCGGCACCGACGGAGGTCCAAGATCGCGAAGATGAGGAGCTATGAACACTGACCTTCCCCGCGTCAGTGCGATCGTGCTGGCCTGGAAGGCCGAACCGGTGCTGCGGCGCAGCGTGCACGCGCTGCTCGCGTCCGAGAAGGTGGCCATGGAGGTGGTGCTGGTCGACAACGGCTGCACCACCGACGACGTCGAGGTGCTGTCCCGGCTGCCCGGCGTGGTCACTGTCGGCGAGGGCGAGAACCTCGGCTTCTCCGGCGGCTGCAACCTCGGGGTGTCGGCGTCGTCGGGCGAGTATGTGGCGCTGATCAACGGCGACGCCGTCGTGGAGCCGCACACCGTCGCGCGGCTCGTCGAGGAGCTGGCCCAGCCCGACGTCGGCATCGCCGCCGGTACCGTGCGGCTCGACGACGAGCCCGACCTGCTCAACTCGTCCGGGAACATCATCCACGTGCTGGGGTTGAGCTGGATCGGCGGCTACCGCGAGCGCGAGACCCGCACCGAGCCCACCGAGATCACCGGCGCGATGGGCGCCTGCGTGGTGATGACGCGGGCGCACTGGGACCGCCTCGGCGGCTTCGACCACCACTACTTCGCCTACCACGAGGACGCGGAGATCTCGCTGCGGACGTGGCGGCTCGGCAAGCGGGTGGTCAGCGTGCCCGACGCGGTGGCCCTGCACCGGTACGAGTTCTCCCGCAACAACTTCAAGTACTACCTGGTGGAACGCAACCGGCTGATGTTCGTCGCGACGCTGTGGAGCTGGCGCTCGCTGGTCCTGCTCGGGCCGGCGTTCGCCGGAATCGAGCTCGGCATGGTGCTGCTGGCGGCCAAGCAGGGCTGGCTGCGCGACAAGGCGCGCGGCTGGAGATGGCTGTGGCAGCACAGGGGCCACATCTGGCGGCGGCGGCGCATGCTGCAGCGCGAGAAGGTGGTCGCCGATCGCGTGTGGATGCGCCGCCTCACGTCGCGCATCGACACCCAGCTCGTCGCGGTCCCCGCCCGCGGCCCCGTGAACGCCGTCATGACCCTGTACTGGAAAGCGATCCGCTGGGCGGTCTGACCCTCCTGTGCGACATCGCGTCCAGCCGGGCCGCGCAGCGACTAGACCGCCACCAGGTCGTCGTCGTCAGCGTCGTCGGCGACCGGGTGCAGCCGGGTCGTTCGCAGCGTCAACAGGCTGGTGAACAGGCCGGCGAAGATGCCCATCGTGCCGAGCGCGATCGCGGTGGCCGACACCATCACGAGCCGGATGGTGCGGTTGGCGTCGTCGAGCCCGCCGAAGCCGACGCGGCCCCACTGGGTGATCGCGATGACGGTGCCGGCGAAGCCGAGCAGCCAGAGGAAGATGCCGATCGCCATGCACCGTTCCAGCCGGAGCAGGTGCGTCCAGCGGGCGACATGATGATGTCTCGCGATGCCCTCGTGCCAGCCGTAGATCTGGGCGAAGCCGCCGAACAGCACGAGTTGGGTGCCGACGATGATCGCCAGGCACGCGTACATCAACGCGTTGACCGACAGCGTGATCACGCCGAGGTCGACAGGGGTGAAGGACAGCACCACGGTGCCGATCAGGCCGACCGCGGCGAGCAGCAGGCCGGGCCAGACCAGCGTCTTGCCCGGCGCGAACACCAGCAGGAAGCGCAGGTGCCGCCAGCCGTCGCGCCAGGTGCGCAGGTGCGGCGGCCGGCTGCGACCGTCGGGCTTGAGGGTGGTGGGAACCTCGACGATCGAGTAGTTCGCGAGCGCCGCCCGCACCACGAGTTCGGATGCGAACTCCATGCCCGGCATGCACAGCCCGAGGGCCTGGATGCGGCTCTTGTTGAACCCGCGGATGCCGCAGTGGAAGTCGCCGACGTGCTTGAGCCCGAACAGGCGCCGGCCGATCCACGACAGCACCGGGTTGCCGAGGTACTTGTGCAACGGCGGCATGGCCCCGGGCTCGATGCCGCCCTTGAACCGGTTGCCCATCACGACGTCGTGGCCGGCCCGCAACTGCTCGATGAACGGGCCGAGGTTCGACAGATCGTAGGAGTCGTCCGAGTCGGCCATGATCACGTATCGGCCCTCGGCGGCGTCGATGCCGGCCATGAGCGCACCGCCGTAGCCGCGGATCGGCGCGTCGACCACCCGCGCCCCGTGCGCCCGCGCGATGTCCTGTGAACCGTCGGTCGAGCCGTTGTCGCTGACCAGCACCTCCCCGGCCACGCCGAGTTCGTCGAGGCAGGCGCGGGCTTTGCGCACGCAGACCTCGAGGGTCTCCGCCTCGTTCAGGCACGGAAGTACGACAGTGACCTCGATCGGTTCAGACGCCATCAACTCTTCCTTCGAGTTCGGGGACCGGCCGACCGCTACCCACCACGGCGACGGCGACGGGTGAACAATACAGTGTCGCCGCGATACTCCGGCTCCTGGCATCGACGGTGTCGACGCCCACGGGCGGCGCGGCCACTGACCCGGCCGGACCGACGGGTCGGTATCGTTTGGCACTTCCCGTAGACCCGGAGCGCGGATGCAACCCCAGCTGGATGAGGAACGCACAGCCCCGGCGACCGAGGCGCCGCCCGCCGCCGGCGACGGACCGGCGTGGCGTACCCGGATCGCACGGTGGTTGCCCGCGCTCGCGGTGGCGGCCGCCGTTGTCGGATGCCTGCTGGCCGTCGACACGGCCGTGTCCGACATCGCCCGTTACGCCGGCTACATCGGCTGGGCCGTCGTGCTACCCGGGGTGCTTGTGTACCGCGCGCTGCGGCGCACACCGCACAGCCTCGTCGACGACCTCGCGACGGGCAGCGCACTCGGCCTCGTCCTGGAGATCGCAGCGGTGGTGGTGACGGGCGCGCTCGGCATACGCCACCTGCTGCCCGGCTGGCCGCTGCTCGTGGTCGCGGCGTTCGTGGCGGTGCCGCGGTTGCGGCGCCACTGGCGCACGCCGTCCGGGTACCGCCGAGCGCCGGTGTCGTGGGCCTGGGCGGTCGCGGCCGTCGCGGTCTTCCTCGTCGGATACCTGACGATGGCGTTCCTGCGCGTCAATCAGCCGGTGCCCACGACGCGCCCCAACCTGTACCTGATCGACGCCCTGTTCTCGGTGAGTCTCGCGGGCGAGGTGACGCACCATTTCCCGCCCATGTCACCGTCGGTGGCCGGCGAACCGCTCACCTACCACTGGTTCGTGTTCGGCCACATGGCCAGCGCCGGCACCATCAGCGGGGTCGAACTGCCCGCGATCGTGTTCCGGCTCGCGCCGCCGACGATCGCCGTGCTCGCCGTGGTGCTGCTCGCGGTGGCCGGCTGGCGCGCGAGCGGCCGGCCGTGGGTGGGTGCGCTCGCGGCGGCGCTGACCTACGCGGTCGGTGAACTCGTGATGCCGGCACGTGATCTCGTCCTGCCCGGCGGCATCACGGTGCACTACAGCTGGGCCGGTCCGTCGCTGCTGTACGGCGCGATCTTCACGGCGGCGCTCATCGGGGTGATCAGCGAGCGGTTGCGCGGCGCCGCGGACCCCGCACCGTCGGGACGATCCGGCTGGGCGCTGCTGGCGTGTTTCGCGCTCGTCGCGCCGGGGGCGAAGTCCACCGTCGTACCTGTCGTGCTGTGCGGGGTCGGGATCGTGTGCCTGGTCCAGCTCCTACGCCGCCGGTTGACCCCGGCGCCGTGGGTGGCCGGCGCGATCCTGTTGGCCGCACAGGCCGCGGCGACCGTCGTGTTGTACCGGTTCCAGACGCACAGCCTGGAGTTCGGGCCGCTCGCCACGCTGGACCGGTTCCTCGCCGCCACCGTCGACCGGCCGTGGTGGAAGGACGCGGCGGTCACCGGCTTCGTGCTCGGCGCCTACCTGTTGTTCATGATGACCCGGCTCGTCGGCATCCCGGTTCTGGTGCGTGTGCGGGATAGCTGGGGCGAGGTCGAGTGGTTCCTGCTCGGCGGCCTCCTCGGCGGTGCAGGTGCGTCGCTGCTGCTGTCGCATGTCGCCTACGGCGAGCACTACTTCCTCATCGCCGGCTGGCCGTTCGGGGCGATCCTGTCCGCGGCCGGCGTGGTCGCGCTCGTCGAGCGGCATCGGATACCGGCGCCCACCGTCGCCGTGACGGTCGGCGGCGCGCTCGTCCTGGCCGTGGTGATCGCCGTGGTGACCTCGGCGGCGGCGGGCCCGCCTGCACAGGCCGGCTACCGCCTGCTGCTACCCGTGTACCGGGTCGCCGCGTTCGTGGCGGTGGCCGCCGCGCTCGCTGCCGCGATCGCGTTCGTCGTGCACCGCCGCCGGCCGGGCCGCCGCGGTGTGGTGGCATTCGCGGCGCTCGCGGTCCTGCTGGCCGCCGGCACGCCGAGGATGGGGTGGGACGCCCGCGTGAACCCGAACATGGGTACGGGCTACCACGTGCTGGTGACCCCGGAGCAGGCTCGGGCGGCTCGATGGGTCCGGGCCAACAGCGACCCGGACGACGTGGTGGCCACGAACGTCCACCGCATGTCCCCCGCACCGGCGCCGGACTGGAGCCTGTCCTTCTGGATCTCCGCGTTCACCGAGCGGCGCGTGCTACTGGAGAGCTGGGGCTACACCGTGCGGGCGGTGGACTCGGGCGGCGTCTCCCGGTTCTGGGACCCGGACCTGCTCGCCGCGAACGACAACGCGATCTACGCCACGACGCCGGACGGGTTGGCCTGGCTGCGGGCCCGCGGCGTGCACTGGATAGTCGTGGACCGCCGCTACGGCCACGAATCGCCCGACCTCGCCAACCTGGCGGCGCTGCGCTGGAACGGCGCAGACATCGCCGTCTACGAGCTCACGTCCTAGCCAGGTCGTGCCGGTTACGCCTGTCGCTACGGGTCCGGGCGCGGTCAACCACCGGCGCCCGCCGAGCGGCCGGACGCTTCCCCGGTGCCCGTCTCCCGGCGCGGCGGAGCCGCCACGTCGACCGGCGCGCCGATCAGCCGGCAATACGGCTCCTGGCACCAGTTGTCGCGTTTGAGGACGTGGCACGGCACCGTCACCAGCGAGTAGTAGGGCTCCGGCCCGGACCGGATGACCACCTCGCGCATGCCCGGCTGCTTGCACGCCGCCGCCGCCCGGTCCACCTGGGTGCCCCAGTGCGGTGACCGGTGGCGGAAGGTGTTGTCCCAGCGGTAGCTGAACGCGCTGACAACAACCACGAAGACCGCCAGGACAGCGAGCGGGGCGAGTGCCGGCATTCGCGTCCGGGCCCGCGGTGTCGCCCCCGCCGCCCCGACCGGCGCGGTGTCGGCTGCTCCGCCGGGTGCCGCCACCCCGTCGGCGTCCACGGCCGCGGGCTGCGACGGGCCCGGCGTGAGCATCGCCACCAACGCGGTGAACAGGAACATCTCAACCGTGAGCAGGTACCGCTGGGTGATCCCGCCGTTCGACATGATCGTCATGCTGCAGAACGCGACGCTGTGCAGTGCGGCGACGACCGCGAGCACCCACCGGGGTCGGCGGATCCACCGGATCCCGACCACCACTACTGCTGCGATCACCAGATAGGTGACGACCTGCGGGACGACCGACGAGGCGGTGACCGTGTCGCCCACCGACAGCCCGGTGAACCGCCAGCCGAGGATCGAGTGCGGAACGGCCCACAGGAAGAAGGCGACGAGCGACCACAGCGGCTCGTACCGTGGCTCGACGAAGGCGCGGTTGGTCAGGCCGAGGTACAGGCCCATCACCTGGATCAGAGCACCGCCGACGAGGAACGCGGCCATCGCCAGGCTCCACCTGTCGCGACGCACGTAGAGCCGCAACAGTGCGATCGGGATGCAGATGACGACGAGAAACGTGCTGACCGCCGTCAGACCGACGATGCCGGCCATCACCAACCGGCCCGACCGCCGTGCCGGTACCCACAACAGCAGCCAGAAGACCGCGTAGACGAGGAAGAACTGCAGACACACCGGCCGGTTGTAGATCTCGGAGAGAAAGTTCTCCGCCGTCGGCGCGAACAGCAGCGGCGCCGACACGAGCAGCCGCGGCAACGGATGCCGCAGGTGGGCGCCGCTGGCCACGTACACGCACAACGCGAGCAGGGCCGTGCTCACCGCCGCCTGCAACGACAGAGCCGCGGCCGCCCACGAGATCGGGACGAAGGCCGCGACCTCCCCCATGAGCCTCGGCAGGAGCTGGAAGTACCCCACGAACGGCTTGACGAGGTTGAACGCGCCCGGCCGCATCAGGGCCTGGGTCAGCAGGTCCCGGGCGTCCTCTTCCCAGATGGACTGGAACGGGCCGGTGCCGGTGGTGCGGGCCAGGCTGACCACCGTACCGACGGCCACGGCCAGCACCGCGACAACGACCTTGCGCGGACCGATCGGCACCCGCTCCGACTGCGGGAACAGCTCGGCGAGGTACGTGGTGACCCGGCGCGGTCGGGTGGCTTCGCGCGCAGGCGCCGCCTGCGCCGGTTCGGTGGAAACGTCGCTAGTCAACCTTCGACACCTCCCGATCGGGCCCGATCCGCGGATCGCCGACCCGCAGCCACAACGCCCACTCCTGAATCGGATCGACAGCGACGCGTTCCCAGCCGAGTGGCTCGCCGTGCCAGTCGTCCTCGTTACGGCTGTGCCACGGTGCGACCACCACGGTCGCCTCGGCTGGCGGAGCGCTTGTGGTGTGGTCGAACTCGATCACGTCGCGCCAGTACACCTCGCGCTGATGGTTGAGCCGGGTGCCCAGCGCGACCTTCTCGGATGTCGCCACCACGTCGCCGGGGTGGATGCCCATGTCGTGTACGAGCCGCGGCGCGTACTTGTACTCGTTCGCCACCATCGGCGCGATCGACTTCGCATTGATCACCACCATCGCGGTGAGGTTGAGGACAACCACCGCCGCCAGCGTGCCGACGGCGAGCCGCCGCCGGTCGGGTTTGGCCACCCCGAGTGCGAACAGCAGCAACAGCACCACGGACGTCACGGCGGCCTGCGCGACCGGCACAGTGTTCCACGTGTTGGTGAGGAACGACGTCTCGGGGGTGTCGAAGCGCTCGAACTTCAGCCGGTAGTAGTCGGGGATCTGGCTGAGCACGATGACGGCGCCGACGCCGACCAGCACGGCCGCGCGGCCGACCAGCCACCGGGCGCGCGCGGTGCCGGCACCGCGCAGGGCCGCGCCGGCAAGCATCACGAACACCGGCATGAGGAACGCGATGTACCGGAAGTACGCGTGGTTGCTGATCCGGCCGTCCGGCGGCAGTGCGGCGGAGCTGGCGAGCGCGATCAGCACGACGCAACAGAGCGACGTACCGAGGATGAACCGCTGCGCGGCGGCGCCGTGCGGGAGTTCCGGGCCGGAGTACTGGCTGACGTCCTGACCGGTGTCCAGGCCCCGGACCCGGGCCAGCGCAACCACGAAGCCCACGGCGGCGAGTCCCCACGTGGCCACTCCGGCGTACCAGATCTGCCCGCTCGCGTCGATCAGGATGTGCAGCAACCCCCGCGCGTCGGTCAGCCGGTCGAACAGACGGTTGCCCGGTTCGACCCCGCCGCGCGCCAGGCGGTCGCCGACCAGGTTCTGCGCCAGCCAGTCGACCCGGGTCAGCACCACGGCCGCCACCAGCGACGCCACGGCCGCCTTCCAGCGGGACCGCTCGCGCAGCACCAGGTAGCCCACGGCCAGCACGTGCACGCCGAGCATCACCATACCGCGCACGTGCGTCGCGGCCGCGTAACCCACGATGGCGCCGGCGCCGATGCTCGCCGCCAGCCGGGCAATCCTTGTGCGGCCGACCAGCCACGTGTGCAGGAGAAGGAGCCAACCCAGCCCGAGCGGCGCGAAGAGGACGTCGGTCAGCGTGAACTCGGAGTAGTAGACGATCGCCGGCAGCGTGACCGCGAGGAATGCCAGCGCAACGGCCAGCCAGGCGCGGATGTGCAGCACCCGTCGGGCGAACAGGTACGCCAGCGGGAAGGCAAGCGCATTGATCACCGCGCCGATGACCTGCGCCGCGTGGTAGACCTTGAACGGATCCTGGGTGTACGAGTAGATGGGCGCGAGCAGGATCGGGTAACCCATCCGCCGGAACGCCGCCGTGTCGTTCCCGAACCCGCCGGGCCCGCCCGCGAGCACCCGCGCGGACAGAAGGTAGCGGTCCTCGTCGGCGTGGGCGATCGGGGTGGTCGCGGTGCGGATCAACCACAGCCGCCAGGCCAGTTGCAGCAGGTAACCGACCACAACGGCCACCACGATCAGCCACCTACGGTCGAACCGGCTGGTACGTGGAGCGACGGCGTTCCCTGCGGCGGCCGGTGCGGGTGCCGGCGTCGTGCCGGGCTCGCCCGGATCGACGTCTGTCTGCGACGGTTCCGTCACGGTCGTCGCCTCACTCTGCATTCCGCCGGCCTCCAATATGTATCGAGGTCACGTCCACCTGACCGCAACGGTCGCTGATACTACTACCGGCAGCTACGGCCCAGGCGTGCCCAGACACCCAACGATCGGGCCGTTGCGGCGGTGTCACCGGGCACCGCAACCGGGTCGCCGGGTCGCTGGTCGCACTCGGCGCGGCGGTACGATCCGCCCCGATGTCGACTGTCACGGCGGTGGCCGCGTCCACGCCCACCCGGTTCGGCCGGGCCCGCCGACCGCTGCGCGTGGCGGCCGCGCTGGCCGCCGCGTGGGCGCTGCCGCTGGCGACCCATCTGATCGGCGTCGACTGGCTCGTCCCGATCATCCTGGTGGCGGGCGTGGCGGGGCTGCTGCGTGGCCTGCCCGGCGCGCTGGACCGCGTGGTCGTGTCGCTGGCGCTGGTGTTCGGCGCCCTGTGCGTGGCCGGGCTGCTCTTCTCGATCTGGCCGTGGCGGCTGCACCCGGTCGCGATGGGCGGTGCCGGGCTGACGGCGTTGGTCGGGTACGCGGCGGCCACCGGTCGCCGGTACAGCGTCATCCCACCCAGCGCGATGACGCTGCCGTCGCGTACGAGTTGTGCCGCGTCGCGCAGGGCGCA
>Ga0207689_10004246_pt1 | contig 13030 bp, 9 predicted proteins | sample KBSMisM52_FD_184312 | JGI IMG/M metagenome (GOLD analysis project Ga0207689, IMG submission 184312) | Miscanthus rhizosphere microbial communities from Kellogg Biological Station, Michigan, USA - KBS Miscanthus M5-2 (SPAdes) (version 2) | ecosystem: Host-associated > Plants > Roots > Rhizosphere... | reverse complement strand
CGCTGGTCCTGGCGGGAGAGATCACGCTCACCGTGAACGGGGCGGCGCGCTCGTTCACGGCCGGCGAGGTGTTCACGATGGAGGCCGGGTGCTCGCACGCCGAGGCGGCGGGGCCGGACGGCGTGAGCTACCTGGTCGGGCGGCGCTCCCGCTGACTCGCGCCGCCGAGGGCTAGCGGGGATCGATCGGGGTCGCCATCGGGGCGCGGGCCTCGAGGGCGGCGGCCGCCTCGAGGCAGAGATCCTCCCGGAAGCGCCCGGCGGTGATCTGCACGCCGGTCGGCACGCCGTCCGCGACGCCCGTCGGCACCGACACCGCGGGCAGCCCCAGCACCGGGACCACGAGCTGCATGATCTGGGCGCGCATGATCCGCCGGGTCGTGTCCGCGTCCACCCGGTCGAGATTCACCGGGAACGCGGGCTCGTTGGAGGTCGGCGTGAGCACGAGCGGGCGCTCCTCCAGGAAGAGCTCCCAGAGACGCAGCAGCCGATCACGCTGGGCCAGCCCTTCGAGCACGTGGCGGACGTCGCGGGGCGGGTGCACCGCGCGCCAGAGGCCGAGCGCCTGCTTGATCCCGGCGTCGCCGTACTGCGCGGCGGCCGGCTCGAGCGCCGCGATGACGTCCTCCATCGCGATGACGGCCCAGAGATCGGCCACCGCGCCGAGCTCCGGCGGCTCCACCTCCTCGACCACGTAGCCCGCGTCTTCGAGCCAGCGGCCGGCCTGGCGCACCGCGGACGCCACCGCGGGGGCTACCCCGCCGCGGCCGGCCGGGTCCGCCACCAGTGCCACGCGCAGGGGCCGCTTCGCGGGCGGGCCCTCGAGCGGCACGTCGGCGCAGCGCGGATCGTTGGAATCGGGCACCGCCATCGCAGCGAAAGCGGCGCGCGCGTCCCGGACCCGGCGGGTCAGCGGGCCCTGCACCGCCATGAGCTGGGCCGCGATGGGCCGCGGCACGCTGGAGGTGAAGTTGTACGAGGGGATCCGGCCGTAGCTGACCCGCAGGCCGACCAGGCCACAGCAGTATGCCGGGTAGCGCACCGAGCCCGCGATGTCGTTGCCGTGGCCGATCGCGCCGATGCCGGTCGCGGTGGCCGCGGCCGCGCCGCCGCTCGAGCCGCCGGGCGTGCGCGCGGGATCCCAGGGGTTCAGGGTCGCGCCGTGGAGCGCGTTGTCCGTGAACCAACGCATCGAGAAGGCGGGCGCATTGGTGCGGCCGATGACGATGGCGCCGGCCCGGCGGAGATTGGCCACCACCGGGTTGTCGCGGGTGGCCACCAGGTCCTTGAAGGCGACTACCCCGTTGTCGGTGGGACAGCCGGCCTGGTCCACGTTGACCTTGGTGGTGATGGGCACGCCGTGGAGCGGGCCCACCGCCCCGCCGCGGGCCAGGGCCTGGTCGGCGGCCGCGGCCTCCGCGAGGGCCGGGTCGTGAAGCGGGCGCACCACCGCGTTGATCCGCGGGTTGACCGCGTCGAGGCGCGCCAGGGCGGCGGTGACGACCTCACGGCAGGAGACGGCCTTCCGGCGGATCATCTCCGCCAGCTCGACGGCGTCGAGGCGCCAGAGCTCGGCCGCTATGGCCCGGTCTCCAGCGTGTAGGTCGCGTACTCGTGCTCACAGGGCGGGCCCACCGCGATCTCCATGCGGCCCGCGTCCAGATCGGAGATGAGGGAAGCGAAGCTGTAGGAGACGCGCTCGCCCGGATGCGCGCAGATGGAATGCGGCCGGTTCGCGTGATCGCGCAGGATGGCCTTGAGCGTGTCCGTGTCGAGGCGCCCGCGCCCGGCCTCCATGAGAACCGCCATGCGCTCGTGCCGACAGGTGGAGTTGTGGAGCTCGTCCGGGGTCGCGGTCTCGTGGCCGGCCATACCGGGCAGGACGTGATGGTTGGCGTGCACGAGGCAGCCGTCGCCCCAGGTGAGCGCGTGCTCCTCCGCGGCGGTCTCGATGTCCACCATGGCCCCGGCCCGGTCGGCCAGGAGCAGGTTGCGCGAGGAGGCCCGCCGCGGCGTCAGCGCCGCGTCCACCGCCGCCTTGATCGTGGGCTGCTCGATGGCCAGCCGGGTGAGCAGGTAGCGGGGGAAGCCGGTGCGCCAGCCCGCGGAGCGGAGGAAGTTGGCGTCCGCGGAGAGGCCCTCGCTGCTGATGCCGAGGTAGCTGATCTGGCCCGCGGGCACCAGCATCATCACTTTGGGCTTGCCGGTGACCGCGAAGGTGAGCACGGCGGCGAACTGCTCGATGCCGCCCGAGAGATCGGCGTTCTGGCCCGCGAAGGTCCCGCCGGTCCGGGTGTAGGGGCCGGAGACCGCGAAGCTGGTGCATTCGAGGTCCACGGTGCCGAAGCGGGCCACGTGGGCCACTTCCTGCCGCACCTGCAGCAGCAGTGCCTCCGCGGGCTCGATACCCGCGCCCTGGGCCAGCCCCTCGATCTCCTCGAGGAAGTGCGGCGCGGCCGCGCCGATGACCGGCCCGAAGGTCTGGGCCCAGCGGCGCGCGATCTCCGGCGCGAGCTGCGACTTCTCCGCGCCCTGGGTGTAGATCAGCTCGAGGTGCGCCTGGATCAGCGGGCGGAGCGCCTCGCCGTGCTGACGGCCGACCTCGCGGTGGCTGCCGCGCAGGGTGAAGTGCGGGAAGGTGCGGCTCATGCCGCGGCCTCCGGGCAGACCTCGGGGATGGTCTGGTCGAGCACCGAGACGATGCGGTCGATCTCGGGCCGGGTGGGGACGAGCGGCGGGGCCAGCACGAGGGTGTTGCCGAGATGCGCGCCGCCGCCCGAGCGGCCCACGATCACGCCGCGCTCCTGGCAGCGGTCCACCAGCTTCTTGATCTGGGGCGCCGGCATCACCTTCTTGGACTTGCGGTCAACGACCAGCTCGACGCCCGCGTAGAGGCCCTTGCCCCGCACGTCGCCGACCCACGGGTGCCGCATCAGGGTCTTGAGCCCGTCCAGGAGATAGGCGCCGTTCTCGGCCGAGCGCTGGGCCAGCTTCTCCTCCAGGAGGATCTCGATGTTTCGGAGAGCCACCGCCGCGGCCACCGGATGGCCGCCGTAGGTGTTGACCTGGTTGACCTGGCGGTTCTCCGACGCCTCGCCGATGAACGACTTGTAGACCGAGTTGCGCACCACGGTGGCGGCCATCGGCAGGTACGCGCTCGAGATGCCCTTGGCCACCGTGACGATGTCGGGTCTGACGCCCGTGTGCTCGTGGGCGAAGAGCCGCCCGGTGCGGCCGAAGCCGTTGATCACCTCGTCCACGTGCAGGAGGATGCCGTGCTGCTTGCAGAGGTCGGCCACCGCGGGCAGGTAGTCGTCGGGCGGAACCGCCACGCCCACCGCGCTCATCACCGGCTCGATGATGATCTCGGCCACCGTCTGGGGACCCTCGCCCAGGATGGTGGTCTCCATGTTCTTCACGCAGGCCAGGTCGCAGCTGGTGGGCTCGAGGCCGAACGGGCAGCGGTAGCAGTAGGGCGGGGCCACGTGCACGAACTCGTTGCCGGAGAGCGGCTCGAACTTCATCTTGCGGTCGCCCATGCCGCCCGCGGCGAGGGTGGCGAGCGTGGTGCCGTGGTAGCCGTAGTACCGGCTGATCGTCTTGTAGCGGTTCTGCTGCGGGAACTCGTGGCGGGCGTACTGGCGCGCGAACTTGAACGCGGCCTCGTTGGCCTCCGAGCCCGAGCTGACGAAGTAGACGTGGTTGTCGCCGCCCAGCAGCCCGTTGACCTTCTCGGCCAGCGCGGCCGCGGGCAGGTTCATCGCGGTGTGCGGGTAGTAGGAGAGCTGGCGCATCTGCTCGGCGGCCACGTCGGCCAGCTCGGTGCGCCCGTAGCCGATGTTCACACACCAGAGCCCGGCCATGCCGTCGAGGTACTCGCGGCCGTCCGCGTCCACCACCGTCGAGTCCTTGGCGGAGACGATGACGAGCTGCTGCTGCTCGAGCTGCTTGTGGGGCACGATCGGGTGGATGACGTTGTCGAGGTCCTTCCGGACGACGGTCGCGCGCTGATCGGCGGTGGGCATGGGGGCCTCCTGGTTGCGGATTGACTAGCTCGACACTTCTTCTCGTCGCAGGCGGATCGGGTGGCGCGCGGGCGGCGGCGCGGGCGGGCGCGGGAGGCTCGGCGCGTAGAACGAGGCCTCCTGGCCGCCGCGCAGGCACTGGCGGGTGAACTCGATCAGGTGATGGCTGACCACCGCGGCCTGGATCATCTCCTCGATCTGCCCGCGGCGCAACGCGGGCCCCGCGACGCGCCAGAACGTCCCGCGGTAGTTTCCGCGCACCCCGATGCGCCAGACGATGCGCCCGAGCAGGGCCAGGCCGGACATCACGTTGCGCCACGACGCGCGGTGCCGGCTCCGCGGATAGGGCGGACGCTTCGCGAAGGTGTGGGCCAGGTTGTGGGCGAAGCGTCGGTAGATCGCCTCCGGCGCGTAGGCGGCCGCGATGCAGCGCCGCCACATCTCCAGCACCGTCTCCTCGGGCAGCCGGAACACCACGTTGGACTCGCGCCCGCCGTCCGGCAGGATCCGCCCCTCCCGGGCCAGGCGGTCCCACAGCGGGGTCTTGGGCAGGGCGTAGAGGATGTTGATGGTGAGCATCGGGATCCGGGAGGCCTCGATGAACTCGATCAGGTGGCCCGCGGTCGCCTCGCTGTCGGTGTCGAGCCCCAGGATGATGCCGGAGACCACCTCGAGGCCGTAGTCGTTCAGCTTGGCGACCGCCTCCAGAATGGGCATGCGGAGGTTCTGGTCCTTCGACATCGAGCGGAGGGCGTCGGGCTCGGGCGTCTCGATCCCGCAGAAGACCACGTTGAACCCGGCGTCACGCATCAGCGCGAGCACGCGCTCGTTCTTCGCGATGTTGAGGGTGGCCTCGCACGCGAAGCGCACCGGGAACCGGTTGCGCCGCTGCCAGTCCACCAGGTGGGGCAGCAGCTCGAGCGCGGCCTTCTGGTTCGCGATGAAGTTGTCGTCCACGAAGTAGATCGCGACCGCCCCGCCCGCGACCAGCGCGTCGAGCTCGGCGAGCACCTGGGCGGCGGTCTTCAGCCGAGGGTTGCGGCCGTACAGCGCGGGGATGTCGCAGAACTCGCACGTGTAGGGGCAGCCGCTCGAGAACTGGACGCTCGAGATGAAGTACTGGCGCAGCGCGATCAGGTGGTAGGCGGGCAGAGGGAAATCGGTCAGGGGCAGGCGGGTCCCGGTGTCGAAGCGGAGCTGCCCGGCCGGCCGCGCGGTGTGCTCGTCGAGCCAGGCGATGATCGCGTCCGTCGAGTCGCCCATCTCGCCCACCTGGATGAGATCGGCGGCCGGGTAGTGCTCCGGGCAGCCGGACACCGACGGGCCGCCCAGCACCACCGGCTTGCCCAGGCGATGCGCGCGCGCGATGACATCCTCGATGTAGGGGCGCTGCACGTGCATGCCGGAGAGGAAGATCGCGTCGGCCCACCCGAGCTCCTCCGCGGTGGCCTCCCGGTCGTTCTCGTCCACGAAGCGCACCGGCCACGACTCGGGGAGGTAGGACGCGATGACCAGGAGCCCCTGGGGCGGCATGAAGGCGCGGATCCGTCCGCCGAAGAGCGGGTAGGAATAGTGAAACGTGCCGAAGGAGGGCGCGTAGCGCGGCGACACGCAGAGGATGCGCCGGTGGTTCCGGGGCGCGTAGGGAGTGCGCATCAGGGGCGCGGCGCGGGCGGGAGCGAGGACAGCGTCGCGGCCGGACCGCTCAGGCGCCGGCCGGCGGCTCGACGTCGAGCGTGGTGACCCGGCGGAGCTCCCGGCGGTACGTCGCGTCGTCGAACGGGCGCGCCCGGTGCATGGTGGCGCGGTTGTCCCAGATGACGAGATCGCCGACGCGCCACTGGTGGCGGTAGACGAACTCGGGCCGCGTCGCGTGCTCGATGAGATCGCGCAGCAGCAGACGGCCCTCGGGCACCGGCCAGTCGATGATGCGCGAGGCGTGGGAGGCCACGTAGAGCGAGCGGCGCTTGGAGCGCGGGATCGTCCGGATGAGGGGATGGATCGCGCCCTTGAGCGCCTCCTGCTCGGACTCCGAGAACTCGAAGCCCAGGGTCTGCCGGGAGTAGGCGATCGAGTGATGCGCCCGCAAGCCCTCGAGCCGGATCTTCTCGTCCTCGGGTAGCGCGTCGTAGGCCGCGCGCATGTCCGCGTACTCGGTGTCCGCCTCCACCGGGGGAACCACCTTGGCCGACAGCATCGAATAACGACCGGGCGGGTCCTGGAAAGACGCGTCGGTGTGCCAGAGCCGGTTGCCGAGGCCGTACATCCGACGGCGGTTGTTCGTCTTCATGATCTCGCCGTTCTCGTCGAGGTTCGAGATGTCGCCGAGGGCCTCGTTGCCGAACCGGTTCTTCTGCAGCGCGCTGCTACCGAGCTTGGTGTGGAGCACGCCGTCGAGCCGTTCCGCGAAAGCGAGGTGCTCGGCGTCGGTGAAGGGCTGATCGTGGAAGACGAGAACCGCGTGCTCGTCCATGCCGGCGCGGATCTCGGCGAGGGTCTCCGGATCGTCGACGCGGCGCAGGTCCACCGGACCGACCTCGGCGACGAAGTGCGGGTGAAGCTTGCGGAATGTCAGGGCCATGACCGCCTCCCGCCAAGAATCTAGGCCGACCGGGCCGGAGAGTCAAGCAAACGGTCCGGCCCGTCGACAAGCCGCGCGGGGCCGTGCCAAGATGCGCGCCGGGAGGCGACCTCACATGAACGTCGGATTCATCGGGCTGGGTCTCATGGGCGCGAGCATGGCGTCGAATCTTCAAGCGGCCGGCCACGCGCTGTTCGTCCACGACGTGCGGAAGTCCGCGGCGACTCCGCATCTCGCCGCGGGGGCGGCCTGGAAGGACACCCCGCGCGCGGTGGCGGAAGCCGCGGAGGTGGTGTTCACCTCCTTGCCCGGCCCGCCCGAGGTCGAGCAGGTGGCCATCGGGCCGGACGGCCTGCTGCACGGAGTGCGCGCGGGCTCGGCGATCTTCGATCTCTCCACCAACGCCCCCGCGCTGGTGCGGCGGCTCGACGGGCTCTTCGCGGCGCGCGGAGCCCACCTGCTCGACGCGCCGGTGAGCGGCGGGCCGACCGGCGCGCGGACGCGGCGGCTCGCGATCTGGGTGGGCGGCGAGCGCGCGGTCTACGACCGCTACCGGGCGCTGCTCGAGGCGATGGGCGACCAGCCCTACTACGTGGGCCCGGCGGGTGCGGGCGCGGTGGCCAAGCTCGTCCACAACTGCGCCAGCTTCACGATCCGCACGGTGCTCGCCGAGGTGTTCAGCATGGGCGTGAAGGCGGGGGTGGCCCCGGACCTGCTCTGGCAGGCGGTGCGCCAGGGCAATAGCGGGCGGCGGCGCACCTTCGACGTGCTCGCCGAGAAGTTCCTGCCCGGGGAGTTCGAGCCGCCGTCCTTCGCGCTGCGCCTGGGCCACAAGGACGTCTCGCTCGCCACCGCGCTCGGCCGCGAGGTCGGCGTGCCGATGCGCCTGGCCAATCTGGCGCTCGAGGAGATCACGGAAGCGCTCGGGCGCGGCTGGGGTGACCGGGACTCGAGCAGCTTCATGCTGCTGGAGGAGGAGCGCGCGGGTGTGGAGATCAAGGTGCCCCGCGAGCGGCTCCAGCAGATCCTCGAGCAAGACGGGCGGTGAGGTCGCGCGCGCGGCCGGCGTGGCTGGAGCCCCTCTGGGGCGACGCCGGACCGCCGCCCCCCGTCGAGGTCAACCCTTCAGGCCGCTCAGGCGCACGCCCTCCACGATGCGCCGGTTCGCGACCACGAAGACCACCAGCAGCGGCAGCGCGCTGAGCGCGGCGCCCGCCATGATCGGCCCGTATGACTCCGAGCTGTAGGCGCTGCGGAGGAGTGCGAGCGCGACCGGCAGCGGGAACATCTCGGGCTTGTTCACCGCGATCAGCGGCCACAGGAAGTCGTTCCACGCCGAGCGGAACGCGAAGATCGCGAGCGCGGCCAGCACCGGCTGCGACAGCGGGAGGATGATCCGGGAGAACACCTGCCAGGGCCCCGCCCCGTCGATCAGGGCCGCGTCCTCCAGCTCCCGCGGCATCGTCACGAAGAACTGGCGCAGCAGGAAAACCCCGAAGGCGAAGATCATCGCCGCCTCCGGCACGATGAGGCCCTGATAGGTGCTGAGCCAGCCGAGCCGCTGGGTGAGCACGTACTGCGGCACCAGCAGCACCGCGTTCGGGATCATCAAGCTGCCCACCAGCAGGGCGAAGACCAGGTCGCGCCCCGGGAAGCGCATGCGGGCGAGCGGGTAGGCGGCCATCGCGCTGGTCACGAGCACCAGGATCACGCTGCCCATCGCCACCACGAGGCTGTTGACGAAGGCGCGGCCGATGCGGGCGGTGCGCGAGCTGCCCAGCAGCACCTCGTGGTAGTGATCGCCGGTGGGCGGCCACGGGATCCACTCGGGGGGCAGGCGGATGATGTCGGGCGCGGGCTTGAGCGAGGTGACCACCACCCACGCGATCGGCGAGAGCCAGAGCACGGCCAGGGCGAGCAGGGCCACCGTGAGGGCCACGCTCGAGCGGTCGATGGACCGGAGGCCGCGCGGCACGGCTCAGTACTCGGTGTGGCCCCGCAGCAGGCGGAACTGGAGCACCGAGAACGCGAGGATGACCGCGAAGAGCACCCAGGCCATCGCGGAGGCGGCGCCGAACTGGAAGAAGTTCTGGAATGCGGTCTCGTAGAGATGCTGGACCACGGTGCGGGTCGCATCGCCCGGGCCGCCGCCGGTGAGCACGAAGACCTGGCCGAAGAGCTGGAACGAGCCGATGACGTGGGTGACCACCACGAACAGGAGCACGGGCCGGAGCAGCGGGAGGGTGATCGCCCAGAAGCTGCGCCAGCCGGAGGCGCCGTCGAGGGCGGCCGCCTCGTAGAGGTCGCGCGGGATGTCCTGCAGCCCGGCCAGGTAGATCACGAGGTAGTAGCCGGTCACCCACCAGACGGTGGTGAGGATGATGGTCCACATCGCGGTCTGCGGATCCGCGAGCCAGGAGCGCGCGGGCACCCCCAGGCGCCGCAGATAGTAGTTGAAGGGGCCGACCACCGGGTCGAGGAGCCAGAGCCAGGCCAGTCCCACCGTGACCACCGAGAGCGTGAACGGGAAGAAGAACACGCTGCGGAGGAGTGTGCGAAGGCGGCCGCGGTTCAGGGCGAGGGCGAGGGCCAGGGGCACCGCGAGGATCGGCAGCGTGCTGGCCACCGTGTAGAAGGCGGTGTTCCAGAGGCTCACGTGGAAGCGATCGTCCGCGAGGAGCCGCGAGTAGTTGGCGACGCCGATCCACTGCTCGCTCGCGCGGCCGAGCCGCGCGTTGGTGAACGACAGGCGGAGCCCTTCGAGGAGGGGATAGAGGCGGTAGACCGCGAAGAGCAGGAGACCCGGCGCCAGGAAGCCGTACGCGATGCGCGTCGGACGCGACACGCCTAGTCAACTCGGAGGGGGGCTCAGCCCCCCTTCCGAACCTCCCCCCGAAGGCAAGCTGCGCGGGCGAAGCCCGCGCTCGGAGCCGTGCCGGACCGGCGCCACGTCATCCGCTGGTACCGGGACCGACGCCTAGTCCGGCAGCGCGTTGATCTGGCGCGCCAGATCCTCCATCGCGGCCTTGGCCGGCTTCTGCCCGGTGTAGATCGCCTCGATCACCGGACGGGTCACGTTCTCGGCCGCCACCCACTTGGGGGTGGGCTGCCCGACCTGCCAGTTCGGCGCCTGCCCGAGCAGGGTCTTCAGCACCGGGTCGCCCGTGATGCGCGGGTCCGTGTGGCTCTTGCGGCTGGCCGAGACCTGCCCGGCCTTGAGCGTCCACTCGGCCACGTTGTCGGTCATCCACCGCACGTGGGCCCACGCCGCGTCGCGCCGGCCGCGGTCGGCGGCTCCCTTCGGCTTCGGGAAGGTGTACTGGTGCGGCATCGCCCAGACGACCGGTTGCTTGAACAGGCGCGGGACCGGGACCGCCACGAAGTCCACCTTCGCCTCGCGCAGACCGGCGAAGTTCCAGGAGCCGGCGATCCACATGCCGAGGCGGCCCGCGATGAAGGCGTCGCGGCAGTTGGTATTCGCGGGCGGGCCGACCTTGTGCTGGTTCGGCAGCGCTTCCCAGAAGTCGGCGACCTCCAGCGCCGCGGGGTCGGTGACCCCGGCGCGCTTGAGATCGGGCGCGTAGATGTTGGCCCCGTTCTGCCAGAGCAGGTTGTGAAAGCCCCAGGTGTAGCGGCCGGGGTTCACGGTACCGATGGCGAAGCCGAAGGTGTCGGCCTTGGTGATCTTCTTCGCCATCGTGACGAGCTCGTCGCGGCTGCCCGGCACGCGCGGGCGGCCGTCGCCCCCGGCCAGCCCCGCCTCCTTCATCACCTTCACGTTGAGATACATGATGTGCTGGGGCACGTCGAGCGGGAGGGAGTACCGCTTGCCCTGGAACGTGCCGCCCTGCCAGGTGGCGGGGAGATAGTCCTCGCCCCGGAAGCCCTTGGCGGTGGCGGTCGCGTCGTCGATGGCCTCGAGCACGCCGTCGCTCGCGAAGTGGGGAACCTCCACGGTGTGGATCAGGCACAGATCGGGTCCCTCGCCCGCGGGCACCGCGACCTGGAGCTTGGCGTAGAGATCGGTCCACGGCAGCCGCTGCTGCTCGATGCGGATGCCGGTCTCGCGCGTGAAGCGGTCGATGAGCTCGTCCATCACCTTGCCGTCGGCGCCGGTGAGGCCGTTCCAGTAGGTGATGGTGGCCTTCGGCTGCGCTCCGGCGCGGCGGCCCCACGCGGCCACCCCGACGCTCGCGGCGCCCGCGACGAAGGCCCGCCGGCTGACGCGCTTCCGGTCCACGACGTGGTCGGGCATGTCCATGGGATCCTCCGCGCGCCACTCTAGGCGGCGCGCGGCGCGATGTCAATTGACAGCCCCGGCCGCTCTTCCTAGACTCGGCCGATGACCACGCGCATCGGGATCGACCTGCGACGACGGCTCGGCACGGTGGACCGCCGCATCTTCAGCCAGTTCATCGAGCACCTCGGCCGCTGCGTCTACGGCGGCATCTACGAGGAGGGCTCGCCGCTCTCCGACGCGCGCGGGTTCCGGCGCGACGTGCTGGAGGCGGCCCGGCCGCTCGCGTTCCCGATCCTCCGCTGGCCCGGCGGCAACTTCGTGAGCGGCTACCACTGGGTCGACGGGGTGGGACCGAAGGACGAGCGGCCGCGCCGGACCGACCTGGCCTGGTACGCGGAGGAATCCAACCGCTTCGGCACCAACGAGTTCATCGAGTACTGCCGCGTGATCGGCACCGAGCCCTTCATCTGCGTGAACATGGGCTCGGGCACCATGGACGAGGCGCAGGCCTGGGTGGAGTACTGCAACGGGACCGGGAACACCTCGTGGGCGAACCTGCGACGGCGGCACGGCTACCCGGAGCCCCACCGGGTCCGCTACTGGGGTCTCGGCAACGAGATGTACGGGGGCTGGCAGATCGGCAACCTGGAGGCGCGCGACTACGTCAAGCGCGCCCGCGCATTCGCGATGGTGATGAAGCGCACCGATCCGACCATCGAGCTGGTCGGCTGCGGCCAGAACGGCTGGAGCGAGTGGGACGAGGTGGTGCTGAGCGGCCTCGCCGAGTTCGTCGACTTCCACTCGATTCACCTCTACACCGGCAGCCCCGACCACTACACCACCGTGATGCAGTCCCACCAGGCGGAGCGGGCGGTGCGGATCTGCGCGGCCCTCATCGAGCGGGTGCGGCATCAGCAGCGGATCGGGCACCCGATCCACATCGCGTTCGACGAGTGGAACGTGTGGTACCGCACGCGAAGCCACGTGGACCGGGTGGGCGGAGTGGAGGAGCGCTACACCCTCACCGACGCCCTCGCGGTCGCCTCCTACCTCAACGGGTTCATCCGCCAGTGCCGGGTGGTGCGCATGGCCAACTTCGCCCAGCTCGTGAACGCGATCGCCCCGATCTTCACCAGCCGACAGGGGCTGTTCCTCCAGACGATCTACCATCCCCTCCGGCTCTACGCCGAGCACACCCTGGCCGAGGGTCTCGACGTGCATGTGGACGGGGAGCGCTACACCCTCGACCCGTCCCAGGAGACGGAGCTCGGCGGGGGCCGGGTGCACCACGTGTCGGACCTCGACTACATCGGGGTTGCCGAAGCAGCCCGGCTCATCGCGGACCGTTCGCTGTCCCCGGTCGAGCTGACGCAAGCCAAGCTCGACCGCATCGAGCAGTTGGACTCGCAGCTCAACGCCTTCATTACCGTGACCGCCGAGCGGGCCATGGAGGAGGCTCGAGCGGCGGAGTCCGAGATCGTCGCCGGCCGGCATCGCGGGGCGATGCACGGCATTCCTTTCGGATTGAAGGACGTCATCAACACGAAAGGAGTGCTGACGACGGCGCACTCCAGAATCCTGATCGACAACGTGCCCGACCACGACGCGGCGGTCGCGCAGCGGCTGCGTGCAGCCGGTGGCATTCTGGTCGGCAAGCTCGCCACGCACGAGTTCGCGTTCGGCGGGCCGTCGTTCGATCTGCCCTGGCCGCCGGCGCGCAATCCGTGGAACCCAGCGCATTTCACGGGCGGCTCGTCGAGCGGATCGGCCGCTGCGGTGGCGGCCGGGCTGCTGCCGGCGACGATCGGGACCGACACCGGGGGTTCGATTCGGATACCGGCCGCGCTCACCGGCGTCGTGGGATTGAAACCAACCATGGGCCTGGTCAGTCGCCACGGCGTGTTGCCCAATTCGTTCACGTTCGACACGTGCGGGCCGATGACATCGAGCGTGGAGGATTGCGCCCTGCTCCTGCAAGCGATCGCGGGCGTCGACGCGCGCGACGCCGCGAGCATCGACCGCGCGGTGCCGGACTATCGGGCCGCGCTCGAGGGTGGCATTGGCGGCATGCGAATTGGCGTGCTGCGCCACTTCTGGGTGGAGGATCCTGGCACCGCGCCCGAAGCGGCGGCTGCGATGGAAGCGGCTGTGGATGTGCTGCGCAAACTCGGCGCCGTGGTCGAGG
>Ga0207689_10004243_pt1 | contig 13036 bp, 5 predicted proteins | sample KBSMisM52_FD_184312 | JGI IMG/M metagenome (GOLD analysis project Ga0207689, IMG submission 184312) | Miscanthus rhizosphere microbial communities from Kellogg Biological Station, Michigan, USA - KBS Miscanthus M5-2 (SPAdes) (version 2) | ecosystem: Host-associated > Plants > Roots > Rhizosphere... | reverse complement strand
ATGCGGTAGTGATCTCACCCGCCATGTAAATGCAATCGGGATTCACAGTGTTAACGATTGAACCTAATCCGAGTCCAAGAAAACGGGCGGTTGCCTGAATCGCACCAAGCGCCTTCGCATCGCCAGCACGAGCACGGGCTACCAGATCCAGAACAGTAAAGGAACTATTTCCGGCATCGCGCAGACTGTTTGGACTGAGTTTGAACAAATTCCACCCAAAATAGCGCGAGAGCGTAGCGAGATTAGAAATGTAAGCTTCCCAGCAACCTGATGACCCGCACATACAGCGGGGTCCATCAAGACTCAGCGGAATATGTCCGAATTCTCCAGCGATATGATCATGCCCGCGAACCAACTCGCCGTTTACAACCATGCCAACGCCTAAACCATCCGACACGCTGATAAAGACAAAGCTATTTGGACCGGTCGCCTCGTCACGCCCTAACCACAATTGAGCGAGCGCGCACGCTCTTCCGGAATTCTCTATTTGGACTGGCAGTCCGGTGGCCGCAGCCAACTTGTCTCTGATTTCTACACCGCGCCATCCGAGGGCCGGCGCGTTCAAAATCAAGCCTGTTCGTTGGTCGACCATGCCAGGAATAACGACGCCAATTCCTTCGCAAGTGGCCTTAGCACCGTGTGTTTTGAGGATTCTTCGAATCCTGGACGACAGATCCTTAATAAAATCCGGCACGTCGAATATGGTGTCGTGGGCTTCAAGTGCGAGTTGCCTGCCAGAGAAATCGCATAGCATCAGGTAGGTTTTAGTGAACCGTACATCGACCGCAATCGCCAACCGATCGCCTGTTCTAATATGCAGAAAAGTTGGCTTTCGGCCCCGGGCAGCCTCGCCAGTCGCACCTTCGTAAATGACGCCTTGCGCAATTAATTCCTGCACCAGCGTGCTGACGACGCCCCTGGTAATGTTCAGGTGACGAGCAAGATCGGCCCGGGAGATTGGTTGATGTTCCCGAATTACGTTGAGCACAATGCGCCTATTAATCTCGCGCGAGGTAGTTCGCGTGGCCACCGTGAAATCTCGAGTATTGATTTTGCGCATTTGAATTCGAACGATATTGTTCGGAGTAGGAACATATTAGGGGACGCGATATCTGTCAAGAGTTTTTTGCTGATCCGGCTGACATTCTCAATTTTCAGGATTCGATAGATCATGGTGAGTTAGGACCTAAAAGAACAGAGACGGCGAAAGCCGTTAAAGTTTGTGATGTTTCGTGTGAGAAGCGTGGATCGTTAGGTGATGAAGTCAGTACCACGACGCGGTAGCGTGTGGCTCTCTTAATGTTGACTCGCTTGATTCAGTCCAAAGCCACGCGCTAACGCGCTGTGGTACAGACTTCATCGTGGTGAGCTAGGACCTAAGGTCACACATAACAACCTTGATTACCACCGACCAAGGAGCACTCGCAGGTTGACCCTTCGACGTTCACAAGGTTGAACACGGTTCACCTGTTATATAATCAACCGCGAATGAATCGCTTAAAAATCTGGCAGCAGTATTGAGTTCCCCGTCGAACCATTAACAATAAATGACCAGCGAAACTTCCACAGCAGCATTCCGCTCCGAGCAAATCTTGCAGGAACTCCTACGTCATGGTGAAGTTTCCGTCGAGAGCCTGGCAAAGTCTTTTAAGGTTTCGACTGCAACGATTCGTCGTGACCTGAGTGAACTTGAGCGCCAGGGATTGTTAAGACGAAATCACGGCGGAGCTGGTCCAGTTGCGCCGATGCTGTACGAGCCCTTTCGTCACTTGTCGTCGTTCCAGGAACAGGAGGAGAAGTGTGCGGCTGAGAAACGACAGATTGGATTAACGGCCGCAAGCCTAATCTCTGACGGCGAAACAATTGCGATTGGCGCAGGAACAACAACCACGCAACTCGGTCGATGCATTCGTCATAGGCGCGGCCTAACCATCTTCACCAATGCGATCAATATCGCGATGGAGTTAAGTCATCTGCCCGAGATAAAAGTCTTGATGACAGGTGGTGAGTTGAGTGGCGATTGGTTTGCGCTTGTCGGCGACGTGGCCCAGCGCAACGTTGGTGAAATGTTTTTTGATAAAGCGTTCATCGGTGTCGACGGCGCCCACGTCGAACATGGCATGACGACAAACTACCCCGACCAAGCTGCAATTCATCGAGCGATGATGCGGCAGGCTCGTCAACGCATCGTCCTTGCTGATCATCGCAAGATAGGCACAGTAGGTAGATCTCTTATCTGGCCCACAAACGATATCGATAAACTGATCATCGACAAATCGACTTCGGACGAATCGATTGCACCTTTTACCGCGAAAGATATTGTCGTGCTGCGTGCCTGATCCTACTTCACTTTAAGTTTAAGAATTGTCAGTGAGTGCGCAGGAAACGTATAGGTGAATCCGTTGTTCTCAATCCTGGCAGTGAGTTGACGTGAGGTGGGTCTAACTTTCTGGTCCGCACCGAATGTATGGGTTGCCTTTAGGTCTGCATTATTCATCTCCCAGATAGAACCACTACTCTCGAGCTGGCCTTCCTGGTTTTCAATTTTCGTCGCCAGGTCTTTGTCCTTACTGCGATTCAACACATTTATATACAGCGATCGATCCTTAGCGTTGTAAGTAGCGGAGACATCCAGGTACTTTAACTCCGGACGATTTTGGATTTTGTAAGTGGGAGCTGAGACAAAAACGTCGAGCGCTGTGTTTCCACGCTGCTTTCCGTACTCAACGATCGGGAAATACGTTGGTTGCAGAAACAGTCCCTGCTTGTTTGTCATGATAGGAGCGATGACGTTTACCATCTGAGCCAGGTTGGCCATCTTCACAACGTTGGCGTGTCGAAAGAAAGAGTTGAAAAACATGCCCATCGCCAACGCATCCTCAAAGTTGTAAATCTCTTCCAGCTTTTCGCGATTACCGGTGCGGTACCAAACATTCCATTCGTCGTAGGCAACATAAAGCGGGCGCGGATTCGCTTGTCCCGATTGTGCCTGTTTAATTAATGCCGCCGTCACTTCGATGTAGTGGTCAATTGTTTGAGACCAGCCAAGAAACCTTTCGAGATCATTGTCGCGGTTGTTTATGTACGTATGGATCGCAATGTAATCGGCTTGATTCCTCAGTACATTGAGCACGGTACGATTCCAGTTGATCCAATCCGCGCCGTAATTGCTTGAGCCGCTGGCAACAAGTTTTATGTCTCGATCCACAAGCCGCATCGCCTTTGCTGTTTCGAGTGCAAACTTGGCGTACTCGTCGGCGCTCTTATTTCCCAACTGCCATGGCCCATCAATCTCATTTCCCAACGCCCAGTATTTAACTTTGTAGGGCTCTTCATGTCCGTTCTTTCGTCGTTGATCGGCCCAGTAAGTGTGACGCGACTCATTGCAGTATTCGACCCAGTGACGCGCGTCATCAACCGTGCCCAAACCAGCATTGATGCAGATGTAAGGTTCGGCTCCCAGCATTTCGCAATAACGCAGAAATTCGTCAGTGCCGAAGCGATTGCTTTCCAAGTCGTTCCACGCAAGATCGATTCTCGTTGGCCGCTGATCTTTAGGCCCGATGCCATCCTTCCAGTTATAACCAGAGGCAAAGTTTCCACCCGGCCAGCGAAGAATTGAGACATTCAACTGTTTGACTACGTCAAAAACATCTTTGCGGTAGCCAAATTGATCCGACAGCGGACTTCCCTCTTCGTAAATTCCACCATAAATCATTCGCCCCAGGTGTTCGGTAAAGTTACCGAACAAGTTAGGGTGAACTTCACCAATCGTTCGATCAATGTCGATCTTGATCCGCGCTGGTACAGGTTGTTGAGCGTTCAGCGGAAGAGCAGCCAAGCACAGTGATACCACTACGGCGATGAAAGTGATGACGCGAATGACGGGACCCAGCATTGACTCTCCTTCGGCAAGTAGAACAGCAAATGTTAATTGGTAAACGTAGGTTGCTCGATTAGTCGCCGCTAACTAAGGCTACCTGTTTGTAATGAATATCCGACTGCGCCTGCAACTCAGCGGCTTTTTCTTCGGGAGCAGTGTCACTCAAAAAGTTTCCGCCACCGATTTCTGGACCAGCGAGATATTTCAACAAGTTCGGCTGACGTAACGGCGGGTGGATTTCGATGTGAAAATGGAAGCCCGCATTAGGCTGGCCAGTAGTAGGCGATTGATGCAAGGTCATCACATAGGGAAAGGGCATCCGCCAAAGATTATCCAACCTGACAAGCAAGCATTTAAGGGCCGACGAAAAATCGCGCAACTCCCCCTTTCGCAACGTGGCAATGCTCGCATGCGTTTGTTTCGGAGCAACGTAGACTTCATAAGCATAGCGAGCAAAGTACGGAAGAAATGCGATCGCTGAATCATTCTCACAAATTATTCTGCGGCCATCGTCGAGTTCGGCTTGCAGAATATCCTGAAACAACACGCGTCCAGTATCTGAAAGATGTTGCTGCGAGAGCCGCGCTTCCGTTTCGATCGTCTTGAAGACAAAATTAGTTGCGTATATCTGACAATGAGGATGAGGGTTGGAAACACCCACTGCTTCCCCGTTGTTCTCGAAGATCAATACGTGGTTGATATCATCTCGACTTGAAAGGTCCAGGTATTGTTGTTGCCAGACCTGTAACAGTGTTTCGATCTCAGAACTTTCAAGTTCTGCTAATGACAAATTGTGTTTGGGGCTATAACAAACAACGCGCGCGATGCCTCGTGCCGGCTGGTTTCGAAAGAGACTCGCAGGTCGAGACAAATCTGTTGGCGCGTTGTGACCGACACAGGGGTGATCGTTATCAAAGACAAAAGTCCCGCTATAGTTCTCATTCCTGTTGCCGCTAACCCGAAGGTTTCCAGGACACAAATAACAGTCAGCAACATAGCCTGGTAATTCCGAGCGATCATGTTCAAGTGTTTCGCCGTTCCAGGGCCGATGCTGCCGGTGTGCGGCAATAATTACCCACTCCTCACGCAACGGATGCCATCGTTCTTCCCAAGTCATACTCTTAACCCAGACTCAATTTAATGATTGCGGATCAGCGCAATCGTGGCCTTCCTGCTACCGGCATCAACCGGAACCTCGACTCGACTCTCAACATTGTCACCCATCGTAAAATTTGAAATGACTTTCTGGCCGATTTGCAATACGTAAGATCCCGACGGCAATCCGGAGACACGAAGCGTGGTCAAATGGTTCCTCGGATTGTCGCTTTCCAGTCTGAATCGAACTTGAGAGAAATCCTCTTTCAATTCGATAGGACTTGAAGCCGCATAACGATCGCGATCCAAAATCATGTGCACTCTCTGATCGTTCAGCAAGGCATGAAAACGGCGACGAAGACCGTCTTTCGGAATTACGTCGATACCCGCAGGCGTCGCGCGCCAGTCGCCTCCGAAGCAGAATCTACCGAAGATTGGATCGTCCGCAAGAATAGTGGCGGCCGTTCGCAGAGCGCCGCTGAATCCGAGATCAACCTCGCTTGAGTAATACCATGGTCCTCGATGGTGAGGTTGGTTAAGCCACGTCTGACCGTAGGGTGCAGGTTCAAAGCCGCCGCCCGCGCCACCGTCGTTTTCTTTCCCTGGATACCAGTAGCCGTAGTTCGATTCAGGGGTGCCCGTATTCATCAAGGCCCAGGCACTTAGATATGACGCATAACCGAGGCGCAAATACCAGTCGGGCTTGGGAGCGTAGTTGAGAGCGTAATCAAGAACCGACCAGCCTCCCATTTGCGACATATAACTCAAGGTGAATGAATTGCCACCATTACCTCTATAGTCACTACCTAACAAGTAGTAAGCAGGCTCAGGCCACCCTCGACAAAAAATATTCGACGCCAATTGTATTCTCATGAATCGTTCGGCGTTTTCGAGAGAGATACCCGACTTGCTCTCGCCTGGTTTGTCGGCAATTTGAAGCGCGTACCTGGCAAGTGCGTGGGTCGCTTCGAAACCTGTTGAATCAAACGCATATTCTGATTGAAAGAGATTGAGTTGACCGTTGACGAACGTCTTCACTTTCTGTTCCCAGTGATTTCGCAGTGTGTTTGCTTCATTCGTCAGGCCAGCGGTTTCAAGATCGCTGATGAGACTGACTATCACAAGCTCGTTATAAAGACCGGTGCGATAGGCAGACCAGTGTTCGACTTGCATAGGCACCGTAAAGAGGGCGACAGCAGTGCCGTATGCGCGACGCAGGTATTGTTCGGCAGTTAATAGAGTCTTGATTTCAGGATAGTTTTTTGCGATGCGATACATCGAGTGATATAGCAACACGACGTGAGGGTAGTCGTAGATGCGCCAAATATGTCTTTGACCGTTGCGCCCGGGATCAATGCTGTCGCGATTAGTTTTCCAATCGGGAATTCCGTAGATCGCATACGGGTAAGGCTCGGCTTCAGTTTGCTGGAGACCACCCCAAACAAAATTCTTAATGTAATAGTCGAGCGCTTCGACTTCATTCTGGTTTGGAAACTCGGCGTTTTTCGACGCGAGATACGCCGGCTTTCCAAGACCTGGATCGTCGCAGGTCACGGCATAGATCCGCCAACTCTGAATTCGATCATAGTTGTCTGGACTCAGTAGTACTTTTGAGTCCATGTTCCAATCGGTGACTAATCCGTTGTACCACTTCGATGGATCTCTATGTTGGCTACGAGCCAGAAACGCAGCGCGTTTCTTAATCAAAGTCTCCAGCGGCTCAGTTGAAAAGAACTCAAGAAACATGTGCTTCGAGTTTCCATAGTGGACCGTCAAACGGTTTTCTCCGAGTCGCTTAAATGTCACCTGGTAGAAATGGTAATCGCCTTTCGTACCGAGCGATTCAATCTTGGTCTGTTCCGGAAACTCTCCTTCAACCGTCTGAATGGTTTGCTTTGTGCGGAGAGCAATACGAGCAGACAAATCCGATGGCACCGTCATTCCCGGCACAACGTGAACATCGATAAGATTCTCATCCACTAAAACCTGTCGAACGGCATCGTAGTCATTCGCCCAATGCAATTTGAAGCCATAGGAACGCGCCTCACCCGGTGCAAGTTTGAGTGACGTATTTGGTTGGCGCCACTTTGTGCCTTGCGCTTTTGCTTCAGCCCCTGCCGCGGCCGAGTGAATGTAAACGCGATAGCCCACGCCGGTTGGTTGAGACTGACCGACTGGATTTCCAATCGACGTTGGAGGTAAGCGTTGCGCATCCCAGTACTCAAACTTTGTGTCTTCTCGAGGAGTCAACATTAGATAAGGACCAATGTTGTTGTTGCGCATCCAGAACATGTAAGAGCTGTAACCGGCAACCAGGCTGTGTTTGAGAATCGTGATGCGTCGATTTCCTTCAACACCGGGAACTGAGTTCGCGATAGGCAGTGGGATAGCCAGATCGTCAATCTGTCTTGGTGCGGCGCCGACATTCTTGAGCGTTAATGACCAAAGAAGATTGTTTGGTTCGATCGCTATTTCGATATCGAGACTAAGAATCGGCACCGGCGGATTTTGACTTGTGTTTGGACCAGTGTTCGAACTGGCCGGTGCATATAGGATTTGATAGGTGGCCTTGTACGTCCGTCCATCACCACTGTTCGTGAGCGCTACTTTTCCGTCGTTAGCCAGTTGAGTTGTATCTACAGATTGCCAGGCTCCATCCTTTCCGCGATATCGAAGTGAAACATCTCCCAGCCTACGATTGTTTTGAATGTACTCGGTGGGAAATGAATCACCTGCCCGTCTCAAACTAACGATTGCTCCTGCCGCTAGTTTTAGATCGAATGTACTCTGCGAGTCAGCTGGCGTGCTTGAGAGAAGCAAAAGCACGAATAGCGCGAGCTTGTAATAGGAGAAGAGAAATTTGGATTGATCCCGCAACAGGTTGCCTTTCTCAGGCGTTTCAGAATGCTTTAGCAAGAAGCCCGGTCCAATTGCTCAGACCGGGCCCCTGGCCGTCGGCAACGAATGGCCTCCCTCAGAAGCTGAGAGTTGCGCGCAGATTTATTGTTCTACTGCCTGCGGGGCCGCCAAGAACTCCGAACGAAGTACTAAACACATTCAAAGCGGCGGGCGGGTTTCCTGTCGTGTCAGGGCTAAAGGACCAGCGCGGATGGTTCAAGACATTGATCATACTCGCGAAGACTTCAAGCCTGGTGCTCTCAACGATTCTGAACGTCTTGGTAATCGACATGTCCCACTGGAACGTATTCTTGTCGCGAATGAAGAGTTGTTGACCAAAACTTCCGGGTGTTCGATTGGGAATGATGAAGGCCGGATTGGCCCTGAAATCCGGACCGACCAAACTCGGATCAACTGCCAAGCGCTGCAGATCAGTGAATGTTCCTGCCGGACGACCAGTCAAACGAGTGAGTGGCGCGTCAAAGAGTTTCTGGATTTGCGCCAGAGTTACGCCCGGCGCAAGCACCACTCCCTGTGCGCCCGTGCTGTTACTCGTGTTAACGGTTTGGAAACCTCCCGTCAATTGAATTGGCTGGCCGGTCGCGAAAACGAAGATCGATCCAACTGTCCAACCGCCAATCGCGCCATTCAGATACTTGTTGTCGATATTAAACATTCGCCCGCGACCAACCGGCAGATCGTATGTGCCGAAGGTCTGCACGACATGCCGAATATCAAACTGTGATGGGCGTTTGTCTAGATCAGTGTTACGCAGCGTCAGGAAGTCGATACCCTGATTCGCATTGTCAGCCGGAAGATTAGTCAGGCTGTTGCTCCAGGTGTAGTTTGCATTCCAGTTTAGACCATGGGTGAAGCGTTGACGGAACTGAAGCTGGAGTCCGTTGTAACTATGCCAACCAGTGTCGTCTACATAATTCATACGACCAGCAACGAACGGATTCAGCATGAAGAAGTTGATTGGATATACGCCTGGTGCGTTAGCAGTTGGCAGAACTCTCGTGCACGGGCTGAAGGAGTTGCCAAACATGCGGCACACGTAGTTCTGGTTTGTTGCCAGCGTGTTTGCCAGCGCTCCAGCTTCGCCATTTTGCAGGTTTGTGATGAACGCCGAATTCGTGTAACCGGAAGCTGCGGCGATGGCGGCAAGCGCTCCGCGTGGACCAAAGGCGGCGTCGAAAATCGGAAGTGCGACTTGTCCTGGTCGCCCCTGGTTCGCGAAGCCCGTTGATCCCGCGGCTGCGTTGATCGCCAAATTGCTTTGCGCGTTTTTGAATTCCTGGAGGAACCCGTTTTCAAAGATATTTATTTCGTTTAGGTTGCTCGTGCGCCACGCAAGATGGGTTTGCGTTCCGACATACCGAGCTTCGATCACGCCGTTGTTCCAGACCTCACGCTGAAACCCAAGATTCCAATTCACTGTATAAGGCGCACGCAACGTTGGATCGAATCCGCTGATTGTTCGGGCGAAGGTTTGGTCCGCTTGATTGATAACCGACTTGTAGTCAGTGCCCGACGGAAATGCAAAATTCGAAACGGTCAGAGGGTTCGCGACGATATTCGCCAGAGTATAGAACCGAGGCAGATTAGTTTGACCTGCTTGTCCCGGCACGAGTGCCGTAGCGGCAATTGTCTTACCCGCATTTGTTCCCAGGTTCTGAGCGTAAAACTGAGTGCCTTCATCGTACACAACCAGACCGTAGGAGCCGCGCACAACACTCTTTGAGTCGCCAAATACTTTTCCAAGAAAGCCATCCTTAAAGCTTGGATTCCAGGCAAAGCCAGCGTTAGGTGCGAGCGTTAGCCAGTCAGTTTTGTAAGCCGGCGCGCCGACTGTAACCTGCGGATTGTTATTTCCACTGAGTACTCCGGGAGAGAACAATCCCTTCGACGGCCCAAAGAGACTAGCAAGATCCGGGACGGCGGTGATCTCTTTCACATCATGCATTGGCCCCTGAACTTCCCAGCGCAGACCGTAATTGAGCGTTAATGTAGGAGAGAACCGCCAACGGTCCTGCGCATAAGCTCCACCCATCAAGGACCGAGTCCACGTGAAGTTATGAAAGCCGTCGTACTTCAGAGTGTCTGGATCTACGACTCGAGTGAAGTTCGATGCAGCAACTCTTCCGATCAATGTGTTATAGAGGGCAGCAGGATCACCGGGCAGCAATGTGTTGTTGATGCCGGGAAAATTCGCGGCAGTAAATATTGCGCCGGGCAAAGGATCGCCTGACGGCGTTCCAAGTGCGTAAGTCGGCACCTGGAAAACCTGGCCAATATCTTTCCAATCAGTTTTGCGATAGCTGAAGCCGACGGTGAGCGTGTGATTGCCACGATTCATCGTCAAAGTGTCGTAGATTGTTGTGATGAAGTGTCGTCCCGTCGTGTTCTGTTGATCGATGAACGGGACCGTTGGGCCAAATGGCAGGGTCGCACCAATACGCAACGGCTTGTCCTGGACGGTGTAGTACGGGCCGTAGTCGGCAGACGCATTAGAGTCACCACTGTGCTGCACGCCATAACGAAACTCGTTAAAAGTGTTATTGGTGAAGGTTGATTGCAGCGCAAAGGCCCACACAAAATACCCAAGCCTAAACGGATTGGTGCGGCTGATATCGGGCACCGGCAGGCGCCGCTCACCGGCTTGCCAGTTATGCCTGTAGTTCCACGACCAGGTGACTTGTTGTTTCGGGGTGACAAAGAAATCGAATCGTGCGGCAGGAAAGTACGCGTAGTTATTATTCTCGGCTGCCCAGGTGAAGGTATCTCGATTTAGATCCGTATCAGCGATCTGCGACGCGTGCTGCGGAATCTGATTGTTGATTGAGAGAATATTGGCAACCACCGGATCGATCGCGGTGGGATTCCCACCTGCACCCGCAAGACTCAAAACATTTTGAGTTCTGATCTCATTTGTGCCTGGTACGATGTATGTGTAGAAGCCTTGTTGAGCAGCAGGGGTAAGCACAGTTACTGTCCGCGCAGTATTGATTGGCTGATAGCTGCGTTCCAAGTTAATAAAGAAGAAGGCCTTTTTCTTATAGTCGCCAAAGGGAATTAACGGACCTCCAAGGTTGCCACCATATTCCTGTGTACGGTTGAAAACGCGTGGCAAGCCTTGCGCATTTCGGCTCCACGTGTTTGCGTTGAATCGTTCACTTCGCGGTTCGTAGAAGAAACTTCCATGATATTTGCTCCCTCCCCGTTTAGTAGTGAACTTGATGTTCGCGCCACTTTGCGCACCTGAGTCAGCTCCGAGCCCCGCAGTCTCAACTGAAACCTCTTCAACTGCGCCAAGACGAACCGGAACCGTAGCGAAGAAAACGGTTCCTCCACTCTTGAAACCGTTTGATGCGTCATTGATTCCGTCGACCGTTACGTTTACTGCACCGCCGGGAAGATTGTTGTACCGACCTGAATTGCCACCGCCGATTGGTGGTGAAATTCCAGGAGATAGTCTCGCCAAAGCCAAAACATTTGAGCGGTTTCCAAGCGGCAACTGCGTAAGCGTGTTCGACGTTAGGGTGCTAGCTACCAGCTGTCCGGAGGTTTCGAGGAGTTGTGATGCACCGCCGACCACTGTGACCGTTTCCGTCGGTTGGCCCACCTCAAGACTAATCTTCACGTCCGTAGTTTGGCTCGTTGCTACGTTGATATTAGGTAGCAGTGCTCTCTGAAAGCCCGCCATAGTCACGGTCACTTCGTAAACACCGCTAACGAGGTCTGGAAAGAAGAAGCCTCCGTTATTACCGGAAGTCACTTCCTTTGTGAGCTGCGTCTTAGTGTCTTTCAAAACGACCTGAGCGTTAGGAACAGCTGCGCCTGAAGGATCTATGACCGTTCCGGAAATCGATCCCACGACACGCAGCTGCCCGAAGGCTGCCTGGTGACTAACAAGAAGAGCGATTGCTAAAACGAGCAGACGTGCTAGGTAGTTAGTTTGCATTTCTTCTCCTGAGGACAACATTGCAATAACGCAATGCTTGTTGGTGACGGCGCAGAAGAACTACGTGGCGATCGAAAGAATTCGATCGACTACGGTTCTGCGAATGGAGTTGTCTCTCACACGCTTTGACCAAGAAACCCGTTACTGGTTTTGTTCTCGCAAGACCGCGGATGCGGGGTGACCCCAATGCTTGATCGGACTAGCTGCGATTGATGTGGAGGAACACGCTCGGCAGCTTCACAACAACGACAGTCGCTTAATGCTTGTCCGAACTAAGGTAAAAAACCACTGGAGGTTGGGCGCAACTTAGATCACAAGCATGTCTAAAGTCAAGAAAGTTTTCGCGAAATAAGTTTTACCGCGCAGCAATGCTGCTCATTATTAGCTTAAATGAACATCGAACAAGAGATAGCCCTAAGAGCGCGTGGGGTAAGATCCTCCACAAAACCAGTGCAAATTTGATGGTATTAGCTTAGTAGGCTTTCAGCTGATGGATTACTTTGCTCTCCATTCCTGAATACCTGCGGACCATTCAGGCTGAAGACTGACTTCGAGTCGCAACCCGTCTGTGGTAACCGGCTTAAAAGTCACTTTGTTGTATCGATCCTTTTCAACACCAAACGACTCAGATGTTTCGACTGGCTTCCAGCTCTCGCCATCTTTGTAGAGCAGTCGCCAACTCTTCGGTACTCGACATTGACCGGTTCCTGTGTCGTCAAACCAGTAGAGTTCTACTTCTGAAACTGTGGATGATTGGGTAAATGAGTATTCAACCCATTCCACGGTTCCCTTTTTCGGCCACCAGTGAAAGTAGGATGCTGACGGGTCGCGTGAACTCTGCGGTTCGTTTTGATCATTAATAGCTCGCGGATTCTGCCCACCAGACGTAGTTACTTTGCTCGCGGAGGCGACTGTTGGAAATGGAAGAGCGCGGACACTGGCTGCGTCGTTTGAGATCCAGACAGCCATCTCACCTACGCCGCGATTCGCCCACGCGTAATACGGAATTGCTGTGAACGTCTGTTGTTTCCGTTCAACTGTCCCCTGCTGGTTGTAGGAGAGACTAAGAGCATCTCCTTTGACGACAACCACTCCATTCAACAAGTCTGGTTTGAACTCAGCTGATAGATTCGAATCGTTTGGCAACAACAAATTCCTGACGTGTCCGCCAGGGTTGTCTGGCCATTCAGCTGTAT
>Ga0207689_10004241_pt1 | contig 13040 bp, 17 predicted proteins | sample KBSMisM52_FD_184312 | JGI IMG/M metagenome (GOLD analysis project Ga0207689, IMG submission 184312) | Miscanthus rhizosphere microbial communities from Kellogg Biological Station, Michigan, USA - KBS Miscanthus M5-2 (SPAdes) (version 2) | ecosystem: Host-associated > Plants > Roots >... | reverse complement strand
CGTCGAGCGCATCTGGGTGAAGAAGTCCGCCGTCAGGGTGCACTCCACGTCCGAGCTCAGCGACGGCTCGATGCCCAGGCTTTCCATCTTGAGCAGCGGCGGCATGCCGTGGCGCATGTTCATCTCGATCGGCACCGCCAGCGACACCTGGGCGCCGGCGTCCTTGACCTTCTGCCAGGCCATGTCGGACATCCCCGTCATGTGGATGAACAGGTTGTCGGGCCCGAGCGCCAGCGTGCCGCTGTCGCCGCCCTTGCCGCTGGCGAGCAGGTCGAGGGTCGGGCGGATGCCGAACGGCGACAGGATGTGCGCCGCGACCTGCAGGCCGAGCTGGCGCCCGATCTTCCAGGCCGCCTCGTAGCCCGGCAGGTAGACCTCGCCGCCCATGATCATCGTGACCAGCTGGTCGGTCGACGAGAACCACTGCTTCTTGATGCGGATCGCGTCGCTCGGGTACTGGTTGCCGGCCACCCCGCCGGCGCTCTCGAAATAGCCGAACGCGGCGCGCCGGCCGGAATCGATGATGCCCTGGATCGCGGCATCCGAATGCGCCGGCGAGTGATGGATCTGCGAGATGTCGTGGACCGTCGTGACGCCCGCATCGAGCTGGCTCAGCGAGCCGAACAGCTCGTTGATGTAGACGTCCTGCGGCCGGTACTTGGGCGCGAACCTGAGCAGGATGTACTCGTAGTAGGTCGTGTTCCCGCTTGGTGTGTTCGAGCTGTCGTTGATCAGGATCCCGTCGGCGAGAAAGCTGCGCAGCGCGGTCTCGAACTGGTGGTGATGGGTGTCGATGAAGCCGGGCATCACGATGCGGCCGCGCGCATCGATCACCGCGGCGCCGCCGGCGTGCAGGTTCGGGCCGACCGCGACGATCTTCTTGCCCTCGATCAGCACGTCGGCCTTCGCGAAATCGCCGACCTGCAGGTCCATCGACATCACCGCGCCGCCGCGGATCAGGGTGCGCCGGCCCGGCGCGCCGGTGTCGTCGGGGGCGCGCTCGCGTTCGTCGGCGTGTGCCGGCGGGCCGCCCAGCAGGCCCAGGCCCGCGGCGCCCAGGCCGGTGGCCGTCGAGACCTTCAGGAAGTTGCGCCGTGAACCGGCATGCTCCTGCGGGAAGCCCGCGTCGCAGAGTCTGCACATGGTGTTGTCTCCGTCGTTGTGCGGCGATTCTGCGGTGGCCTACCGACGGGAGAATTGCCGATTCTGGAAATCAGTTTTCCAGTGCGACGGGCTTCGGCAGCGTCACGCGGGCCGACTCAGCCAGCCGCCGCTGAAGCCGGCGCGCTCCAGGCCGCGCCGCACCGGCGCGCAGCGGCGCATCGCGTCCCAGACGATCTGGTCGCGGTAATTGCCGAGCATCGCGAGGATCGGGCCCTGGTCGATGCCCAGGTAGTCGCTCGCGATCCAGCCGAAGGCGGGATCGACCCTGCCGTCGGAGAGCCGCACGTCGGTCGACGTGAAGCTGCGGTTGAACGAATCGAGAAAGCCGTAGGTGGAGTAGATGAACTTGCCGTAGCGCGCGTGCATCTCCTGCACCGCCGGAATCGCGATCTCGGGCGCGAACGGCAGCGACGACAGCGCCGCGGTCGGCGCGATCGTGCCGTCGTCGATCGTGTTGGTGCGGCCGACGCCGCGTGCCCGGTAGTCCAGATAGAAGCGCCCGCGCCCGCTGCGGTCGCTGTCATGGACCCAGCCCGGCCCGTCGCAGGCCGTGAAGCCCCAGACGTTCGGGCCGTACTCGAACCAGCCCTTCGGGTTCGCGATCGCGTAGGCGCGCTGCGCGTACACCGCGCGCCGGCTGTTCTCGAAATAGTCGATGCCGCGCTGGCGCATCGTCGCGTCCTGGATGCCGCGGAAGTCGATCCAGACATGCGAATACTGGTGCCCGAACAGCGGCGCGAAGCTCAGGTGCTCGTAGCCCATGAAGCGGCCCCAGGTGCCGCGGTAACTCTCCGACCAGGCGCTCCACGCGCTCGCGTCGACCGGGTGCGTCGGCGAGCCCAGCGCCAGCAAGACGACCAGCATCGCCTCGTTGTAGCCGCCCCAGTCGTAGGGGCTGAAGCCCTTCTCGGGGCTCCAGCTCAGGCTGATCAGCTGGCCGCGTGCCTGCGCCCAGCGCCAGTCGATGCGCCAGTAGATCGCGTCGACGAGGGCGCGGATCTCGATCTCGTCGGCCTGCGCGCCGTCGAAGAAGGCCTGCGCATGCAGCAGGCCGCCGACCAGCAGCGCGGTGTCGACCGTCGACAGCTCGCTGTCCGGCGCGCGCGTGCCGCTCTTCATGTCGAGGAAGTGATAGAAAAACCCCTTGTGGCCGGTCGCGCCGCGCGCCTGCGGCCCTTGCGGCGCGGCGCGCAGGAAGCGCACGGTCGCCAGCGTGCGCTCGCGCGCCTGGGCCCGCGTGATGTAGCCGCGGTCGGCGCCGATCACATACGCCGTCAGCGCGAACCCGACCGCGGCAATGCTCGCCGGCGACGGGCTCGGGTGCCGGTCGGGCACCATCCCGTTGACCGGGTTGGCGGTGGCCCAGAAGAAGTCGAAGGTGCGGCGCTCGATGTCGTCGAACAGCGGCGGCAGGGCCGCAGGGGTGTCGGCCAGCGCCGGCGGATCGATCGGCGCCGCGGCGCGCGACGCGGCATCGGCCGCGGCCGAGCTGTCGTAGACCGGGCCGCGCAGGAAATCGGCGCAACCGGCGAGCGGCGCGACCAGCACGCCACCGCCCGAGGCCAGCAGGCTGCGTCGGCTGATGCGGATTCGGCTCATCGTCGGCACGGTCGGTGGGCAGGCGCTCCGTGATCGGCGCGCTGCGGCTTGCAAGGCCCGCAGTATGCCGCGCCGGCGGGGTTCGGGTGCGCGTCGGACGGGTCCTGCGCACGGATGCGCGCTCGACCGGCAGACCGCCGCGCTGGCGCGGGGCAGCATCGGTCGGGACGGTGGCGCGCCACCGTCTACCATGCCATTCGAAAAGGAGTTGCCATGTCTGACGACAAGCAAAAATCCGGCGGTCAGGACCGCACCCGCATCAATGTCAGCCAGGACTATGAACTGCGCGATTGGGCCAAGAAGTTCGGCGTCAGCACCGAGCGGCTGAAGGCCGCGGTGAAGGCCGTCGGCGACAAGGCCAAGGCGGTGCAGGAGCACCTGAAGGGGCGCGCGTCGTGAGTCGCGTCGCCACGCCATGACGGGCCGCGCCGGGTTGCGAGCCGGCGTGCTGATGGCGCTGTCGCTGGCGGCTCTGTTGACGCTCGGCTGCAACAAGCCCGCGCCCACGGATGCGGCGCCGGTCGCGCCGAGCGGATCGGTCACGCCGGCGCCGAATGCGGTGCCGCTCGCCTCGGCGCCGGCGTCGGACCCGTCGCTGCCCGATGCGTCCGGCGTTGCCGCAGCGCCGGCGTCGTCGGTCCGCGCGCCGTGAAGGCGCCTGCAATTCTTGCGGTAAATGGTGGTCCGCCGCGCTGCGATGGTCGCGCATGGGCTGATTGCGGCCGGCGTCATCGCCGGCTTGCTGGCGGCGCCTTGGGGCACGATCGACTGGCTGTCGATCCCGACCGGAACGCGGGCCAAGGCCATCGGCGCGATGCATGGCGGCGGCAACGTCGTCATGCTGCTGTTCTTTGCGGTCAGTTGGTGGCTGCGCCGTGATGTCGATGCACCGCCGCCGACGGCGGCCTGGGTCGTGTCGTTCTGCGGCGCGGCGTTGTCGCTCGTGACCGCGTGGCTCGGTGGCGAGCTGGTCGACCGTCTCGGCGTCGGCGTGTCGCCGCACGCCCACCTGAACGCCCGCAGTTGGCTCGACGGACCCGCCGCGCCGCCGCTCGAGCCGTCCGACGGCGCGCACGCGAACTGACACTGCTGCCACCGCCCGCGCCGCACAGCGCCGTCGGCTCGATCGGCGGGTATGTCGCTTGCCCGATCCGGCGGCCGGCATGGCGCGCGGCCGGTTCGCAGCGAAGCGCGCGCTCGAAACGGACCGAAGGAGATCGAGATGACGACCAGCGCCGAACACAACCTGATGGACTGGCTGCGCGATGCCCACGCGATGGAAGAACACGCCGAGACGATGCTGATGACGACTGCGTCGCGCCTGGAGAACTATCCGGAAGTGAGGGTGCAGTTCGAGAAGCACATCAACGAGACACGCGAGCAGGCGCGCCTCATCAAGACCTGCATCGACCGGCGCGGGGGCCGGACCTCGGCCGTGAAGGACCTGGCCGCGAAGGCGGTCGCGACCGGGCAGGGACTGAGCGGCCTGTTCGTCTCGGACGAAATCGTCAAGGCGGCGATGGCGACCTACACGTTCCAGCACGTGCAGATCGCGGCCTATCGGGTGCTGATCGCGGCGGCGGAACTGCTCGAGGACGTCGACACGAAGCACGTCTGCGAAACCATCCTGGCGCAGGAGCAGGCGATGGCCAATTGGCTGACCGAGCACCTGCCCGACATCACCCAGCGCTTTCTGGTGCGCGCGGCAACGCCGCGCGCGACCGCGAAACACTGATCAGGGCGCGGGGGGCGGCGACTTCGCACCGGCGCCGCCGCGGTCGCCGGCGTCGCCGCGGCGCAGCAGCAGGGTCTGCAGCACCGCCGAAGCGCTGCGCGCGCGCAAGGCATGGCGCTGCGCGGCCGGCAGCACGACCAGATCGCCGGGCCGCAGGCGCCGCGTCCCGCCCGGCATCACGACCTCGACATCGCCTTCGAGGCAGTGGATCACGCACTCGTCGTCGACATGGTGTTCCGGCTGGTCATGGTGCGCGGGCAGCACGAGGTGCAGCAGCTGGACCCGATCGCTTTTCAGCAGGCTGGTGCTGACGGCTTGCCCAAGCGCCGCGCCCAGCGGGCCGACGGCGATCACGTCGAGCAATTTGGCGTGGGGCAGGGCCATTGGCGATCCTTTGGTCTGTGGGCAACGGGGGCGGGCTGCGGTGCGGCATGTCGGCCCGATCGGGCATTCCTGGCATTCGGCATGCCTGCCGGCACACGATGAACCGCCGCCAGGCGCCGGCGCGGCGCCGTCCTACAGCGTGATCGGACGCCGGCGCCGCCGCGGGCGACGCCTTCCGATGGCGCGTCCCGGGCCGGCTTCCTAGACTGACTTCAAGTGCCGGGCGTCGGATCGACGCCGGTCAGCCAACGAGCGGTGCCGCGCTGCGTCGTGCGTGCGGCCCGCCGACACCGGAGACGAGCATGACTCTGGACACCGCCACCCTGATCATCCTGGCCGTCTTGGTCGTTGCGGCGATCGCGATCATCGGCGCGATGCTGTACCGCCAGCGCCAGTCGGACCGCCTGAAACGTCGCTTCGGGCCCGAGTACGGGCGCGCGGTGTCGCACCTGGGCAGTCGGGCGAAGGCCGAATCGGAACTCAAGGCGCGCGAGGCGCGCGTCGAGCGGCTGCGCATCGTGCCGTTGCCGGCCGCCGAGGCGGCGCGCTTCAACCAGGCTTGGATGACGCTGCAGGGCCGCTTCGTCGACAACCCGAAAGGCGTGTTGACCGAGGCCGATCAGCTCGTGCGCGAGTTGATGCTCAAGCGCGGCTACCCTATGGGCGACTTCGAGCGGCGCGCGGCCGACATCTCGGTCGATCACCCGGCCGTCGTAGAGCATTACCGCGCCGCTCAGGCGATCGCGTTGCGTGACCAGCGCGGCGAGGCCGACACCGAAGCCCTGCGCCGCGGCGTGGTGCATTACCGCGCGCTCTTCCAGGAGCTTCTCGAAGTCAATGAATCCGGGCCCTTGCCCACCCGCCCCACGGAGGTTCACTCATGAGCACAGCGACACAGGACAAGACCCTGACCACCGCCGATCTGGCCGCGACCGGCCAGGTGCCCGCGGAGCAGCAGCCCGGCGTCACCGTCGCCGCCAAGGAAGCGGCAGTCATTGACAAGACCCGGGCCGCCGAGCAGGCCGCGTCGGCCGATCGGGCACGGTCCGCCGAGCCGGAGGAGGAGCAACTGGCTGCGCTCTTTGCCGACGATGCGGCGAGTGATTTTCGGGGCCGCTGGGATGCCGTCCAGATCGCCTTCGTCGACGACCCGCGGCAGGCCGTGCGTCAGGCCGACGAGCTGGTCGCGCAAGTCATGAAGAGTCTTGCGGAGAGCTTCGCCGGCGAGCGTGCGCGGATCGAGAGCCAGTTCATCGATAACGACGGCGCGACGACCGAGACCCTGCGCCTTGCATTGCGCCGCTACCGCTCGTTCTTCCAGCGCCTGCTGGCCTTGTAAGGGGTGGCGATCGCCCCACCGCGTTGAGGGGGTGACGCGCGCTGGCCTGCGTGATGCAATCGATGCGTCGCCCACAGCAACGCATCCGCAAGGTCAGCCATGGATTTCAACTTGTCGGTTCCGGCCACCATCGATATCCAGGATGACCCCTTGCCGAACGGCCGTCGCAACTCGATGACCGTGACGGTCTGGACCTTGCCCGGCGAATCGGTCGAGCATCGCCGCGCCGCACAGGCCCTGGCGATCGGCTTCCTCGAGCGCACGCTCGAGGCGATGCGCCGGGCCGAATTGTCATGAAGGCCGTTTCGGAGGTATTTCGCATGGCCCAATTCAGGAGCGGCCCGCCGGCCAAGCGGCGCGTCTGGCGCATCACGCCCGATGCGCCGTCGGGCAAGTATGTCGATGTCGATGCCGCGGTGGCGCCCATCCAGGCACCGGTTGCACGCCCAGAGGCGACGGACCCGACCGACATCGGCTGGATCCAGTCGTCGTTCGATCTGAGCGACGGGCTCGACGTGCTCGAAGACGACGACACCGTGCCGGCGCCACTGATGGACGAGCTGTTCGCAAAGAAGCGCAGCGACGGCGCCTGAGCCGCGCGGCGGCGGCGCCGGCTCACCAGCCGAGCTTGAACGCCGAATCGCCGGTCTGCTCGTCGCCGTGGCCGTCGAATTCGGCCAACAGCCGCCGCGTCTCGCCCAGCTCGTCCATCAGGCGCTCGAGATGGCTCTGGTCGAGGCGACGCGCGTGCGCGTCGACCAGTTCGGCCCGTAGCCGCGCGAACTTGCCGATCAACTGTTCCTTGGTCATGCCGACCGGACTGTAACTGCTGAGGCGCACCGGCGGTCAGCGAGGTGCGTTGGCCGCGCGTCATCGTGCTGCCACATGACGCGGCTACCGTGACGACGTGGACGACCCGACCCCTGCGTGCCCGAAGCATGTCTGGCTGCAGCGCTTCGGCCAGCGCCTGCTGGCGCTGCAGCCCGAACTGAATGCGATCGCGGCCGCCAAGCGCGCGCTCGACTCCTTTCACGATCTTGCCGAACTCGCACCCGAGCGCGCCGCCGAAGCCTTTGCGGCGGCCGACGAGCGGAGCGAGATCGATGGCGCGGAATAGCCGGGACAGGCGCCGCGTTGACGGCTCCCGCGCGCCACATCACGCCGAGCGGCACAGCTGGACCAGCGCCTGCGCGGTCCGGGCGATCAGCGCGGTGCGGCGCTTCTGCGCCGACAGCGCCAGGCACAGCATGCTCTTGATCTGCGGATCGCGGATCGGCGCGACCGAGAGCCGCTCGCGCTCGGCGTGGGTGCGAATCGCGCTCTCGGTCAGCGCCGCATAGCCGTGGCCGCCGAGCACCAGGTCGAGGATCGCCGGAACGCTCGACACCTCCCAGGCGACGTTCAGCTTGACGCCCGCCAGCGCTGCCTGCGCCTCCATCTGGCGCCGGAAGGTGTGGCCGCGCTGCGGCATCACGAGCGGGTAGCGCGGTAGGTCCTTCAGCGCGACCGACTTCTTCGAATGCGGCGACGCCTGGCCAACCAGACACAGCCGCTCCTCGAGCACCGGCGTGATCTCGATCGCCGCGACCGGCTCGGGGTTGTAGACCAGGCCGAGGTCGACCCGGCCCGACGCCAGCCACTCGGCGATGTGGACCGAGAAGCCTTCGATGATCGCCAGCCTGGCCTTCGGCATCTCGGTGCTGAACATCTCAATCAACGGCAGGGTCAGGCGCCGCGCCAGGCTCGGCGGCAGGCCGACGACGATCTGGCCGACCGGCTCGTCGCGGCGCGCACCGAGGTCGGCGCGCGCCGCCTCGACGAGCTGCAGGATGCCTTGGCCGTGCTCGAGCAGGCGCCGGCCGGCATCGGTCAGGCTGACGCCGCGGCCGTTGCGCAGCAGCAGCGTCTCGCGCAGCTCGGTCTCGAGCGCGCGCACCTGACGGCTCAGCGCCGGCTGGGCCACGTCGAGCAGCACCGCCGCCTTGCTGAAGCTGCCGAGTTCGGCGACCTGGATGAAATACTCGATCTGGCGCAGGTTCATCGCGCCATGGTGCCACAGGCCATGCCGATCAGGCATAGCAGATAGCGCCGGCCAGACCTTGAATGCAGGAGCCGAAGTTTCGACAATGGCGTTCCCGACGGAGACCCGAGCCGATGCAAACCGCGATTCCCTGCCTGCTGATGCGTGGCGGCACCTCGAAGGGGCCGTTCTTCAAGGCGTCGGACCTGCCGTCCGACATCCCGACCCGCGACAAGGTCCTGCTCGCCGCGCTCGGCTCACCCGACAAGCGCCAGATCGACGGCATAGGCGGCGCCCATCCGCTGACCAGCAAGGTCGGCATCGTCTCGGTCAGCCAGCGGCCTGGCATCGACCTGGAGTTCCTGTTCGCGCAGCTGCAGCCCGACAAGGACACCGTCGACACCACGCCGAACTGCGGCAACATGCTTGCCGCGGTCGTGCCGTTCGCGCTCGAGACCGGCCTGGTGAAGGCCCAGGGCGACACCAGCACCTTGCGCGTGCTGACTTTGAACACCGACATGGCCTGCGACATCACGGTGCACACGCCCGGCGGCGTGGTCGAGTACGCCGGCGACGCGCGCATCGACGGCGCGCCGGGCACGTCGGCGCCGATCACGATCAACTTTCTCGATACGGCCGGGTCGGTGTGCTCCGGCCTGCTGCCGACCGGCCGCGTGAAGGACACGATCACGGTGGCCGGCGCCGGCTTCGAGCCGTTCACGATCGACGTGACCTGCATCGACAACGGCATGCCGCTGGTGATCTTCAAGGCCTCGGACATCGGCCGCAGTGGCTACGAGAGCGTCGACGAGCTCAACGCCGATACCGCGCTGAAGACCAAGATCGAGGCGCTGCGCCTGGCGGTCTCGCTGCAGATGGGCCTGGGCGACGTCGCGAAGAAGAACTACCCGAAGATGACCTTGATTGCGCCGCCGCGCCATGGCGGCGCGCTGACGACGCGCAGCTTCATTCCGCATGTCTGCCACGACGCGATCGGCGTGCTCGCCGCGGTAACGGTCGGCACCGCCTGCGTGCTCGACGGCTCGGTCTGCGACGGCATCGCGGTGCTGCCGGCGGGCGCGAGCAAGAAGGTCTCGGTCGAGCACCCGACCGGCGAATTCAGCGTCGCGCTGCAGACCGATCCGGCAAATCCGCAGAACGTCACGCAGGCCGCGCTGCTGCGCACCGCACGCCTGCTGATGCGCGGCGAGGTCATGGTGCCGCGCGCGGTCTGGCCGCGCTGAGTCCTCGGCCTGCGAACCGTCTCGGCGTTGCCCCATCATTCGAACCACCCCCAAGGAGACGCGCGATGATCATCGACGTGCATGGCCACTACACGACCGCCCCGGCTGCGCTGGGCGCCTGGCGCGACCGGCAGATCGCCGGCCTGAAGGACCCGGCCCAGGCGCCGAAGGTGTCGGAGCTGAAGATCAGCGACGACGAATTGCGCGAGACGATCGAGACCAACCAGCTCAAGCTGATGACGCAGCGTGGCTCGGACCTGACGGTCTTCAGCCCACGCGCCAGCTTCATGGCGCACCACATCGGCGACTTCGAGACCTCGTCGACCTGGGCCGCGATCTGCAACGAGCTGTGCTACCGCGTCAGCACGCTGTTCCCCGATCACTTCATCCCGGCCGCGATGCTGCCGCAGTCGCCCGGCGTCGACCCGGCGACATGCATCCCCGAGCTCGTCAAGTGCGTCGAGCAGTACGGCAACGTCGGCATCAACCTGAACCCGGATCCGTCGGGCGGCCACTGGACGAGCCCGCCGCTGTCGGACCGCTCGTGGTACCCGATCTACGAGAAGATGGTCGAGTACGACATCCCGGCGATGATCCATGTCTCGACCAGTTGCAACGCCTGCTTTCACACCACCGGGGCGCACTACCTGAACGCCGACACGACCGCGTTCATGCAGTGCCTGACCAGCGACCTGTTCAAGGACTTCCCGACGCTGAAGTTTCTGATCCCCCACGGCGGCGGCGCGGTGCCCTACCACTGGGGGCGCTTCCGCGGCCTGGCCCAGGAGCTGAAGAAGCCGCTGCTGTCGGAGCACCTGCTGAACAATATCTTCTTCGACACCTGCGTCTACCACCAGCCGGGCATCGACCTGCTGACCAAGGTGATCCCGGTGAAGAACATCCTGTTCGCCTCCGAGATGATCGGCGCGGTGCGCGGCATCGACCCCGAGACCGGGCATTACTACGACGACACCAAGCGCTATGTCGCGGCGACCGCGAACCTGAACGACGACGAGCGCTTCCAGATCTACGAAGGCAACGCCCGCCGCGTGTTCACGCGCCTGGATGCCGCACTGAAGAAGAAAGGCCTGTAGCCATGACCCTCCCGCTGAACAACCTGGGCGTCGTCAAACGCACCATCGTGCGCGCCGACAAGGCCGCGGTCGCCAAGCTGTCGCGCTTCACCAGCGCGACGATCCACGAGGCGATGGGCCGGGTCGGGCTGTTCAAGCCCTATCTGCGGCCGATCTACCCGGGCGCGCAGGCCTGCGGCACCGCGGTGACCGTGCTGCTGCAGCCGGGCGACAACTGGATGATGCATGTCGCTGCCGAGCAGCTGCAGCCGGGCGACATCGTCGTCGCGGCCTGCACCACCGACAACGACGACGGCTTCTTCGGCGACCTGCTGGCGACGAGCTTCCGCGCCCGCGGCGCGGTCGGGCTCGTGATCGACGGCGGCTGCCGCGACGTTAAGGACCTGACCGAGATGAACTTCCCGGTCTGGAGCCGCGCGATCCACGGCAAGGGCACGATCAAGGCGACGCTCGGCTCGGTCAACATCCCGGTCGTCTGCGCCGGTGCGCTGGTGAACCCGGGCGACGTTGTGATCGCCGACATCGACGGCGTCGTCGCGGTGCCGGCCGCGATCGCGATGCAGGTCGCCGATGCGGCCGAGAAGCGCGAGAGCCTCGAAGGCGAGAAGCGCGCGAAGCTCGCCGCTGGCGTGCTCGGGCTGGACATGTACAACATGCGCGGGCCGCTCGAGAAGGCCGGGCTGAAGTACATCGACTGAAGGTTGCCTCAATGGCCACACCGAAGCAATGGCGCATCGGCCTCGTCGGTTACGGCGAGGTCGGGCGCATCCTCGCCGAGGACCTGCGCGCCCAGGGCGTCGCGGCGTCGGCGTGCGACCTGAAGCTAGGCACCGACGCCGGTGCGCCGCTGCAAGCGCATGCAGCCGCGCACGGTGTCGTGCTGCACGCCACGCATGCCGCGCTCGCGGCGGGCGCCGACTTCATCGTCAGCGCGGTCACCGCGAGCCAGACCGTCGCGGTCGCGCAGGCCTGCGCACCGGCCGTGCAGCGCGGCGCGTTCTTCCTCGACTTCAACTCCGCGTCACCGGCGGCGAAGCAGCGCGCCGCCGCGCTGATCGATGGTGCCGGCGGGCGCTATGTCGAGGGTGCGGTGATGACGAGCATCCCGCCGTACCGGATCAAGGTGCCGCTGCTGCTCGGCGGCGCGTCGGCGGCCGAACTCGCGCCCTTGCTCGATGAGCTCGGCTTCGCGGCCCGGCCGGCGAGTGACCGGCTCGGCGTCGCGTCGGCGACCAAGATGTGCCGCAGCGTGATGATCAAGGGGCTCGAGGCGATGGTGATCGAGAGCTTCACGACCGCGCGCCGCTACGGCGTCGAAGATGCCGTGATCGCGTCGTTGCACGAGACCTTCCCTGGCATCGACTGGGAGAAGCAGGCCGCCTACTTCTTCCAGCGCGTGATCGAGCACGGACGGCGCCGCAGCGAAGAGGTGCGCGAGGTCGCCGAGACCGTGCGCGACGCCGGGCTCACGCCTTGGTCGGCCAGCGGCACCGCCGAGCGCCAGGCGTGGGTCGCCGACCTCGCCGACGCCGGTGTGTTCGGCCCGAAGAACACGCCGGGCTTTGCCCGCAGCGCCGACTGGCGCACCGAGGCCGACCGCATGCTCGCGGCGGTCGTCAAGACCACCCCATGAGGAACGACACGATGGAATTCCAGAAGACACCGGGTTGGCTCGACTGGTACAGCGGCCCGAGCAAGCCGGCGTTCAAGCCACCGGCCGGGGCGGTCGACGCGCACTGCCATGTGTTCGGCCCCGGCGCCGAGTTCCCGTATGCGCCGGAGCGCAAGTACACGCCCTGCGACGCGTCGAAGCAGCAGCTCTATGCGCTGCGCGACCACCTCGGCTTCGCCCGCAACGTGGTCGTGCAGGCCACCTGCCACGGCGCCGACAACCGGGCGATGGTCGATGCACTGATTCACAGCGGCGGCAAGGCGCGCGGCGTCGCGACGGTGCGCCGCGATGTCGGCGATGGCGAACTGCAGGCAATGCATGCGGCCGGCGTGCGCGGCGTGCGCTTCAACTTCGTCAAGCGCCTGGTCGACTTCACGCCGAAGGACGAGCTGCTCGAGATCGCCGGCCGCATCGTCAAGCTCGGCTGGCATGTGGTGATCTATTTCGAGGCCGTCGACCTGCCCGAGCTGTGGGACTTCTTCACCGCGTTGCCGACCACGGTCGTCGTCGACCACATGGGCCGGCCCGATGTCGGCCAACCGATCGACGGCCCCGAGTTCGCGCTGTTCCTGAAGTTCATGCGCGAGCACCCGAACGTCTGGAGCAAGGTCAGCTGCCCCGAGCGCCTGTCGCTCACCGGGCCGAAGGCGCTGAACGGCGAGCGCGCCGCGTACCGCGACGTCGTGCCGTTCGCGCGCCGCGTCGTCGAGGAGTTCCCGGACCGCGTGCTGTGGGGCACCGACTGGCCGCATCCGAATTTGAAAGACCACATGCCCGACGACGGCCTGC
>Ga0207689_10004238_pt1 | contig 13047 bp, 4 predicted proteins | sample KBSMisM52_FD_184312 | JGI IMG/M metagenome (GOLD analysis project Ga0207689, IMG submission 184312) | Miscanthus rhizosphere microbial communities from Kellogg Biological Station, Michigan, USA - KBS Miscanthus M5-2 (SPAdes) (version 2) | ecosystem: Host-associated > Plants > Roots > Rhizosphere... | reverse complement strand
CCAGGCTGCAGCCGAAGTGGACAAGTCCGCGGCCGTGTCCGACATCAAGACTATGGATCACATTGTGAGCGATGCGGTTACGCAGCCGCGCTTCAACCTCTTTCTCCTGGGTCTCTTTAGCGGCATTGCGTTGCTGCTGTCGGCCGCCGGGATCTACGGCGTCACTGCTTACAGCGTCGCGCAACGTACGCATGAATTTGGTATTCGCATGGCGTTAGGCGCGCAGGCCGGCGATGTATTGAGGATGATCATCAGGCAGGGAATGCTGCTGATTTCCATTGGAGTAGTGCTCGGTTTAGCGGCGTCGTTTGCGCTGACGCGATTGCTTCGCAGCTTGCTGTTTGGAGTTAGTGTGACGGATCCGCTGACGTTCGTCGCGATTACGTTTCTGCTGACCCTGGTGGCCTTGATTGCCTGTTACGTCCCGGCGCGACGAGCAACGAAAGTCGATCCTTTAACGGCGTTGCGTTACGAGTGAATTTTGGAGTGCGGTGACCTGTCACCGCTTTCGCCACCGTTGACCTGAAGCGACGAAAGACTTGGGCGTCAAGGCGCCCAAGGCCAAAGCGGTGACAGGTCACTGCACTCCAATGGAGTTGTGGTTCTTGAATGAAAGCCAGTAGGTAGCCAATGAAGACAATATTGCAGGACGTGCGTTTCGGATTGCGGATGCTTTGGAAGACACCGGCTTTCACTCTCGTGGCGGTTGTGTCGCTGGCTCTCGGTATCGGTCTCAACACAGCGATCTTCAGCGTTGTCAATGTACTTCTAATTCGCCCCGTTCCAGTAGTTAAAGAGCAGGCGAGGCTTATGTGGCTACGCGCGTCGATCTCTTACCCGGATTATGTTGACTACGCCGAGCAAACAAAAAGTTTTGCAGGTATGGCAGCCGCGACGGGCACCAGTGAATTCAGTCTCTCAACGAGCGGCGAACCGGAGATCGTCAAAGGCGAGTATGTGACTGGAAACTATTTTGAGGTCCTCGGAGTCAGCGCCTTCAAGGGCCGCACTTTCGACAAATCGGAAGGACAGACTCCGGCGCCTGTCGTTGTTCTCAGCGAACATCTCTGGCGCACCCGCTTTAATTCCGATTCAAGCCTCATTGGCCGGCAGATTTCGATAAACGGTCTCAGTTTCACCGTGGTCGGCGTCGCGCCAAAAAATTTCATTGGCACTGAGGTCGGACTTAACCGCGAACTCTGGGTGCCGCTTTTAATGCAACCCGTGCTCAACCCGCCGGAAGCTGGGAGAGCATCGGACCCGATTGCAAACAGATTTAGCGAACGGAACAGTCACTGGCTTTCGGTCTTTGCGCGGCTTAACCCAGGTGTCTCACGCGAGCAGGCGGCAATGGAGCTGAGCACGGTAGCCCGGCACGTTGCCGAAACTTATAACGGGAAAGTCGAGCCCGAAACACTGCGCAGCGTGCAACTTCTGGGAATGAGCGGCGGCATGGACCCTCGCGATCAGCAGGACGCAGTGCCGCTGGCCGGAATCGTACTCGCCGTCGTAGCTCTGGTGCTTTTGATCGCGTGCGCAAATATCGCCAGTCTCTTGCTAGCACGCGCGGCCTCCCGTCGACGTGAAACTGCTGTTCGTCAGGCGCTCGGTGCGAGTCGTTCGCGGCTCGTTCGCCAGTGGCTGACGGAGAGCGTTCTGCTTGGAGTGGCAGGGGGAGCTTTCGGATTGCTGCTGGCATGGTGGGCCAATCAGTTACTGGTGTCCTACCTGCAAACGACGCCGCTAGCTTCACTCGAACTGGGTCTGGACTACCGCGTACTCGGCTTTACCTTCCTCGTCTCAATCGCCACCGGCATCATTTTCGGACTCGCGCCGGCGCTGCAGGCGTCGCGACTGGATATTGTTACTGCCCTGAAAAGTGAAGGCTCCTGGCAAAACACCGGCCGCTCTCGCTTGCGGGCTGTGTTTGTGACCGCGCAGTTGACGCTATCGGTTGTCTTACTGATCGGCGCCGGACTATTCATTCGTTCGCTGCAAAGCGCGAACCGGATTGATCCGGGCTTTCGCGTCGAACGCGCTCTGACGGTGCCAATCAATCTCGGACTGTTGCGTTACAACGAAACGGAAGGCAGCAACTTCTATCGCGATCTGCTTGGCCGCGTGCAGGCGCAGCCGGGCGTCGAGCGCGCCAGCCTGGTGAGGTTTCAGCAACTCGGTTTTTCATTCGCGCAATACCAGGTCATTGCCGAAGGTACCGGGGCAAGACCGGCCGATGAGGGCCTAAGCGTCGGTTTCAATGTGGTGGGGCCAAATTATTTCAAGACCCTGGAAACCCCGCTGTTGCGCGGTCGCGATTTCGCCGAGACTGATCGTAAAGGCGCGCCCGAGGTCGTTGTAATTAACGAAACCCTGGCTGCGATGCTTTGGCCGCACGAGGATGCTTTGGGAAAACGCCTGAGCGTTGGCGGACCCGAGGGACCATTTCTTGAAGTTGTAGGCGTTGCACGCGACGGCAAGTATCGATCGCTTGGCGAGGAACCTCATCCATACGTCTACCAACCCGTGCTGCAGTCATACGACCCGAAGATGACGCTGGTGGTGCGCACTACGGGCGAGCCGCAAGGCATCGCGCCCGCGGTGCGCGAACAAATACGCGCTCTCGACGCAAAACTTCCGATCACTGATGTGAAGACGTTTCGCGATCAATTGGACCTGTCGTTGTTTCCCTCACGCGTAGCTGCGTGGACCCTTGGTGGTTTTGGCGTGCTCGCACTATTGCTGGCCGCGATCGGAATTTATGGCGTCGTTTCCTATTCGGTCGCGCAGCGAATGCGGGAGATCGGCGTGCGCATGGCCCTCGGCGCGAAAAGAAAAGATGTGCTGCGACTGGTACTTGGCCAGGGACTATTCGTGATCGCATTTGGGCTTGCGGTGGGCTTGTTGCTGGCACTGGCGGCTACGCGCCTGATCGCTGGGTTTCTCTATGGCGTAGGCGCAACCGATCTGCTGACCTTCGGAAGCGTGCCAATTCTCTTAGGCATCGTGGCGCTGGTGGCTTCTTACATACCGGCGCGACGGGCGACGAAGGTCGATCCGCTGGTGGCGCTGCGTTACGAATAACTTTCAGATCTGAGATCTGAGATCTGAACTTTGAGATCGCTGGAGGTGGTTATGGAACCCTTGCTTAGAGACATTCGCTACGGTGTAAGAAGTTTACTAAAGCGCCCGGGCTTCACCGCGATAGCGCTGGTCGCGCTGGCACTAGGCATTGGCGCTAATACGGCGATCTTTAGTTTAGTCAATGCAGTGTTGCTTCGTCCGTTGCCTTTCGCTGAGCCGGACCGCCTGGTTTGGGTTTGGGGAAACATCAAGAGCGGCGGCAACCGCGCGAGTGTCTCGCCGGCCGACTTCCTCGACTACCGGCAACAGAACCACGCCTTCGAAGAGTTTGCTGCCTCTATGCCGTTGCGTTGGAACTATACGGGCGGTGACGAACCGGAGCGACTCGAGGCGAGCGGAGTTACCGGAAACTACTTCCAGGCGCTAGGCGTGAAGCCGGCTTTCGGCCGTACCTTCCTGGTCGAAAATGAAAAACCTGGAAGCGATCAGGTAGCAATGCTGAGTTACAACCTCTGGCAAAAACGCTTCGCGGGCGATCCGGAAATCATAAACAAGACAATTACTCTCAACGGCAAATCGTTCGCCGTACTTGGCGTGATGCCGCCTGACTTTAGTATGCCGCGAACGTCTGACATCTGGGTGCCGATCAACTTCGATATTAATCCGGAGATGAAAATGCGCGGGGCGCACTTCCTGCGACCGATCGGCAAACTCAAAGCCGGTATAACCATAGCCCAAGCGCAAGCCGATACTGACGCGGTTGCTCGACGGCTGGAGCAACAGTATCCGGAATCAAACAACGGCTGGAACCTGCGGCTCGTCTCGCTGCGCGAACAACTGGTTGGTAATACTCGACCGACTCTCTTCATTCTCTTCGGCGCAGTCGGATTTGTTTTGCTGATCGCCTGCGCCAATGTCGCAAATCTTCTATTGGTTCGCGCCGCCGGCCGGCACCGTGAGATCGCGGTTCGCACTGCTTTGGGTGCGGGACGCTGGCGCATTGTGCGCCAGATGATTACTGAGAGCGTATTGCTCTCACTCGCCGGCGGGGCGCTGGGAACGTTGTTGGCTTTCTGGGGTGTTGAGCTGTTGGTTGTGCTGAGTGCAGACAGTCTTCCCTCAACCGCTCAGGTCCGGATCGATGCCACCGTGCTTGGCTTCACGCTTTTAGTCTCTCTGATAACCGGAGTGTTGTTTGGTCTGGCGCCGGCAGTTCGCACCATGAAACTGAATTTGAGCGAGTCGTTGAAAGAAGGTGGCCGAAGCGGCAGTGAGGGAGCACATCGCAATCGTACCCGCAGCGTGCTGGTGGTTCTCGAGAGCGCCGTCGCTGTGGTGTTGTTGATCGGGGCGGGCTTACTCGTCAGAAGCCTGTGGCTACTGCAGGATACCAGTCCCGGATTCGACCCCCGCAACGTCTTGACGATGGGCATCAATTTACCCAGGGATAAATACGACAAGCCGGAAAAGGCCGCGAGTTTCTTTGCGGAACTTGAAAGTCGTGTCGCCGGCTTGCCTGGCGTTGAAGCAGTTGGAGTTGTCAGCGAGCTTCCTCTCAGCGGTCAACTTAACGATATGCCCTACACGGTCGAGGGGCGCCCGCCCGTATCGATCGACCAGGCTTACGATGATGATTTCAGGCGCGTGAATACTAACTACTTCAAGGCGCTCGGAATTCCGTTTTTGCGCGGACGCAACTTTACCGAGCAGGAAGTTCGTCAGGGCGCACAGGTTCTGATTATCAGTGACCTGCTGGCCCGTCAGGTTTTCCCGGATGAAGAGCCACTGGGCAAGCGACTAGTCATGGCGTTTGGTAGCACGTATGAAATCATTGGCATCGTCGGCGACATTCGCCACCGCGGGCTGGAATCCGCTCCCAACCCGGCGATGTATATGCCTGTCTATGGAGGTTCGGTGAACCTGGTGATTCGCAGCAAAGGCGATCCGGTCAGCCTTGCCGCGGCCGTACGCAAAGAGGTCTTGCAAATCGATCCCAACCAACCGGTTGCCGACGTCAGAACCATGGAGCAGTGGCTGGAAAGGGCAGTCGCCGGACCTCGATACCGCACCACCTTGCTTGGATTATTTGCCCTGGTGGCGTTGGCGCTCGCGTCGACGGGAATTTACGGCGTCATGTCTTATTCCGTCTCCCAGCGAACTCATGAGATCGGTGTACGTATGGCCCTGGGCGCGCGACGGCTCGATGTAATGAGACTAGTCGTCCGGCAGGGAATGACCCTGGTGATCGTCGGAGTGGCGTTGGGCCTGGCGGGTGCATTTGCGCTTACTCGTTTGATGGCGTCGTTGCTTTTTGGGGTCACTGCGAAAGATCCGTTTACGTTTGTGGCGGTCTCGGCTCTGTTGACGCTGGTTGCGTTCGTCGCCTGCTATCTGCCGGCACGTCGAGCTACTAAAGTCGATCCGCTGGTGGCGTTGAGATACGAGTAACCGGGATCTGAGATCTGAGATTTGAGATCTCAAAAGGAAGAGTAGCCGGGATCTGAGATTTGAGATTTGAGATATCAAAAGGAAGAGTAGCCGGGATCTGAGATCTCAGATTTGAGATCTCAAAAGAACAAGAGGTTGGTTATGGAAACAATACTTAGAGACTTGCGCTATGGCGCGCGAATGCTGGTAAAGACTCCCGCAGTGACGCTGGTGGCAGTCATCGCTTTAACCCTTGGCATAGGCGCTAACACTGCGCTTTTCAGTGTGGTCAACGCGGTGCTGCTACGTTCACTGCCTTATACCGAAGGGGATCGGTTGGCAGTAGTTTGGGAACACCGAAAGAGCGGCGCCGGCAATCCGCAAAACGTCATCAACCTCGGAAACTTCTACGATTGGAAGGACCAGAACACAGTCTTTTCAGACATGGCGGCGTTTTTTGATCGCAACGTCAACCTCACCGGCGATGGTGAACCGGAAGAAGTGCCCGGACAAATCGCCACCACAAATCTCTTTTCACTTCTGGGCGTGAATGCTTTTCAGGGGCGCACCTTCGACTCCGATGATGGAAAACCCGGCGGGCCCAACGTCATTGTCATCAGTTACAGCCTGTGGCAGCGGCGCTTCGGTGGCGCTCAGGTCGTGGGCCGAAAGATCATTTTGAATAACCAGGAGAACACCATCATCGGAGTGCTGCCGGCCGATGTTGGTTGGTACGTTCAAAAAGGCTCGATGATCAATAAGGCGCCGGAGGTCTGGTCTCCCTGGCAAGTTTCAAATGAACTACGGCAACGCCATGGCCGATTTGCACGAGCAGTCGCGAGACTAAAACCCGGCGTTACGTTTGAGCAGGCGCAGAACGACTTGAACGTCATTGCTGCCAGGCTGGAGCAGCAATACCCTGAATTTGATACCAAGTGGGGCGTGAATGTTGTTCCACTCCGCACGCAGTTTACCGGCGACATTCGCAAACCGTTGTTGATCCTGTTAGGTGCGGTCGGCTTTGTGTTGCTCATCGCCTGCGCAAATGTCGCGAACCTTTTGCTCGCTCGCGCTTCCGCTCGAAGAAAAGAGATTGCAGTACGTGCCGGTCTTGGCGCCGGTCGCTGGCGTATCGCACGCCAGCTGCTGACGGAGAGTTTGTTGTTGTCTCTCATCGGCGGCGGGCTCGGGTTGTTGCTGGCGTGGTGGGGGACCAAAGCACTTATGGCTTTGAGTCCCCCGGGACTGATGGATCTGCGTGGCGTGTCCGTCAGTCTTCCGGTGTTGGGGTTTACCTTCGCGCTCACGCTGCTCACCGGAATTGTTTTCGGGCTTGTACCCGCGCTTGAGGCCACGCGTTTCGATCTTAACGACTCGCTAAAAGAGGGTGGAAAGAATATTGGCGGCGGTTCGCGAACTCAGCGACTGCGAAGCCTTTTCGTGGTGACACAGGTGGCCCTGGCGCTGGTGCTGCTCGTAGGCGCCGGGTTGTTCATGAAGAGTCTCAGTCGTTTGCGCTCAGTTGATCCCGGATTCAATTCTAAAAACCTCTTGACCATGAAGATCAGTTTGCCCGAGCGCAAGTATGACACCGACCCGAAGGTGTTGGACTTTTTCAGTCGCGCTGTCGAACAGGTGCGCGCGATTCCCGGAGTCGAGTCAGCCGGAGCGATAAATACTCTTCCGTTTACCGGTCCGCATTCCGGCACCCGGATCCAGATTGAAGGTGAACCAGTTCGACCTCCAGGTCAGGAACTAAGCACCGGAATATGTGTTACCGACGCCAACTATTTCAAGGTGATGCAGATACCACTTAAGCGCGGCCGTCTTTTCACCGATCAGGAAGCGAGAGAGATGCGGCACGTGGTGGTAGTCAACGAGGAATTCGTGCGCACCAACTTCCCGGGACAAGATCCGCTTGGCAAACGGGTGACGATCAAGATGAAGGATGAAGACGCACCAACTGAAATCATCGGGGTCGTAGGCAACACCAAGCACCTCGGGCTCGATAGCGAGACCGAGGAGATGGCCTACTGGCCGCATCCGGAACTGGTCTATTCGTACATGACTCTGGTCATTCGGACCAAAGGCGAGGCGACTAGCATTGCGCCCGCAGCTCGCGAAGTAATTCGCAATATTGATCCCGAGCAACCGATAGGCGAAGTCAACACGATGGAAGGGTTACTGGCGGTATCGGTCGCCCGTTCGAGATTCAACACAGTCCTGCTTGGGGTCTTTTCACTGGTAGCGCTGGTGATGGCAGCAGTGGGGATTTATGGCGTCATGTCCTACTCAGTGCAGCAACGTACGCACGAGATTGGCTTGCGCATGGCGCTGGGGGCGCAACGAGCAGACGTGCTGCGGCTCGTCATCAAGCAGGGAATCGCTCTTGGCCTGGTAGGCGTGGGAACCGGACTGCTCGTCTCATTTGGGTTAACGCGGCTGATCGTCAGTCTGTTGTTTGAGGTGCCCGCAACCGACACCAGAACGTTTGCAGCGGTCGCCACCGGTCTGTTTCTGATTACGTTGCTTGCTTGTTACCTACCCGCGCGCCGGGCGACGAAAGTCGATCCGCTCGTGGCACTGCGTTACGAATAGCTTTTGGAGTGCGGTGACCTGTCACCGCTTTGGTCCTGGGCGGCTCGACGCCCAGCCTTTCAGTAATTTTCAACTGGACGTAGATCTGAGATCTGAAATCTGAGATCTCAAATGCAAAAGAGTGGCGCGCCGAAAGAAGGTTCAATGCATTCCTTTTTAAGAGACATCCGTTACGCTCTGAGAAATTTTGTGAAACGGCCGGGCTTCACCGCCATCGCCGTGATTACGCTCGCGCTTGGCATTGGGGCCAACACCGCAATTTTCAGTTTAGTTAATACGGTGTTGCTGCGGCCGCTCCCGGTACCACATCCCGAACAATTAACCGAGGTTTACGGGACGTTTCACAACGGCGCCGACTACACCATTCAGTCGTATCTAAACTACAAAGACTACCGCGACCGCAATGACGTTTTCTCCGGCTTGATCGCTTACCGGTTTGCTCCCATGAGCGTCAGTCACGAAGGCCGCAACGAACGCGTTTGGGGCTACCTGGTTTCCGGCAACTACTTTGAGGTGCTGGGGGTCCAGCCATTCCTCGGACGCTATTTTCTATCTGAAGAGGACACGACGCCGGGCTCACACCCGGTTGCGATCATCAGCTATGGCTGCTGGCAAAAACGCTTTGCTTCTAATGCCGGAATCGTAGGTCAGGCTGTAAAGCTCAATGGTCACGTTTTTACAGTCGTCGGAGTCGCTCCCCCAGGTTTCAAGGGGACGGAAGTGGCCTATGCACCCGAGTTGTTCGTCCCCATGATGATGGCCCACGAGATTGAGCCGGGTAGCAATTGGTTGGAATCTCGCGATAGTGACAACCTCTTCGTGGTCGGTCGACTCAGGCCGGGGGTGACGTCCGCCCAGGCTGAAAGCCAGTTAAAAACGATCACCGCTCAGCTTGGTAAAGAGTTTCCCAAAGAAAATGAAGGGCGCGGTGTTGCCCTGCTGACACCAGGCTTGTTTATTCCGGACATACGCAACTCTGTTATCAGCTTCAGCAGCGTGCTTATGGGAGTTGTCGGGCTGGTGTTGTTACTGGCTTGCGTAAACCTGGCCAATTTGCTGCTGGCGCGCGCCACCGAGCGGCGAAGGGAACTTGCAATTCGTTTGGCGGTGGGCGCCAGCCGCTCTCGCATCGTACGACAACTGGTTACTGAAAGTGTGCTGTTGTCCCTCGCGGGTGGTTTGGGCGGCGTGTTGTTAGCGGCGTGGATCAACAATCTGGTCGCTTCAATTAAGTTACCGACCGATATCGCTCTCGTGTTCGATCTTCATTTGGACTGGCGCGTCCTTGCATTTGCTCTTGGGGTGTCGCTGGCGACCGGCATCTTCTTCAGTTTGTTGCCGGCACTGCAGTCTTCAAAGCCGGACCTGGTGCCGGCATTAAAAGATGAAGCATCGATGGCTGGTTTTCGCCGCTCACGCTTGCGCAATGTTTTGGTGATTGTGCAGGTGGCCCTCTCACTTGTGCTGTTAGTTTGCGCGGGGCTGGTCGTCCGAAGTTTGCAAGTCGCCGAACGCACTCGCCCCGGGTTCACTCCGGAAAATGCCGTGGCGCTCTCCTTCGACCTGGGTTTGCAGGGCTATACGGAAGAGAAGGGCCGAGACTTTCAACGGCAGATCATCGAGCGTACCCAATCACTTCCGGGAATACGTTCGGTCGCGCTCACCTCCACGGTGCCGCTGACGCTCGATTACAGCGAAACCACAATCTACGTGGAAGGTCAGCCCGTCACGGGTAACAGTAACTTGCCGGTCGCCATCCCGAATGAAATCAGTCCCAACTATTTTCGGACTATGGAAATTCCTCTGCGCGGCCGGGACTTCACTGAACGAGACAATAAAGAGGAGTCGCGCGTCGCTATTGTCAATGAGACTTTTGCGCGTCGCTTCCTGCCGGCAGGAAATGCAATCGGCCGGCGTTTTAATTTCAGTGGTCCGGATAAGCCGTACTGGGAAGTGATCGGCGTGGCGGCCGACGGCAAGTACAACAGTCTCGGCGAAGACCAGAAGGCCGCTTTCTACCGGCCAATACTTCGCGACTACAGCACAAATGCGACGCTGGTGGCGCGAACAGTAGGAGACTCGAAATCCGCGCTCGCCGCGTTGCGCAGCGAACTGGAACGCCTCGATGCAACTCTGCCGCTCTATAACGTCCAGACTCTTTCAGACCACATGAGCGTTCCTCTATTCCCGTTTCGCATGGCGGCAACAGTGCTTGGAAGTTTCGGCATTCTGGCAATCGTCCTGGCCGCTATCGGTATTTACGGCGTGATGTCTTACGTCGTCGCCGGCCGAACGCGCGAGATCGGGGTGCGCATAGCACTGGGCGCAGCGAGGCGTGACGTGCTGCTACTGATAATCAAGCAAGGAATGACCCTGGCACTTATCGGCCTTGGCATTGGACTTCTGGTCGCCTTCGGCGTCGCCCAACTATTGGCAAAAATATTATTTGGGGTTAGTGCGGTGGATCCGCTGACCTTCACTGGAGTTGCGCTGCTGCTCGCGCTGGTGGCGGCGCTGGCTTGTTACCTACCGGCGCGGCGCGCGACGAAAGTCGATCCACTGGTGGCGCTTAGATACGAGTGAATCTGAGATCTGAGATCTCAAATCTGAGATCTGAAAGAGGAGATGGCCTTCATGGAAACACTACTAAAGGAAATTCGCTACGGAGTGCGTAGTTTGTTGAAGCGGCCCGGGTTTACGGTAGTCGCCGTGATTACGCTCGCGCTCGGCATTGGCCTGAACACCGCCATCTTCAGCGTCATCAACGCCGTCCTCTTACGGCCGCTGGCTTACGCTGAACCCGTGCGACTGGTTACGTTTCGCTCAAACCAGTCTGCTCCTGATCTGGCCGATGTTCAGGCTCAGAGTCACGCTTTTAGTAGTTTCGGTGGCGAGGTCAAGCAGCCTTTGGACTACACCGCCGGCAGCGAGCCGGTGCAGTTTCAGATTGGACAGGTAACCGGTGGCTACTTCGAAACTCTCGGCGTTAAGGCGGAACGTGGCCGCTTTATTAACGCTGACGATGATAAAAACGGTGCACCGTTTGTCGTCGTATTGAGCAACACCCTATGGCGTAACCAGTTTGGCAGTGACCAGCAGATCCTCGGCAAGACTATTCCGTTAAGCGGAAACGTCTACACGATTATTGGTGTGATGCCGGCGGGTTTTGCTTCGCCGCGCGACAACATTGAAGCCTGGACTCCAGTCCACGTTTCCAATCCTTTAGCAGCTAATTTCCGCGGCGTTCATTTTCTGCGGACTTACGGGCGGTTGGCGCCGGGCGTCAGCTTCGAACAAGCGCGAGCCGAGATGCAGTTGATTGACAAGACGCTGGCCACGCAATACCCCGCAGACAACAAGAACCGAGCCTCCGTTCTAATTCCTTTGCATGAACGCATCGTCGGCCAGTCGCGACAGTCGCTGCTGGTGTTGTTCGCGGCAGTGAGTTTGGTGCTGCTGATTGCCTGCGCGAATTTTGCAAACCTCCTGCTGGCGCGCGCTGCCGAACGTGAACGCGAGTTTGTAATTCGCACGGCGCTGGGCGCGGGCCGCTGGCGATTGATTAGACAACTGCTAACGGAAAGCGTGTTGGTCTCGTTAGCCGGCGGCGCGATCGCGGTGTTGCTGGCGATCTGGGCGACGAATTTGCTCGTCGCAATGCAGCCGGATAATTTGCCACGCCTGCAGGAGATCGGCGTTGACGGGCGCGTGCTGCTGTTTACGTTTGGCGTTTCGCTGTTGACCGGAATCGTTTTCGGTTTGTTACCGGCCTGGACCGCTTCGCGAAGTGTGATCGGCGAAGCTCTCAAAGAAGGTGGGCGCAGCGCGACAGCCGGCGGAGCGCGGCAGGCAATGCGCAGCACGTTTGTGGTGGTTGAGCTAGCGATCGCCCTGGTTCTGCTGATCGGAGCCGGACTGCTGATTAAGACGTTCTGGAATTTGCGTTCAGTAGAGCCCGGATTTAATCCCGACCACCTATTGACGATGCGCGTTGAATTGCCTGAGGCGCGCTACCAGGAGGTCGCCAAGCAAACGCGCTTTCGCACCCAGACGCTCGACGCGATCAATTCGTTGCCGGGGGTGCAAGCAGCGATGGTCAGCGAGCTACCGCTTAGCGGGAATTCTCTCGATCACGATTTTGTGATCGATGGCCGCCCACCGGTCGCGCCAGGTGATGAAGCGAGTCTGGAATCACGCAGCGTGTTGGGCGACTACTTTCACACCATGCAGATTCCTATCCGATCGGGCCGCGATTTTGGTCCCCAGGACCTGGTGGAAAAGGCGCCGCTGGTAGGCATCGCTAACGATGCTATGGTGCGCCAATACTTTCAAAACGAAGATCCACTGGGCAAGCGAATTCGCTGGGCCCGGAATCCGCAGGTCGAATGGATAACGATTGTCGGCGTTGTCGGCGACGTCAAACATTTCGGCCTCGACCTGCCCGAACAGCCCGCTCTTTATTCACCCTATACCCAGATCAACCCCTGGAAGCGTTGGATGGCGATTGCTGCGCGCACGCAGTCGAACCCGGAGTCGATGGCGCAAGTAGTCAAACAACAGATCTGGAAAGTTGATTCACAACTACCGATCACTGAAGTCAAGACCATGAATGAAGTGTCGGCGGCCTCTTTCGCCGCCCGCCGCTTCAACATGCTGCTGCTCGCAATCTTTGCGGGCCTGGCGTTGGTCCTGGCGGCGGTCGGTATCTACGGTGTGATGTCTTATGCGGTGACCCAACGTACGCAGGAAATCGGTATCCGCATGGCGCTCGGCGCGCGCGCTACCGACGTGCTGAAACTCATCATTAGAAACGGCATGGCGCTGACGTTGCTGGGAGTTGTGATCGGAGTGGCAGGCGCACTCGCCTTGACGCGATTGCTTACGACGCTGCTCTTCGGAGTTACGCCGACGGACAAGCCAACTTTTATTGCCGTCTCGGGG
>Ga0207689_10004233_pt1 | contig 13052 bp, 10 predicted proteins | sample KBSMisM52_FD_184312 | JGI IMG/M metagenome (GOLD analysis project Ga0207689, IMG submission 184312) | Miscanthus rhizosphere microbial communities from Kellogg Biological Station, Michigan, USA - KBS Miscanthus M5-2 (SPAdes) (version 2) | ecosystem: Host-associated > Plants > Roots >... | reverse complement strand
CACTGACCTTCGGCTTGCGAGGATGCACTTCTCGGCACGACTGCGACATTCTCGGCGTAGCCTCGCAGCCGCCCGATCCGGCAATGCCCGGCGCGCTTCTCGATTAATGAGTTGATGCGCGCCGTTGCCGCGCGCGTCCCGCGACCTTACGTCTCCCGGCAATTGCTTCGAACCTCTCGCCGGGAGCTCCCTCACATGCCTACCTTCCACCGCTGGTGCCGTACGCTTGCTCTTGGTGGCGCCTTACTGGCGTCGATCGCCGTGGCGTGCCCGGCGTCTGCCGCCGATGAGCCCGACCTCATCTTCAAGCGCTCCACGGTCTTCAAATGGCTCACCCCGAACGACAAGCTGGCGACCTACGGCCTCGACGATCCGGAGGTCGAGGGCGTTGCGTGCCACTTCACGGTGCCGGAGCGCGGCGGGTTGAAGGGATGGATCGGCGTGGCCGAGGAGGTCTCGGACATCTCGCTCGCCTGCCGCCAGGTCGGGCCGATCCGCTTCAAGCAGAAATTCTCCCAGGGCGAGGACATGTTCCGGCAGCGGCGTTCGCTGTTCTTCAAGAAGATGCAAATCGTGCGCGGCTGCGACGTGAAGCGGAATGTGCTGGTCTACATGGTCTATTCCGACAAGATCATTGAAGGTTCACCGAAGAATTCCACCTCGTCGGTGCCGATCATGCCCTGGGGAGCGAGCGGCGAGGTGCAGAAGTGTGGGGATTGGATCGAAGGGTAGAGTTCGCCAGCGCTCAAGGCAGGTTAACTAGAGCGCCGGGTTCCATTGGGGTAGGGTGGCGCCGCGATCTCGTCTGCTTGTCTCCGTTCGGAGGGGAGCGGCACGCCGCGACGCCTGGTCGCGCGTCAGATCCGGAGATGGACGGAGGGGTACGATGCCAAAGCTGTTGAGGACGTTCGGCGCGATCGCGGTTCTGGTCGCCGCGGTGATGGTCGGCTCGGGCCCGGCTGCCGTCGCGCAGGACAAGGTGAAGGTCGGCGTGTTCCCGACCGCGTCCTCGCTGCCGTATTTCGTGGCGATCGAGCGCGGGTTCTTCAAGGAGCAGAACATCGAGCCGGAGACGATCCGGCTGATCGGCGGCCCGCCCAACATCGCGGCGATGATCAGCAACCAGATCGAGGCGGCGATCGTGCTCGTCACCATCGAGGCGATGAACGCCAATCTCAAGAAGCCCGGCGTCGCCATGTATATCGGCGTGCACAGCCAGAACAAAACCTACCAGATGGAGCAGTTCGTGGTCCGCAAAGGCTATTCCGCGGAATCACTCAAGGACCTCAAGGGCGCACGCATCATGTCCGCTCCCGGACCGGCCAACGTCGTCGCCGCCAAGGCGGTGCTCGCCAAGGCCGGGCTCAAAGAGGGCGACTACACAATCGACCAGCTCGACATGAGCCAGCACGTCAACGTCATGACGGCCGGCACTTTCGATGCCGGCTACACGCTCGAGCCGCAGGCGTCGACCATGCGCAAGCTCGGCGTTGCGCGCACGCTCGAAGCTGGCGTGATCACCAAGTACATCCTGGGCAATGAGAACGGCAACGCGTTCGCCGCCGGCTGTGCCCTCACCAGCGACTTCATCAAGGCGCGTCCCGATGTCGCCAGGCGCTTCGCCGCCGTCTGGAAGAAGGGCATCGACTTCGTCAACGAGAACCCGCAGGAGGCGCGCAAGTATCTCGCCAAGAATACGCTCACGCCCGAGGACGTCGTCGATACGGTGCCGATGGTGCGGTACTTCATGGCAGGCGACCTGACCGCCGAGCACAAGGCCGAGTTTCAGAAATTCATCGACTTCTCGACCGAGGTCGGCACCGTGCCGGAGAAAGTCGACATCACCAAATATCTCCAGGTCTATTGAGCAATCAGTGGCGACGACATTGGCGCAGGGAACGTCCGCGGTGCAGGAAGCGGTCCGAAGCCCGCGCGACCCCGCCGCGGTCAACGCAGTCATCGCCGCGCTGGCAGCGCAATTCGGCAACCGGCTCGTGACCTCGCAGGCGGTGCGCGAGCAGCATGCCAACACGACTACCTGGATCGAAAACGAGGCGCCCGACGCGGTGGTGTTTCCGCAGACCACCGCCGACGTCCAGGCGATCGTGCGCATCTGCGCCGCGCATCGCGTGCCGGTCATTCCGTTCGGCACCGGCACATCGCTCGAGGGCCACATCAACGCGCCGCTTGGCGGAGTGTCGGTGGATTTCCGCGACATGAACAAGGTGCTGGCAGTGAACGCGCAGGACTTTGATTGCGTGGTCGAGCCCGGCATCACGCGCAAGCAGCTCAACGAGCATCTGCGCGACCAGGGCCTGTTCTTCCCGCTCGATCCCGGCGCCGATGCGTCGCTCGGGGGCATGGCCGCGACGCGCTGCTCCGGCACCAATGCGGTGCGCTACGGCACCATGAAGGACAATGTGCTCGGATTGAAGGTCGTGCTGGCGAACGGCGAGCTCATGACGACCGCCCGCCGCGCCAAGAAGTCCTCCGCCGGTTACGACCTCACCCGGCTGATGGTGGGCTCCGAGGGCACGCTGGGCGTGATCACCGAGCTCACGCTCAAGCTGACCGGCATTCCCGAGGCGATCTCGGGCGGCGTGTGCCCGTTCCCATCGGTCGAGGCGGCGTGCAACGCCGCGATCGCGACCATCCAGTCCGGCATCCCGGTGGCGCGCATCGAGCTGCTCGACGAGCTGCAGGTCAAGGCCACCAACCTCTATTCCAAGCTCACGCTGCCCGAGGTTCCGATGCTGTTCGTCGAGTTCCACGGCTCGCCGGCCGGGGTCGCCGAACAGTCCGAGCGGTTCGGCGAGATTGCGGGCGATCTCGGCGGCGGCCCGTTCGAATGGACGACCAAGCCCGAGGACCGTACGCGGCTATGGCAGGCGCGCCATGACGCCTATTGGGCCGGGCGCGGGCTACGCCCGGGCGTGCAGGCGATCGCCACGGATGTCTGTGTGCCGCTCTCGCGGCTGGCCGAATGCGTCACCGAAACCCAGCGCGACATCGCCGCGCGCGGATTGGTGGCGCCGATCCTCGGCCACGTCGGGGACGGAAATTTCCACCTCACGCTGCTGGTCGACATGGCGGATGCGGCGGAGGTGAAGGCGGCGAAAGTCCTGTGCGAGCGGCTGGTCGAGCGGGCGCTGGCCATGGACGGCACCTGCACCGGGGAGCATGGCGTCGGACAGGGCAAGATGAAGTATCTCGCCGGCGAGCTGGGCGAACCGGCGCTCGCCGCGATGGCCGCGATCAAGCGGGCGCTCGACCCTAATGGCATCATGAATCCGGGAAAGATCGTGGCGGTGGAATGAGCGCTTCGCCGGGCCGCTAAGATTTCGGACTAAGCCTTTGTCCGTGGCCATAGATTTGCCGTCAATCCGCCCGACATTGCAGCCGTAAGGGGCGCCTGAGGACGTTATGAAGGGGATCGTGGGCACGTGCGGCCGTTCCGGCCGGTAAACATGATCGTGCTCAGCTCCTTTGCGATCAGGCTTTTCCGAGGCCTGCGCACCACCGCCCAGTGCGAGGACTTCGGCCAGGCCTGAGGTGGAGAGGGCGTGCAGACGACGCTGCTCGGTTTCGCGTTCGCGATCATCCTGGCGCTGGTGACGGCGCTGGTAGGGCCCCTCTTTGTCGATTGGAGCAGCTATCGCGGGGAGTTCGAGGCCAGGGCAACCCGCCTGACAGGGCTCGATTTCCGCGTCACCGGCGCCATCGATGCCCGTGTGCTTCCTACGCCTTCGATCACGCTGCACGGCGTCGAGTTCGGCCGGCCGAACGAGGGCAGCAAGGTCAGCGCGCGCGGCTTGCGCATCGAATTCGCGCTGGGAGCGCTGATGCGCGGTGAGTGGCGCATCGCCGAGGCGCGGCTGGAGGGGCCCGAGCTTGCGGCCGGCCTCGACCGCTCCGGTCATATGGCCTGGCCGCTCCCGAAACTCGGCTTCGACCTCGAAGGGGTTTCGATCGAGCGCCTGCAGATCGAGGACGGGCGCGCCGTGCTCGCCGACGCCGCGAGCGACACGCGGGTCACGCTCGAGAAGGTTGAATTCAAGGGCGAGTTGCGCTCATTGGGGGGGCCGGTCAAAGGCGACGGCTCCTTCGTCGTTTCCGGCAAACGCTATCCTTATCGCATCTCCACCGGTCGCATCGCCGAGGACGGCGGCGTCAAGGTGCGGCTCTCGGTGGAGTCGGCGGAGCCTCCGCTGACCACGGACGCCGACGTCACGATCTGGACCGAGCAGGGGTCGCCGCGTTTCGAGGGCAGCGTGCAGATGGTGCGGCCGGTCGGCCGCGCTCCAGTCGGCGCGCAGGCGCTCATCATCGACTCCTGGCGCGTGACCAGCCGCATCAAAGGCGACAGCACGGCGGCCCTGCTGGATCAGATCGAATTCCAGTACGGAGCGGACGACCGGGCCATCAAGCTGCGCGGCAACGCCAATCTCACGTTTGGTCCCCGGCCGGACATCACCGGTGTCCTGTCGTCGCCGCAGATCGACCTGGACCGTGTGCTGGCGCTGCCCGACGCAACGCGCCGCCAGCCCCTGACCGCCATCAAGACCATGGCCGAAACCCTGGTCCCCATGGCGCGGCTGCCCATTCCCACGACGCTGAGCGTTGCGGTCGAGAGCGTCACGCTCGCGGGCACGATGCTGGCGCGGGTGAACGTCGAGATGAAATCCGACGCCGATGGCCTCGAGATCAAGGCGCTGGATCTGCGCGCGCCCGGTGCCACCCAGCTGCGTCTCAGCGGGCGCCTCGGCACGACCCCGGCGGGAATACAATTCCAAGGATCAACCCAGGTCGAGGCCAACGACCCGCGCGCGTTCGTTGCCTGGCTGACCGAGCGCACCGAAGAGCAGTCCGCGAGCGCGGGGCCGTGGCGTCTTGCCGGCGATGTTACGCTCGGCAGCGACGCGATCGCGATCGAGCGCATGAAGCTCGAGCTCGATCGCATGACCGTCGCGGGCCGTGTCGCTTATGCCTGGACAGTCGAGGACCGGCCGGCGCGGCTCGATGCTGCTCTCACCGCGACGGAGATCGACCTCGACCGCCTTCAGCTTCTTGCCAACGGAATGCTCGCCGGCGCGGCCTTCGACTGGCCGCGGGAAGGCGCGCTGTCGCTCAAGATCGGCCGCGGCTTCATCGCCGGAGTGGAGGCGAAGCAGGCCGACGTGAACGTGAAATTCGGCCCCACCGGGCTTGCGATCGAGCAACTCGCCGTCGCCGACTTCGGCGGCGCGGCGCTCGCGGTCAAAGGCCGCATCGGCACCAATGCGCAAGCGCCACGCGGCGCATTGACGCTCGACCTCGACGCGCGCGCGCTCGACGGCGTGACGGCGGCGCTGGAAAAATTCGCTCCGCAGACGGCGGACCGGCTTCGCCGCTCGGCCGGGCGTCTCACCCCGCTGGTATTGCGGGCCTCGCTCGCGGTCGATCCGAGCGCGACTGGAGCCGCGGCCGCGAATGGCAAGTTCAAGATCGTCGGCCGCGCCGGCGCCTTCCGGATCGCAGTGGAAGGCGATGCGGGCGCCGCCGGCGATGCTCTCAAACTCGACAATCTCGCGGCGCTCGCGGGCGCGAAGGTGAATGTCAGCGGCCGCCTGGACGGCGATGACGGCGCCGCCCTGGTCGAGCTCATGGGGCTCGATCGTTTCATCGTGGCCGACAAGCGGCCGGGACGGTTGACGCTGACGGCCAAGGGACCGCTCGACGGCGAGCTTGCCATCGATGGCCAGCTTGCCGCCGGTTCGCTCAACATCGCGACCAACGGCACGCTACGTCTGACGGGAAGCCCGAGTCCAAGCGCCGCACTCAATCTCAAAGTCGCCAACGCAAACCTGCGCTCGCCGCGTCCGGCGGCGGCCGGGCGTGCGCCGGAGGTGCTGCCCACATCCGCGAACGCGCGGCTCACATGGACCGACGGCATCCTTGGTTTCTCCGGCCTCACCGGAACGATGGCGGGCACCACGATCGCCGGACGCCTCGCCGTCGGACTGCAGCAGCAACCGATCACGATCGACGGCGACCTCGATGCCGGCGCGGTGGATCTTCCGGCCGCAATCGCCGTCGCGCTCGGACTGCCGGCGCAGAGCGCCGGCGCAAGCGTTGGCACCGCTGCAGCCGCCAGCGGGGGCGCGCTCGGGCCGTGGCCGTCGGAGCCGTTCGAGTCGTTGCCACGCCTGAGCGGTCAGGTCGCGGTCAAATCGGCGCGGGTCAAGCTCACGCCCAAGCTCGCCGCGCGCGATGTCCGCGCCGTGGTCCGCTTCGGTGAATCGGAGCTGGCCGTGCAGGCGGTGGAGGGCAGCATGGCCGGCGGCAAGCTGGGCGCGGAGCTGACGCTGTCGCACCGCCCCGAGGGGCTCGCAGCGCGCGCGAGCGTGCAGGTCGCCGGCGTCAACGCCGCCGAGCTGCTTCCCGGCGACGGCGTGGTCACCGGCAAGCTGACGCTCGATGCCAAGGTCGAAGGGAGCGGACTGAGCGCCGTTGCGCTGATGGGCTCCCTCGCCGGCGACGGCACGTTTAAGCTCGAGAACGGGCGCGTGGTGCGTCTTGATCCCGCGGCCTTCGAGACCGTGATGCGGGCGGTGGACCAGGGTCTTCCGATCGATACCACGCGAATCAGAGACCGAATGGATGCGGCGCTCGCGAGCGGCATCTTGTCCGTCGCGCTTGCCGAAGGCGCGATTTCAGTCAATGCCGGACAGGCGAGGTTGAGCGACGTGACGGTGCGCGCGCAGCGCGCCGATGTCGCCGTCAGCGGTAGCGTCAACTTGGCCGACGCCGCGCTCGAAGGACGGCTGACCTTGTCCGGGATGGGCGGAACGAACGCGCCTGCGAATACCCGTCCGGAAATCACCATCGGACTGAAGGGACCAGTCGATACGCCCAAGCGCAGCATCGACGTCGCCGCGCTCTCGAGCTGGCTCGCGTTGCGCGCGGTCGAGCAGCAGTCGAAGAAGCTGGAGGCGCTCGAAGGTCGCGCGCCGGCGACGCCCGCGACTGCAGCCACGGCAAACGCCAATCCGCGCACGGCGCCGGCGCAGCCCGCGCTCGCGACCGACGCCGCGGTGCCTGCAGCGCTGCACACCGAGCCGGATGCGGCCGATTCGCAGCCCGCGGCGCGTCCCCAGCCGGCGACGCCGAAAGCGCAGAAGCCGAAACCCGCCGTACCCACGGCCGAACGGGCGCCCACGCTGCCGCCGCCGATCGACGTCCGTCCGGCGCCGACGCCGCCCGCACCGCGCGCCGCCGCAGCCGGGGCGCACGGCGCGGCAACCCAACAGCAGCCGCAGCCGCAGAAGCCGGTGGCGGCTCCCGCACCTCCGCGTCAGCGCACGTGGTCGGAAATATTGTTCGGCAACTGATTGCAGCTGCAAGCGCGCTGCGGAGCTTCAAATCCACCGCGCGCGACTGATTCCAAAGGTCGCATCAAAGGGCACGGCGGTGGAGTTCGCAATCGCGACGCTAAGCCGTCGGAGCAGGGGGCACAGCGATGGCGTCGCGCGCGCCGTCCCGCCCGTCCTTGTCGTTTGCCGGCCGGTTGCGATAGAAATCGAGAACGAACAGGCGAATGGCCGACGACAGGTTGCCGTATTGACGGTCGGTGTCGATCGAGGCCACGAGCTCGGACAAGGTCACGTGTCGCTCGCTCGCGATCTCCTTCAGGCTCTTCCAGAATCCATCCTCGAGACTGACGCTGGTCTTGTGACCAGCAATGACGATGGAGCGTTTGACCACCCGAGATTTCATCGCTCGTCTCCCGTTTCGATCCGGTGGCGCTCGAGGTCCCGGCTGGCCTTGGCGTCGCGTTTGGAGTCGAGATCGCGTTGGGCCTTGCTGCGCCCATACAGTAGTCGCTTGGCGGCCGCTTCGCCTTCAGCGAACTCCCGCTGCGCCTTCTTGCGCGCTTTGCGAAGGTTGACGACGTCGCCCATCCTGCACTCGACCATGTGATCCAGGGTGATGCATCAGATCCCTTTCCGTGGCTTCGGTGCCAAATGTGCCCATAACGTGGCGACGGGGGCGTGGGCCGATGGGCGAGAGGGACGGCCAAGGGCATTTCCTGCCCGGGGAAACGATGGATCGACTCTTGCCCACCCGCTGGCGACAATAATCACAGTAATCTAATGGTTATTTGTTCCGCCGCTACAATAGAAAAATTCTAACTTATTGATTCCCGACGAATTCGCCGATGCACCCCGACGTCTCCCCGGCCCGGGGCCCACAGGCTTTATCTTTCGTACTCTCCGCCAACACTGGCGGCGACTGCGACCGGCGGGGCGGAAAATCCCGCCGGCGACTGTGCCCGGGCCGGCGATGCCCTTCACAAAAGTTTTACCGCCGCGCGAAGGCTATCGCGGGCGCCGCGCCCGCGACCGTCACCCCGGATGGATCATCCTCTCCGGACGCACCAGGCGATCGAACTCCTCCGCCGAGACGTGGCCGAGACGGATCGCCTCCTCGCGCAGCGTCGTTCCCTTGGCGTGGGCCGCCTTCGCGATCGCCGCCGCGCGGTCGTATCCGATCTTGGGTGCAAGCGCGGTGACCAGCATCAGCGAGTTCTTCAACAGGTCGGCGATGCGCGCCTCGTTGGCGCGAATACCGACGACGCAATTGTCGGTGAACGATATCGCCGCGTCGGCAAGCAGACGGATCGACTGCAGCATGGCATGCGCGATCACCGGCTTGTAGACGTTGAGCTCGAAATGGCCCTGGCTCGCCGCGACCGTGATCGTGGTTTCATTGCCGAAGACCTGGCAGCACACCATCGTGAGCGCCTCCGATTGGGTCGGGTTGACCTTGCCCGGCATGATCGATGAGCCGGGCTCGTTTTCCGGCAGGATCAACTCGCCCAGTCCGGAGCGCGGGCCCGAGCCGAGCAGCCGGATATCGTTTGCGATCTTGAACAGACCGGTGGCGACCGAGGTCAGCGCGCCATGCGCGAACACGATCGCGTCGTGGGAGGCGAGCGCTTCGAATTTGTTCGGCGCGCTGACGAACGGCAGACCGGTGAGCGTGGCGATCTGGGCGGCAACAAGCCTGGCGAATTGCGGCTTGGCGTTAAGGCCGGTGCCGACCGCGGTGCCGCCCTGGGCGAGAGGATATAGCTCCTTGAGCGCCGTCTTCACCCTCGCACGTCCCAGTTTCACCTGCGCCGCGTAGCCGGAGAACTCCTGCCCGAGCGTCAGCGGCGTTGCATCCTGCGTATGAGTGCGTCCGATCTTGACGATGCTCGCGAACTCCCTGGTCTTCTGCTCCAGCGCAGCCTGCAGATGCGCCAGCGCCGGCAGCAGGCGATGCGTGATCTCCTCCGCCGCAGCGATATGCATCGCGGTCGGAAAGCTGTCGTTCGACGATTGGCTCATGTTGACGTGATCGTTGGGATGCACCGGCGATTTTGCGCCCGGCTTGGCGCCTAGCATCTCGTTCGCGCGCGCCGCGATCACTTCATTGACGTTCATGTTGCTCTGGGTGCCGGAGCCGGTCTGCCACACCGACAGCGGAAAGTGATCGTCGAGCGCTCCCTCGATCACTTCCTGCGCCACGCGCGCGATCGTCTTCGCGCGCCGCGCATCGAGCGAGCCGAGCCGCTGGTTCACCTCGGCCGACGCGCGCTTGATGATCGCGAGCGCGCGGGTGACCGGTCGCGGCATGCGCTCATCGCCGATCTTGAAATTGTGCCGCGAACGCTCGGTCTGCGCGCCCCAATAGCGATCGGCCGGCACCGCGATGGGCCCGAACGTGTCGCTCTCCATGCGCGTCTTGATCGACTTGATGGCCGGCCTGCTCTTTGAACGCTTGTTCGGTGAAGACTTGTTCTTTGAAGAGTTGGCCATGGCTGCTCGGACGACGGGCGACAGGCGACACGGGCGCGAAGCCCTGGGGCACTGTCCGGGGTCGTGCCCCTCTATTTCTTGCGGAAGCGGTCGAGCCGCACGACCTCGCCGCCGCCGGTTGGCTTGCCGGCGCCGTCGGCCGAGTCCTGGGCGGGATCGGGATTGGCCGGGGTCGGCACCGCCGCCACGCTGGGCGCCACGCCCTTGTGCTCCGCCGGTGGCCGCGCGGCGCCGCGCTCTGCGCCCGCAGGATCGTTCGCGTCTTCGGCTTCATCGGCCGCCGCGGCGCCGATCTCCTCGAATTGCAGGCCGAACTGAACCGATGGATCGAAGAAGCCCTTCACGGCGGCAAACGGCACGTTCAGCCGTTCCGGAATGCCGCCGAAGGACACGCCGACCTCGAAGCCTTCGTCGGTCACTATCAGATCCCAGAACTGATGCTGCAGGACGACGGTCATTTCCTCGGGATACTGCGCCAACATGCGCGGCGACAGGCGCACGCCGTCCGCGCGGGTGTCGAAGGAAATATAGAAATGATGCTCCCCGGGCAGGCCGTTCTTGGCGGCGTCGACGAGCACTCTGTGCACGACCCCGCGCAGGGCCTCCTGGGCCAGGATATCGTAGCGGATATGATCGACGGCCATGGGGTGATCCGTTTGCCTTGAAAGGGCGCTACGTCCCGGGCGGACTGCCCCGGACCCGCGCCATGGACTCACCGGACGAATGCTAGCGTGGCGGATTTGACGTTCCTAGCAGCATTGCCGCGAGACGTCGGACTGGAAGATGAGGCGCGAACGCAAGTCCGCAATCTCGCACCTTTAATATGGAAGTGGAGGCTTCTGTTGCCAGGTGCCTCCGAACCCCGCCTGCCGGAGCTTAACCCGTCAGGACTTTAAGATCGGTATTCCAAACCGCGTTACGCGGCCTGGGCAACCGGAGCATAGTTGTCGTTTGCAACTATGGATAGGCCCGATAACGGTGGAACCATGCCGAGCAAAAGCACGCCCTTTACGCCCTCGTCGATCCTGTTTCGCCCCCGTATCAGGGATCAGTAATCAGTGGCCAGCCATCAGAAGCACGCGTCCAATCATTGGCTTCTGACCACTGACCCCCCGATGGTGGAGGCGCCGGGTACTGCCCCCGGGTCCGATAGGTTTATTACGACGGCCATTTATCGCCATATCCGGCTTGCGCCGGCACCACGAATATAAGCGTGGAAGGTTGACGAAAAAAGAGCCTTTGCAGGGTCCAGCCCACAATCCCCAGTCGCGGCGCCCGGCAGTGAGCGTCCGCCGGGGCGATCAGGGGCACCGCCCAACGGGCGGTCCGGGCAAATGACCCCAGGAGATGCTTGCTCGCGGGAGGGCGCGGCCGGGCGGTCGAGGACAACAGGACAAGTCAGCGGTGCAGGTCAGCCGCGCAAGACGAGGGCGCAAGACAGGGCGCAGCTCAATAGCCACCATGCCGGAATATCATTTGGTTGCGGCCGGGCGGCCGGCTTAAGACTTTGCCATGTCCGAGACGATCTCCACGGCTTCGGCCCCACCGCCGCCGATTTCCTCCCCGCCAGTGCCCACCCTGCTCGAGCTATGCGCCGCCTTCGCCATCATCGCGCTGTGCGGGTTCGGCGGGGTTCTGGCCTGGTCGCGGCGCATGCTGGTCGAGGAGCGCGGCTGGATGACTCCCGAGGAGTTCAACGACGCGTACGCGCTGTGCCAATTCCTCCCCGGCCCCAATGTCGTGAATCTTTCGGTCGTATTCGGCCGACGCATCCGCGGCGCGGTCGGGTCGGCCGTCGCCCTGCTGGGATTGCTGGGGCCGCCGTTCGTGATCGTGACGGTGATCGGCCTGATCTATGCGCAGTTCGGAGAGATCGCTGCGTTGCAGCGCATGCTGGTGGGGGTCGCGGCGGCAGCGGTCGGACTGGTGATGGGAACCTGCGCCAAGATGGCGCTCCCGCTGTTCAAGGATCCGCTCGGCCTCGCACCGCTGCTGGCGCTCGCGACCCTGGTGTCGGTCGGCGTGCTGCGCTGGCCGCTGTACTGGGCGCTGGGCGGGCTCATTCCGCTGAGCATCGCGATCGCCTGGGTGCGGCGATGAAGGACGACGGCGGCATATTGCTGACGCTGGCCGGCTATTTTGCCGTGATGTCGCTGTTTGCGATCGGCGGCGCCAACTCCGCGGTGCCAGAAATGCAGCGCGTGGCGGTCGAGGTCGAACATTGGATGACCGCGCGCCAGTTCAGCAACATATTCGCGATCGCCCAGGTGACGCCGGGACCGAACGTCATCATCGTCACCCTCATCGGTTACCACGTGGCGGGCCTGGTCGGCGCACTGGTCGCTACGCTGGCGATGTGCGGGCCCACGTCGCTGTTCGCGTTTTATGTCGGCCGCGTCTGGGAGGGTTTCAAGGACGCGCCGTGGCGCAGTGCGATCCAGGCGGGATTACTCCCGATTTCGATCGGGCTGATCGCGGCGAGCGGCATCGTGGTGGCATCAGCGACAGCGCACAATTTTGTGGCAGTGGCTACGACGTTGGCGACGGCGGTCGTCACCTACACGACGCGGTTGAATCCTCTGTGGATTTTTGCCGCGGCGGCACTGCTCGGACTCGGCGGGCTGCTGTGAACTTAAATTGGACGCAGTTGCTTCCCGTCGCCCACCGGAATGTGCTACGAACTGCGCTAGCGCGGGATGGGAGGTTCCGCGCGACAGTGCGGGGCCGACGGAGGGAGCATGTCAGAAAGCGTCAGTCCGTCCCCAAAGGGGCGGGGCTTTAGTTTTTCGATCCGCAGTCCGCGGGATTTCTGGGGTGGTTTGGTTCTGGTCGCGGTGGCGATCCTTGCCATTTGGGCGTCGCGGGACCTTCCCGGTCAACGGGGATTTGCATTCGGTCCGGGCACTGCGCCACGGCTGTTCGCCGGGCTTCTCGTCGTACTTGGTGCGCTGGTCGCGCTGGTCGGTCTCGTCACCGACGGCCCCCGCATCGAGAAATACAAAATTCGCGGGCCTGTTCTGGTCATCGCGGCGATCCTTGGCTTCGCGGCGATGATCCGACCGGTGGGCATGGTGATCGCAAGTTACGTGACATTTATGGTCGCGATTCTGGGATCCAAGGAGATGCGGGTGTTGGAGAGTATCATCGCGGCCGCGGTCATGACGGCGTTCTGTGTTTTTCTGTTCACCTATCTGCTCAATCTGCCCTTCC
>Ga0207689_10004232_pt1 | contig 13054 bp, 3 predicted proteins | sample KBSMisM52_FD_184312 | JGI IMG/M metagenome (GOLD analysis project Ga0207689, IMG submission 184312) | Miscanthus rhizosphere microbial communities from Kellogg Biological Station, Michigan, USA - KBS Miscanthus M5-2 (SPAdes) (version 2) | ecosystem: Host-associated > Plants > Roots > Rhizosphere... | reverse complement strand
CGAAGGCGCCGATCAAATGCGTTCCCTTCGAACCAAAGTATCCTGCCGTAATCAAGGTCTTTTCGTTAAGTTGGTGCTGAATGTCGAAAGACCAGTGTTGCATGTAGGGATCATGCCAGTCCGTCTGAATCGCGCGTACGGTGATTGAAGCTCTTGAGGCTGCAACCTGTGGCGTTTGGCCAGTCGGTAACGGTTGATCCAAGCGAGTGCCGGTGATGGTAACTGTCTCCTGGAATGGCGGGTTAACGCCGATGTTCTGTTCGTAAGTTCCATTAAGTACCTGATCGTAGAAAATTCCGTAGCCGGTCCGAATTGAAGTCTTCCCTTTGCCAAATGGATCCCATGCCAACCCGACGCGTGGACCAAGATTCTTTGTCGGAGCATCGACCACGTAATTGCCAAGCGGACTAATCGTGGGCGTGCAATTGTTTGGACCAGTCAAAAACTGGCTGGAGTTAACAGTAATGCCGTTACAGAAATTTCCGGTACCGACTACGCGGTTACCCGCGCCAGTAACTTGCGGAGCGGCGGACGCGCTGTAGAGTGCCGGATCAAAATTCGAAAGTCGGTTGTTTTTGTCGTACGGAGAACCGAAGAACGAGTATCTCAATCCGTAGTACAACGTTAGACTGGGACGAAGGCGAAACTCATCCTGCGCATAGCCTTCAATTACTTTCTGGCGCAAGTCCGCAGTGTAATCGAAGTGAGCTTGCGTGAAATTAACGTTGTTGCCTTGAAGGAAATTGGCGAACAATTGAAAGTTTGCACGTCTCGTTGCGTTGGTGTCCTGACCTGCGATTTGTGGAGATTGAACGCTGGTCAGCGTTGTACTGTTGTTGAAACCGTTATAAATACCTTCGTTGTTACCGGCCAGGGCGTTTTCATTCTTTCGGTAGTATCCAAACACTCCGCCAAACTTGATCGTGTGGTTGCCCCGGTTCCAGGTCGCATCGCTGGAGAAGTTGTGCTTGTAAGAGAAGTTGTCGTATGGACCAAAGCTCTGCAAAGCACTAAAGCCATTTCCCGAAATCGTGGGAACGCGATCTCTCTGATTTGCAAAAGGCAACGGCGGCGTAATCGGAGAGTTAACCAATGCCAGCGTACCAATATTCTCACTCAAGATCGCTCCGTACCCGTAAGTGTAACGGCCGACAAGAACAAACGATGGCGAAATGACGTGAGTTGACTGGAATGTGTGGGTCTTACCAGGTGAGTTTGTTGAAGTTGTCGAAACACCTGGCAATTGCGAGCCGGACGAGAACAAAGAGTTCGCATCGATGGTCGGAATCGAATCGTTCTCATAGCGATAGTACATCGACCATTTGCTGCTGAAGGTGTGATCGATTTTGAGAATTTCCTGCCGAAAGTTTGAGATGCCCTGGGTTGGAAACAGTAAACTTCGACTGACAGGATCTGTCGGAAGCGGAAGTTTATTGTAGATGTTTGTCAGGTATTGCTGAGCAATCGAACTGACTGGAACTCTCGACGCGATCGGCACCCCTGCTGGAAGAATATTCGTGCACTGACTACCTGCCGGCAGAGCCGTATTAGCACTTAAACAGATATCGATTGGGAAAATACCCTGGCGCATAGCGGCGTCAGGAACAGTCGAAGACAAGGTTGTGTAACGAAGGTCGCGACGCGCTTCCTCGGAAAAGAAGAAGAACGTTCGCTCGAGCTTGCTGGCAATTGCGCCGCCCGGCTTTCCTTCACCGAAATTGAAGAAATAAATTGGGCCACCAATGGTGCCACCAAAGTTGTGATAGCGGAAAGGTGGTCGCTTGGCTTTGCCGTTACTTTCTCGACCGAACGCCGGCACTCCGGTCACGGTGTTTAGCAAATAGTCGTTAGCGTTCAGCTTTTCGTTCCTCCAGAACTCGTACGCTGAACCATGAAAATCTTCACCGCCAGAACGAGTAACAATGTTCACCAGCCCGCCGCCTGCACCGCCTGACTCCGCTGGGTAGAGCGAACGAAGAATGTTGAACTCACCGATGGAGTCAACTGACGGATACGCTTGAATAGTAATGTTAGAACCACGATCCGTAATGTCCGCACCATCAACTCGGAAGGTGTTCTGGGCGCTTCGCGCACCATTTACTGAAACGTTAATCGTGTTTGCCTGACCAGCCGGATTCGTCGTTCCCACGTACACCTGATCAGCTAAATCGTTTGATACTCCGGGAGATAGCGCTACGAGCTGCACCCAGTTGCGATTATTGAGAGAGAGCTCACGCACCTGTTCGCCACTGATTACGCTTACGGCAGTCGGTGTGTTGAGCTGAACAGCAAGTGCTGCTGCTTCCACAGTCACAACTTCGGAGATATTGCCAGCTTCCAAAGTCACATCGACGGTTCGCTTATCGCTGACGTTGAGCTTGAGTCCGGTTTCGATGTGCTTCTTGAAGTTGGGGGCTTCGACAGTAACGTCGTAGACGCCAGAAGGAATATTTGGCGCTGAATACTGTCCGTCGTTATTCGTGGTGGTCGTCCGGAGTACAACCTTTTTCTCGGAATCCGAAATAGTTACGGTTGCGCCGCTCACAACCCCACCCGTGGCGTCCTTCACCGTGCCGTTCAACGAACCAGTAACCTCCTGGGCGAAGATCACTGCTGAGAACGCACAGATGCTCAGTGCGACCAACAGAAGGCGAAGAAGTTGAGAGTAATGTTTCATGATGGTTCCTCTTTATTTTAGATAACAGTCCAATTTGAAGCCTGCGGCTGCGGTGCCTATGCTTGAATACTTGCAAGACGCGGCGTCTTCTTCAGAATAATGGATACAACTTGGATTTTCGGAAAAGCGAATTTCGCAAAACACAAAACCTGGTTCACCTGTAATACTTCTGAATGCGTGTTTAGCAAAGAGTTAACGATGTGCTCCCTGGAATAGCCAGCTTATTGTCCGGAACTTAGAATGCAGTTACCTGGAGACTGTCTTTATAGGCAAATGCTGCTCCGCTGGTTCCTCCGAACATCCAGTGTTCACATTTCCCGGTAGCAGCGCACTAGTTTTTAGAAACAGTGCCGACCCCTACGTAACCGGATCCCCGCAACGCAGTTCCGGGACGGGCGGCAGTGAGGGCATTGTCTTTCAATACGACCTCACCATTCACGATCACAAAACTAATCCCGACTGGAAACTGATGCGGCTGATCGTATGTTGCGCGATCAACGATGGTATTTTCGTCGAAAATCACGATGTCGGCAGCAAAGCCTTCCCGGATCAACCCGCGATCGCGAAACCCAAAAGTCTGCGCCGGCAATGAAGTCATCTTACGAACGGCATCTTCAAGGCTCAGCAATTTCAACTCTCGAACGTAGTGACCTAATACTCGCACGTTATTTCCGTAGCCTCGCGGATGCGGCACACTTTCATCATTCTGTCGCACACCACTGTCCGAGGCGATCATCGTGAAGGGTTCCTGCATGATGCGCTTAACATCATCTTCACTCATACCGTGATAGACCATACCGGCGCCGCCAGCTAGATACATTTCGATCATCTGATCGATCTGACTACTCACGTCGCTTTTCTTTTTTACAAGCTTCGTGATCTCAGCGATTGATTTCCCGTTAAAGCTCTTGTCGGGGTCGTACGAAGCAACGACAGCGTAGTCGAAATCCTTAAACCCGCTCCGCTTCAAAGAGTCTTTCATGTCCGAAACAACTTTTTCGCGGGTAGCATTATCGGCAAGTCGTTTCTTTGCCTCTTCAAGTCCGCCTGCGCGCAACCATGAAGGCAAACGCGACTCGAGTGAAGTTGAACTCGCAGTGTAGGCATACTGATCGACAGTAACCGTTAATCCCCGTGCGCGCGCGTCACGCACCAGACCTAACGTCATTGGGCTCTGGCCCCAGAGTTTTTTGCTGCTGATTTTGAAGTGGGAAATCTCTACAGGCAAACCCGCTTGCTCACCTATCTTAATACTTTCACGGATTGCATCAGCGACCTTCTCACCTTCGTTGCGCATGTGCGTCGCATACAGACCACCGTAACGCGCCGCTACTCGGGCCAGTCCAATGATCTCGTCTGTCTTTGCAAAAGTCCCCGGCGTGTAGATCAACCCAGTGGATAGTCCGACAGCGCCCTCCTGCATTCCTTTCTCGACTAGCGCTTCCATCTGCTTCTGTTCTTCGGCAGTTGGCGCACGATCATCAAGGCCAACAACCCTGCGACGTACGGAGCCGTGTGCGATCAAGGTCGCAAGGTTCACGGCAATAGGTTTTGCTTGAATTCGTCCGAGAAATTCGCCGACGTCAGTCGTAGACGATCCGCAGTTTCCCGTGACCAGTGAAGTTACTCCCATCCGAATGAAGTTCTCGGCAGCGGGAAGGCTGTAGATCGATTCAACGTGGGTGTGAACATCAATGAACCCGGGGGCGAGAATTTGCCCTTTCGCATCAATTGCCTGCCTGCCCTGTATAGCTCCAATGCGACCGATGCGAACTATGAGTCCATCATTGACAGCGATATCTGCCCGGAACCAGGGATTACCACTTCCGTCGATTACGCGAGCATTCGTAATCACAAGATCGTAAGAAGGACTAACTGACTGACTGCTCGACTGCCCAGTATGAAAAACAGCTGTTGGTGCGGCGAGAAGCCACACCAACAGCAGCAGTCGACAACACAGTTTCATCAAATCGATGTGCCCTTAAGTTAACTCGTTAGAAACTCAGCTTTCCGGAGAACTGAATTCTGCGAGCATTGTTTGTAACCGAGTCGTTGATGCGACCAAAAATGGCCGAGTTAATAACAGCGGTCGGATTATCAAAGGAAGGTTTGTTGAGCACGTTTCGTGCATCAACTCTGAAATCGAACGCTAACTTCTCAGTCAACTTCCATTTTTTGGAGAGCGATGCATCCCACTGGAAGTAGACTGGAGCAATAAAGAAGTTGCGACCAGTGTTGCCAATCGAGCCGGGTACCGGCGCTGAAAACTTGGCGCGATCCGAAGAGTCGAACCAGAAGTTTCTACCACTCTCATTTACCAAACTTCCCATGTGGCGATCACAACTGTTGCAATCGGCAGTTGACTGGACAACATTGCTCAAAGTGTTAAGTCCCGAGTAGACAGTGAACGGTCGACCCGACTGTTTGATGATTGTTCCAGAGAACAACCAGCCACCCACTATCTGGTTCACGACGGCGTTCGAAGTATTCAGGAACTGCTGGTTCTTTCCAAACGGAAGATCGTAAGTGTACGTACCCTGGAATACGTGACGTCGATCGAAGTCGGACCAGGTGTAATTGATGCTTCGATCTCTGAGATCAAAAGGCGTACTCGAAGCAGCCTGAACGGATCCTGTTGAGACACTGCTTAGAGCGGGATCCCATGAGCGGTTATCTTTCGACTTCGACAGCGTGTAGGCGAACTGGAATCCCAGACCTCTACTGATCCTGCGTTTGAAGATCACCTGCAAAGCGTCATAACGGGAATAGTCACTGCTATCAAAAACATTGAGTCCACCCGAAAACTGTGGATACGATTGGAATAGGAATGGGTTGCTTACGGTCCTGCCAATTAACTGTTGGGCGGTGGAGGTACAGACTCCAGCCGTGACGTCGCTTGACTGACAGAGTCGCTGTGAAACGGCGAGCGCTGCTGAAGCAACGTTGCCTAGATTGATTGTGTTTGCAGTCGCAACCGTGCGGAAGGTTGCAGTACCAGCATTATTGGTCGCATTTCCGGTAAAAAGCAGATTCAATAACGGACTGTTCGCTGTACTACTTGCGCGAACGGTATTGAACGCCTCGAGGAAGCTTTCGTTCACACCAGGTACACGCGCGAAGATATTCACCTGGTTAACGTTGTATCCACCTAAGAGGTGAACGGCGTGCTTGCCGATGTAATTAACTTCCAGGACGTTGTCCTTAAACTCTCGCTGGAAACTGGCTGACCATTCATGTACTTGCGGGAACTGTAGGTCAGGATCGACGACGCTCAGAGAGTTGGTGCTGATTGGTCCAGGCTGCTGCAACTGTGACGGAGTCTGAGCAGGTGTCAGAGCACCAATAACTGGTCCAATATTTCTGTATAGACCGCCGCCCGGGCCAAACGTGGGGTTCGAAACTGCAACATTGTTTCCGGGAGTACTTTGGAAAATGAACGAACCGAACAAGAAAGTGGCGATTCGATCCGAAGCCAGTCGATAGTTGGCACGAATTGACGTTTTACCCGTCTTAAAGGGATCCCAGGCGAAACCGACCGACGGCATTATCTTGGTGTAGTCGTTCTTGAAGACGTCACCCTCAACCCACTTCAAAGTGTTTGATGGAGCAGCCCCTAGTTTAGCGAGTTGATCTGGGACGAGGATTTTACGACCGTTCACAGTCGGATGAAGTTTCAGTTCCCAACGAAGTCCGATATCAAAGACTAAGTTCGAGCGGAAGCGCCAGTTGTCCTGAAAATAAAAGTCCAGTTCAGGATAGGTAGCTTCATTCAGCCAGCGGGAACCAGCAGGCAGGAAGTTCGACCCATCAGACACGAATGCGCGTGACACGGTATTAACTTTTCCTAGCTGGTCGACAATCGTGTTCTGCAATCGCGTCAAGTCAGTCCCATTGATACCCGTATTACCGGTGGAGGGAAAATTAAAGCCCGTAAAGAAAGGACCTCCCGTACCACCAAGACCGACAATTGGTTCAATCGCCGATCCAGCCACTGACGAGCGATCATCATTGTGTCGATTGTAACGGAAGTTAATTCCGCCCTTGAGGGTGTGGGCACCTTTGACTGACGTTACGTTGTCGATGAACTGTAGAGTTCGAACGCCACGCGCGTTGTACGAGAAGTTTGTGTTAGCAGTCGCAACGTTAACAAACGCAAACGGCAGGTTCTGATCCGGGAAAGGAGTCAAGAACGAAAAGAAGTACTTACTGATTCCAAAGATGAACTCATTAGTCAGCGTCGGAGTTGGTGAAAAGCGCCAGTTGATCGCGAGGTTCTTTGGCGTTCGATAAGTGTCAACGAAATTCGGTGAGCCGGGGAAGATTGGACGACCAGCATTTGCCGAATCACCAAGGGTTGTTTGCGATCCCTGAGCGTAACGAACGTAAAGCAAACTTCTCTGGCTTAGATTGAAGTCAAACTTGGAAACAAAGTCGTACTGCTTCTCGTGTTGAGGCGACGCGAAATTGAACCCCGCCGTGTTTAGTCCGTCACCAGTCGTAAAGTTGTTTGGCAACGGCATCGCATTGATGAATCCCAACAATGTCGGATCCTGAGTAATACCAGTTGGATTAGCTGCGATGTTGTATTGGTTGATGCATGGTGAGTTTGAACCATTACATACCGGAAGCAGTGAATTACCGTTTCCATCAACAGCTGCAGTTGCCGTTCCCGCCGGAGCATTTGCCCTGCCTACTACATAACGATACAGACCTTGTCGAGCGTTCGCTGTGTAAACCGTTCGCGTAACTAACGAGGTATCGTAGGCGCGCAGCAACTGTAGATTCGTAAAGAAGAACGCCTTGTCTCGCAACCAACCCATCTTCGTACCTTCACCAAAACCCGGATTGAAAAGTGGGCCGCCGAGACTGCCGCCGTAGATGTGCTGAACAAATTGATCCTTGGCTGTTCCGGCAATCGTTACTGGATAACTTTTCGCATCGAATCTTGGTGTGCGGTAGTACTCAAAGAAATTGCCATGAAAGTCGTTACCCCCAGAGCGGGTGACGAGTGTTACCTGTGCGCCGCTACTGCGACCGAGTTCGGCAGTGAAGTTACTGGTTACAACCTGAAACTCGGAAACCGAATCGGGGTTGGGACGCAATGGAGTGAAGTTTGAGCCGCCGGCCGTTGACTCGTTGATGTCGATACCGTCGAGAGTGAAGTTGAATGCTCGGTCGCGTGAGCCGTTTACGTTCACAGCGCCGCCTGTATTTCCACCGAAGACAACACCCGGTTGGAAGTTCAACAAGTCGAGAGGATTTCTTCCGCGCGTTCCGACGATAGGTAAACTTTCCAACGTCTTCGTTTCGATTGTGCTGCCGAGATTTCCCGAGGTCGCGGTTTGTACCTGCTCACCGGCGGCCTGTACAGTGACCGTCTCAGCGACACCACCTGTTTCAAGCACAGTGCTAATGGTTGTTGGCTGATTGACGCTGATTGAGTTTCCCTGGCTCAAGAACTTTTTGAAGCCTTGTTTCTCAATCGTCACGCTGTACCTACCAACCTGCACGAGATCGAACGCGTAGTTTCCGCTCTCGCTCGTTTCCGTTGTAAAGGAAATTCCCGTACCTTCGTTCGTCAACGTGACCTTTGCGCCGGCAACAGCAGCGCCGTTAGCATCATTCACGACACCGGTGACACGTGAAGTGGTTCCCTGACCTAATGCGATAGAACAAATTGAAAGAACTAGCAGACTGCATAAGAAGCAATTTAGAAATCGGTTTACTTTCATGGGGAACTCCTTCTCGTTAATTAAACTTTGGGGGAAAGCCACAAAAAACTACCTGGCCCACAAGATGTGAGCTAGGCATGAATTCCGTTAGCCTTTTCCAGCTGTACGGTCCACGGTCCTGGAAACAGATCCAGTCGAATACTTTCCGTTAGTTGTCCTTGAAAAGATATGGCGCGTGACCTGATGCTAGAGCCAGTTTCGCATCGATGGCAGAGATTATAGATTTAGGACGGAGATAATGGTAGCTAAAGATTTTTATCATTTTGATAAGTATTGCTGATGTGAGAAAGATCCGCGATCGTCTCGAAGTTGACTGCAAATCGCCCGCTAATGCTGATCACATGATTACCGCTGTATTCGAATCTCAACACTTGAACGACTGGTCGTTGGCTTTGTCGTCACCGTCAAAGACGATGACCGCTACAACGCTTCAACAGGTTGTTCCGCTGTTGGAGACGGCAGAGTCTGAAGCTATGGCAGGGAATTACGTAGCCGTGATGCTGTGCTACGAATCGGCTCCGGCCTTCGACTCAGCATTGACGACCCATCACGCTTCAGCACTTCCATTGGCGTGGGCTGGAGTGTTCCCGCAACCTTCGACAACCTTCCCGACGTCAATCGGTGCCTACGACTCAGGCAAATGGACACCGGCGATTGATCGCTCTGAATACGATTCCGCCGTCAAGAGCATCGCCGAGTCGATAACAAAGGGCGACACTTACCAGGTGAACTACACCTTTCCGCTCACGACCCAGTTCGCTGGCGACGCATTCTCTTATTATCGGGATCTCCACATCGCACAAGGATCCCAATACTCCGCGTTCCTCGATCTTGGCAAACATAAGATTCTCTCTCTATCACCTGAACTCTTTTTCACTCGCAACGGAGATCGCGTTCGCACGAGGCCAATGAAAGGAACTGTTCGACGTGGTAGGTGGATGGCCGAGGACATGGAGTTAGCATCCTGGTTGGTGAACTCAGAGAAGGACAAAGCCGAGAATGTCATGATCGTCGACTTGCTAAGAAATGATCTGGGCAGGGTCTCAATTCCCGGCAGTGTCAGCGTGACGTCGTTGTACGACCTCGAACGATTCGAAACTGTTTGGCAAATGACCTCAACAGTTGAGTCAAGGCTGCGCCCGGGAACAAGCTTTGTCGAATTGATGCGAGCGTTGTTTCCCTGTGGCTCGATCACGGGTGCACCGAAAATTCGCACCATGGAAATCATCAACCAACTCGAAACGCAACCAAGGGGCATCTACACGGGAACGATTGGCTTCCTACGGCCGGGCGGCGACTGCATCTTTAACGTCGCGATTCGGACCGTGGTAATTGACGTTCAAACAAATCAGGCAACAGTGGGCGTGGGTGGCGGCGTGACAATCGACTCGACTGCCGAACGCGAGTATGAAGAGTGTCTACTGAAATCACGGTTCCTTGAGGCTCGTCCTCAATTGTTTGATTTGTTTGAGTCGATCCTGCTGGAGGACGGCGTTTACTTTCTACGGGATCGTCATGTTGAGCGGCTTCGAAGCTCAGCCGAGTTTTTTGGTTTTGAGTTTGATGAATCAAGCGTGAACTCGGCACTAGAGTCGGTGGCTCAAAACCACACGCAAGGAAAATGGAAAGCTCGGCTGTCGCTCACAAGAGCTGGAGAAATCTCAACGAACCTGTCAAAGGTGCAACCGAATAAGGAAATGTTTCGAGTCGGCATCTCTCGGTCGCCGGTTGATTCCAGTGATCGGTTGTTATTCCACAAAACTACACACCGAGAGTTTTATTCAAGTGAACTGGCGACCCAGTCGACCTGTGATGATCTGATTTTCTTTAACGAGCGCGGCGAAGTTACAGAGTCGGCTATCGCTAACGTCGTGGTAGGAGCGAGTGATGGACTTGTCACGCCACCAATAACTGCAGGACTCCTTGCAGGTACGTTTCGCGATCAATTGATCGCTGATGGATTAATCAAGGAGCGGACAATTTCGATTGATGAGTTACGAAAAGCTGATGAGCTGTTTCTGATTAACTCAGTGCGAAAATGGATGAAAGCAGTTCTGGTTAACGAAACAGTATCGGCAGATTACACAACGTAGAGAGCCGCATCGAGTAGCGTTTGTATTTCTCCGCGTTCTCTGCGTCTCAGTGATCTCTGCGTAAACTTTGGTCGGCCACCCCATTTAACGCAGAGGGCACAAAGACGCAGAGAGACCAACAAAACATGCTGGCTTGCGACACAGATCAGTTGTAGAGGAAAAACTCTGCTCGCAGGCGCCGAAACTCTTCCAACTGCGCATTCCACGACGCCACGATATCGCGAGGTGAATCGCCACGCTTCAGCCGTTCCAGCGTATTAGCATTCACTAGCAGTCTTAGATAGCTATCGATCTTCCAATCCATAGGATAAAGCTGCCGCAAAGCCGATGCGATCTCGATGCCGGTTAATAGAGGACGAAACGCCGACCGGTCCGTGATGACGATATTGAAACCGCCGCAGTCTTCATTCTTAAACACAGACGCGTTTGGTTTGAAACGCAACGAAACAAACCTCACGCCTGGAATCGATCGCTGATTCAAGTAGTCAGCAAGCTTATCTCCCTGAATCCACGGCGCACCCACAACTTCAAATGGAGTATCAGTACCTCGACCCACTGAGACGTTTGTTGTCTCAAGCAATCCGATGCCGGGATACAACGTCGCCTCAGTAAGACTTCGCATGTTTGGTGATGGATTGATCCAGGTGAGACTTGTTTCGTCGAACCACATCGAACGCCGCCAACCCTCCATTTTGATCACACGCAGGTCGGCACCGATGTTTCGCTGCTTGTTGAAGAGCTGACCCAACTCTCCAATCGTCAAACCATGACGTGTCGGGATGGTGTGATACGAGGTAAAGGAAAGTTTATCTGCATCCGCAATCGGTCCATCAACTTCCAGGCCACCGATCGGGTTCGGCCGATCCAAAACATAAACAGGCAGCTTGGCCTTCGCGGCTTCTTCGAGAAGGTTTCCGAGTGTGGAGCTGTAAGTCCAGAATCGGACGCCGATGTCTTGAATGTCGTAGACCAGCGCATCGATATCCTTGAGTTGTTCGGGCTTGGGTTTACGTGTGTCCCCGTAAAGTGAATAGATTGGTAGCCCTGTCGCTTCGTCTTTCGAGTCTGAGACTTTCTCATCGGCAACGCCACGTATGCCGTGTTCAGGGGAAAAGAGAGCGACGAGTTTAACGCCCGCCGCTTTGTTGAGAATGTCGATCGTTGGTCGCCCCTCACGATCACGACCTGTTTGATTAGTAACTAAGCCGATCCGCAGGCCAGCGAGTTGTTTGAAGTTGTCGCGCTCAAGAACGTCAATGCCGGTGAGCACTTTCACTGACAGTGGCGCTTCAGTGCTTGTCTTTTCAAGCGCCTTAACAACTTCCGAATAGTACGAACCGAATTCCTTCCTGGCGTTTGCTACAGTGCCAACATCAGTAACGGCGGCCGCGACAACCGATGCAACTCGACCACGCAGTGGCCCAACGTCGCCTTTACCGTCAGGATGTACTCGGTTGCTCAAAAATATCAGAAACATTTGACTCGCCGGATCGATCCAGATCGACGTACCGGTAAAGCCTGTGTGGCCAAAAGAACCAAGCGGGAACAGGTCACCGCGGTTACTTGAAAAACTTGTGTTGATGTCCCAACCGAGGCCGCGAGTGCCACCCGTTCCGTTCACCAAACGCGGGCGAGTCATTTCAGCAACGCTTGCAGGCGACAACACACGCACGCCGCGATATTGACCTTCGTTCAAAATCATCTGGCAGTAAATCGCAAGGTCGCTTGCGGTAGAGAACAGTCCGGCGTGTCCGGCAACACCGCTCATGCGATATGAAGTTGGGTCGTGTACTTGTCCGCGCAGCCACAAGTCGCCATCCGAACCGGCGTTTGCTGCTGAATCGCCAAGATAGCTAAGTTGGCCACGACGTTTTTCAGTCGGGGCGATGCGCATTTTCAAACTTGCAGTTGGCGTAAACCCGGTATCACGCATCCCGAGCGGCCCAAAAATATTCTTCTGCGCAAACTGGTTGAGAGGCATTCCACCAACGCGATGGACGATTTCACCAAGAGCGATGAAATTGATATCGCTATAGACAAAACGAGTGCCTGGTGGATTGCGAAGCGGTTCCTTGATTAATCGTTTGATTGCTTCGTCGTAACCAACCCACTGTTCACGCAGGTCAAAATCCGGCGCGTAGCCGGATCGATGAGTCAGTAGTTGCTCAACCGTGATCTTCTCGCGTCCTTCACCTTTGAGTTCCGGGATGTAAACAGAAATTGGGTCGCTCAATCGGACCTTTCCGCGCTCAACGAGGATCATAATGCTCGTAGCCGTGGCAATGACTTTAGTCAGGCTGGCGAGGTCGAAGATCGTATCGACAGACATTGGCTCGCGCGACGGTTCAAGCGCACGCGCTCCGTACGCTTTCTGCCAAACTACTTTGCCTTTGCGTCCCACAAGAACAACTGCGCCGGGTAATTTTTTCTGTGCGATTCCCTCTTCGATGATTGCGTCCATCAAAGCGAGTTGGGAACTCGAAACGGAAACGAGTTCAGGTTTGGATTGCGGGAGTTGCGCGAAGAGCGACTGACAACAGATGAAGATTGCG
>Ga0207689_10004230_pt1 | contig 13055 bp, 11 predicted proteins | sample KBSMisM52_FD_184312 | JGI IMG/M metagenome (GOLD analysis project Ga0207689, IMG submission 184312) | Miscanthus rhizosphere microbial communities from Kellogg Biological Station, Michigan, USA - KBS Miscanthus M5-2 (SPAdes) (version 2) | ecosystem: Host-associated > Plants > Roots >... | reverse complement strand
CGGCGGCGATGGCCAGCGCCCGGTCGTCCTTGGCGTAGCTGACGAACACAACATGCTCGACTGAATCGGTCGGCGCACTGTGTGAGCCGACTGGTGCGACTGCATCCGAACGAGTCGTGCGATCGTAGTCTGGCGACGGCGCTCGATGCGGAGGCGTTCCCGTACTTGCACTTCCAGTAGCCACGCGCTTGCCAAAGAGTCGATTCCACCACGTGGGTTGGCCGAGGAGGGGATCTAAGACGAGAAAGAGGCCAGAGATGTCCCGTTCAAATCTGTCGACTCGAATTTCGAAGGCTTGGCGGCGCGCGAGGTCGCGGATGTCGACAGGCAGTTCGTTTGAAGATGGCAGGTGTGCGCCGTCCACGAGCACTGGCACCACGACCTTGCCGAGTCGAAGCGCTGTGGCAATCTCGTTGCGAATCCAGTCATCAGGGTCGTCTATTCGCCGATGACCTTGGGCGTCGCTCGCCGAGAGCCATCGCGGTCCGATGACCACGAGCATCCAACTACACGACTTGACTGTCTCATTCAGCTGTCGGCCAAACGCCGCACCGGGGGCCAGACTTTCGATATCGATGAAAACCTGGTCTCGCCCGTACCGCTCCGCAAGCGCACTGCGCAGCGTTGCCGCATGCCCGGCGGCGTCTGAGCGACGATAGGAGATGAACAGGCCACTCACTGGTCTTGGTGAAGGTCCCCATGACTATACGCTGGCACGCGTCGCTGATAGAGTGCGCGTCATGGAGGCGACGATGCGACGACTGAGATTCCTCGTTCTCACAGTGGTTGCGGCGTGGTCGGCAACAGCGTTCGGCCAGTCCAGCGCGACCGTCTTCGAAGGCGCGCGCGTGATCGTCGGCGATGCACGGCCGCCGCTCGAAAACGCATCGTTCGTCGTCAGCGGTGGCCGCTTCGTCCAAGTGGGTCGCGCCGCCGACGTAAAGGTTCCGGCAGGCGCCACGCGGGTGAGCCTGGCCGGCAAGACCGTGATGCCGGCGATCATCGACACGCATACCCATCTCAGTCAGACGCGCGAGATGCTGATCGACGATCTGCGGCGCCGAGCCTATTTCGGCGTGGGGGCGGCGATGAGCCTCGGTCAGGACACGACCGACGCGTCTTATCAGGTCCGTTCCGAGACCACGCCGGGACTCGCACGGTTCTTCACCGCTGGCCGCGGCATCACCGCGCCGGAGCCCGGCCGCACGACCGCGCCGTTCTGGGTGACGACGACGGCGGAAGCCCGCAAAGCGGTGGATGAGAATGCCGCGAAGAAGGTCGACATCATCAAGATCTGGGTCGACGATCGCATGGGCTCGGTGAAGAAGCTGGCACCAGACCTGTACACAGCCGTCATCGACGAAGCGCACAAGAACAAGCTTCGCGTGATCGCCCACATCTACACCCTGGACGATGCGAAGGCAACGCTGCGGGCCGGCCTCGACGCGTTCGCGCACGGCGTGCGCGACAAGGACCTCGACGAGGAGTTCCTCGGTCTGGTCAAGCAGCGGCCGAACCTCGTGCTGGGACCGAACATGCCGGATCGCGGAGTGGTCGCTGACATCGAGTGGCTGCGGCCGGCACTGGCGCCGGACGCGTTTGCCGCGGTGCAGAAGGGCAACACCAATCGGCCGGACGTCCACGCGTTCTGGGAAATTCAGGCGCGCAATCTCGCCATGATGAATCGCGCCGGCGTTCGCATCGTCGTCGGCACCGACGGCAACACTCCGTACGCGCCGCACATCGAGATGGAAGACATGGTGGCCGCGGGGATGACGCCGGCGCAGGTGATCATGGCCGCCACGAGCAACGGCGCTCAGTTCCTGCGGATGGCCGACACTGGCACCATCGAGGCGAACAAGAGCGCCGATTTCATCGTGCTCGACGCCAACCCGCTCGACAACATCACCAACACGAGAAAGATCGCGTCTGTGTACTTGCGCGGCGCGGCCGTCGATCGCTCGTCCTACAAGTAAGGAGACTAACGCCCCACGGTCGTCGCTTTCCCTTTGAACACGCTATCGATCGCCGCCTGCGCGCAGCGCTCGCCGTCACCGCTCGACACGCCCATCGCGCCGATCACCTGTCCGTTGAGCACGATGGGCAGCGCGCCCGGCTGAGGGAAATCGTTCATGAACGTCGGCGCCAGGTTCTCGCCGCTCCGGACCATCTTGTTGGTCTCCGACGTCGGGCGCCGCCAGCGCAGCGCCGACTTGGCTTTGAGCAGCGCCGTGTCGATGGCATTGGCGGCCGCGCCCTCCATCGCATGGGATTCGACGAGATTGCCTCCCCAGTCCAGGACCGCCATTGCCACGACGAGCTTGTTCTTCTCGGCCCACGCCGTGCAGGCGTCTGCCAGCGCGCGGGCCCCGGCGCTCGAGATGATCGTGATGTCCCGGGTGGGTGACGGCTCGCGCGTCGACTGCCGTGCGGACGGATGGCTGACGAACAGGAGGATCAGAGCGGAAAGCGCGAGCAGCGAGGCCTGAATGCGCATGTGAACCTCTCCTTCTGAAGCGGCGCATTGTGGCACGAATCGCCCGTATAATCCGGCCGTCCACAACCCGGAACGGGGGAGAACAGATGCCGAATCGACGGGTCTTCATTCGACACGCGGCCGGCGCAGCGGCCGGCGGCTTCCTGAGCAGTCGTCTCCTCACCGATGCCCTGGCGCAGGTTGGCGCCAAGCCTGGCAAGCGCCGTGAGGTCTCGATCGCCGGCCGTCGCGTCAAGACCGTGGACGTGCACGCCCACTGCTTCGTGCCCGAGGTCGTGGACCTCGTGAAGAACACGCCGCTCGCCGCGACCGCGAAGGCCACTCTGACGGACGTGATCGCGCTGGGCAATCCCCAGCGCCTGATCGACATGGACGCGCAGGGCATCGACTACCAGGCCATCAACGTCAACGGCTGGGGCTACGCGGCCGATCGCGCGCTGGCCACCGATCTGATCGCGCTGCAGAACCAGAAGATCTCGGAGTGGTGTGCCGCCCATCCCGATCGCTTCGTGGGGATGGCCACGCTGGCGTTGCAGCATCCCGACCTCGCGGCGCAGCAACTCGAGCAGGCGGTTCGCAAACTGGGCATGCGCGGCGCGGCCATCGGCGGCAGCGTCGAAGGGCAGGAGCTCTCGGATCGCAAGTTCGATCCGTTCTGGGCGAAGGCCGAGGAGCTGGGCGTGCTGTTGTTCATGCACCCGCAGCCCGCGCCAGGCACCACGCAGAATGCGCGACTCCAGGGCAAGGGCGGGCTCGGGAACACGATCGGCAATCCACTCGAGACGACCGTGTTCCTGTCGCATCTGATCTTCGAGGGCACGCTCGATCGGTTCCCCGGTCTGAAGATCTGCGCCGCGCACGCGGGCGGCTACCTGGCGTCGTACAGCGGACGGTCCGATGCGCTCTGCGGCCGCGGCGGCGCACTGGGCGCCGACTGCAAGGCGCTGAAGAAGAAGCCGAGCGAGTACTTCCGGCGCGAGCTCCTGGTCGACACCATGGCCTTCCACGAGGAAGGCCTTCGGCATCTGGTGGCCGAGGCCGGCGTGGGTCAGATGGTGTACGGCACCGACTATCCGTTCGACTGGCCGGTGGGCATCGACTTCGTGCTCAACGCGAGCTTCCTGAGCAACGCCGACAAGGAGGCGATTCTCGGCGGGAACGCGATGAAGCTGCTCCGGATAAGCGCCTAGCGAGCAAGGCCCCGGAATTCCCAGTCCGGGGCCTCGTGACGAACTAGGACACGCCGGACGGGACCAGCCGGGACCGGATGATGAGGTGACCGGGGTCGCGCCCATACACCTTGAGCAGCGTGTCGCGCGTCGTGCCCGCCGCCGACTTGTCGCCGGCTTTCTCGGCCGAAACCACTGCCTGCCAGAGGCAGACCTGGTCCTCGCGCGAACACTGGTCGAACTGGGCCTGCGCGGCCTTGGCGTCGCGCTGGGCCACCGCCAACATGGCGCGGCCAAAGTGCATCGCCGTCTGGGCCTGCGGGTCATCCGCACGCGCCGCGGCGTCCGCATCGAGCGTGGCCGACGTCTTCTGCGCCGCCGCAGTATCGCTCGTCTGGGCCTCGGCCGCCACCCGCGCTCGCAGCGCTTCGCGCCGCAGGTTGCGGCTCAACCCCACCGGGAGCTTGCCGCCGTCGGCGGCCGTGAGCGCGGTCGCGATCGGCACCAGCGCCTCTTTCGCGCGGCCCGCATCCAGGAGGACCAGGCCTCGACGCAGCGGCTCGAACGCCACGTCCGACGGCTGCGGTCCCACAGTCTTCTCGATCGCGTCGATCATCTTCAGCGCCTGCGCCGTGTTGCGCTGCGCCACCGCCACGCCGACGAGCTCGTCGTCCACCTGGATCTTGTCGGCCCAGCGCGTCGCCGTCTCCTTGGCCTTCACCAGCGCGGCTTTCCCGCCGGCCCAGTCGCCACGATAGAGCTTCGTGTAGGCCATCCCTTCGTGCGCGGCCCAGAACTGGGGCGAGACCTCGAGAGACTTCTGGAACGCCGCTTCAGCCTCCTGGAATTTGCCGGCGCCGAGAAGCGCCTCGCCCAGCGAGTCGTGCGCGTTCGGCTCCTGCGGCAGGATCTTCGCGTACTGCTCGAAGGCGGCTATCGCGCCCGAGGTGTCGCCCTGTCGCAGCGCCGCGTAACCCAGCATGTTCTGCGCGCCGCCGGCAGTCGGGTTCAGCTCGGTGGCTTTCCTCAGCGACGCGGCCGCGTCGGCGTATTTCTGATCGCCAAGCAGCTGCTGGCCGAGCAGGTAGTGGCCGAGGAAGTCGGTCGGCGCCAGCTCGATGACGCGACGATACGAGCTGCGCGCCTTCTCCAGGTCGCCGCGCCGGTTGGCGGCGTTGCCCTCGATCAGCACGCGCTCCGCTTCGGGGAGCGTGGCCGCGGCCAACGTCGCCACTTCCATCTCCTTCAGACCGTCGGGCCCCGGCGTTGCGAAGCCGCGAAACGACTTGGCGGCGGCGAACTCCGGATCGAGCTTCAGCGCCTGGTTGAATTCCTCGACGGCTTCGGTCGTGCGGAGGTTCTCGAGGAGCGCCTCGCCGCGCTGAAAGTGCGTCAGGGCCTCCGGCGACTTCGTCGTGATCGAGATCTTGACGGGGGCCCCTGCCTGGGCGACGGGCTCGGCAACCGGCGCCGGCGAGCAGGCCGACACCAACAGAGTGAAAGCAAGAAGAGAAGCTGTTTTCATGGGACTTGTCCTTGAACGGAAGCGTCGGAACGTAGACGCTGGTCCGACTGTACGCCGGGCGCCCGGCCGAACACGTCCACTCGCTCCGAGTCGACGCGCCGGACGGGTCATGACGATGGTCGGTGTTGTTTAGGCTTTCTCGTAGACCGCGACGCTATCGACGTTCTGCCCCTTGGCATTCTTGCCCGTCGTCGTGATCGTCAACGTCTTCCCATCGGCGGAGACAGCAAGAGTCATGGTGGACATGACGTTGCCGCCCTTCTTGTTGACCAACGTCGTCGTGGTGGCATTCACTCGCGTGCGAGCGGCCATATCGGCGTTCGGGTTGCCGACGACGGGCACGTACTTGCCGTCGTAGTTCGCCGAGTAGGCGTAGTGGATCGCGGGTCCAACAGCCGGCGCCTGATCCACCGTGACCTTGATGCCTTCACCCGCCGCCTCGTACACGAGCGTGGCGCTCTTGAGCGCCTGACCCTCGTGATACTTCGATTTCTCGACGTTGAGTTTCCAGGTCCCGACCGTCTGAGCAAACGCGGTGCCCCCGATGGCCATCGTCAACGTGACCGCGACCGCTGTGAACAGAGACACCTGACGGATTCTTGCTTGCATCGTGCCCTCTTGTATTGATGTTGAAGTGGTACCGGCGCGTGGCGGGATGTGTTGCGCCAAGGCGTAGTCTACTCGATGCGGCACGATGGCTCCTTAGCCGACTCATCGAGGAGAAGCCCGGTCGGCCGGTGGGCATCGACTTCGTGCTCAACGCCAGCTTCCTCAGCAACGCCGACAAGGAAGCGATCCTCTGCGGGAACGCGATGAAGCTGCTCCGAATCAGCTGAGTTCGCGTAGCAGCCACAGCTTCGCAAAGCGCCAGTCGCGCTTCACGGTGTCGGTCGAGATGTGGAGCGCTTCGGCGGTCTCCTCGAGGCTCAGCCCTCCGAAGTAGCGGAGCTCCACGACGTCGCTCTTTCGTGGGTGCACGGCGGCGAGTGCCAGCAACGCATCATCGAGCGCGACAAGGTCGTGGCCGGTGTCGTCGCCGACCAGCAATGCCTCGTCCAGCGAGACTTTCGGAGCGCCTCCGCCCCGTTTGTCCTGGCGCCGTGCCCGAGCGAAGTCGACGAGGATCCGTCGCATGACTCGCGCGGACATCGCGAAGAAGTGGGCGCGGTCCTGCCACCGAATCCGTTTCAGATCGATCAAGCGCAGGTACGCTTCGTTGACGAGTGCCGTCGCCTGCAGCGTGTGTTCGGGTCGCTCACGAGCCATGTACCCCCGCGCGATCCGGTGCAGCTCGTCGTGGACCAGCGGCACCAGCTCGTCGAACGCGCCTGGTTCGCCTCGGCCCCACGCGAGGAGCAGCGCGGTGGCGCCGTGCGCCGGGTCCGGAGTGCCGACCATCAGTGCGCCGTCGGCGCGAGCCGGTTCAGCTCCTCGGGCCAGTTCTGTACCACGACGATCCGCGGCGGCTTCGCTGGGTCCACAGGCGGCTCTTTGACCATGAGAAAGCGTTGGCCGTCAGCGGAGACGTCGTAGTTCCGGCCGGACATGGGCGTCTCCGTCGCATAGCGTCTATCGACAACCTGCACCGGGTTGTTCCACGTCCCACCTTGTGCGTCGGGGCGAACGCTCATGAGCGCGCCGCCGGGCGCGACATAGAAGAGCTCGTTGCTTCGACGTGCCCAGAGCGGCCGCGTGCCGCCGGCAATCAGATGCGGTCCGGAACTCTTCGTGTCGGGAAACGGCACGATGAATACCTCGAATCGACCTGACCTGTTGGATTCGTAGGCCATCCAGCGGTTGTCTGGCGACACGACGGGGTTGCGCTCGACGGCCGGCGTGTGAATCAGCTGTTGCACGTCGTGGGTAGCATCAAGAGAGACCGTCGTCACGTCGGAGCGGTAAGCGGCGAGCAGCCGGGTGCCGTCCGGCGTCACCCCCGACGGGAGGTACACACCATCGGTGCGCGAGTCCTTTACGACGAGTTCGGGCACACCGCTGCCGTCGGCTGATTGCGAGAACACGCCGGTGCCCAGTGTGCTGAAGAGCAATCGCCCATTCGGCATCCACACGGGAAAAAATTTGGTTGGAGCACCAAGAGTCAGTGGCTTGAGCCTCTGTCGTGCGACGTCCCACACACCGATGTTGTCGTTCAGGCCGTCGGACACCGCCAGCGCGATTTGCGATTCGTCCGGCGACAGGCTCGGATGGCTGTAGTTACCCGGGGAGAGCCCCAACGGCTCCTCGTGCGATTGGCGGTCTACCCAGACGAGCGTACGAGCCTCGAAGGGCGGAAGCCCTGGTGCGTCCAGGTACACGAGCGTACCGTCGTCCGCCACGTCGAAGGCCCCCGCCCCGGTCCCGGAGGTCGCCACTTGCGGCAGCACAGTGACCGCGGTGCCATGCGTCTGCATCCGCTCCAGGTCAAACCGGATGGCTAACAACGCTCCCTTCGCTATGTAGACCAAGTGGCCGCTACGCACGTAACGCGCATCGCTGGCACCTCGCACCAGCACGGTAGTCGTACGCGTCGCGAGGTCGAGTAATGCGACCTGGGCGGCATCGTTGCCCCCAGCTGCCGCCGTGATGGTGAAGAGAACGGCCTTGCCGCCAGGCAGCATGTGAGGAAGCACGTGACTCAGCTCGCCTCGTTCAGGGCGAAGCTGGGTCAGCGCGGTTACCGTACCGTCTGCGGTCGACAGATGCCGCAGGCCGCCCTCATCGCCTCCAAGGATGAGAGTGTCATCCGTTGCCCACGTTGCGCCTCCTCGGGTGAACTCCAGGATGGTCGAGACTGGTCCGCCGGTGACGCTGACTTTCCTGATCTTGTTACCTTCCACGAACCCGACCCACTGTCCACCTGGCGACACGAGAACGGCGTTCAAAGGAGACACACCCGTGGCGATGGCCCTTGCGTCGAGCTGATCCAGGTTGTGGACGAAGAGCGAACCGCTTCCCGCATAGACGACGCTCGTGCCGTCGGGTGTGATGGCCAGGCGAGTGCCATAGGTCGCCGCCGCTGGGCCAGACGATGCCAAGGTGACGCGCGTCACGCGAGGCGCCGCCGGTCGCGGCTGTGCCGTCAGGTACCACGCCGCCCCACCGATGAGAACCAGCGACCCCAGTGCCGCGAGGGCGACCCACCATGCGCGACCTGCGTGCAGGGGCAGCGTCCCGCCGCTCCCGTCTGCGGCATCGTCACCATGGAGGACGTCCTCGATGTCGATCCTCGCATCCGCGATGTCGTGAAGGCGGCGCTTGGGATCCTTGGCAAGACACCGGTGGAGTAGACGCCGGACGGTGGCCGGCGCGTGCAGCGTGCTCCAGGGAAGATCGCGTTCGAGAATCGCGGCGATAGTGTCTGAAACTGTGTCGCCAGAGAAGGCGACACGCCCGGTCAACATCTCATACAGCACGCAGCCGAAGGCCCAGATGTCGGCTCGCTTGTCGACCGCCTGTCCCCTGGCCTGTTCCGGACTCATGTAGGCCGCCGTGCCGAGCAGGATTCCATCGCGTGTCGGCTCGACGCCGACCGTCGGTGAGCCTTCGGGCGGCGCCACCGCTTTCGCGAGCCCGAAGTCGAGCACTTTGACCACGCCGTCCGGACGGATCTTGATGTTGGCCGGCTTCAGGTCGCGGTGGACGATCCCCTTCTCGTGGGCGGCGCCGAGCGCGTCGGCAATCTGGCGCGCGATGCCCAGGGTCTCTTGCAGGGGGAGCCCGGACGCCTTAGATCTCACCGCGCGTGCGAGCCGATCGGCCAGGGTCTCGCCCTCGATCACTTCGAGGACCAACGCATCGAAGCCGTCGACGTGCTCGATGCCGTGAATGGTCGCGATGTTGGGATGGTTCAGCGACGCGAGCAGCCGCGCTTCGCGTTCGAACCGCGCGAGCCGTTCGGGATCGCTCGTGAAGAGCGATGGCAGAACTTTGATTGCGACTTCGCGACCGAGCGTCGCGTCGCGCGCGCGATACACCTCGCCCATGCCGCCCGAGCCGAGCGGCGACACGACCGTGTACGCCCCGATCCGCTGGCCGGCGACGAGGGCACCGGGTGCCACGTTCATGTCCTGCGCTGCGACCGCCAGGGGCGGTGTTTCGAGGAAGCGTGCCGCGGCCGCCTCGTGCCCGAGGAGTTCGTCCACTTCACGCCGTAGGCCCTCGTCGCTGCCGCAGGCTGCGCGCAGAAACTCGGCGCGATCGGCACCCGAGCGCTCGAGCGCCGCCTGACAGATGCTCTCGACCTCCCGCGCGCGTTCAGGGGTCATGGGATGGCCCATCATATGCCCGCCCTGAACGGTCTCCTGATCAGATTCCCGCAATGTGGGCGCGTTTCGAGGGCCTGCACTGTTTTGACGTTCGGCTCCGCCTTGTCTGGCGAGGTGAACGTCATGACCCTGGCAGACGCTGTGGTCCTCCTCGTGGTTCAGACGACGCCCCTACCGCGAGTCCGCTCCGACAGTGCGTTTATCACCGCCGCGATCGCGCGAGGTTCCGAACTGTCGCCGGTGTTCCGAAGGCTCATCGAGACGATCGACGCCAGCGATGGGCTGGTGTATGTCGACGAAGGCATCTGCGGCCACGGCGTGTTCGCCTGCCTGCTCCACACGATGCAGATCGCGGGTCCTCATCGTCTGCTGCGCATCCGCATCGATCGGCGCGGGGTGGCGGGATGTCACGTGGCAGGCTCAATCGGCCACGAACTGCAGCATGCGATCGAAGTGCTGAGCGATGCCAGCATCAGGAGCGGCGCCGACATCTTCGACTACTTCGATCGCAAGGGCGCGAAAGGCAGCTTCGAGACCCCGGCCGCTACCCTGGCGGGCGCGGCCGTGGCTCGAGAGGTCTGTCGCCGAAGCAGCTAGCCTCAGAGCGACTTGAGGTACTCGACCAGATCAGCCTTCTGATCCGGAGTCAGATTGAGTCCAAACAGCGCGTCGTAGTGATTGACCACCGCCGGCAGGTCCGGCGCGCTGCCATCGTGGAAGTACGGGGCGTGCTGCAGCAGACCTCGCAGTGGTGTCGTCCGGTACTTGCCGGTGGCGGATCGCTCGGCATAGGCGGGGTCCATGCCGACTTCCGCCGCATCGTGGAGGAACGGCACCCCTCGATTCGGGTGGCTCACCACGTCGGTCAGCGTCGGCCCCTGGTGGCAGCTGGAGCACTGCGCTTCGTTCCTGAACAGGCGACGGCCACGTCTCACCGCGGCCTCGTTCAGGCTGCCCCGTGAAATCTCTGGAGTCTGCAGACTCAGTTGGTATTTCAGCAGCGCCCGCAGCTTCGGCGTGACGAGGTCCGGGGACTGGTGGATGAACAGCCCGATCCGCGGATCGCTGAAGTTGCCCTTGCCGCCCATCTGACCGACGCCGACGTAGCTGTTCCAGTACGAGATCGGACCGTCGCCCGTGTAGGTTTCGAACTCGACGCCCTTCAACCCGTAGATCGGTGGAATCACGATCGGCAGCGACGGGCTGTTGAGCGGGATGAGGTTGATCCCGTCGAACGCATGGTGCCGCGGGTCGTACTTGCCTGGTCCCCAGGTGCGGAACTCCGCCTTCGTGGCGTCGTCCAGCGCCGGCGAGAGCGCCACGATCGCGCCGACGTTCAAGTCCGTGTTGGCCCAGCCGTCGAGACGCTTGCCAATGCCCGAAGCAAACGAGTTGTCCACGGACGAGTGGCACAGGGCGCAGGTGATTCCGACTCGCGTGAGCTGCCCGGAGCCGTTGACGGATCCCTTCACGCCGACCACGGCGTTCAGACGGAGCAACTCGACGGTGACCGCCGGATCGGTGAGGTCGATCTTTCCGGCCTTCAAGGCGGCGACGACGCTGTTGGGGAGCGCATCGACGTCGACTTTCAATCCGACGGCGAGCGCCGTCTTCGGATCGACGGTCGGGATGACCTCGTGCATCCGCAACACGTCCGTCCACAACTGCTCGTCGCCAAACGTGTCGTATCGAAAGATGGCGCGTCCGTCCTTGTTTTGAGGTTGAAGCTCATGCCCGGACGCCGCGAGCGAGATGGCAGAGACGAAGACGATGGAAGCAGCACCGATGAGACGCATGGCAGACCACTCCTCCTGTTGATTGGAGTGGCGCGGCCCTCAAAGGTGACAGCTACGGGGTGATCTTCGCCAGCACAGCGGCAACGACACGGTCGCACCGCGGGCGATAGAAGCGAAACGCCTCCGGTGCCGTTGCGCCGCTCTGCTCCGTCAGCACCCGTCGCAACATGGCGCGTCCACGCGACAAACGCGTCTTGACGACGTCTTCGGAGACGCCGAGAGACTCCGCAACTTCGAGCGTGCTCATGCCTTCGACGTCTCGAAGCACGAAGACTTCGCGCATGCCGTTGGGAAGCCCGTCGATGGCCGATTCGAGCAGCTCCCGCAGTTCGCCGGCAAACGCCTGCCGCTCCGGATTTTCCGAGGGATTCATGGACATGAGGGGTTCCACCGTCGAGGGGGCGTCGTCGAAGGCTTCGTAACGGCCTTTGCGGCGGACGCGAGCCAGGGCTTCGTTGATGGCGATGCGAATCAGCCAGGTGGAGAACAGCGCGGAGCCGTTGAACTGCCGCAGATGGGTGAAGGCGTTGACGTAGGCCTGCTGCATTACGTCCTCGGCCTCGTGATCGTCCCGGACGATCGCGCGGGCGGCGCGGTAGACCCGCTCGTTGTATCGCCGCATGAGCAGCTCGAACATGGCGGTCTTTCCGTCGAGGACGTCGCGGACGACCTGTTCGTCGGGATGGTCGCCGCCATCGGTCAGACCCGCCGAGCCCGATCCGGTCAGCATGGGCAATTCACTCCAGTATAGAGAGTCGGGAGCGGCCAAAAGGTGACACCGGGGGTGTAGGATGGGCCCGTTCAGCAGGTTGCCGTGACCAGACTCGTGACACAGGGCGGTCTGAAGACCGCCCTCTACATCGGTCTCGCGCTCGTGGGCGCCAGCATCCTGGTCGCAGCGCAATCGGCGCCGCGTCAGGTCGAGTGGCCGTATTTCGGCGGCGACCAGGGCGGGCAGCGGCATTCGCCGTTGACCGGCATCGACGCCACCAACGTGTCGAAGCTGCGGCCGGTGTGGCAGTGGAAACACTGGGAGACACGGCTCGAGGATCACGGCACCACCCCCGGCCAGTTCGAAGCCACGCCGCTGATGATCGACGGCGTCCTCTACGTCACGACCCCGTACAACAGCATTGCCGCGCTCGATGCCGAAACCGGGCGCGAACTGTGGCGATTCGACGGCGCGGCCTATGAATTGGGCCAGCTGCTGTCGGGCAGCGGCTGGAAGCTGCGCGGCACGGCGGTGTGGCGCGACGACCGCGGCCGGCTGCGCCTGCTTCTCAACAGCCGGCATCGTCTGTTCATGCTGGATGCCGCCACCGGCAAGCCGGTCACCGAGTTCGGCAACGGCGGCGCGGTGCCGCTCAACCAGGGCCTGCCGCGGATGGGCGACATCACCCACATGTCGCAGAGCTCGCCTCCGGTGGTCTACCGCAACCTGGTCATCGTTGGCAGCCAGGTGCCCGACCGGGTGCAGCTGCCCGATCCTCTGGGCTGGGTGCAGGCGTTCGACGCGCGCACCGGCCGCCGCGTGTGGGCGTTCTCCACGATTCCGCAGTCCGATAAGGACGCGGGCGCCGAGACGTGGGCCAACGGCTCATGGCGCGTCAACGGCCACGCCAACGTGTGGGCGCCGATGGCGCTCGACGAGGCCCGCGGCCTTCTCTACCTGCCGACGTCCACGCCGACGAGCGACTACTACGGCGGGCAGCGCCCTGGCGCCAACCTCTTCGCCGAGTCGCTCGTGTGTCTGGACGTCGCCACCGGCAAGATGAAGTGGCACTTCCAGACCGTGCATCACGG
>Ga0207689_10004228_pt1 | contig 13058 bp, 14 predicted proteins | sample KBSMisM52_FD_184312 | JGI IMG/M metagenome (GOLD analysis project Ga0207689, IMG submission 184312) | Miscanthus rhizosphere microbial communities from Kellogg Biological Station, Michigan, USA - KBS Miscanthus M5-2 (SPAdes) (version 2) | ecosystem: Host-associated > Plants > Roots >... | reverse complement strand
GAGGCTCGGGAAGGCGCGGCCGCCGCCGGCCGCCGGGAGGCCACGTGATGCGATCACCGCTCGTGCGCTGGGGGCTCGGAGCCCTGGCCGCCGTCGTGCTGCTGGGCGTGCTCAAGGCCAGGCCGTGGGCGCCGCGGGCCGCGGCCTCTCCGCGGCAGACGCTGGCCGTCGGCTTCCTGCCCGTGACCTGCCACCTCACCTGCCCGGTCACCGACTTCGCCACCCGGACGAGCACCGGCACCCGCTTCGAGAGCCAGCGCTTCACCGACTTCCCGACCGTGGTGGAGACGGTGAAGAGCGGCCGCCTGGACGCGACCTTCATGATCGCGCCCCTGGCCATGAAGCTGCGCGAGCAGGGCCTCAAGGTGAAGATCGCCTACCTCGGCCACCGCGACGGCTCCACGGTGATGGTGCGCAAGGACCTGCCCGCCACCTCGCTCAAGGACCTGGTGGGCAAGACCTTCGCCATCCCCAGCAAGTACAGCAACCAGAACCTGGTCATCCGCAAGCTGATGCAGGACGAGGGTGTCGACCCGGCCACCATCCGCTTCGTGGAGATGCCGCCGCCCGACATGCCGGGCGCCCTGGCCAGCAAGGCCATCGACGCCTACTTCATCGGCGAGCCGCACGCGGCCCGGGCCGAGCTGGACGGGACGGGGCGCGTGCTCTACCACGCGAAGGACATCTGGCCCCACTTCATCTCCTGCGTGCTGGTGGTGACCGAGAAGCTCATCGACGAGCGGCCGGCGGTGGTGAAGGACCTGGTGCGCGGCATCGCCGAGAGCGGGGAGTGGGCGGAGAGGAACCGCCTGGGCGCGGCCAAGGTCGTGGCTCCCTACTTCCGCCAGGACGAGGCCCTCATCCGCTACGTGCTCACCCAGCCGCCCGACCGCGTGAGCTACCGCATGCTCACGCCCGGCGACGACGAGATGCAGAAGATCGCGGACATGGGCCTGGCCGCCGGCATCCTGGAGCGCCGCCTCGACGTCCGCGAGCTGGTGGACCGCCGCTTCATCCCCACCGACATCAAACCCGCCCAGATCGACCTCTCGACCGCCGGCACCAAAGCGAACTAGCGCCCCAAAGGTCGTCGCTGCCGCAACGGCAAGGAAGCCACAGAGCCACAGAGGCACAGAGGTTTTCAGCCTCGCGGGCAGTCGGACTTCGGGTGCCGGCCGCCGATCACAGAGATTCAAAATCTCTGTGGCTCTGTGCCTCTGTGGCTACCTTTGCCGTTGCTTCGATGCGTTGGGCGCGATCGGACAGGAGCTTTTCGGAGAGGGCGGGGCCGCGGCCGGGGGCGCTCCAGGGGCAGACTTCGATGCAGATCGCGCACCCGTACGTCTTCACGAAGTAGGGGACGCACTTGTCGAAGTCCACGTACCACTTGCGCTGCCCGCGCACCAGCTGCTTCTCGTCGAAGATGGCGGCGGGCGGGCAGTCCTCCACGCAGCGCCGGCACACGGCGCAGAGGTCGTCCACGCCGATGTCCACCGGCCGGTCCAGGGCCAGGGGCAGGTCGGTGAGCACGGCGGCCAGGCGGAGGTTCGAGCCGTGCTCCTGCGCGATCAGCGAGCCGTGCTTGCCCAGCTGGCCCAGCCCGGCCCGCACGGCCAGCGGGATCATGAGGATGTCGGTGCTGTTCGGGTTGCCGTAGGCCCGGGCCTGCCAGCCCATGGCCCGGATGCGCCGGGCCAGGCGCACGGCGGTGCGGCCCAGGCTGCGGTAGGTGCGCATGACCTCGGCCGCGGCCCGCGGCGCCGGTGCGTGCTCCATCTCCGCGCGGTCCATGGGCAGGCCCACGCAGATGGCGCGGGGCAGGGCCACCGTGCGCCCGGCGAAGAGGTCCTCCTCGGTCACCTCCGTGACGCCGCAGAGCGACGCGCCGAGCGCGCGGGCCAGGACCTTCACCTCCGCCGCCATCTCGTCCGGGCTCGAGACCTCGCGGCGCCGCCGGCTCGCCCGCCCCTCCGCGTGCCGGAGCTGCCAGGTGTTGGCCACCATGTGGCGCACGACCGGCCAGGGATTGATCAGGCTGAAGAAGGCGTCCAGCGCCTCCCAGGCCAGCGGCTCGCCGGCATGCGCGTGGAAGACGGGCCGCGCCCGCCGCGGGTCGCCCTCGCCCAGGCCGTTGATCGCGTTCCCGGAGAGGGGTGGCCGGCGGTAGGCGAAGGCGTAGCGCGGGGGTGGCGGGTTCTCCGGCCTCACCGGGGAGGTGTGGCCTCGGGCGGCGGCGCGCCGTCGCCGTCGAGCCAGTAGACGCGGCCCTCGTCCTCGCAGCGGCGGTAGGCCCGGCGCAGGCGGCCTCCGGCCGTGAGGTAGCGGAGCAGCATGCCCGCGATGCGGAAGGCCAGGGCCGCGTCGCGCCGCAGGGGTCCGGTGGCTCGGGCGTCGGTCGTGTGCATCAGCCGCGCCCTATGATCGCCGAGGGCGGCCGCCTCCGCCAGGGCGCGGTGCGTGCGGGGGCCGACGCGCCTAGTGGATGGGCGCCTTGCCCAGCGGGATCATGCCGAAGTGGCCGGCGAAGCGGTCGAGCTCGCCTTGCAGGTCGGTGGCGTTGGGCAGGACCGGGATCGAGTAGTACACGCGGCGGAACAGGCTGCGCAGGTCGAGCAACTCGGTGACGGCGGCCTCGACCTGGGACGGGTCACAGCTCCGCTTGAGGGCCAGGGCCGAGGACAGGTGGACGAGTTCGAACTCGCTCAACAGCGATCGGCGCGCCATGCTCGATCCTTTCAGGTGGGGCGGGGCGGCCCGCCCGACTGCGCTGCCGCCCCGCCCCGGTTAGAGAGGTGGGTGGTTAGGGGCCGGTTTCGCCGGCCTCAGGAATAGTAGTAGCACTACCTAAATCCGAAGGCAAGTCCTTTTTGCAGGGCACCACGCGCCGGGTGGGAGCCTCCCCAGGCGTTGGGCCGCCTCGCGTCGCGGCTGTATAAACGCAGGAGATGCGGAAAGCGCCCGTGATGCTGGCCATCGTCGCCCTCTCCGCGGCCTGCACGGAGAAGCGGTCCGGCCCCGCGCAGGAGACGCCCGTGACCGCGGCCACGCCCCGGCCGGCGGCCTTCGAGCCCACGGTGCCGAACGCCGGCGCGCCGCGCGGCCCGGCCCCGCCCGGCATGGTGTGGATCCCCGGCGGCACGTTCTCCATGGGCGCGGCCGACCCGCGGGCGGAGCCGGAGGGCGGGCACGAGGGCATGGCCGACGCGCGGCCCGTGCACCGCGTGTACGTGGACGGCTTCTGGATGGACAGGACCGAGGTGACCAACGCGCAGTTCGCGCGCTTCGTGGCCGCCACCCGCTATCGCACGGTGGCCGAGCGCGTGCCCCGGGCCGAGGACTACCCGGGCGCCGCGCCCGGCAGCCTGGTGGCCGGCTCGATCGTGTTCACGCCGCCGCCGGGCGCCGTGCCCCTCGACAACAGCTACCAGTGGTGGCGCTACGTGCCCGGCGCGAGCTGGCGCCATCCCGCCGGCCCGGGAAGCACGCTGCAGGGGCGCGACGACTTCCCGGTGGTGCACGTGGCCTGGGAGGACGCCGCCGCCTACGCGGCCTGGGCCGGCAAGCGGCTGCCCACCGAGGCCGAGTACGAGTTCGCGGCCCGCGGCGGCCTGAGCGGCCAGCTCTACGCCTGGGGCAACGAGCTGCGCCCGGGCGGGAAGTGGATGGCCAACACGTTCCAGGGCACGTTCCCCGGGCGCGACGAGGGAGCCGACCACCACGCCGGCATCGCGGCCGTGGCCCAGTACCCGCCCAACGCGTACGGCCTCTCGGACATCGCCGGCAACGTGTGGGAGTGGTGCCAGGACTGGTACCGTCCCGACACCTACGCCCGCGACGCGGCCGCCACCGCCCGCAACCCGCAGGGCCCGCCCGACTCCTTCGACCCGGCCGAGCCCAGCGAGAAGAAGCGCGTGCAGCGCGGCGGCTCCTACCTCTGCACCGACCAGTACTGCACGCGCTACATGGTGGGCACGCGGGGCAAGGGCGAGGTCACGAGCTCCACCAACCACGCCGGCTTCCGCTGCGTGCGGGGCCCGGCGTAGAATCGCGGCTCTTCCCCGGAGGCCCCGATGATCCCTCTTGGCGCACTCGCGCTCGTCCTCCTGGCCGCTCCCACCGAGCCGCCGCTCCTGGGCTTCACGCCCGAGGCGGCCCAGGCCGAGCGGCAGCTCGAGACGCAGTTCGACGAGAACCTGAAGGCGGAGGAGCTGGGCGCGTGGATGGACCGCCTGGCCGCGCACCCCCATCACGTGGGCTCGCCCTGGGGCCAGAAGAACGCGGAGTTCCTGGCCGAGCAGTTCCGCTCCTGGGGCTTCGAGACGCGGGTGGAGGAGTTCTCGGTCCTCTTCCCCACGCCCAAGGTGCGCGTGCTGGAGATGGTGGCGCCCACGCCCTTCAAGGCGGTGCTGGCCGAGCCGCCGCTGGCCCAGGACCACACGTCCGGCCAGCAGGCCGAGCAGCTCCCGGTCTACAACGCCTACTCGGTGGACGGCGACGTGACGGGCGAGCTCGTCTACGTGAACTTCGGCATCCCCGACGACTACGAAGAGCTGGCCCGCCGCGGCATCGACGTGAAGGGCAAGATCGTGCTGGCCCGTTACTTCGGCTCCTGGCGCGGCATCAAGCCCAAGGTGGCGGCCGAGCACGGCGCCATCGGCTGCATCATCTTCTCGGACCCGCACGAGGACGGCTACTTCCACGGCGACGTCTACCCGAAGGGCGGCTGGCGCAGCGACCAGGCCGCGCAGCGCGGATCGGTGGCCGACATGCCGCTCTATCCGGGCGACCCGCTCACGCCCGGCGTGGGCTCCACCGCCGACGCCAAGCGCCTCGACGTGAAGGGGGCGCCCACGCTGACCAAGATCCCGGTGCTGCCCATCTCCTATGCCGACGCTCTGCCGCTGCTGAAGGCGCTCGGCGGTCCCATCGCGCCGGCCAACTGGCGGGGCAGCCTGGCCGTGCCCTACCACATCGGCCCCGGCCCCGCCCGCGTGCACCTCAAGCTCGAGTTCGACTGGTCACAGCACCCCATCCGCGACGTGATCGCGGTGCTGCCGGGCGCGGACCAGCCCGACCAGTGGGTCATGCGCGGCAACCACCACGACGGCTGGGTGAACGGCGCCGCCGACCCCATCAGCGGCCTGGTGGCCATGATGGCCGAGGCCAAGTCGGTGGGCCTGCTGGCCAAGGCCGGGCACCGCCCGCGGCGCACCATCCTCTACGCGGCCTGGGACGGCGAGGAGCCGGGCCTGCTCGGCTCCACCGAGTGGGCGGAGACGCACGAGAAGGAGCTGCAGGCCAAGCTCGCCGTCTACGTGAACTCCGATTCCAACTCGCGCGGCATCCTGGGCGTGGCCGGCTCGCACAGTCTGGAGCGCTTCGTGGGCCAGGTCGCCCGCGACGTCCAGGACCCGCAGCGCAAGGCGAGCGTGGGCGAGCGCATGCGCGCCGACGCCATCGTCAACGCGCGCGGTGACGAGGCGCGCAAGGACGCCTGGGACCGCAAGGACCTGCGCATCGACGCGCTCGGCTCCGGCTCCGACTACACGCCCTTCCTCCAGCACCTGGGCATCGCCTCCCTCAACGTGGGCTACGGAGGCGAGGACGACTACGGGGTGTACCACTCGATCTACGACAGCATCGACCACTACAAGCGCTTCGAGGACGACGGCTTCGCCTACGGGGTGGTGCAGGCGCGCACCACCGGCCGCATGACCCTGCGCCTGGCCAACGCGCCCGTGCTGCCCCTCGAGTTCACCGACCTGGCCGACACCGTGGGCCGCTACGTGAAGGAGCTCGACAAGCTGGCCGAGGCCCGGCGCACCGCGGCCGAGGACTCGGCCCGCCGGGCCAGGGAGCACATCGACCTCCTGGCCGCGGACACGCGCTTCACCTTCGTGCCCAAGCCGGTCGACGATCCCGTGCCCTACTTCAACCTGGCCCCGCTTTCGAACGCCGTGGCCCGGCTGGAGCGGGCCGCCCACACCTTCGACACGTCGGCCTCCGCCTCGGCCCCCGCCCTCGACGCCGGCCGTCGGGCCGCGGTGGACGCGGTGCTCCTCAAGGCCGAGCGCTCGTTCACCCGCTCCGAGGGCCTGCCCCGCCGGCCCTGGTTCAAGCACCAGATCTACGCTCCCGGCTGGTACACGGGCTACGGCGTGAAGACCTTGCCCGCCGTGCGCGAGGCCATCGAGCAGAAGAAGTTCGACGACGTGGAGCCGGCCGTGCGCGCCGCCGCCGCCGCCATCGAGGCCTACGCGGCCGAAGTTGAAAAGGCTGCCGCCCTGGCCGGGGGCGGCACGGCCGCCGCCGCCCCCTAGCCCGCGTCCCCGGTCCCGGGCCGAGCGTCCGCCTGGCCCGGGACGTCTTCAACTGGCGCGTCCTCAAGCACATCCCCGCTACCGCGCCGCGCCCCCGGTTCCCCTGCTCCGGCTCGTTCCTGCCTAGCACAGGTCTTGCAAGTAGGCGGGCATCGGGAGGGAACCATGGCGTTGGGGGGCGCAGGGCGATCGGATCGGAGGTGGGCAGGCGCCTTCCGACTGTGTGCGGCCTGCGGAGGGCGCAACTGGGTCGGCGCGCAGCGCTGCCGCTCGTGCTCCGCGCTCCTGCTCGGCCAGCGCGCGGTGGGACGGCCGCCGGTGGCGATGGTCGGGCGGCGCATGGCCGACCGGGTGATGACGCGGCGCGTGAAAGCGGCCGCCCTGGGCTCGCTCGCCCTCGCCCTGGGCGCCGGTTTCCTGATCCTGCGCCTGCTGCGCACCGACGCCATCCAGACGAGCCCGGTGCTGGCCGACTCGAGCGCCGCTCCCACGCCGCCGAGCCTCGACGCGCCGGTGGTCGCCGCCTCCGAGCCGGCGCCCCCGCCCAGCGCGGCCGAGGGCCTGCGCAACGCGCAGCGCGGGCGGACGCTCCTCGACCGGGGCAACGTGAAGGGCGCGGTGGCCGCGCTCACGGACGCCGCGCGCGTGCTGCCCAATGACGCCGAGATCGCGCATCTCTTGGGCGCCGCGCTCTGGCGCTACGGGGCCCAGGACCACGCCCTCTTCCAGCTGCGCCGGGCGCTCCTCCTGGCCCGCGACAACGCCGTGTTCCGTGAGGACCTGGCCCGGGCCCTCCAGGGCAGCGGCCACGCGGCGGAGGCGGCCCACCTCCTGCGCGACGGCGAGGCGCTCGGCGCCTCGACGTTGCCGCCCGATCCCGTCGCCCTGGCCCCGGCGGCGGCGCTGGCCGAGGCCCGTCAGGGCGCGGGTGATGCCGTCAACATGGGCGGGGCCGGCCGCGGCACCTACTCCGGCCGCACCTCCTTCACCGACGCGGATCTCCATCCTGCCCGACCGCCCATGGCCACGCCGGTGCCGGCCTCGCCCGCACCGGAGAGCCAGCAGTGAGGGGGCCGGGCGGCGAGCGCCGCCAGGCCGACTTCTCGCTGAGCGAGCCGCGGCAGCGGCGGCGCTTTCCCTGGTCGAGCGGACCGCGTGAGCGGCGGCGCACGCGCTGGAGCGAGTTCCGCGACGCCTACCCGCGCATCGTCACCGCCATGTCGCTGGGCATCGCGCTCTTCCTCCTGGTCGACGTGGGCCTGGCCGTGGCCGCCTACCGCTACTCGCGGGAGCGGGCGGCGGCCGAACGGCGCATGACCGGCCTCGAGCGCGAGCGCAGCGACGCGCTGATGGCCAGCGCGGAGGGACGGGCCGAGCTGCGGCTGGCCATGGTGGGGCAGCAGGCCATGCGCGACCGGGGCCTCAACCTCTCGGTGTCGCTCGACGGCGGCACCATGGACCTGCAGCGCGAGGGCGCGCAGCTCCGCCACATGAAGGTGGCGGTGGGCGGCGAGGCGGACATGGAAGGCGCGGGCGCGCGGGTGGTGCCGCCCCGCGGCAAGCGGCAGCTGGTGCGCGTGGTGGACGACTCCTACGCCTGGACCGCGCCGCGCTGGCTCTTCCGCGTGCGCGGCCTGCCCGAGCCGGCCGATCGCCACGTGGCCGGCGGCCTGGGCCCGCTGGCCCTGGTGCTCGACGACGGCAGCGTCATCTACTCGCCGCCGCCGCGGGGGCCGCTCAGCGATCCCTCCTTCGTGATGCCGGGCGCGGTGCGGGCCGACTTCGCCGACCTGCAGGCCATCCGCGAGAACCTGGCTCCCGGCCTGCCGGTGTACTTCCATTGAGCGCGGACACGGCCGCGGGTCGGGCGCTGCCCCCCTTCACCGCGCGGGTGGTGCGCTTCTTCGGCCACGGCGGGGGAGTGGCCTTCGGCCTGATCCTGGCCGGCCTGGCCGCCTCGGCCCTCTCGGCCTGGCTCTTCGCCTTCACCGTGCGCCAGCGGCTGCACCGCGACGTGGCCGTGATGGTGCTCGACGACAACGCCGACATCGTGGAGGGCGTGCGCTGGTCGGTGGCCTCCGCGGAGGAGGCCCTGCGCCGCGCGCAGGAGGCGGCGGAGCCGCCCACCGACCGGCCCTACCTCGTGGTCAGCATCGGCGACCACCGGATCTGGTACCGCCGGGGCTCCGAAGTGCTCTTCACCACGGAGGTGGCCACCGGCAGCGGCAAGACGCTGGTGGGCAGCACGGGCAACACCTACCGCTTCGACACGCCGCGCGGCCGCCTCACCGTGCAGAGCAAGGAGAAGGACCCGGTGTGGTCGCCCCCCGACTGGCACTACGAGGAGGAGGCGCACAAGAAGGGGCTCGACGTCGTGCACATGGGCGCGCGCGACACCCTGCAGGCGCGGGACGGCTCGGTGATCAGCGTGGAGGGCGAGAACGTGGTGCGGCGCGGGCGCGACGGCTCGGTGCGCGTGTTGACGCCCGACAACGGCGCCGGCGAGCTGGTGGTGGACGGCAAGCTGGTGGTGCCGCCGCTGGGCACGTCGATGCGCAGGCACAGCGGCGTGCTGGGCAGCCACCGCCTCAACCTGGGCGACGGCTACGCGCTGCACGGCACCGACCAGCCCGACTCCATCGGCCATGCCGTGAGCCACGGCTGCGTGCGCCTGCGCAACGAGGACATCGCCCAGCTCTACGACATGGTGGCGGTGGGCACGCCCGTCTACATCTACTAGGCCATGGCCAGAGACGCCCGCCGGGCCGGGTTCTTCGAGCGCATGGCCAGCGCGGCCGGCGCCTTCACCGGCAGCACCGCGGCGCTGATCGCGGCGCTGGGCATCGTGGCCGGTTGGGCCCTGAGCGGCCCCTTCTTCCACTACTCCTCGACCTGGCAGCTGGTGATCAACACCGGCACCACCATCGTCACCTTCCTGATGGTGTTCCTCATCCAGCGCTCGCAGAACAAGGAGGCGCTGGCCGTGCAGCTCAAGCTCAACGAGATCGTGGCCGCGCTGCAGGGGGCCAGCAACCGCCTGGTCAACGTGCAGGACCTGTCCGAGGACGAGCTGCGCACGCTGCACGAGCACTACACGGAGCTGGCCCGTCTGGCCAAGGAGGAGACCGACCTGGGCGGCTCGCACTCGGTGGACGAGGCGGCCGAGCGGCATCGGGCCAAGGCCAAGGGTGACGGGGGAGCGGCCCGGCCGCGCCCGCGCGCCCACGGCAAGCGATAGGAGGACATCATGGCCGCGCGCTCGATCTCGACGGGAGCCATCACCTTCGGCCTGGTCACGGTGCCGGTGCGCGTGTACCCGGCCCTGTCCGGCTCGGCCGGGATCAGCTTCCACCTCCTGCACGCGACGGACCACGAGCGGCTGCGCCAGCAGTACGTGTGTCCCAAGGACGGCGAGGTGGTGCCGCGCTCGGAGATGGTGAAGGGCTACGAGTACGCGAAGGGCCACTACGCGGTCTTCAGCGACAAGGAGCTGAAGGCGCTCGACCAGCAGGCCACGCAGGGCATCGAGATCACGGAGTTCGTGCCCCAGGACGCCGTGGACCCCGTGTACTACGAGCGCTCCTACTACCTGGGCCCCGACAAGGGCGGCGACAAGGCCTTCGCGCTGCTGGGCGCGGCCATGACCGCCATGGAGCTCGTGGCCCTGGCCCGCTACGCGGCCCGCGGCAAGGACTACCTGGTGCTGCTGCGCCCCTATGACGGGCGCATGGTGATGCACCAGCTCTACCACTCGGACGAGATCCGCGAGGTGGCGGAGGTGCCGGCGGCCAGCCGGCCGGCCAACCCGGCCGAGCTGAAGCTGGCCCGGCAGCTGGTCGAGCAGATCACCTCCACCCGCTTCCAGCCCGAGCGCTACGAGGACGAGGTGCGCGCGCGCGTGAAGAAGCTCATCCAGCAGAAGGTGAAGGGCAAGGACATCAGCGCGGCGGCGCCCGCGCCCGCGCGCGGGGGCAAGGTGGTGGACCTCATGGAGGCGCTCAAGGCCAGCCTGGAGCGGAAGGGCAAGGCGGCCGCGCGTTCCGCCGCGGCCGGCCGGGCGACCCGCCGGCGCAAGGCCAGCTGAGGACCGCGGGGCCTGGCACCGCGCTTGCAAAAGTGCGCAGCGGAGGCTGCGCATGCGAGCTGCGAGCAAGCGAGAGCGTTCCGTGGAGAGTGTGACCCGCGAGGAGCCGGTCGTCGCCCTGAGGCAGGCCACGTTCGTGGTCTGGCGCGGCAAACTCCAGTCGAGCCTGTGTGTTACCGCCCGCCAGATCCCCACCATCTCGCCGCTCGCCGCCTGGCGCGTATGGGAGCCGTCCACCCAGGGTGTGGCCCTGGTGCCCCGGCGCCGCCGCCAGGGGTGTTGATTTTCTGGATCCAGCCCGGCCAGTTCGTGTCCTCCACCCGCCACTCCGCGTCTCGGATCGCGCGGGCTTCGTCTCGCGTGTAGACTGCCGGGCGTGAGCGCCGCCTCCCGCCCCGCGCCGGTCGGCCTGCTGCCGGCCGCGGGCCGCGGCGCCCGCTTCGGGTCATCCGGTTACATCAAGGAGCTGTTCCCGCTCCTCTTCACCTCCGACTCCGAGGACCGGATCCTGGAGCCGCGCCCGCTGTGTGAGATGGCCCTGCGCGCCATCCGCGCCGCCGGCGCCGAGCGCTGCCTGGTGCTCGTGTCGCCGGCCAAGACCGAGGTGCTGCGCGTGCTGGGCTCGGGCGAGGGTGTCTCCCTCTCGCTCTCGTATCTCGTGCAGACCGAGCCGCGCGGGCTGCCCCACGCCGTGCGCAGCGCGCGCTCCTGGCTGGCCGGCGCCGACGTGGTGTTCGCCATGCCCGACACCATCGTGCTGCCGCTGGACGCGCTGCGGCAGGTGCACGCGCAGCGCCTGGCCAGCGGGGCCGACCTCACGCTCGGCCTCTTCCCGGTGGACGAGCCCGAGCGCTTCGGGCCGGTGGAGGTGGCGGCCGACGGCCGCACCATCGTGCGCATCCTCGACAAGCCGGGCCACCGCGAGGTGAAGACGGTGTGGGGCGTGTGCGCGTGGTCGCCCGCCTTCACCGACTTCTGCGCCGAGTGGGACGCGGCCGCCGAGCGCGAGCGGCCGGCCGAGCGGGTGCTGAGCAACGCCTTCGAGGGCGCGCGCGCGGCCGGGCTCAAGGTGGACGCCTGCGTCCTGGAGGGCGGTGTCTACCTCGACATCGGCACGCCGCACGGCCTGCGGGCCGCGCTGCGCCTGCTGGTGGAGCACGGCGTGCTGGAACAGGTGCAGGCCGCTCTCGGCGCCGCCGAGTAGTGTCCCGCCGCCACCTCTTCCTGGCCGCTACCTCGGCCGCGCTGGGCGAGCTGAACCTGGCCCGCCAGGTGGCCGACGACCTCATCGCGCACGGCGACGAGGCGGTGTTCCTGGCCCCCAGGGCCCTGGCCTTCCTCTTCGAGGGCACGCCCGTGCGGCACGTCGCCATCGACGACGCCCTGCCCAACCTGCCCGACGCGCTGCCCCGCCTGGTGCAGCGGGAGAAGGGCGACAGCCTGGTGCTGGTGGACCTCACGTCCGTCTTCGTGACGCTGGAGACGGTGTGGGCCACCGACGCGGACTTCCTGCTGCGCCTGCCGCTGCCGGTGGTGGCGCTCGACGTGTGGGACCTGCCCGAGACCGACCTGCGCTGGGACTTCGGCACCGACGCCCTGGCCATCTCGCCGCGCGCGCTGGAGATCGGGCGGCGCCTGGTGCCCGTCCCCTTCGCGCGTCCGCTCCCGGACGGCGTGCACTACGCGGCGCTGCCCGCGCTGGAGGCGCCCTCGGACGCGCTCAAGGCGGAGCTGCGGGGGGAGCTGGGCCTCTCGGCCGAGGACCGGCTGGTGCTGCTGCTCTCCAGCCGCTGGCAGCTCCCGGAGGCGCAGCTCTGGAAGCACCACCAGCGCCTGGCCCGCCACGTGCCCACGCTGGCCCTGGAAGCGGCGGCCGCGGCCGGTCCCCGCGTGCACGTGGCCCACGTGGGCCCGCAGCCCTTCGCCGGGGCCGAGGTGATGGAGGGCCGCTACCATCACCTGGCCCAGCTCCGGCCGCAGCGCTTCCAGGCCCTGCTGGGCGCGGCCGACGCGCTGCTCACCTTCAACACCTCGGCCACGTCCACCCTCTCCGCGCTGGCCGCGGGCCTGCCCGTGGTGCTGGCCGTGAACTCGCGCTCCGGCCGCACCGTGGAGGACGTGGTGGCGGCGCTGCCCGCCCCGCCGGCCGCTCCCGTGCTGCGCTGGCTCACGAGTGTCGTCCCGCTCTATCCCTTCCGCGTGTGGCCGCTGGGCCTGCACGGCCTGCTCACGCCGGTGCTGCGCGACAACCCCTTCCTCGAGTCCGTGCGCACCGTGGAGGTGCTGGACTGGGACGCGCTCACCGGCTCGTTGCGCGCGCTGCTCTTCGACGCCGTGGCCCGCGACGAGGCGCGGCAGGCGCAGGCGTCCTACCGCGCGACGGTGCGGCGGCTGCCCGGCCCGGCCGCCGCGCTCCTGCCCCAGCTCTAGCCCGCGCCGCCTTCTCGACGACGGCCACGTAGAACCCGTTCCACCAGCCGTCCTTGAGCCAGCGGCGGGTGAAGATCTCCCGCTCGTGATGGACGCGGTAGCCGAGGTCGGCGAAGGCCCAGCGCGTGCCCTGCCGCACCGACTGGAAGTTCCAGTCGTCCACGATCGCGATGAACAGGCCGCTCAACGCGCGATCGTAGTAGGTGAAGGCCTGGTACTGGTCG
>Ga0207689_10004226_pt1 | contig 13059 bp, 14 predicted proteins | sample KBSMisM52_FD_184312 | JGI IMG/M metagenome (GOLD analysis project Ga0207689, IMG submission 184312) | Miscanthus rhizosphere microbial communities from Kellogg Biological Station, Michigan, USA - KBS Miscanthus M5-2 (SPAdes) (version 2) | ecosystem: Host-associated > Plants > Roots >... | reverse complement strand
GAAACGGCCTTGGCGGAAGAGATCACCGGCAAGCCCTTCAACTGATTCACCGCCTGCGCGAGCTGGAAATCGTCGTTCGAGCCGAACACCACGCGCGGCGCGGGCGGCGGCGCGATGCCTGCGGCCGATCCGCTCGTCGGCTGCGGCGCCGGCTTCGACTCCGGAGTGTTGCGGCGGGTCGCCTCGACGGGTCGCGCGGCGGTTTCCTTCTTGCCCGTATCGAGGTGATTCTCGAGATTGGCTTCGCGGATGTTGTATTGCGTGTCGCGTCCGTCGTCGACGTAGACGTCGGGCTCGATACCCTTCGCCTGGATCGACCGCCCCGACGGCGTGTAGTAGCGCGCCGTGGTGAGCTTCAATCCGGAATTGTTGGACAGCGGCAGGATCGTCTGCACCGAGCCCTTGCCGAACGTCTGCCCGCCGAGGACGGTCGCGCGCTTGTGATCCTGCAGCGCGCCCGCGACGATCTCGGATGCCGATGCCGTTCCGCCGTCGACCAGCACCACCATCGGCACCTTCTTGACGCCGGCGGGCAGGTCACGCAGGAAATCCTCGCCGCGGCGCGTGTAGTGCTCCTTCGACGCCGTGAGACGCATCCGTGCTTCAGGGGTGCGGCCATCGGTGTAGACGACGAGCGCGTCCTTGGGCAGGAAAGCCGCCGAGACTGCCACCGCCTGGTTGAGGAGACCGCCGGGGTCGCTGCGAACATCGAGCACGAGGCCCTTGAGCTCGCCTTGCTTGTACATGTCCTTCAGCGCCTTCGCGACGTCCTCGCCGGTGCGATCCTGGAACTGCCGCACGCGTAGATAGCCGTAGCCCGGCTCGAGCATCTTCGAAGTGACGCTCTTGACGTTGATCTCCTCGCGCGTCAGCGTGAAGGTGAGGAGGCCATCGGCATCCTTGCGCACGATCGTGAGCGCAACCGACGTTCCGGGCTTGCCGCGCATCAGTTCCACAGCCTTCGAGAGCGGCATTCCGCGCGTTGCGCTGTCGTCGATCTTGACGATCAAGTCGCCGGACTTGATGCCTGCGCGGAAGGCGGGCGTGTCGTCGATCGGAGAAATGACCTTGACCGTGCCGTCTTCGACGCCGACCTCGATGCCGAGGCCGCCGAACTTGCCCTGGGTCGAGATCTGCAGATCCTTGAAGCCGTCTGCGTCGAGAAAATCGGAATGCGGGTCGAGCCCGTGCACCATTCCGTTGATCGCTTCCTTGATCAGCTTCTGGTCGGAGACCGGCTCGACGTAATCGCTCTTGATCCGCCCGAAGACGGCGGACAGGAGTTGCAGGTCTTCATAAGGAATCGGCAGCTTGGCTTCGCGCTGGGCGATCACCGAGAAATTGAGCGACAGCAGGACACCGAGGACCGCGCCCAAGCCGATCAGACCTGCTTTCTTCCAGTTGTTCATCGATGAATTCCTTATTCGGACCGTTTGAAGTATACGCCGCCGAGCGTGTGCATTGGTTTCGCTTTGTCGCATGAACCCGCCGGGCCGCCCCCACGGCGAATACCAAAGCGCGAAGCGCCGAGGTAGTCCAATGAGGCCGTTGGGCCCCATTGCAGGACGCAAGTTCCATGCCGTGCGGAAAATCCTACCGACGTCGCCGCGCCAGAGAACTTACGCCGAAAACCATGGTGAGCGAGCGCTCACTCGGGATGCCCCAGCGAGCACGGCGGCCCAACAGGATCGCTAGGCGAAGCTGACGAGAGAATGCCCTGTCATTTCCGCAGGTTGCGCAAGGCCGAGCATCGCGAGCAGCGTCGGCGCGACATCCTGCAGCGAACCGCCATCCGCCATTTTCGCTGGCCGTCCGACGTAAACGCAGGGCACGAGGCAGAGCGTATGCGCCGTGTGCGGCTGACCGGTGACTTCGTCGCGCATCTTTTCGGCGTTGCCGTGGTCGGCCGTGATCAGCAATTCGCCCCCTGCCGCGCGCAACGCCGTCACTACCCGCCCGATGCAGGCATCCAGCGTTTCCACCGCCTTGACGGCGGCGTCGAGGTTGCCGGTATGCCCGACCATGTCGCCATTGGCGTAGTTGCAGACGATGGCGTCGTACTTTCCGGAATCGATTGCGGCGACGAGCCGGTCCGTCACTTCGAAGGCGCTCATCTCGGGCTTCAAGTCGTAGGTCGCCACTTTGGGCGACGGAACGAGCACGCGGTCCTCGCCGGTGTACGGCACCTCGACGCCGCCGCTGAAGAAATAGGTGACGTGCGCGTACTTCTCGGTTTCGGCAATGCGAAGCTGCTTGAGGCCGAGCGACGCGACGTAGGCGCCGAAGCCGTTCGCGACCGATTGCGCGGGAAACGCGATCGGCAGCCGCTGGAACTCGTCGCCATAGCTCGTGAGGCAGACGAATTTCGCGAGCCGTGGCGTGCGGCGGCGCGGAAAGCCGTCGAACGACGGGTCGGTCAGCGCGCGGGTAATCTCGCGCGCGCGGTCGGCGCGGAAATTCATGAACACGATCGCATCGCCGTCGGCGATGGTCGCGGGCTCTCCGCCGGGGCCGACAATTGCCGTGGCGCGGACGAATTCGTCCGTTTCTCCGCGCGCGTAGGCGGCGGCGAGCGCCGCCCCGGCCGATGCTGCCGTGTAGGGCGCGCGACCGTCGACGAGAAGGTCGTAGGCCTCCACCACCCGTTCCCACCGTGAGTCGCGATCCATCGCGTAGTAGCGGCCAACGATCGATGCGATGCGGGCCCCGGGATGTCGCGCGCACAGGTGTTCGAGGAGCTCGAGGGACGCGGCAGCGCTTTGCGGCGGCGTGTCGCGACCGTCGAGGAACGCATGCACGTGGATGCGAGGTGCGCCTCCCGCCGCGGCGAGCTCGACCATCGCCGCGATCTGCCGCTCATGGCTGTGCACGCCGCCGGGAGAGAGGAGGCCGAGCACGTGCAGCGTCGCGCCGGCCGCGCGGGCGGCTTCGACAGCGCCGGTAAGCGCCGGATTGCGCACGAACTCTCCCGTTTCGATGGCGTGGTCGATTCGCGTGTAGTCCTGGTAGACGACGCGGCCCGCGCCGATGTTGAGATGCCCGACCTCGGAGTTCCCCATCTGTCCGCGCGGCAGGCCCACGGCGAACTCGGAGGCGTCGATGGACGTGTGGGGGCACGTTGCGATGAGGTCGTCCCAATGGGGTTTTTTCGCGCGCGCGATGGCGTTGTCGGGCGTCGCTTCGCGGCAGCCGAAGCCGTCGAGGATCACAAGTGCGACGGGACGCCGCGCGAGGCGGATGGCAGCGGACATGGACGACTCGGAAGTGGGCGCGACGCTCTCGAGCGTTGCGTAAGCTATCATTTTACCTTTTGCCGCCCCCTTCGAAGCCGGAAGTCATGTCCCTCGCGTTCATCGAGCACAACTGGTATCTCGTACTTGCACTTGTCGTTTCGGGCGCGCTCCTCGTCTGGCCGCTCGTCCAGCGCCGGCTGTCGCCCCTGAAGGAGCTGGGCAACCTGGAAGTGACGCGTCTCATCAACTCGGCGAATGCCGTGTTGATCGACGTGCGGGAAACGAAGGAATACGAAGGGGGACGACTGCCGAAGGCCGTCCACATCCCGCTGTCGCAGCTCGAGAGCCGCAGCGGGGAGCTCGCGAAGCTGAAGGACAGGCCCGTGGTCGCCTATTGCATGACCGGCAACCGCAGCGCCCTCGCCGGAAAGTTCTTGGCCAAGGCGGGATTCAAGGACGTCTATCAGCTGCGCGGCGGATACCGCGCGTGGAAAGACGCGGGGTTGCCCGTCGAGAAATGACCGCGCCGACGGTAACGATGTACACGACCGCGACCTGTCCGTACTGCATCCAGGCCGAACGGTACCTCAAGGCCAAGGGCGTCGACGAAATCGACTTCATTCGCGTCGATCTCGATCCTGCGATGCGGCGGACGATGATGGAGCGCACGGGACGGCGGACGGTGCCGCAGATCTACATCGACGCCTTTCATGTCGGCGGCTACGACGATCTCGTAGCGCTCGACCGCAGGGGCGGCCTGATGCCGCTCCTCGCTCCCGGGGCGCAATAGCCGGCGAGCGCGTCTTTCGATCCTTCCGGCGACGGTAGGGTAAAATCTCATGTTTGACTTCACCGAGGACTGACATCATGGCCGACGCGCAGCAAGGCGGCGACGGCGCCCAGGGCGCCGTGTTCACCATCGACAAGATTTATCTGAAAGACCTTTCCCTCGAGAGCCCCGGCGCGCCGCAGTCGTTCCTGAACCAGGAGCAGCCGCAGGTCGAAGTGGGTCTTCGCACGAGGGGAGATCAGGTCCAGCCAGACGTCTACGAGTGCGTGCTGACCGTGACGCTGACGGCGAAAGTGGCCGACAAGACGCTCTTCCTGGTCGAGGCGTCGCAGGCGGGCCTCTTCACGATCCGCGGCGTGCCCGCCGAGCATATGCAGCAGGTCATCGCGATCAATTGCCCGACCGTCCTTTTTCCGTACATCCGCGAGACGCTCGCGGATGCCGTTTCGCGCGCGGGCTTCCCGGCGATCCATCTCGTGCCCATCAACTTCGAGATGCTCTACCAGCAGCAGGCGGCGGCGCAGATGCAGCAGCCGGCGCCGGTGGCGGCGGTGAACTGACGCGCAGGCCGCATTCCGACCCAGGGACCGGATGACGCGGACCAACGGGAGGCGAAGCATCGCAGCTCGCGCTGCGCTCTCCTTGCTTGTGTCCATGTCGGCTGCCGCGACTTCCGCGGACGCGGCGGATTTTCGGACCACGGCCGAGGCCGGCACCGTTCTCTACGATGCGCCCTCGGTCAAGGCGAAGCCACTGTTCGTTCTTGGCCGCGACGTGCCGCTCGAGGTGATCGTGCCTGTCGAAGCCTGGATCAAGGTACGCGACGCAGGCGGCACGATCGGCTGGGTGGAGAAGCGCGCGCTTGCCGAGCGGCACATACTCGTGGTGCGAGTTCCAGTCGCCGACGTGCGCGCCATCCCCGATGAAGCCGCACCCGTGGTGTTTCGCGCGGAGCAGAACGTGCTCCTCGAATTGAACGAGCCGGCGACGAGCGCCGCCACGACGGCGATGCCCGGTTGGGTCGGCGTCAAGCATCGCGATGGACAGTCGGGTTACGTGCGGATCGCGCAAGTATTCGGCCTTTAGCGCATTTGCACGCAGGCCCGCGGGAACGCGTGAGCCGCTTCCAGCGCTCGTCCGGCGAGAGACTCTCCAGCACGGCGCGGCGTATCGTCACGATATGACCGCAACGATCGCCAGCGAATGAGCACATCGGTCGCCGTCGTGGGCGCCGGAGCGTGGGGCACTGCGCTCGCGGCGCACCTGTCGCGTCGGGGAGATCTCACCGTCACGCTTTTCGCGCGCGACGCCGCGCAAGCGGCGGCGATCGCGGCGCGGCGCGTCAATGAAAAATACCTTCCCGGAATCGTGTTGCCGGATGCTCTCGCCGTGACTTCCACGCTCGCGGGCGTGCCGGATGCGGCGCTCGTCATCGTCGCGACCCCGGTGGCGGCGCTGCCGGCGGTCGCGCGCGAGCTCGCGGCGGAAGGCGCGCACGCGCCGCTCTTCTGGCTGTCGAAAGGATTCGTCGCGGTACCCGTGACTGCGACGTTTCCGGCGGGCGTCGCGCTCGCCCACCAGTACCTCGCGCCGGTCTGGGACGCGCCGGTGGGCGTGGTTTCCGGGCCGAGTTTCGCCGACGAAGTGGCACGGGGCGCGCCGACGGCGGTCGCCGTCGCAGCTACCGACGCCGAAACGGCCTCATTCGTCGCGTCGCTGCTGCGCGCGGAAACGCTGCGCGCCTACGAAAGCGACGACATCGCGGGCGTCGAAGTGGGCGGCGCCGTCAAGAACGTCCTCGCGATCGCGGCGGGCGCAAGCGACGGGCTGGGCTTCGGCCACAATGCCCGTGCCGCGCTCATCACGCGCGGGCTGGCGGAGACGGGACGCCTTTGCACGGCGTTGGGCGGCCGGCGCGAAACAATGATGGGGCTAGCCGGGCTGGGTGATCTCGTCCTCACCTGCACCGGCGACCTGTCGCGCAATCGCCGCGTGGGTCTTGCGCTTGCGAGCGGGAAAACGCTCGCGGAAATCCTGACCGAGCTCGGGCACGTCGCCGAGGGCGTCGGCGCGGCGGCTGCGGTTCGCGCGCTGTCGCGGCATCATCGCGTCGACATGCCGATCTGCGACGCCGTGCACGGCGTGCTCTACGAGGGCCTCGCTCCGCGCGATGCGGTGTTGCGCCTGCTCCAGCGCGAGCCCCGCGCGGAACACTAGCCGGTCGGGCTTCGCCCGGCAGTTCCGGAGCACGCTTGGCCGGCGCCCGCGAATCCGTTCTGCCGCCACGCTTCGTACACGGCGACCGCGACGGCGTTGGACAGATTGAGGCTGCGCACCCCCGGACGCATCGGGATCCTGAGGGTTGCCTGCGGCGGGAAGAACGCGCGCACGTCGTCCGGAAGGCCGGTCGATTCCCGCCCGAACACGAGAACGTCCTTCGGCTGGAAGCTCGTCGCGTAGAGCGATGACGTGCCGTCCGCCGTGAACGCGAACCACCGGCGGGGCGCTTCGGCGTCGAGGGCCCTCCGACACGCCGCGAAGTCGCGGTGCACGCGCACCTTCGCGAACTCGTGGTAATCGAGACCGGCGCGTTTGAGCTCGCGATCGTCCATCCGGAAGCCGAGGGGCTCGACCAAGTGCAGGTGTGCGGCGGTGTTGGCGGTGAGCCTGATCACGTTGCCCGTGTTTGGCGGAATTTCGGGATGCACGAGCACCACGGCGAACTCGGGCGCGGCCGGTCCGGCACTCATCGCGATTCCTCAGGGCTTCTCAAGGCGGGGGCGTGCGCGCGACGACCCAGCATTCGACGCGCTGCGCGCCGGCAGCGACGAGCGCACGCGAAGCCTCGGCGAGCGTGGCGCCGGTGGTCATGACATCGTCGACGAGCGCGATGCGCGCTCCGCGCACGGCCCCCGTCACCACGAACGCGCCGCGCACGTTGCGTCGCCGTTGCGTCCACTTGAGCGTCGCTTGCGGCGGGCCCGCGGCAATTCTCGAAAGCGGCGCCGCAAGCGGCAGCCTGGTGCGCCTTGCGACGTGGATCGCGATCTCACGTGCCTGGTTGAAGCCACGCTCGCGTTGCCGTCCAGTCGCCAGCGGCAGCGCGACGATGCGATCGGGGAAGTCGCGCGCGCTCCTGCCGGCGAGCGCAGCGTGGTACGCCGTGCGCGCGGCCGAGGCCAGCGCCACGCCCGCCCACTCGGCGAGCGCGAGCCGGCCGCCATATTTGACGCGCTGGAGGAGGCGATCGGTGGGAAACGCGTACGCATAAGCGGCGATCGTCGCGGTGAAGGGCGGCGGATGGGCGAGACACGCTCCGCAGGTCGCGCTTTGGCGGGAAGGCAGCGCGCAGACCGGGCAGGCCCAGGCAATCCGAGGAAGCGAGCGCTCGCACGCATCGCACAGCAGCCCGCCTTCGGTGCGCGCGACGCACAACTCGCATCGCTGCGGCAGCGCGAGACGAGCGGCGGCGATGATCGCCGCCGTCGCCGCCGTCACCGAGGTTGTCACCGCGTGCAGCCCTCTATGACTGCGACGCAGTCAAACGATCCAGCGTTCGCATTTGACAAGAGCTTTCCCTCGCTCGACACTCGCCCCGATTGTATTCCGCACTCAGTCGCACTCAGTTGCAATAAATCGCTGCAAGCCGTTCGGTGTGCGAGGAGCGTTGCAGCCGAATCCGCCGTGCCGTGAGCAAACCATGAAGGTCGAGGCAATGCCATCCGCCGAACGTACGATCGAATTCCGCTCTGCACGGTCGGCGGGCACCCGCGCCCCACGAAAGGGAAGACTGCGCTGGAGCGTCGCGCGCGTGGAGCGCCTGTTCGCCCTTCCATTTCCGGACCTCATGTTTCGCGCGCAGGAGGTCCACCGCGCGCACCATTCGCCTTCCACCGTGCAGCTCTCGCGCCTCATTTCGATCAAGACGGGCGGTTGTCCGGAGGATTGCGGCTATTGTCCGCAGGCGAAGCGGTATCACACGGGTGTAGCCGACGAGGCGATCCTCGATCTGGATACGGTCGTCGCGGCGGCGCGCGTGGCGCAGGCGGAAGGCGCCACGCGCTTCTGCATGGGTGCCGCGTGGCGTGGGCCGAAGGATCGCGATCTGCGTCCAGTGCTCTCAATGGTGCGAGAAGTGAAGGCGCTCGGTCTCGAGACCTGCTGCACGCTCGGCCTGCTCAAGGCGGGTCAGGCGGAGGAGTTGAAGTCGGCGGGGCTCGACTACTACAACCACAATATCGACACCGCCGCCGAGTTCTACGGCGAAGTGATCACGACCCGGGGTTTCGACGATCGCCTCGACACGCTCGATCGCGTCCGCGCCGCCGGCATCGGCGTCTGCTGCGGCGGGATCGTCGGCATGGGCGAGACGCGGGCGCAGCGCGCGCGACTGATCGCGCAGCTCGCCAACATGGACCCCTATCCGGAGTCGGTCCCGGTCAACCATCTGGTGCAGGTTCCGGGCACGCCGCTGCACGCGGAGTTGCACGGCGAAAGCGCGCTCGATCCTTTCGAGTTCGTCCGCACCGTCGCGGCAGCCCGGATCACGATGCCGAAGGCCATGGTGCGACTGTCGGCGGGACGCCGCGAGCTGGGGGAAGCGATCCAGGCGCTGTGCTTTCTCGCCGGCGCCAATTCCATCTTTCATGGCGACAGGCTGCTGACGACCGCCAACCCCGACGCCGACGCCGATCGCTCGCTGCTCGACAAGCTGGGCCTCTCGCCCGCCACGTGACGCCGGAGTCGATCGCTGATCTCGAGCGCGGCCTCGAGGCACTCGCCGCCGCCGGACTGAAACGGAGCCGGCGCACGCTCGAAACGGCGCAGGGTGCGCGTGTGATCGTCGACGGACGCGAGGTCGTCTCCTTCGCAAGCAACGATTATCTCGGTCTCGCGCGCCACCCGGACGTCGTCGCGGCCGTGCGCGACGGCGTGTTGCGGTGGGGGGCAGGCGCGGGCGCCTCGCATCTCGTCTGCGGCCACTTCGCGCCGCACGCGGCGCTCGAGGCGGAGCTTGGCGCGTTCGTGCGTCCGTCGCCCGGCGCCGCGGCGCTGACGTTTTCGTCCGGTTATCTCGCCAATCTCGCGATCCTGACCGCGCTCGCGGGGCGCGCCGACGCGATCTTCGCCGACCGCCTCAACCACGCGTGCCTGAACGACGGCGCGCTTCTCTCCCGCGCGGAGTTCGACCGCTATCCGCACGGCGACGTCGCGCATCTCGCGCGCCGCCTCGCGGCATCGAAGGCGAAACGCAAAGTCATCGCGACCGACGCCGTGTTCAGCATGGACGGCGACATCGCGCCGCTCCGCGAGCTCTCCGCGCTCGCCGAGAGGCACGACGCGTGGCTCGTCGTCGACGACGCGCATGGATTCGGCGTGCTGGGCGAGGGTGAGGACGCGGGCCGCGGCACGCTCGCCCACTTCGGGCTTTCGTCGGAGCGCATCGTCTATATGGGAACCCTCGGCAAGGCGGCCGGCCTCGCGGGCGCGTTCGTGGCGGCGAACCCTGCGGTCATCGAAACACTGGTGCAGACGGCGCGCTCCTACATCTTCACGACTGCCGCGCCACCCTTCGTCGCCGAGGCGCTTCGCGCGAGCCTCGCGGTCCTGCGCAACGATGCCGGCCGCCGCGCCCATCTCTTCGCGCTGATCAATCGCTTCCGGGACCGCATGCGCGCGCTGCCGTGGGCGCTCTCCGATTCGCGTACGCCGATCCAGCCGATCGTCGTCGGCGCCAATGCGGCGGCCGTCGACATGGCCGGCGAGCTTTGGCGCCGCGGCTTCTGGGTGCCCGCGATCCGCCCGCCGACGGTGCCCAAGGGCACGGCCCGGCTTCGCGTATCGCTCACCGCATCGCATGCGCTCGCCGACGTCGATGCGCTCGTCGACGCCCTCGCCGACCTCGCTCCGCGCTTCGCGGCGGTGGGCGACACATGACCGCGTCGCTGCACATCGACACGACGGGCGAAGGTCCGCCGCTCGTGTTGCTGCACGGCTGGGCGATGCATTCCGGGCTCTGGGGATCGCTCGTCGGAGACCTCGCGCGACGGTATCGAGTGCACGCGGTCGATCTTCCTGGTCACGGCGCTTCCGCCGCGCCGGCGGAGTTCACGCTCGCCGGCGTGGTGGCGGGGCTCACCGCCGCGTTCCCGCGGAAGGGGCCTCCGCTCACGGTCGTGGGATGGTCGCTTGGCGGGCAGGTCGCGATGCGTTGGGCGCTCGCGGCTCCGGACCAGGTCGGTCGCATCGTGCTCGTCGCGACTTCGCCGCGGTTCGTCGCGGGTGACGATTGGCCGCACGCGATGGCGCCCGCGACGCTCGACCGATTCGGCGACGAGCTGCGCATTGCCTGGAAGCTCACCGTGCAGCGCTTCCTCGCGCTGCAGCTGCATGGCAGCGACACGCCGCGCGCAATGCTCGCGGAGTTGAAGCATCGGCTCCTCGCGCGCGAAGCGCCGTCCCCGGCGACGCTCGCCGCCGCGCTTGCCGTGCTGCGCGACACCGACTTGCGCTTTGAGATCCCCGGCATCGCGCAGCCGGCGCTCGTGGTTTCCGGCGATCGCGACACGCTCGCATTTCCCGGTGCCGGGCGCTACCTTGCCGATCAGTTGCCGAATGCGCGCTTCGCGCTGATCCCGGGCGCGGCGCACGTGCCATTCCTGTCGCACGCGGCCGCCTTCGAGACGGCACTGGACGATTTTCTCGATGCCCGCTGAAGACCCGCCCGACGACCCCGGCACGGTGGATGCGCGTGCCGTGCGCTTCCATTTTGCGCGGGCCGCCGCGACCTACGACGCCGCGGCAGTGCTGCAACGCGAAATCGGGCGGCGGATGGCCGAGAAGCTCGACGTGGTGAAGCTCGTTCCGGCCGTGATACTCGACGCGGGTTGCGGCACCGGCGACGCCTTGGCCGATCTCGTGCTCCGTTATCCGGATGCCCGGCTCGTCGCGCTCGACGTGGCGCTGCCCATGCTCGCCGCGGCGAGGGCGAAGGCGGCGGAACGGAGGTCCACGCTCTCGCGCCTCCTGTCCGCGCTGTCGGGCGGAGCGGGCGGGAATGTGGGCTATGTCTGCGCCGACGTCGGCCGGCTGCCATTCGCCGCCGGAACGTTCGATTTCGCCTGGAGCAACCTGGCCCTGCAATGGGCGGACGACCTGCCGCATGCGCTCGCCGAGCTCGGCCGCGTGCTTCGCGCCGGCGGCCTCGTCACGTTCTCGACGTTCGGCCCGGACACGTTGCGCGAGCTGCGCGCCGCGTTCGCCGGAGTCGACCGCCACAGCCACGTCAGCCGCTTCGTCGACATGCACGACATCGGCGACATGCTGGTCGGCGCCGGGTTCGGCGATCCGGTAATGCAAATGGAATATATGACGTTGACCTACGCCGACGCGTGGGCGATGGTGCGCGACTTGAAGGCGATCGGCGCCACCAATGCGACGAAGGCGCGCCCGCGCTCGCTCATGGGCCGCCGCCGCTGGGAGCGTGCGCTCGCGTCGCTCGAGACGGCCCGGCACGAGGGGCGGATTCCGGCGACGTTCGAAGTGATCTACGGGCACGCATGGAAGGTGCCGGCGAAACGGACGGCCGAGGGGCACGCAATCGTTCGGTTCGGCAGGTGACCCCGCTTCCAAAGCCCGATTTGTTGTGAGACACTCGACTGAGGCACGGCATCTCCGTATGCCGGGCCGGGCAGCAGTGCATCCAACGATGGCACCAGAGTTCCGTTAGACTTCGACGGCAACAAGAGCTCGATAGAGAGCCGGCGTCGAGACTGGAGGAAACGATGAATTGCCTCTACTATCTCGCGCCCACGCTCGAGAGCACGCACAAGATCTCCGACGATCTCCATGCGGCCGGGTTGAAGGATTTCTTCCTTCACGTCATCGCCAAGGACGAGTCGGGCCTCGAGCAGGAGCACATCCACTCCAGCAACTATCTGGAGACGCTCGATGTGATCCGCGACGGCTTCATCGGCGCGGCCATCGGCGCCCTCGTCGGGCTGGTCGGTGCCGGGCTGCTGATGTACTTCAAGCCCTTCGGGCCGGATGTTCCCCACTATGTCTATTTCGTGATCGTCGCCGTGGCAACGATGTTCGGCGCCTGGGAAGGCGGCTTGACGGGGATCGCCACCGAGAACAAGAACCTCCGGAAATTCCACCACGACCTCGACGCCGGCAAGTACCTCATCCTCGTATATGCGCGGAAGGCGCAGGGCGCGACGGTCCGCGCGCTGATGCGCCAGCGGCATCCCGAGGCGGAGTTTGTCGCGATCAACAGGCACTTCGTGAACCCGTTCCGACCCGTCAGGCGACGCCACCACGCCCCGCACGCCCATGAGAGCGCACTGCTGCGGGATTGACCGCTTGTCTGCCGGCCGATCGCGCGCGGCGTCGGCCCGCATTTCCGAATTTCCGTCCACTCAACCGGGACCGCCGCTATGGTCGTAGCAATCGCGTTGGTGTTGCTGGTCGTTGGCTCCGTCGTCTTCCATGTGCTGAGCCCGTGGTACTTCACCCCGATTGCTTCCAACTGGGGCATGATCGACGACACCGTCTCGATCACGTTCTGGGTCACCGGCATCGTCTTCGTCGCCGTGAACCTGTTCATGGCGTGGTGCGTGCTCCGCTATCGGGCGCGCAAGGGCAGCGCGGCGATGTACGAGCCCGAGAACAAGAAGCTCGAAGGATGGCTCGTCGTCCTCACCTCCGTCGGCGTGGCGGCGATGCTCGCCCCGGGTCTCGTCGTGTGGGCCAAGTTCGTCGACGTTCCCAAGGACGCGGCGGTGGTCGAAGTGCTGGGAAGGCAGTGGTACTGGGCGTTCCGCTTTCCCGGTGCCGACGGCGTGCTCGGCACTGACGATGCGCGTTTCGTCAGCGACAAGAACCCCTTCGGCATCAACCCGAACGACCCCCACGGGCAGGACGACATCCTGATGGCGGCCCTCGGCACCCGGGCCGGGGGCGAGGTCGCCACCCTCCCCTGACGCGGGGCGGCGCGACTTCACGGAAATTTCAGAATTCCCCTTGCTCCGGCCG
>Ga0207689_10004221_pt1 | contig 13065 bp, 10 predicted proteins | sample KBSMisM52_FD_184312 | JGI IMG/M metagenome (GOLD analysis project Ga0207689, IMG submission 184312) | Miscanthus rhizosphere microbial communities from Kellogg Biological Station, Michigan, USA - KBS Miscanthus M5-2 (SPAdes) (version 2) | ecosystem: Host-associated > Plants > Roots >... | reverse complement strand
CCTCTGGAAAGTAGAACGGGAGGCGCCGGCGCCAGACGTGCTCGCTGGTGAAGAAGATGAACGCGGTGGTCACGGAGCCCGCGATCGCGATCAGGCCGAAGACCTGGCGCGCCGCCTGGGGGAGAAACAGGTGGCCCATCAGGAACGGGATCGCGACGCCGTAGATGAGCCCGGCCATGACCCAGCCGGTGAAGGAGAGCCCGGCCAGGAAGTACGGGAAGAGGAGCGCCCGGCGGCGGACCAGCGCGGCCTCTCCAGGCGAGAGCGGCTCTCCCCCGCTGGCCCGGCCGATCGGAGCCATCCACCGGGAGCCGTACCGCTGGCCGATCCCGACGAGGGCCGCGAAGATGCCGATCGACCAGATGACCTCGGGGAGGCCGGCCCGCGACCCGCTGGTCGCCGCGGGGTCGACGACGCGAAAGTACAGGAAGGCGGCGATCGCGCCGAGGAGATTGCCGATCGCGTTGATCACCCGCAGGGCGGGCGCGGGGTTCGGCGGCCGGGTCATGCCGTGATTGTACCCGCGGGCTAGGCCTCCCGTCGGCGCGGTCTCAGCGCGGCCAGCGCGGTCAACACCACCGCGAGGTCCTCGCCGCCGTGCCCGGTCTCGGCCGCGGCGGCGTAGAGCCGCTCGGCGGTGTCGGTCAGCGGCAGGGCCGCGCCGGCCGCGGCCGCCGCATCCTGGATGAGGTGCAGGTCCTTCATGAAGAGATCGAGCTTCATCTGGGCCGGGTACTCCCCGCGCACCATCAACGGTCCGCGGAGCTCCAGCATGCGCGAGCCCGCCGCGCTGCCCGCCAGCACTTCGAGCGCCACCGCGGGGTCGAGCCCGGCCTGGCGCGCGAGATGGAGCGCCTCCGCGGCGGCCACGCTGTGCAGCGCCACGAGCAGGTTCGCCACGAGCTTGAGCACCATGGCCTGACCGGCCGCCCCGATGTAGACCGCGCGCGGGAGCATGGACTCGAGCAGCGGGCGCCAGCGCTCGAACACCCGGCGCTCCCCGCCCACGAAGAGCACGCCCTCGCCGCGCGCCACCACGCCGCTGGTGCCGCTGACCGGGCAGTCGAGGAAATCGAGCCCGCGCGTCCGGCTCTCCGCGGCGAGTCGCGCGGTCAGCGCGGGCGAGATCGTGCTCATCTGGATGAGGACCTGGCCGGGTTTCCCGGCCGCCGCCACCCCGTCGGGTCCGAGGACCGCGGCCTCGACGGTGGGCAGGGTGGGCAGCAGGACGCACACCGCCTCGCTCGCGAGGGCGACCGCGCGCGCCGAGGCGGCCGCCTCGCCGCCCATGCCGAGGAGCGCGCGGACGCGGTCGGGTGCGGTGTCGAAGCCCACCACGCGGTGCCCGGCCTTGATCAATCGCCCGGCCACCGCCGTGCCCAGCAGCCCCACGCCGACCACTCCGATCGTCATGTGAGCAGGAGATAGCACAGGGCGAGGGGGATTGCTATTGACCGCCCCGCGGAGGCCCGGGTAGGCTGGGGGGCCTCCCGCGGAGGGGGCGTCGATGCCGACGGAGACCGGGCCGTGAGCGCGTGGCGAATCGTCCTCCTGATGGGCCTGCTGGCGCTCGTCCCGGCGCCGGCGCGCGCCGCCGAGCGGCACGACATGCGCCTGGTGGGCTTCCACGACCTGCAGGCGCGCTCCGCCTACCAGCCGGTCATCCATTCGCAGGGCGGTCGGGTCATCGCCTACATCGGCCACCACGGCGGCCTGCGGATGAACCCGCTCACCGGCCAGATGGAGCAGAACGGCACCTCCATCGTGGACGTGACGGATCCCAAGCAGCCGAAATACCTGCATCACATCCCCGGCGCGCCGGGCGAGGCGGAGGCGGGCGGCGCGGCGATGGCGCGTGTCTGCGACGGCAAGACGCTGCCGCGCGGCGCGCGCGAGAAGACCTACCTGCTGCGGACGCTCGGCAACCTGGCCCACGAGATCTGGGACGTGACCGATCCCGCAAAGCCCACGCTCCTCACCACGGTGCTGGACGGGCTCAAGAGCACGCACAAGAACTGGTGGGAGTGCGACACCGGCATCGCCTACCTGGTCTCGGACGGCGCGCCGTCCGGCTGGCGCACCAACCGCATGACCAAGATCTACGACCTGAGCGATCCCGCCCAGCCGCGCTTCATCCGCGACTTTGGGCTGGCCGGCCAGGAGCCGGGCGCGACCGGGACTGCGCCGGAGGGCGTGCACGGGCCTATCGCCTACAAGAACCGCGTGTACTTCGCCTACGGCACCGGAGCCAAGGGCGTCCTGCAGATCGTGGACCGCGAGAAGCTGCTCGCGGGCGATCCGCAGGCGCGCGAGAAGTTCGCGCCCACCGCGGAGAATCTGCTCTATCCCCAGATCGGCCGGCTCGACATGTCGCCGGCGTGGGGCGGGCACACCAGCTTCCCGGTGCTCGGGGTGGGCGTGCCGCACTGGGGGCCCGGGGTGCCGGGGCGCACCCGCGACTTCGTGCTGCTGGTCTCCGAGTCGCTGCGCAACGAGTGCCAGGAGATCCGCCAGCTCTCCTTCATGGTGGACGTCACCACCGAGCGGACCCCGTACTCGGTCGCCACCTTCGAGGTGCCCGATCGCTCCGGCGACTTCTGCCGCCGGGGCGGGCGCTTCGGGCCGCACTCGAGCCACGAGTCGTTCACCCCGGTCTTCTACGGCCGCCTCGTCTTCATCGCCTACTTCAACGCGGGCGTGCGCGCGGTGGACATCCGCGATCCATTCCACCCGGTGGAGGCGGCCTACTTCATCCCGGACGTCACCGCGAAGACCGACAAGCGCTGCGTGGAGGTGGCCGGGGCCGCCCCCCGCTGCAAGACCGCGATCCAGACCAACAACGTGGAAGTGGACGACCGGGGCTACATCTACCTGGCGGATCGGGCCGACACCGGGCTGCACATCGTGGAGCTGACCGGGACCGCCCGCACGATCGCCGACTTCCCGGGGAAGAAGCCATGAGCCGCTTCATCGACCTCTCGGTGACCGTGGACGAGAACACCTTCAGCCCGCCCTCGACCAACATGAAGCTCGAGGTCACCCCGCACCGCCGCGGACCGGGCTTCTGGCAGGTCTCGAGCGTGAACCAGAGCCTGCACACCGGCGCCCACATCGACTCGCCGCTGCACGTGTTCAAGAACGGCATCACCACCGCGGAGATCACGCTGGACCAGGTGATGGGGGAGGCCCTGGTGGTGGATCTCTCGTGGGTCGGGGCCAACCACGCGATCACCATCGACGATCTGAAGAAAGGCGGGGCGGGCGACGTCAAGCGCGGGGACATCGTGCTGCTGCACACCGGGTGGACCGACGCGATGTACGGACGCTGGCCGGACTACTTCACCCGGTCGCCCTACTTTCCGCCCGAGGTCGCGCAGTGGCTGGTGGACCGCGGGCCCAAGAACATCGGCTTCGACTTCTTCGAGGAGTACTGCGCGCGCCTGCCCGAGTTCACCTCGGAGGACTTCGCGATGCACCGGGTGATCCTCGGCGCGGGCGTGGTCATCATGGAGGGGCTCACCAACCTCGGCTCGCTGCCCCGCCGCCGGGTGGAGTTCGCGGCGCCCTTCTACAAGATCGCGGGCACCGAGGGGGCGCCGGCGCGCTTCTTCGCGACGGTATGACCGGTCCCGGCGCGGTCCTGCTGCAAACCGAGAACCTCACCCGCGCCTTCGGCAGCCTGGTCGCGGTGAACGCGGTGTCGCTCACGGTTCGCAAGGGCGAGCTGCGCTCCATCATCGGCCCCAACGGCGCGGGCAAGACCACGTTCTTCCGCCTCGTCTCGGGGGAGATGACGCCCTCGTCCGGGCGCGTGGTGTTCCGGGAGGCCGACATCACCGGACTGCCGCAGCACCGGGTGTGCCGGCTCGGCATCGCCAAGTCGTACCAGATCACGAACATCTTCCCCCACCTCTCGGTGCTCGAGAACGTGCGGGTCGCGGTGCAGGGCCACGCGCGCTCGTTCAACTTCTGGTCGCGTGCGGACGCCCTGACCGACTGCCGGGACCGTGCGGTCGAGCTCCTGGCCACCGTGAGCCTCACCCGCCGGGCCGAGCAGCTCGCCGCGCATCTCTCCCACGGCGAGAAGCGCCACCTCGAGATCGGCATCGCGCTCGCCTCCGATCCGGTGTTGCTGCTGCTGGACGAGCCGACCGCGGGCATGAGCCCGGAGGAGACCGACGAGACGATGGTGCTCATCCGCGAGCTGGCGGCCGCCCGCACGGTGGTGCTGGTCGAGCACAAGATGAAGCTCGTGATGGGCATCTCCGACCGCGTCACCGTGCTGCACCAGGGCCAGGTGCTGGCCGACGGCACCCCCGAGGAGATCCGGGCCAACCGCCTCGTGCAGGAGACCTACCTGGGCGCGTCGCGATGAGCCTCCTCGCCGTGGACGATATCCACACGTACTACGGCGAGGCCCACATCCTGCAGGGCGTGTCGCTCACGGTGGGCGAGGGCGAGGTCGTGACCATGATCGGACGGAACGGCGCCGGGAAGACGACGACCCTGCTGTCCATCATGGGGATCGCGCGGGCCCGCCGGGGGGCGGTGCGCCTCGGCGGCGCCGACATCACCCGGCTCGAGACCCACGAGATCGTCCGGCGCGGCATCGGCTGGGTCCCGGAGGAGCGCCGCGTGCTGCCGAACCTGACCGTGCTCGAGAACCTGCGTCTCGGCATGATGGCCGCCGCCGGCGCCGGCTCCGAGCAGCGGCTCGAGGAGGCGCTCGAGTTCTTCCCGCGCCTGCGCGAGCGCATCGCCCAGAAGGGCCGCTTCCTCTCGGGCGGCGAGCAGCAGATGCTGGCCATCGCCCGCGGCCTGGTGGCGCGGCCCCGGATCATGCTGGTGGACGAGCCGACCGAGGGACTCGCCCCGCTGCTGGTGCGGAGCCTGACCGACATCCTGCGCGAGATCAACCGGCGCGGCACCACCATCCTGCTGGTGGAGCAGACCCTCGAGGTCGCGATGGCCCTCTCGCATCGCCTCTACGTGATGGACCAGGGCCGCATCCAGTTCGAGGGCACCCCGGACGCGCTCCGCCAGGACCCCACGATCCAGCAGCGCTTCCTGCAGCTCTGACCTGACCGGATCCGGTCACCCGGAGCGAGACAGCAGGCTCTTGAGAACGGCGTCCGCTTTCTCCTGCCAGAAGGTCATGCCCATCTCCCGGTACATCGCCTGGGCGGCGGCCAGGTGCTTCTCGGCCTTTGCCTGGTCGCCGGCTCGGTGGGAGAGACTGGCAAGCCCGAGGTGGCAGTGGGCGACGAGGGGACGCATCTCGAGCGTCTCGGCGAGCGCGAGCGCGTCACGGTAGTGGTCGTCGGCGGCCTCAGGGAGACCGCGGCGGGCGGTGACCTCGCCGAGGAGCCGGAGGGCCCACGCTTCGTAGCCGCGTTGACCACGCTCGCGGGCAAACGCCAGGGCCCGCCCGGCGAGTGCGAACGCCTCCTCGATCCGTCCGGCGAGGACATGTGCCTCGCCGAGATACATCAGAAGGAGCGGCTGGAGATTTCCATGTCCCCGGGTCTCGACGACGCTCAGGGTGCGCTCCAGCAAAGGGGTGCCCTCGGCAATCCGCCCCGAGAGCACGTGGGCGTAGCCCAGGCTCCCCGTCTCGTTCACCGAGAAGGAGGTCAGGTTCCACTCGCGAGAGACCGCCACCCCCCGTTCGAGCAGGGAGACCGCGTGGGTGAGCTCGCCCCTGGTGAGATGAAGATACGCGAGGATCCAGCACGTGAAGGCCAGGCTGTAGGGGTGATCGAGCGCCTCCGCGATGCGCATGCCTTCCTGGGCGTGGCCGATCCCCTGATCGAACTGTCCCCGGTCCGCGAGGATCAAGGTCAAGTAGCAGCGGGCCATCACGGCAGGAAGTCCGGGGAGTCCGAAGCGTTCCCGGCGCAGATCGCCTTCGAGCAAGCGTAGGACTTCGTGGAGAAGCTGCTCGGCCCGTCGATAGTTTCCCGTCCGGAGGCAGGCCGCGCCGAGGTAGAGGGTCCCCGTCACCTGTAGGGAAACATCCCCGAGCGACCCGGCGATGGCCTGGGCGCTCTGGCCGAACGCGACCGCTTCCGTCGGATGACCCGTCATCCAGAGGTTGTGGCACATGTAGACGGACATCTGTCCGAGTCGCCGCTGATCGTCGAGCGTCCTCGCCAGGTCTTCGGCCTCGCGGAGACACCGTAGGATCCGCTCGAATTCGCCGAGCGGATGGAGCGCGGTTCGAAGATCGAAGCGAAGATCGATGGCCTGCTCCTGCCGCTCTCGGGTCTCCGGCAGATGCGCCAGAGCCGTCAGCGCCTGCTCGAAGCAGGTCACCGCCTCCCGGTTGGCGGATCGCGCCAGCGCCTTGACCCCGGCCTGACGGAGATACGCGACCGCATGCTCCCATCTCTCCCCCCGCATGGCGTGGTGGGCCAGTCGCTCGACGTGCTCGGTCAGCCGGTCCGGATACGAGCGCTCGATGGCCCCGACGATGCGGGCGTGCAGGGCCTTGCGCCGGTCCTGGAGCAGCGTGCCGTAGGTGACCCCATGGGTGAGCGCATGCTTGAAGGTGTACTCGGGATCCGGAAAGAGGCGCGTCTCGTACAGGAACTCAGCCGCCTGCAGATGCGCGAGGCCCCGCTGTACCGCCTCCTCCGTCGCCCCCGCCACCGCGTGGAGCAGCACGAGGGGCACGGCCTTGCCGATGACCGAGGCCGTCTGAAGGAGCTGCTTGTCCTCGGCCGATAGCCGGTCGATCCGGGCGGCCAGGATCACCTGCACGGTCGCCGGGACCTCGATGGCCTGGATCGGCCGGGTCAAGCGAAGGGTGTCGCGCTCCCGGGTGAGCGCTCCCGTTTCCACCAGCGTGCGGATGCTCTCCTCGATGAAGAAGGGGTTGCCACGCCTGACCAGCAGGCGCTTGAGGGATGCCATTTCCACGTCCTCGCCCAGGAGGGCATCCAGCAGCTCGCCCGCGCGGTCGGGGGGGAGCGCGTCGAGGCGCAGCTGGCGGTAGTAGGTCTTGCGTCCCCAGCCGTGCTGGTACTCGGGCCGGTAGTTGACGAGCAGGAGGACCCGAGCGTTGTGCAGACTCTCGACCAGACCGTCGAGCACGGCCTGCGTCTCGACATCGATCCACTGCAGGTCCTCGAAGACCAAGAGCACCGGTTGCCGCTGGCTCTCCCGGAGCAGAAGATGCTTGACGGCGTCGAGGGTGCGCTGCCGGCGCTGGGGTGGATCGAGCGCCTGCCAATGGTCGTCCTCGACGGGCACATCGAGCAGGGCCAGGAGGGCGGGCTGCATCGGCTCGAGTGCCCGATCCAGCGTGAGGAGCTTGCCGGTCACCTTCTCGTGAATCTCGCGGTGGGTCTCGTGATCGTGGACCTTGAAGTAGGACTTGAGAAGATCGATGACCGGCAGGTAGCTGATCGCCTTGCCGTAGGACACGGAGCCCGCTTCCAGGACGAGCCAGTCCTGAGCCGGGCGGGAATGGGTGAGCTCGTACACGAGGCGGGACTTCCCCACGCCGGGATCCCCCACGAGGGCGACGAGCTGGCCGCGCCCACCGCGCGCCAGGGTTAGCGCCCGGCGGATCTGGTCGATCTCGGCGTCGCGGCCCACGAACCGCGTCAATCCCCGCGACGCGGCCGCCTGGAGCCGCGTCCGCAGCGTGCTCGCTCCGGTGAGCGCGTAGACTTCCACCGGATCCGGCAGGCCCTTGACCGCGACCGGTCCGCGGGCGGAGACCTGCACGTAGCCTTCGGCGAGCTGCAGGGTCGCGGGAGCGAGCAGGATCGTGCCGGGCGTCGCCATCTGCTCCATGCGGGCGGCCAGGTGGGCCGTCTGACCGACCGCGGTGTAGTCCATGTGCAGATCGGATCCGATGGCGCGCACGACGACCTCGCCGGAGTTGAGCCCCACCCTGATCTGGATGGGCACACCGCGCGAGCGGAAGACATTCTCGGCATACTGCGTGACCGACTCCTGCATTCGGAGCGCGGCGCGGCACGCGCGCACCGCGTGATCCTCATGGGCGAGCGGCGCGCCGAAGAGAGCCATGATCCCGTCACCCATGACCTGGTTCACGGTCCCCTCGTACCAATGGACGGCCTCCATCATGCATTCGAGGATGGGATCCAGAAGCGCCCGCGCCTCCTCGGGGTCCCGGTCGGCGAGGAGCTCCATCGAGCTCTTAAGGTCGGCGAAGAGGACCGTCACCTGCTTGCGCTCGCCCTCGAGCGCGCTCCTGGAGGTGAGGATCTTCTCGGCGAGGTGCTTGGGAGTGTAGCGCTCAGGGGAGTCGAATCGCGGAGACGGCGGCGGCGCGGCAGCTAGCCCCGTCGGATGCGCACACTGGCCGCAGAACCTCGCCGCCGGGGACAGGAGCTGGCCGCAGCTGGCGCACGTCCAGGCCAGCGGGGCCGCGCATCGCTCGCAGAACTTCGCGCCGGCCTCGTTCTCGTGCGGGCACCGTGAACACTTCATCGTCCGAATCCCTCGATGGGCCGAGGATTTGCCCAAAGGGTGGGGAAGTCAAGCCGCTCTCCACCCGTTCTCGGCGTTGCTCCGTATACCGTATCGAGATGACGACGAGACCGGCGGGTTCGGCCTTCAAACGGCTGGCGTGGTCCAATCTGGCCGCGCAGTCGGCGGAGCAGATCGGCCTGGCGGCGGCGCCGCTCGTGGCGGTGCTCGCGCTCGGCGCCGGCGCGGGCGAGACTGGGTTCCTCCAGACCGCGGCGACGCTGCCGTTCCTGCTTCTCGCCATTCCCGCGGGCGTGCTGGCCGATCGCATGCCGCGCCGGCGCCTCATGGCCACCGCGGAGGCGGTGCGCGCGCTCGCGCTCGTCGCCACGCTCGCCCTGGTGAACTCCGGCCGGCTCACCCTGGCGCTGCTCGCGCAGCTGGCCTTCGTGGGCGCGTGCGGAACCGTGGCGTACAGCGTGGCTGCTCCCGCGCTCGTCCCGGCCCTGGTGCCGCCGGCCGGGCTCGCGGCGGCGAACGCGCGCCTCGAGCTGGCCCGCACGGTGGCCTTCGTCGGCGGCCCAGCGCTGGGCGGCGCCCTCGTGGGCTGGACGGGCGCCGGCGCCGCGTTCGCCGCCGCGGCCGCGCTCTCGATCGGCGCGGTGTTCCTGCTCGCCGGCCTGCGCGAGCCGCCGCGCGCGCCGGCGCCCCCGAGCCATACGCTGGAGGATCTTCGCGAGGGCTCGGGCTTCGTGTTCCGCCACCCGCTGCTGCTGCCGATCCTGATCACCCAGTTCGTGTTCAATACCGCGTTCTTCGTGCTGCAGGCGGTATACGTGCCCTACGCGGTCCACCGGCTCGGTCTCTCCGCGTCGGGGGTGGGCGTCACGCTGGCGGTCTACGGCGTCGGGATGGTGGTGGGCGCCCTGCAGGCCGGCCGGCTCATCCATGCGCTGCGGTTCGGCGTGGTCATCGTCATCGGCCCGCTCACCGGGCTGGCCGCCGCGCTCGTGATGGTGTCCACGATCTGGCTTCCGACGCCCGCGCTGGCCGGGCTCAGCTTTTTTCTGATGGGCGTGGGCCCGATCCTGTGGACGATCGGCACCACCACGCTGCGCCAGATGGTCACGCCTTCGCCCTTGCTCGGCCGCGTGTCCGCCATCAATATCGCGACCTACGGCTCCCGGCCGCTGGGAGCGGCGGTCGGCGCCCTGGTGGGCGGGCTCTACGGCGCGGAGACCGGCCTGGTGGTCGCGGCGGCGGGCTTCCTGATCCAGGCCCTCGTGATCCTGTCCTCCCCTGTCCGCCGCCTCGCGCGCCACTCGGAGATGGTCGGGTAGGCCCCCTCCGAGTTCAGGCGACGGCGGCTCGGCTCGCGGGCGGGCGAAACTCCGGCATCACCTTCTCGGCGAAGAGCCGGAGGCTCTGCATCGCCTTCTCGTGCCCGTAGTACGGCGGGTAGTGGAGCAGCAGCGACGTGAGGCCCGTCTTGTGCCGCAGCTCGCGCAGCTTGGCGATCACGGTGGTGGGCGAGCCGTGCAGCAGGGTGGTGGCGGCGAGGTCGTCGTAGGTGAGCCCTTCCGCGCGGTTCTTCTCCGAGACGTTGCCGAGGTAGCCCGCGGTGCCCGCGCCCATGAAGTGGCTGATGTGGCGGACGATGCCCTGCTCGGTGTCGCGCTTGGCCGCCGCGTCGGTGTCGGCCACGTACACCCAGCGGGCGATGTCCACCTTGCCGAAGGCTGGGTTCCGGTCGAGCGGCGCCGGCGCGTCCTTCAGGTGGCTCTTGTAGAGGGCGATCTGCCTGGCCAGCGTCTCGGCCGCGGGCAGGGTGGAGAGCATCAACCCGAAGCCGTGGCGCGCCGCGTAGCCGAGCGACCGGTCGGTGGCCCCCGCCATGAAGAGGGGCGGGTGCGGCGCCTGTTCGCTCACCGGGAAGATCTCGTAGTCGCCCTCGATCACCGAGTGGAAGTGCGGCCCCTCGTGCCGGGTCCGCCGCTTGTGCAGCAGCTCGAGGATGAGGTCGATCGCCTCCTCCTGGACGTCGCGCCGGCGGTCGAAGTCGCGGCCGAACCCCTCGAACTCGTAGGGGCGGTAGCCCGAGCCCAGGCCCAGGACGATCCGCCCCCCCGAGAGGATGTCCACGAAGGCCATGTTCTCGACGATGCGGATGGGGTCGTAGAGCGGCACGGTCACTACCGCGGTGCCCAGACGGATGCGCGTGGTTTGGGCAGCCAGGTACCCCATGTACGTGAAGACGTCCGGCATGATGCCGTACTGATTCGAGAAGTGGTGCTCGGCCACCCAGGCGGTGTCGTAGCCCAGCCGGTCGGCGGCCTGGATCTCGGCGGTGACGCGTCCGTGGACGGCGCGGTGCGGGTAGGGCTCGGTGGCGTGGTTGGGATGCGACGTGAACAGGACGCCGAATTCCATGCGGGGATCCTCCGATCAGGGGGCCGCGGGCGCGTGAGTTGCCGTCGAGTCTAGCAGAAAGCGTCTTGCCAGGGACCGGGCGGGTCGTGGTATGTTCCGTGGACTTAACGCCCTCGGTCCGGACTCAGACGTCCCGCAGTGGAGACCCCAAAGGAGGGGAATGCCATGGCCGATTCGGTTCCTGACAAGTCCAGAGCCCGCAAGAGTGGGGTGAGCCGCCGCTCTTTCCTCAAGACCATCGGCGTGGCCGGTGCCGCGAGCACCGCGCCGGCCTTCCTCCGCACCACCGCGGAAGGGCAGGAGACTCTGACTCCCTACCGTGACCCCGCCGCGAAGCCCGGAGGGACGCTGCGCTACGGCGTTCACACCGCTCCCGCCCACTTCGACGTGCACCAGTCGGGCACGGTGGCCAATATCGGCGCGCAGAGCCCGATGTACGACACGCTCCTCCGCCGGGACCCCCGCGACGGGCAGACGATCATCCCGGATCTGGCTCACAAGTGGGACATCTCCCCGGACGGCAAGAAGTACACCTTCCATCTCCGGAAGGGCGTCAAGTTCCACGACGGCGCCGACTTCACCGCCGAGGACGTCAAGGCGACGTACGAGCGGATCGTTCGGCCCCCGAAGGGAATCCTGATCCCGCGCTCGGCGCTGTTCACCACGGTGAGTGAGATCGTGGTGCTGGACCCGCACCGGATCGAGTTCCGCCTCTCCGAGCCGCGGCCTCGGGCCTTCATGCTGGGCGCCTTCGCGAGCGGCTGGAACATCATCGTGCGCAAGAAGACCCTCGACGACAACCAGGGGAACCTGCGGCAGGTGATGAACTATCCGGGCACCGGGCCTTTCCGCCACGTCTCGCGGAGGGACAAGGAAGTCTGGATCATGGAGAAGAACCCCAACTACTGGAACAAGGGGCTCCCGTACGTCGACAAGCTCGAGATCTACCACTTGCTGCCATTCTCCCCGGAGCTGGGCGCGGCGTTCCTGTCCGGCAAGCTCGACTACGCCCGGCTGCTGGATCCGATCTCCTGGCGCAAGGCCAAGGAGACGCCCGGAGTCACCGCGGGAGTTTTCAACCAGTCCGTGATCCAGACGTTCTACATGAACCAGAAGAAGGTCAAGGCGTTCCAGGATGTGCGGGTGCGCCGGGCGATTCACCTCGCCATGGACCGGCACGTCTTGGTCGACGTGGTCAAGGATACCGCGCCGATGCAGGTCGGGGGCTTCGTGTATCCGTTCCACGAGGCGTCCACTCCGCGGGCGGAGCTGGAGAAGCGGCTCGGCTACCAGAAGGATCCGAAGGCGGCGATCCAGGAAGCCAAGAAGCTCATGCAGGCGGCCGGGTACGGCCAGGGGATCAAGGGGCTCGACTTCCTGATACGCGGCGGGGCCAACACCTTCAAGCTCTGGGCTGTCGCAATCCAGGCCATGCTGAAGGAGCACCTCAACATCGAGACCAACCTGCGAGAGGTCCAGATCTCCCAGTGGTTCGAGGAGGCGGCCGCCGGCAACTTCGACCTCGGGATCACCGCCATCGTGTCCGCGCTGATGGACCCGTCGGACTATTTCACGTCCTGGTATGGCAAGGACGCCCCGAACAACTACGGGGGCTGGACCAACGAGCAGTTCCACACGCTTGCCCGGAACATCGAGCGGGAAGTGGACGACAACAAGCGGAAGACCATGATCCGGCAGGCGGAGGACATTCTGGAGAGCGATCCGCCGCTGATCCCGGTGGCCTACGAGCAGATCTACGACGCCTGGTACAACAAGGTGCACGGTCAGAACCCGAGCAAGTACTTCGGGATCTACGACGTGGTGCGCTGGGACCAGGTCTGGATGGCCCAGTCCTAGGCTCCCGAGCCCTCGCTCGTGCAGAAGTACCTGCTCCGGAGGGCGCTGTTCGCCCTGGGCACCCTGATCGGGGTCTCCCTGATCATCTTCGTGGTGCTGCGTATCCTGCCCGGCGATCCGCTGGTGGCCATCCTCGGCGTGGAAGGGCACGCCAAGATGGCGCCGGCGGGCCGCCTATGATGCCCGCATCGGCGAACGGCAGGTCCGCATCGCCGAAGATGCGGGCGATCCCATCGAGGGTCGCCGGCGCAATGGCGTTGCAGTCGACATAGACCGGCCGCGACTTGCCCCGGCCGATGGTCGGCGCCAGCCGCTCGGCCAGCTCACGCGCCC
>Ga0207689_10004220_pt1 | contig 13068 bp, 4 predicted proteins | sample KBSMisM52_FD_184312 | JGI IMG/M metagenome (GOLD analysis project Ga0207689, IMG submission 184312) | Miscanthus rhizosphere microbial communities from Kellogg Biological Station, Michigan, USA - KBS Miscanthus M5-2 (SPAdes) (version 2) | ecosystem: Host-associated > Plants > Roots > Rhizosphere... | reverse complement strand
AACGAGCATGGAGCGCATAGTCGTCGGCGCCGTGTTGGCTGTCGTCGCCATGACCAGGCGCGCTTGCGCGGGCGAGGCGAAGCGCCACAGCGTGTCGTCATCGTCGATGCGCTCGACGTGGCGCGAGTGCAGTCGGCTCGTGATTGCGAGGCACATCTGCATCTGCCGCAGACGCTGATTGACCTTCGCCATTTCCCCGGCCTGATCCCACGCGTCGGCCATCAGCTCTTCCTGATGCTCCTGAATCACCCGCGTGCCGAGCGCGGTCGCCACACGCTCGCGCGGATCGAGATTCAATTCGTCAAGCCAAGTCGATGGTAGGGGAGTGCCGATCTGATTGCGGCCGGCATAGTAGCGACCGTAGATGGGCGGTCCGAGCACAGGTTCCGCATTTGGGTCCGCGGCGCCCGCACCGCCGACATTCAAGATCGACTGCAACTTCTGCTGCCAGGTCTTCGTCGTATCGTCTGGGAAGGCAGCGCGCGACGCTCCGACTGGCTGCAGCGCACCTTCCAGCATGACCGGCGGGATGACTGTGGGCGGTGTCGTCTGTGGCAGAATAAAACCCGGGGCGTTGATATCCATCGGACGCCGGCCGACAGTATCCGCGAAATCGCGCGGCTGCAGACGTGCGACGATCGATTCGAAATCTTCTCTCGGGCCGGTGCGAAATTCCCAGTAGTAGTAAACCGGCAGCGAAACACTCCCGGGTGCCTTAGCGCCGCTGTTCCATGCTGGAATGAGTGTCGCGTTCGCGTCCGGTGTGCCGCCGAGCCCCGCAAGTCGTCCCGCTTCGAACGCGGGCACCACGCATGCGAAGTATTCAGTGTTCTCTTTGAGCAATCTCGGCGACAGCAGGCGCGAGACCGACAGCTGCGGATAGTTCACCAGTACGTCGCGCAACTCCCCTTCGTTTGCGCCAACGTGCGCACCGAGCTGCGCGTGGGCCCACGCCCACGCATCGACGAGATCCGGCAGCTCCTGCGACGGCACCGCGGGCGCCCCGATCTCGAGCACCGGCAAAAGCTCTGTACGCGGCGGGCGCAGCCGCACGCCGTCCTGCTTGCGCACGACCACGAGCACTATCCACGGACGTACGCGGCCTTGACCATCGGCCGCGGCGGGCGTGAACAGCCACGGCAGATCCGGATTGTCGAACTCGACCGCGGCAAGATCGTTTGACTCGTAGTTGTCGGTGCCGGCCGGCGGTTCCGTGCGCACTATCTGGCGTGGATCGATGCCGATCACGTCGGCCGGGCCAAACAGCCGCACGCCGACCGACGCCGTGTCGATGCCATTCACGCCAAGAGTGACTCCGAGCGGTGCCTGCGCCGGCAGCGGCGTTGTCAGCGGATCGGGTGTCGCGATGCGCGCTGCGAGCCCTTGTCGTACCCACGGCAGGAAAACGACGCTTGCGTCACTCATGCCGGCTCCTTGATCTTTGCCAGCTCGAAGTCGTTGACGACCATGCTACGCCGTCTGAGCGCCGCACTGCCGAGTGCTTCCGAGAAGCTGACATCGCGTTTCGCATCGGGCAGCAGCGCGAGATCGTCGGTCACGGCCGCGAAGCGCGGCGACTCGACTTTCGCGAACGGTTGGATACTGGCACGTCGCTCCTCGCGACGCAGCGAGCTGCGCCCAGCGGCGCCGTGCATCGCATGCATCTCGAGCAGCGCTCGACTTAGCACATAGTCGACCTTCGGCGGAGGCGGTGGCACGGCGGCATTCCGATCGACAATGCGTGTCTCGTAGTCCAGCGGCGACGCGATGGATTGACCGACTGCGAATGCAAACTCCGACGCGCCGATACGCATGCCCGCCTGCATCGGTTCGAACGACGGGCTCGCGAGCTTTTGGTCGTCGCTCATCTCGAAGAATTGCGCTGGTGCGAAGTCATCCTGAATCGACCCGGTTGTTTCGGTACCGGTAGCGGTGCCAACTGCGATGCGCGTCACGGTGAAGCGGCGCGCACCGGCGATCGGCGAATCGTTGAACTTGTCGATGTCGCGGGTGAGATTCAATGGCACGACGCTCTGGCGCACCGTAAGCGTGCCGAGCGGATGCACGCGCAACGTCCCGTCAGCGACGGTTTCCCGGAGTGAGACGATGCGCGTCTGACCTTGCGGCAATTCGGTCGTCCAGCTCTTCGCGTCGTTGAGTGCGTCGCGCAGTTGCGCGAAGGCGTCGATCGCGGCCGGCAGCGGCGGGGTCTGACCGCTCACCAAAGTAAAGTTGACGCGTACCGTTACGTCCCACCACAGAATCTCGAACGTGCACTTCGCGCGCACAGAGAGCGGCAGCGGACCTTCGAGCGCGCCTTCGACCTTCACCTTGAACAGGTTGGTCGAGCCCTTCTTGAGCTGCATGCCCGCGTAGAACTCGGCCAGGAAGTGGAACGGCAGCAGCTGGATCAGCACATCGAAGCCGGCTTCTCCCGTGATGCTGAAGCCGGCCGCGGAGGCATACAGATTCGCATGCGCGCCGAACTGCACGGTGTTCGATGTCAGCGCGAAATACGCGTCGCAGGTAAGCCGCGGGTTATCGCCGGTGGTCAAGCTGATCGCAAGGCGCTCGATCGTCGGGAAGCCGGCGGGCGGCGTGAAGCCGTGATGCAGGCCCCCCACCGCCAGCGCGAAGCTCCGCGGCGAAGTCCAGCGCGCGCGGAGCGCCCCGCCCCCGGTAAGCGGGAAACGCCGTAGGAGACGCGAATCGACCAGCAGCGCGTCGATTGCCGCCGTGCCCTGATCGAAATCGAAGATGCCGACCGCGTCCAGATTGATCCGCAGCAGGTCGTTGTCCATGCGCGGCAGGATCGCGGTAATGCGGCCGAGCACGACGAAGCGGTTGCGACCACCGAGCTCGACGATCAGGCCGACGTTCACCTCGATCAGCGTCGGCACGCCCCACTGCAACTGCACCATCAGACCGAAAAGATAGCTGCCGCGCCGCGCCGGGAACACGCGGTCGATGGCCGCGAGGATTGTCGGTGCGTTCGCCACCGGATCCTTCGGGAACAGAATCGATGCCAGTGTGTGATTCTTGAGCCCTGCACGCACCGCGTCTTCGTCGACCGTGCGATGGATTGCGATCAAACCCCCGAGGCCGGTCAAACGCCAGCCAAGCGGCAGCTCCATCAGCGATCCACCGGGCTGTGCGCTCTGTGCAGTGACCAGGATCAGGAGCGAGTAGCCTTTGCTGCCGTCCGGCAGGCGCGTCGCGAGCAGACCGATGGCTTTCAGTGCGATGACGCCGGACAAGGAGAGCTCCATCACACCGGCGTATTGATGCTTGCCTTCGTCATGGAACAGGAAGCCGCCGCCCTTCACGCTCTTCGCATCGACCATGAGGCCAATGCCCTTCGGTGGAATGAAACCCAGATCGAGATTCGCGAAATGCAGATTGGCTTTGGAGCGATCGTCGGGGAAATCAAGACCGAACTTCATCCCAACACGATCGATGGTCGCGACGACCGGGCCGATTTGCGTGCTGAACGAAAGTGCGGCTTGCACCAACGTCTTCGGCGCCGGGCCCGCCGTATCCCGATCGAGATTGAGCAGTACCTTCAACAGCCGCACGGGGCCGACGCTTTTGCCGATCGGAATCTCGAGCGGAATACCGCCGCCCTGCAGTCCAGTCGCCACCACCGGCACATTCGGAAAATCGTTACCCGCCGGCGCGCCGCTTCCGCCTCCGCCGGCGGTGTCTTTGGTGAGCGCCTTGGATGTCGTCGAGGTCTGCGGCGAGCCGCCCCGTGCTCCGACGAACGGTAGATCTCCAGTGGTAAAGAAGCCGTCGCGCGATGAAACACCTACACCGAAGCTGAACTCAACGCTCGTCTGTTTCGTCGGCAGCATCGAGCCGATGAAATCGTCGAACGAGCTACCGTCGAGCGCAAGGCGGCAATCGTAGAAGGTAAGCTGTGCGCGCGCATCCTTGGGATCGAGTGTGCCGGATAGAGCGATCCGGCCAATGTCGAAGCCGTTATCGCTCCCGAAGGAGAGAAAACGAAAGCGACGCTCGCCGGGCGGCATCGGTTTCGAGCTAACGGCTACACCGACGTGCACGTTCGGATCTGCGTTCGGGCTGTCCATACGGAAGTTGTCGCCCTTGCCGCCGAGCTGGATGCTGAAGGGCGCGTCGAATGTCGCGTCGGCTTGCGCAGTCCATGCACCGCCGGTATCGACATTGAATCTGAACGTGCTACCACCGAAAGAGATGAACAGTCCCTTCCCGCCGTGCTCTTCCGGTACCCACGCGAGTGAGAAGCGTAACGCGCCTTCGACGTTGATCGCGTTGCTCTGAAACGAGTGCGGTAGCGCGCGAACCTGCAGCGAGAGCATGCGCTGGGAGATGTCGTCCGCCGCCGGCGAGGCCAGCTGGGCCGGTGATAGTGCGCCGGCCGGCTGATCGAAGCCGTAGAACATCTTGAAGTGACCGTCGTCGAGCGGCTCGGTATCGAGGCCGATCTCACGCTCTGAATGGCCGATGAATGCGAACACTTCCGCGAGCTGAAGGAATGTCGAATCCGACCACTTGCGCGCATCCGCCTCGGTTTGCATTGGCGGGCCTTTGAGCAGCGTGACCGGCGCGAGCGCAAACTTGACGAGCGCCTTGAGCGATCCATAGAAGCGCTTCGCCGCCGTACCCTGCGGACCGTACAGCGTCATCGGTTCGGTACTGAAGCGCGCAAATTCCATCCACACGAACAAATGAAACCAGCGATCGCGCACGTAGTTGCTCGCAAGCAGATCGATGAACGTCTGGAACGTCTCTTCGGCGGTAGCTTCGGCGCCAAGATCGATAGCGTCGATCACGGAGCGAATCGACTCGTACAGAGTCCTGATGTCGGCGATCACGCCAATCCATGCTTCCAGACCGGGACTCGGCTTCGCAACGTAATCTTTGATGCCGCTCAGCGTGAGCTTGGGGAATTCTGGCGTTTTCTTGACATCGAGACCCATGTCGTCGCAGATCGCCTTGAACGCGCGATCCTCGCCGAGCTTCTCGCCCACCCAGTCGGCAAAATCGATGATCACGCCCCCGACCTTTTGCAGGAACGTCTTGTCTTCCTTCTTCTCTGCGGGTTCGTCGGCCATAGTCGCTAGTAATCAGAACGCAGGCGGTTGCATTGGCGCGAGTTCGGGACGCACTTCCTCGGCGTGACCGTCGAGCGAAGCACGCTGCACGAGATAGGGCAACACCTGCAGCGGCGTGCCAGGCGCCGCGTTGGGATCGATGAGCGACGTATAGACCTCGTGCACCGCTGTCACGTCCGGTGCACGCTCGAAGCGCACGAGCGCAAAGTTCGAGCGGAACAGAATCTGACGCGAATGGCGCAACTTGTCGAACTGATCCATGTGACGCGCTGCGATCGTGGCGTACGCCATGAGCTCCTTACCCGGTTCGGTGTGATCGACCAGGATCGATTGCACGCGCGGCTCGGCTGGGTCGAGCTTGCGCAATTGCCCGGGCGGCGGACGCTCCGACTCCGGCCGCACGTCGAGCGTCGGTTTCAATCGCCAGGACCAATCCGGCAGCTTGGCTGGATCCACCGTCGTACCCTCGGGCCAGCCGAACGTCGGCATCAGCATGGGCGAATTGCGCAATTTGCGACGCAGAACAGGCGGCGTGTCAGCGAGGCTGTGCCCGCCTTTGAACACGAACGCCTTGTTGTCGGCACTGTTCCAGCCCATGCGTTCGGCGCCGACGTTGGAGCGGACCATGCGCTGCGCAAACGACAGCACTCGATCGACTGCGCCAATGAACCACGGCATGACGTTCTTGAAGCCGCTGCCGGTGAACTGCACGATCCGCGATGGCACCGGATTACCCTTGGTCCAATAGCTCAACTCGGTCGCCGACGAATAGTGCACGTCGCCCGACAGCAGCAGCACACGTTTGTGCGGTGCGAGTCGCTTGAGCAGCGCTTCGAGCGCAAGTGGGTCGAATGCCCATGCTTCGATCGCGTCGGGGTCGGTGCCCACCATGCGGCGCGTGCCGGATCCTTTGCGCTCCGACGCCTTGTCTTCAGCGCTCGGCGTCGGGTTGAGCTCGCTGTACTTCGCAGCATCGAAGACACGATACGCGGTCGGTGCAATCAATTCGTCGAGCAGACCGGCGCCTAGCACCTGTAGCGGGGCGACGACCACGAGCACGTCGATACCGGCGGGCAGCGTCGCGGGGATCTGGTCGGCTTGCGCGGAAATGGAGACGTTCCCGGGTGGTCCTTCGCGGGACACAAAGCTGCGGCGCGTGCGATTGTCGAGCGCGACCAGGAGATGCTTCGGTCCCTGAATCGACCAGTGCCATTTGATGGGTGGAGTCACCGGATCGTAGCTGCCGTCCAACTGCGCTTTTGGCAGCTGATCGAGACCGTAGAACTTGTCGAGCGCGTCCGTCACCGACTTTGGCGGCATGTCAGTGGTCGCTGGTTTCGCGGTGGCGTTCGCCCGCACCGGAAACATCTTGGCAACGGTGTCGAGCATACGCTTTGGGTCACCCGCCGCCGCCGTGTCCTCGTTGAGATAGCGCACCGGGTCGTTGCCCCAGTCCTGAAACACCGCGTACGATGCCAATGCGTTGCGCAGGATCGCGCGGCCGAATGTCGTGTTGTTCACCCGCTCGACCCAGATCGGATTCAGGTTCCAATCGTCGGTCGCATCGTGATCGTCCATCATCATGTACGTCGGCACATTGGCGAGCGTACGGCGTACCTTGGGCAGTCCGTTGTAGAAGGCTGTTATCTGCTCGACCTTGATCGCGTGACGCGCTTCGAGCTTCTTTTGACGTTGCAGCAGCACGCACGCGTCCAAGTCCGCACCTTCCTTGTCCGCGCAGTCCGTGTACTTCACCCCTTCCTTTTCGCCGACGTCCTCGTCAGTCAGCGCATCCCACTTCAGCGGGAACTCGTATTCCGGCGCCGGCGTCACTTTGCCCGGGGGACCATCGGGCGCGTATACATCTTTAGCCTTTGGCCATTCCGTCGGTACCCGCCAGCATGCGTTGCTCCACACGGTCAGATACAGTGCGACGAATTCGCCAAACGAGTACAGATGGCTTTCGCCGTCGGTTGTCGTCATCTGCGCGACGCGCATGATCTGTGATTTGCGACGACCCGCCGGAAATGGAACGAGGCCGCAGGGTATGTGCGTCGGACCGCCCGGTGCCCAGCCGTCCGGATGATTGAGTGGATCTTCCTGGTGACTCGCGACGAGATCCTTGCGGTCGACCGGCATCGTCTCCAGTGGTATGAGCTCTTCCGGTTTGGAAGATTGCGGGTCTTTGTAGGTACCGACCAGCTCGTTCGCCAACGGATTCAGCATCAGCATATACCCGGCCCACACCTCGTCCGCGTAGATCTGATCGCCACCGAGCACGAGCTGGTGGGGTCGTTTGGAGGCGTCTTCGTACAACGGCTTCTGCGGATCGGCGATGATGAGATCGTCGATCATCGCCATCGCGTCAGGATGCTCGTTCGCCGGGCGGCGGCAGGAGCCGTACACGATGCGTAGATCTTCGAGCTTGTCGGGTGGCAGCGCAAAGCTCGGCAGGAAATCGTCTATGTAACCGAGCGCAAGATGCGGACGTTCGCTGCCGGCCGGTCCACCGTTTGCTGTCGGGATACTCTTCAGCAGGCCGAGCGAGGCAAGCGTATGCGTGTCTGCGCCCACGACGATGGTCAGGTCATAGCTGTAGACGATGTTGGGCTTGAATGCCTTCTGAGAACCGGCGGGGATGCGGAGCAGCGCAACCGTGACGTGCAGGTTGTCCGCGATGCGCAGTGTCGGTGTCGGGGGATTGCTGCGGAAGAATTCACCGGAGGCGCCGGGCTTGCTCCGCCCTTCCCACGTCGTGATGGTCACGTTCGCGGAGCGGCTGAGGGCGACCCAAACCGACACCAGGTTCGGCTCGACACGCCGCAAGATGGGACCTGCAAGGAGGAGTGGCAGGGACACCAGGTCTCCCGTTCTTACTTATTCGCCGCGCGAACGCAATTCGCGGGGCGCCCAGAGTTGAAAAGCGACGCAGGCGCTGCGTCGGTCAGGCATCCTCGCAGCGAGGCCAGGGCACACAAACCAGATATGAAACTTACTTTTTATGCGAGGTCGCGGCAAGCGTTCGGCGTCGACACGGATACGGACGTCATTTGGTGGAGACGCAGGCCTCGATGAGTGGGGCAAAATTGACCCAGTCGTCTCACACATTTGAATATTCTCCTCTATCGCTACATTCCCGGCGGAACAGATAAGCCGGCGATTGGGCGACGACAAACGACTCATCCATTAGTGAATCGCATAGAAAGGTCGTTGCATTCCTCAACCCCCCTCTATCCTGATATGCGAGAAATACTGCTGCAGTTGTTTGGATAGCAGGTTGTCTATTTGCCGCGCTTTGGGCTGAAAGTTGAAAGGACGCCGGGGATAGATTCGATCGTTGACCCAGTGCTCGGACCAGTTCGTGGTAGTGGACAGACATTGCTGCGCAAACTCCGCAAGGCCAAATCGCTGCTCCTGCTCCAGACAACCCGATACGAAAATGTCCACGTACGATTGCACGATTGGGTACTGCGAGTTTGGTATTGCCACGCTCTGTGGCATGCTGACGTAGATCCAAATCTGTCCATTGGGATCTGGGAGGAAATCCTTTTCAAGCGGCGTGATTTCGGAAATCGCAACATTGGTGCGGCAATATGACAGTTCGCGTCTGTCCGTCGCAATGAGCTCTACCGGATCGACCTGATAAATTACAGCGTTGATACGACTTTCCAGGTTCGGCAGGACACCTAGATAGGTTGTGCCAAAACCAACCGTTTGCGCTCTCGCGAACCAGCCGCGCCTATAGCCTTTGGCGTTTATTGGATGAGCCGCGCCCGCCTCTGGTGAAGTACGCTTTCGAGACTCGTCTTGCATCAGGCTGCCATACCCGATGATGTATTGCGAGCGAATAGAGTCCGGAGCGACATTGCATTCGCTTCGCACGCCAGGGCTGAGTGTTTCGCTGGCGATGCTTGGCGTGGCGACTACCTCCAGCTGAGGGCCGGAGGTCGATGACTGTTTCGCGGAAGTACATGCGACCAGCCAGCTCGTGAGGACGAGAATTGCAATGTGTTGCCAGCGTAGGTTGCACATAGAGACCGCTGTATCGATGCAGATGAAAAAATGCAAGACGCTCGGACCAACTCCAACGCACCGGACTCTCTGCGCGGATGCAGTGCAGTCTAGTAAGCAAATGCCGCAGGGAAATGTCACCGGGAGGCTATTTTTGTTTCGTTTGTTTCACACATGCCTGGACGCATAAGACGAATACGGCCTGTCGCCGCATCCCAATGTCGTTCAGTGAATACGCTATGGACACAAGAATTTGAGCAAATCGTTGTTTCTTATACGTGGTACGCGACTCGCTTCGAACTTCGGACGTGGTGCACATCGAAATATGCGCGAGCGCAAAGCTGGTGCTGCTTCGCCCAACCGGGCCAGCTCGCCGCGCATAATGCACATCTCTTCACCCTCGAACGATCTGCATCGATGTCGATGCGATAAATGAGAGTCGGCAAATGCGAGCTCAGCTCAATTTCAGTCTCTATTCGGCCTCTTGGATTGAATTCACGTGGCTCCGCATCATCGTAGCAACGCTCGCGGCCTTCTTCGTCTTCGCGGCAGCGTGTTTGCCAAATACGTCTCGCGCCCAAACCCCCCTTCCCGCCGGCTGGCCGAACCAGCTCGAACTCGGAATGAGCGACAGTCCCGGGGGAGCGGCGACGATGAAGGCGACCGCTCCGTTTCGCTTCCGCTATCAATACCTGGCCGGAGGGGTCAATACGGGTAGCGGTTGGGCAACCTGGAATTCCAACGGAGATTTCGTGCGGTTTTACATCGAGGACTCCGTAGCCAATGGGATCATCCCGGTGTTCACCTACTACATGATGCTTCAGTCCGCGCCAGGCGGCGGCAGCGGGGAGGCCGGTCCGGTCTTCAACAACCTCAACAACACCGCCACCATGACTGCGTACTTCAACGACCTGAAGCTGTTCTTCCAAAAGGCCGGGGCCTTCCCCACCCAGAAAGTGGTCCTGCACATGGAACCGGACCTCTGGGGCTATATGGAGCAGCGCTCCGCGAACGACGATGCCAAAACCGTAACCGCGAAAGTGGCGGAAACCGGAATTGCGGAGCTAGCCGGACTGCCTGGCAATATGTCCGGCTTTGCGCGCGCCGTTCTCAAGCTTCGTGATACGTACGCCCCGAACGTTAACGTCGGCTACCATATCAGCGTCTGGGGGACCGGCACGGACATCGGTCTCTCCAACCCGCCGGACGCGACTGTGGACGCGCTCGCCGTGCGTGCCGCCAACTTCTACAAATCGCTCGGCGCCGACTTCGACATTGCTTTCGCTGAGTTCAGCGATCGGGATGCAGCCTTCAAGCAATACGTCTACGGTGACGGCGGTCAGTCGTGGTTCGACGCAGAGGATTTCCGACGCAGCGCACGCTTCCTCGGTGGCTTCTCGGCCGCCACCGGAAAGAAAATCGTGATGTGGCAGATTCCTCTTGGCAATACCAAGATGAGAGCTCAGAACAACACCACGGGACACTATCAGGACAATCGCCCCGAGTGGCTACTGGATGAAGCTCCACGCTCGCATCTTGCCGCCTTCCGTGACGCAGGGGTCGTGGCGTTTCTGTTCGGAGGCGGTGCGAGTGGTGTGACCTGCGCCTGCAACGCCCAGAGTGACGGGGTGACCAATCCAGCACCGATCAACGGCAACAACCTCGCCTCTGAGTCTGCGTCCGCCGGTTCGGCTCCGGTCCAGGTGATGCGAGGAGCCACACCGACCCTCGTCACACCCTATGCCGCCGACGACGATGGCGGCTTCTTCCGTTGGAAGGCCTGGACGTATTACCAGGCCGGGGCGATGACTCTCTCGACCACGACGCTGGAAGCACCCACGAACCTCAAAGCCATTCAATGATCCTGCTTCTTTCGCTGACTGTCGCACTCTCTAGAAGCAGACATTCGCGTACTGAAGGACACAGCATTTACTGCAGCTATTTCTGCGCCCCTTGATCACTTTGGCATTCAGCTGAAGCAATTCCTCCCCGCCGAGATCTGGTACATCGCCTTCATCGACGCTATGAGCGAGTTACCTGCCCTTGACGGCCCCGCTTCACCGGCATACCGTGTCCCCGATGTCACGCTGATGTCGGCATCTGCTGAAGCGTAACGTACGCTTCGGTATCACATCCGATCGCGCACAGCGAAGCGGAGCAGGTAATACTGCTCGGCGCGCAATCGGGGATTCACATGTCTAGCCAGAACGAGCACAGCGAGCACGGGGTACCGGAGAACGTGGCACCGGCAGGGACGGGCAAATCGAATGCCGCCCTGGCGTCGCGGTTCCAGCAGATGTTTCCGGTCCTTTCCGCGGCCGAGATCGACCGCGTCCGACGTTTCGGCGAGGTCGAGCGGTTCGCTGATGGAGAATTCCTGTTCCAGGCAGGAGAGGCCGTCGCCGGGATGTATGTGATTCTCTCCGGCCGGGTAGCGATCGCGCCACGCGATGGGCTCGGGCGGGCGGTGCCGGTGGCAGCGTTCGCAGACCTGATCGGGGCCCCCCTCGAAGAGATGACTGAAGCGGTCCCGGGCGAGGTCCTGGCCGAGCTCGGACAGCTCTCCGGACGCGCCGACCTGAGTGTGTTCGACGCCCGTGCGGTCGGTGACGTAGAGGCGATCCTCGTTCCACCGGAGGCGCTCCGACTGCTGCTCGTCGCCGAGGCCGAGCTCGGCGAACGCATTCTGCGCGCGCTCATCCTGCGTCGCGTCGCGCTGATCGAGATCGGCTTCGGAGGTCCAGTACTGATCGGGGCACCCAATTCTCCGGACGTGACGCGGCTGTCGCACTTCCTGGAACGTAACGGGCTTCCGTTCCGCGTGGTCGATCCCGATGAGGATCAAGATGCGTCGTCATTCCTCGCGCGCTTCGCTTCGATGCCGGGCGAGCTTCCCATCGCAGTGCTGCCGGACGGCACGGTGCTCAAGAATCCGACCAAGCAGGAGTTTTCGCGGGCCTTGGGCCTGGTGGCGGCGAGCTTTCGCGCCGAACCGTATGACGTAGCGATCGTCGGCGCGGGTCCCGCCGGCCTTGCGACTGCGGTCTATGCCGCATCCGAAGGCTTGTCCGTCCTTGTGCTGGAGGCGCTCACCTTCGGAGGACAGGCCGGCAGCAGCGCGCGCATCGAGAACTACCTGGGCTTTCCCACCGGGGTCTCCGGGCAGGCGCTGATGGGTCGTGCGATTACCCAGGCGCAGAAGTTCGGCGCCGACTTCAGCCTGTCCACCGAGGTCAGGCAACTGGACCGCACTTCGGCGGGTTCTGATCGCCTGCACATCCTTGAGCTTGCCGATGATCGGCGGGTCCAGGCGCGCGCGGTCGTCGTCGCCACCGGCGCGCGCTATCGCCGTCCGCAGATTCCGAACCTCGAACAGTTCGAGGGGCGCGGTGTTTCGTACTGGGCCTCGCCCGTCGAAGCGCGGCTGTGCCGGAACGTCGATGTGGCCCTGTTGGGTGGAGGAAATTCTGCGGGCCAGGCCGCCGTGTTTCTCGCCAGCCACGCACGCCACGTGCGGGTCCTGATACGCGGGACCGGCCTCGCGAGCAGCATGTCGCGCTACCTCATCGATCGAATAGAGGCTGCACCGAATATCGAGCTCCTCTGCGAGACCGAGGTCGTAGAGCTCCTCGGCACGCCCCAACTCGGCCTGCAGGGGGTGCGGTGGCACAACCGACTCACCGGCGCCGAGGAACAGCACGCCATCGCTCACCTCTTCCTGTTCACTGGCGCCGATCCGGCGGCGAGCTGGCTGACCGGCTGCGGGATCTTCCTCGACGAGAAGGGTTTCATCCTGACCGGGGCAGGCGCGGGCGCGACCGAGCGGATGCCGCTGCCGCTGGAGACCAGCGTCGAGGGAATCTTCGCCGTTGGCGACGTCCGCTCCGGCTCCGTCAAGCGAGTGGGGGCGGCCATCGGGGAAGGGGCCGCGGTCGTGGCGCAGCTGCACACTTTCCTCGCC
>Ga0207689_10004219_pt1 | contig 13068 bp, 15 predicted proteins | sample KBSMisM52_FD_184312 | JGI IMG/M metagenome (GOLD analysis project Ga0207689, IMG submission 184312) | Miscanthus rhizosphere microbial communities from Kellogg Biological Station, Michigan, USA - KBS Miscanthus M5-2 (SPAdes) (version 2) | ecosystem: Host-associated > Plants > Roots >... | reverse complement strand
GCAGGCGGCGGTTACCGCGCTGCTCGAGATGGCAGACGAGAGCTAGCGGCAGGCAGAGGCGCGTCGGACGGCAACTTCACTATCGATCTCGTCCCAATCCAGAGGAGCCATGCCCGACTGGGCGATCTCCGCCCGCAACTCGCGCAGGCGGCGGCCGAGCGGAGTTCTTGCCTCGGCGGCGGTTTGAATCGTTACGTGCACCTCGGCGTTCTCAGGTAAGTCCACGGGATGTTTGAGCGTGAGGATGCCGTTCTCGTAGACAGCGTCAACGTCGATCGTCATCACATTTCGCCTCGACTCAATGATACCCCGGCCGGGTGAGCGACCGATCCCCCGTGTCGCCACCCCCGGTGTCGCTTGCCAACCGGGAAGAAAGTTGGAGGGCCGTTGCTAGTGCCGCAATGGGGCACGCACTTCGTGGTGGCATTCCTCTCCGGTTCGATCGGCAGGACGCAAAGGCGCTGCTATCGAAACGGAAGATCGAGTCCGAGGAGCTTCACGTCGGTGATCAGGAGCTGTACCTCTATCTCCCCGATGGAATCGCCGGCTCGAAACTCTCCAACGCGCTCACCGAGAAAAAAGTCGGAGTGAATGTGACGGTGCGGAACTGGAACACGGTTAATGCGCTGCTCGATATGGCGTCGTAGTGCAGGCATCCTTGCCTGCTCCCGACGGGCGTCCTCGCCCGGCGGTGGTTTCCGTGGCAAACCTGCTTCCTTCACAAAAACCACCTCCGGGCGAGGACGCCCGCCGGGAGCAGACAAGGATGTCTGCTCTACGCGGGCTGTCGGCTAAGATTCTTGTCATCGACGTGATCTGGAGTAGCGCGTGCGAACAGCCAAGCCCAACGAGTTGAAAGAAAACGCCTTCCCGGTGATGACCGCCGAGCTTTCGGAAGTCGAGCTGACGAAGTGGTTTCCTGTTTCTTTCCAGGAGATCTCCGATCCTTGGGCTGCGCCTGAGCCGTCCAAAGGCGCGCTGATCAAACTCGACGCGGGCGAATACGTCGTTCTTGATTACGGTAAAGAATCCAGGCAGCTGACGGTTCGCATTCCTACTGCTCTCGATGCATCCGCCTGCCTTGCCTCGTTGTTGCGCGAGGCGCCGATTCCGCGGTCACGCATCCTCTGGCGGCGTGCCGATGTGCGGCTGCCAAAGCACATTGCTGCGAGGACTGTCGTCGCACCCAAAGCGACGCGCGCGACGAAAAAACAGTAGCTCTCTACGCCGTCAACTTCTCCCAATCCTCATCCGGGGCATCGAGCGCCAGCGCTAATCCGCCGTCGGATCCGACGAAGACGGGGTCCTGCATGTGGGTGACTTTGCCGCCGCCGACTTGCTTGAGAGCTTCTTCGAGAGAGCGGGCCAGATTTCGAATCAGGCCGCCGCCGCCGGAGAGGATGATGTTGTTGCGCACGCGCTCCTGGAATTCCGGCTCGACGCGGGAGAGGAGATCGAGCATCGTCTCGATTGTCGGCGGGAGGAGCGTCTCGCAGGCGGTCTTCATCTCGTTGGTGATGTCGAGCTCCGTCGGGACGCCTTTGACCGGGGCGGTGACCAGTACGCGTTTCGGCGCCTCGCCGACGAAACTGTGTTTCTCTTTCCACTCGCGCACCATGTAGATCGTGATGTTCGCCTGCGGATAGCGCTCCTCGATCAGTTTCAGAAGCTGCGTATCGAGCGAGTCGCCGGCGATGGTCAGCGTGCGCTGATCTTCTTCGCCGGGATAGCGGCCCTTCATCACGCAGAAGTCGGTGGTACCGGCACCGATGTCGATGATCATCGTGTGCAGAAGCGCGTTCAGTCCGTACGCGACCGCGAATGGCTCGCTCACGATCATCAGGCTGTCGACGATTCCCTTCATCGAGTTGCGGAGGTATTGCTTGTTCGTGCGCAGCGATGCCGCCGGGACGCCGACGACGGCGCGCACCATCGAGCTGTCGACTTTGCCGTTGGAGCTGACGCCGACGAGGCGCAGCAGATGTTTGAGCAGCTCGCGAACGGCTTCGACGTCCTTGTCCGAGCCTTCCTTCAGCAGGCCGCGCTCGAGGGGGCGATGAAGGTCGAGCATGGTGCGGTTGGCGACCGCCTCGTGGCCGATGAGGACGTCGCGCTTGAGGACTTTTTTCGCCACCATGTCGGCGGGCCAGCCGACGAAGCTGTCGACGACGAAACGCTCGCCGTTCGACGCGGAGATGGCGCTGCGGGAAGTGCCGAGGTCGATCCCAACGTGAAGGATCTCGGATTCAGTAGGCATTAGATTCCTCTCTTCTGCGGCGCGTCGTTGGCGCTTGCGTATGCGTGGATGCCGTGGAAAAGCGCCTGCGCGATCTGCTGGCGGTAGGCGCCGCTGCGCAGCATCTCCGCCTCGCGGTCATTCGATAAACATCCAACCTCGGCGAGGATGGCCGGCATCTCCGTGGCCACGAGCACGATGAACGGCGCGCGTTTGACGCCCCAGTTTTCGAGACCCGGATCGACGCCGCGCAGTCCGCTGAACATCTGCGACTGCACGGCGTTGGCCAGTCGGTGGGATTCATCGCGGCGGACGTCGGCGTAGACGCGGTCGAGAAGCTTGCGCATGTCCGCGAGCGCGTATCCCGAGGTCAGGTTCTCCGACGCCGCCAGCCGCGTCAGCGCCGGATCGTTCGTCGGCCCGAGGTAGTAGGTCTCGACGCCGTGATTGTTCGGGTGCGGGATCGAATTCACGTGAATGGAGACGAAGATGTCGGAGGCTGACCCGTTGGCCAGCCGTGCGCGCTCCCGCAGCGGGATGAGGCGGTCGTTGTCACGCGTGGCGACGACTTCGAAGCCGTTCGTGCGCAGCAGCGTGGCCAGCCGCCGTTGAATGTCGAGCGTGATCTCTTTCTCGCTGACGTTCGATGTCGATGATGCGCCCGGGTCAGTGCCACCGTGACCGGCATCGAGAACGACGCGGTGAACGGAGAGGGGAAACGCAGACGCGCTCACGGGCTCGAGTGTGTCCGCCATCAGCATCGGTGTCATCGACGCTTGTGCCACCTTCGGCGCGGGCGACTTAGCCACTGGCGCTGCGATCTTCGCGGCGCGCGTACCGCCGGTACTGCTGATGAAAGCGAATCCGGCCAGGATCAGCGGGATGATGACCAGCGGCGCGCGGCGCAGAAAGAGGCGGGTGAATCGTCTGCCCGGACGAAGGGAGCGCGGCGGCAATCCTCGAATGGTATCGAGGTTGTCCGCCACCGCCTGCCGCAGCACGTGGCGCTTCACCCGGTTGATCGCTCCGCCCCTCATTCCGCTCATTCTACGGGATTTGCTGTTCGGGACCTGAAAACGCGAGGGTTCGGCCCATGCGATGGACCGAACCCTCGTCAATAGTGGCCTACTTCGGTGCCGGCGGCGGCGTGGGCGGAGGCGCGGCGAAAAGCTTCTCGTCGACCGGCGTTCCCAACTCGATCGAGGTGTACTTCCGTGTCGCGCTGCCGTTGACGCTGGAGACGCTCACGGTGAATGGAATCTTCACTCCGGCCACGTCGCGGTAATCGTCGTAATCGGTCTGCGTCGGAATCTGCCCGACAGGGCTGGTGGTGGTGACGAGGCGGCGCAGCACCAGGCCGGTGGTGGCATCAAACCAGATGCGCTCGCGGGATTTGTCGCTGCGCGAAACGCCGACTGTCCACGCTTCATGTCCGTCGATCGTGGCCTTGCCGAAGACGCGCGCGTTCTCGGGAAGCGGCGGGATGATCGGGTCGTACGCGCGGGCGGCGGCGAGGCCTTGTGCAGCGTCAGCCGCGGAAAGAGCTCGCGATCCCTGTCTTCCGACCATCCATCCACCCTCGGCGCCGTACATCTGCGACATTGCCGGTCCTTCGGGTGGGGTAGTGCGGACGAGCACATTGCCGCCCGAGCGGTAGATCTCCACCGGGAACGACTGGCCATTCGCACCCGTGCGTGTCCCCTTGGCAGTCATCGACGTGGTGCTGAGCTTCTTCGCCGCGGCATCGCCACCGATGGCGGTGAGGTATTTCGCCAGGATGTCCTTGGCGGCCGGAAGTGCCTTCCGCTCAGCCTCCTCGGCCTCGTGCGTCTTCGTCGGAGGGATGGGCGGGACGGGCAGCGCCACCGCGGACGACGGATGTTCCTTGCCGAGGTGGCAGGTGTAGCAGCCGACTCTCGGCTGGCCGTGGAAACTCTTCTCATTCAGGTCGATGACCATGCGGATCATCTCGCGCGCGGTCTTCTTTTCCTGTTTGTCGTCGCTGGCCATGTCCCAATCGTGCGTTCCTTCTTTGTGCACGTGGCAGAAATCGCAATGAACGCCGAGCGACGCGGCGAAGTTGTCCATGACTTGCCCGAGCTGGGCATCGGAGAGATTGGTGAGCATCTGCACGTTTTTCTGTTCAGCGCGCGCCGAAACGGCGGCGATGATTGCCAGGGCAAAAATGATTTTCCGCATCGAGTCTCCTTCGTTTTGTGCGACGGAGGATAGCGCAGAGTCCCTCCGAAACCGGCCAGCGTTGTGCATAACGTCACACGGAAACCGCTGTCCAGCCAGTCAAGATCTGCAACCAAGGAGAACGTATGCCGAAATATGTGATCGAACGTGAGATCCCCGGAGCCGGAAAGATGACGCCCGAGGAGCTGCAGGGCGCATCGAAGCACTCCAATGACGTGTTGGCCAACCTGGGTCCCGACATTCAGTGGGAGCACAGCTACGTCGCCGGCGACAAGATCTACTGCATCTACTCGGCTCCCAGCGAGGAGTTGATTCGCACGCACGCGAAAGAGTCCGGCTTCCCGGCCAACAAGATCACCGAACTTTCGGCGGTCATCAGCCCGAAGACGGCGGAGAAGAGCGCGTAAGAACAAAGCGTAGCGCCATCGGCTCGATGGCTGTCCCGCCGCCGGCTCGGCGGCATTCGAAACAACTGCCAGCGAGCCGCTGGCGGTCCAGCCGTCGAGCCGACGGCGCTACGCATCACGGCGGCAACCGCCGCGAATCTCCCGGTTCGAACGCCTTTTTGATGTCCTGCGTAGTCATGTAGTGCAGGCGCGAGTTCTCCTGATAGCGGGCACTGTCGGCGACCAGGCGGTTGAGCACCTTCGTGTAGCGGCGCTCAAACATGAAGCGCTTGAGATCGGGATAGAGGAATCCCGCGGCCATCAGGGCGAAGGCGAACATGTCTTCGACGATGGGGATGAACGGCAGGGCGATGATGATGCTGCCGATGACCAGGCCGGCCAGTGCGAAGGCGAAACGCGCCGCCAGGTCGCCGCCGCGCCAGATGCCGAAGTTGTCACGCTCCGACTCGGTCATCGATTGCGCCGCGGCGATGTATTGCGGGAGCACCACATCGTCGACCTCTTTTTCCAGCGTTTCCCAGTAGCTTGCCGAGCCGCCGAACTCGTCGTACGTCGCTTTGATCTCGGCGAGTTTCTCCGCCGCGCAGGCGCGAACCTCGGCGTCGAACGACTCCTCCTCGAAGCTGCGGCGGCGATGCTCGCACTCCTGCAGGACGACGTAGACGACCTGCGCGTAGTCGTACTCGGAACCGGCGATGTTCAGCATCACTGATCCTGTTTCTGCTGCTGATACTGAATCACCCCGAGTTGTTCCAGCAGTTTGTTGCCGTCGATGATCACGTTCCCATTCGGCAGCTTCGGAATCTGGCGGATCTCCTTCTTCTGCAGCGCGTCGATCAGCTGGAGCGAGACGTACGCGTCGCCGGCGCTGCCGTTGAGCGCCGCGCGCTCCTTCTTGATCCCCTGGGCGATGGCGCTCTTCTCCGACAGCGTGGCCTGCGCGTCCTGCTGCTTGCGCACGACGTAGGCATCGGCGGCGCGCTTGGCCTGCTCGAAATCGCCCTGCGAGCGAGTCAATTGCTCGGTCAGCTCGGCCACCTTGTTCTGCAGGTTGGCCTTGTTCGATTCCAGCGTGGCCAGGATCTGCGACTCCAGCTTCTCGGCCTGCTTCTCCGCTTCTTTGCGCTTGTTGATCAGGTTCTGATAGTCGGGCTTGAACGAGAAATCGCCAAGGATGACCTGCTCCACGATCACGCCGTAGGGCTTCAGCTGCGCGGCCATGACTTTCGTGGCATCGCTCGCCGCGGCGAATCGCAGATCAGGGTTGTAGTACTCCTCGGAATCGAGCCGGTTGAGCACATCGCGCACGTACGCGCGCGCCAGCGGCCGCACCAGACGCTCCTTCAGAGCCACCGTATTGGGCGCAACCCTGCGCCAGATGTCCGCGGCCTTGGTCGGATCGATGCGCCAGCGCACGGTGACGTCGGTCTCGATGTCGTTGCCGTCGCGGGTCTTGAACCGGAGGTCGTCTTTCTCCTTGCGATCGCCCTCGGCTGCTTTGGCCGACATCACCAGGTTCTGCGTCGAGGTGTCGTACGTGGCCCAGTCGTTGATGAACGGCGCGAAGAAGTACGTTGCGCCCGGATCGGACGTCTCCGTCGTCCCGGTGATCTTGTTGAAGCGGACGCCGACTTGCGTGGCCTGCGTCGTATGCGGCGTGCAGGCGGCGAGGAGGGGGAGGGTGGCCAGCAATGCAATCAGTCGTTTCATCATCCCGCCTCAGTGCTTCCCGGTCCCGGAGATCCTGCCGATGTCGGTCGGATCTTCGCTGATATAGATCGGCCCCTTGATGCCGTTGAGGATGGCCAGGCCTTTTCGCAAGCGAAGCAGCTTGTCGGATCCCGCGCCTTCCATGGCCCGATTGATGTCTTCCGTTCCCTGCGCTTCGGCGCTCTTGACCAGCAAGTCGGCCTCGGCGTGTTTGGAGCGCTCGTAGAAATCCTTTTGCGCGTTGAGCCCCGTGATCTGCGCCTGAAACTCGGCGCTGCGAACGTTGATCGAGTTCTGTCCCTCGGCCGCGGTCTGTTTCAGCCGCGTATCGACCTCGGCCTGTTTGGTGAGCGCGCGATTGGTCAGCACCGACTGGTCCTGAATCTTTTTCTGCTCGGTGAGCTGCTGAAAGGTGTCGGGGTAGTCGTACTGGCGGATCACGACGTCGGCCAGCTCGAGGCCGTTCTGGCGGAACTTCTCGGCGAGGTCCTTCCTCACGTCGCTCACCTTGGCGATGCGCTGATCGCGATAAAACTCCTCGGCACGCAGCTCGCCGAGGTGCTGTTTGATTGCGGGATCGGTAAAGCGAAGGACGACGTTGTCCTCGTATCCACGGCCGAAGCCGAACTTCGATACCATCAGGAACGGATCGGCGATGCGATAGAGCACCGTGATGTCGACCGCCACCGGATAGCCATCAACCGTCGGAACGTTGATCGCGGCCACGGTGCGATGGTCGGCGCCGCGCTCGGTCTCATCGTTCGTGAACTCGACCGCCTGCACGTTGCGCGGGAAGGTGCGGATGGTCTCGTATCCGGAGATGGCCCGCCGGTAGCCGGGCTCGACGAGCTTTTTCTGCAACCTCTTGCTCATCCCGAACGACACCTGCCGCAGCCCGATCTGATCGAGCGGCACGTAGGTGACGAGGCATGCCCGCATGAGAATCAGCGGCACCACGATCACGCCTACCCGCAGGAGGAATCGGACGAATCCTCCCCGAAGCGGCGGCAGTTTGAAGGGAAACGAAGGCTTGAAACGAGGCGTGGAGGTAGCGGACTCGAACATGGATTTACCTGCTCTTCCCGAAAGATGGACGGTATGTCCGTCATCTTACTCCGAGGTAGGGAAGGTGCCCTATTGCGCCGCGGTCCACGCTTGCTGTTGATCAAAAAAAACGCGCGGGCCGTTCGTCGAGGAGTTCGAACGGCCCGCGCCACCCGATCGGGGTGCACCTATTTCTGAAGCTTCTTTTCCAGCTCCTGCAAACGGGTCTCGAGCTCGCGGATGCGTGAGCGCAGTTCGTCAGTATCGGGCGAATTGACGAACGCTTTCCATTCGCCGCGGGGGAGCAGGGTTCCCTTCATGTTCTCCAGCATTGGGAGCTTGAACTGACGGATACGATCGGACAGGTCGCGCTCCTCGGCCGTGGCCACGATCGATTGCTTCACTTTTCCGCGGATGGCGTCGATCCGGATCGCGTCTCCGGCGTGTTTGTCGCGCATCGCTGCCACGACCTCGAACATGGTCTCAACGGGCTTGCCGTTAACGGCCGTGATCACGTCGCCGACGCGCAGTCCCGCCTTCGCCGCCGGCCCGTTCTCGGTCAGTGACGAGACCAGCACTCCCGCATCTTTGGGCGCACCGAAGAATTCGCGAAGCTCGGGTGTGAGGTCGCACATAGCCACACCGATGTAGGCGCGCTTCCCGCCCAGTGCCGAGCTCTCGTCGATGAGAACCTTGCCGTCGCGTACGACGATGGTGCGGCGCTCGCCGCCCTCATCGCCGCCATTCTGCACGGCGAACAATGGAGCTGCTGCGATCAGTAGAAAACATACGGTCGACAGTCGTTTCAACATTTGATTGTCCTCAGTAATAGATTGGTTTTGTCTGACGGCTCTGTTTCACATCGACGATGACGCGCGTGTCGCCGTTCTCGAGCACGACGGCTGGCTGCGCTTTATCGGCGACCTCTTTGACTCGCTGCAATTCCGATTCGATCCGCTGGTGCTCCGCGCGGAGAACCCGGATGCGCTCCAGCCGCTGGCGGTGGATCGATGTGGCATACGCGCCGGCGACGAGGATCAGCATCAGGGATGTCACTGCCATGAAACGGACGGCAGGAGTCAGCCAGGCGAACCGGGCAGAAGTCCGGCCGTCGTTCTGGCGTACCGCGCGCATCACATCAGATGTGAAGCGAGGCGACGGCGTCGTTCGCGGAAGGCGCCGCAGCGCATTTCCAACGTCCATGTCCTTCATCATTCCCTCCGATCCACCATGATTCGAGCTGCGTACGCATGAGCGCCCGGGCCCGTGAGATCCGCGATTTCACCGTTCCGATGCGGCATTCCAGCGCACGTGCGATCTCGTCGTAAGACCACTCCTCGATCTCGAAAAGCACGAGCGGAGCCCGGAACGTCAGCGGCAGCTGATCGAGCGCCGCGGAGACTTTCTGCTGCACCTCGTCCGTCAACAACGCGTGCTCGGCGGGCGGTGCGCTGGTCGGGTGCGAGGCGATGAAGCGAGGCAGTAATCGCTTCCACCGCTGGTCGCGGCGGGCCTCGGTGATGGCCAGATTCGTGGCGATCCGAAATAGGAACGGGCCGAGGCGTTCTTCCTCGCGGCACCTCGAGGCGTTGCGATAGAGACGGACGAAGGCGTCCTGCGCGATCTCCTCCGCGCGCTCGTGCGAGCGCATGAGATGCGTGAGGTAGTTGATGAGCGAGTGTTTGTAGCGGTCGACAATGATCGCGAACGCGTCATCGTCGCCTTCGATCGCTCGCCGGATCAGGGCCCCGTCGGTTTCCACTAGACACAATTACGCGCGAACCTCGTAGCGGTTCCCGACCGGTACCACAAACCCGCGTTCGTCTACTTCACGCCGAGGTTCTCCTGGATGAACTTCCACATCGCCGCGCGCATGTGGGCGACCAGCGCGGGATCGACCACGCCGTGCCGCGACTTCGGATAGACCTGCAACTGGTACGGCTTGTTGGCCTTTTCCAGCTCGTAGATGAACTGAATCGTGTTCTGCATGTGCACGTTGTCGTCGATCGTGCCGTGCATCAGCAGGATGTTGCCGTGCAGGTTCTTGGCCGCCCAGCGCGGTGCGGTGTCCTTGTAACCCTCGGGATTGTTCTGCGGCATCAGCATGACCCGCTCGGTGTAGATGGAGTCGTAGTCGCGCCAGTCGGAGACCGTTCCTCCGGCGAGGCCGGCGCTCCACATCGTGCTGTGCGTCAACGCGAACGAGGTCATGAAGCCGCCGTAGCTCCAGCCGCTGAGAGCGACGCGCGATCCGTCGACGTACGGCTGCGAGGTCAGCCACTTCAGCCCATCTTCGAGGTCGCGCAGCTCGCCTTCGCCCATGCGCTTGTACGACGTCCAGGCCGACTCTGCCCCCTTGCCGCCGGCGCTGCGGTTGTCGCAGACCCACACGATCACGCCGTGTTGCGCTAAGAACTGGTGCCAGAGATAGGTCTGGCCGCTCCAGGCGTTGCGCACCTGCTGCGCGTGCGGGCCGGAGTAGGTGTGCTCGTAGACCGGATACTTCTTCGACGGATCGAAGTTCGGCGGCTTGATGATCATCGCTTCCATCACCGCGCCGTCGCGCGTCTTCACCTGCACGAACTCCGGCTTCGCGATATTCAGATCGCGCATCAGCGGCGCTTCGTTGGCATCGACCACGCGAACGCTGCTGCCGTCGTTGCGCCGCAGCGACGTCGACGGCGGCGTGGCCACGTCGGAGAACGTGTCGAGGTACGAGGTGAACGACGGATTGAAGTTGGCGTTGTGCTGCCCCGGCGCCTCGGATAAGCGCTTCAACCCGCTGCCGTCGAGGTGAACGCGGTAGACGTCCGTGCCGAGGACGGAGCGTTCCGTGCCGGAGAAATAGATCCAGTCGTTGGCCGGATCGATGCCGTGCAGCGTGCGCACTTCCCACGGGCCGTTGGTGATCTGGCGGATCAGTTTCCCGTCGGCCGCGTAGTGATAGAGATGCTTGAAGCCGGTCCGCTCGCTGAGCCAGAGGAACGAGCCGTCCTTCAGCCAGACCGGGTTGCCGGTGACGTCCACCCACGCCTTCGTCGTCTCGCGGAAGAGCGTCTTCGGCGCCCCGCCGGCGCGCACGTCCGCGGCATCGAGGTCGAGCCAGGTCTGCTCGCGATTCTGGATCTGGTAGACGATCTTGGAGCTGTCCGGCGACCAGTCCACCAGGACGATGAGGAAGTCGGCGCTGCTGTAGCTCTCCGTGCTCACTTCCTTCGGCGCCGAGCCGGTGATGCTGACGCAGAAGAGTTTGGCGATCGGATTCGGCGCTCCCGCCTTCGGATAGAGCTCCGACTCGACGTTCTGCTGGTAGGGGATGTGGTCGACCACGGCGAAGTGTTTCACCGGCCGTTCGTCGAGCTGCAGGTAGGCGATGCGCGTGGAGTCGGGACTCCACCAGTACGCCCGGAAGTTGCCGCGCCCGTAGACCTCTTCCTGATAAACCCAGTCGAGGATGCCGTTCTGCAGGTTGGCGTTGCCGTCGGTTGTGAGCTGCCGCTCGCGCTGCGTGGCCACGTCGACGGCGTAGATGTTGTTGTCGCGAACGAAGGAGACGAAGCGCCCGTCGGGACTGAAGGCCACTTCCTCTTTCTCGCCCGGCGAGGAGGTGAGCCGGGTCATGGCGTCACTGTCGAAGGCATAGAGATAGACGTCGTTGCCGATGGTGAGCAGGACGCTCTTCTTGTTCGGGCTGAAGTTCCAGTTGCGCTGTTTGGCGAAGCCGGACGCATCGTCGGACGAGACCCCGGCGATCTTCTTCGCCGCCGCTTCGAGTTTGTCGGCGTTGAAGAGGACGCGTTTCTTGCCGGTCTCGGTCTCGATCACCGCCTGCTCGACCACCTTCCCCTCCTCGGTACGCGGCCAGGCGAAGGTCTTGTCATCGAGCCAGTTGAACCCGCTCTGCGGCGATCCCGCAAACGACACTTTTGCCTTCGGATCGAAGACGTTCTCCAGCGTCAGCTCCCGAATGGTCGGTTTCGGCTGAGGCGTGGTCTTCACATCCTGCGCGAGGACGGAGGAGGCGGCGATGAGCAGCAGAGCGGCGATGCAGTTCTTCAGCATGGCCGCGCTTTATACCCTACTGCCGCAGATCGTTGAAATGCTTCTTCTGACTGGACAGAATGCATCCACATGCGAGTCCGTTCCCTTGCAGTTCTGTCGTTGGCCGCGTTTGCTTTTCCCGGGATCGCATCAACATCGCACCGGACCATCCTCAATGCCAGCGCGAACGGTCCGGCGCGATACATCGTCGCGCTGAATGATGGTGTCGATGACGTCGTCTCCGCCTCGGACGAACTTTCGCGAAAGCATCGCGGCCGGATCACGCATCGATTCAATCGTGCCCTCCACGGATTTGTCGTCGAGATGCCCGAGGCCGCGGCGCGGGAACTGCTGGATGAAGTGACGGTCAAGTACGTCGAACAGGATTCGATGGGATCGGGTGGTGAGACGCCGGTTTCCCTGGCTAAGCAGACGGCGCCGCCGGAATGGGGACTCGATCGAATCGATCAGCGAAGCCTGCCGCTCGATCAGACCTATGGATACGCCGCAACCGGGCATGGCGTGACCGCCTACATCCTCGACAGCGGCATCAACGCCACGCATGTCGAGTTCGGTGGGCGCGTGCGGAGCGGATTCAACTTCCCCTCGACCCTGCCGCCCTCCGATTGCAACGGCCACGGAACGCATGTCGCCGGGATCGTGGGCTCCTCGGTGCACGGGGTGGCGAAGGATGTCTCGCTCGTCTCCGTGCGCGTCCTCGACTGTCAGAGCCGAGGCTTCGTCAGCGACATGGTGGCGGGAATCGATTGGGCAATCGCCGATCATGCGAGCGGTCAGCCCGCGGTGATGAATGTCTCGATCTACATCGATGAGCCTTCGCCCAGTTTCGATGCGGCGATCAATGCGGCCATCGCCGACGGCATCACCGTTTGCGTCCTGGCCGGCAACGGTACGGCGAACAACGGCGCGGCCACGGATGCCTGCACCATTTCGCCTGCCAGAGTGACGAGTGCGATCACGGTCAGCTCCACTACCATCACCGACGCCAAGGCCTTCAGTGCGAACTTCGGGAGCTGCGTCGATCTCTTCGCTCCCGGAGAGCAGGTCGAGTCGACGTGGATCGGGAGCAATACGGCTGTTGCGCTCGACAGTGGCACGTCGATGGCCACCCCACACGTGACTGGCGCCGCGGCGCTCTATCTGGAGAACCACCCGACCGCCGCCCCTGCGGTTGTTGCCTACGCCTTGATCGCCAATGCCTCGCTGGACAAAGTCACCGACGCCGGTACTGCCTCCCCGAACCGGCTCCTGTTCACCGGCCTCTTCGAGATCCCACTCCGCCACCGTGCCATCCGCCAGCCGTGATTTCTTCATCGCCTCAGATCCGGTTGGCGGTTGCGCCGCGTAGTAGCAGGAGATGATTGTTGAATCGGGGTTGCCGCGTTGCCGGGTTGCCAGGTTGCCCATGTT
>Ga0207689_10004213_pt1 | contig 13077 bp, 9 predicted proteins | sample KBSMisM52_FD_184312 | JGI IMG/M metagenome (GOLD analysis project Ga0207689, IMG submission 184312) | Miscanthus rhizosphere microbial communities from Kellogg Biological Station, Michigan, USA - KBS Miscanthus M5-2 (SPAdes) (version 2) | ecosystem: Host-associated > Plants > Roots > Rhizosphere... | reverse complement strand
TCCAGGTCTATTCCGAAGCGGGTGACAGCCTTGCTAAATTTCCTTTTCCAATACAGACAATACTAATTCTTTATAACTTCTGCCACTATGTAGCGATGTATTATCAATCTCCACATCACTCGCGGAAAATGCGGAAATTTTATCCCGGGCAACAATAAAAGACCGGTGAATACGGAGGAAATTACTCTTTGACAGCTTATCCTCTATTTCTCCCAACTGGAATTTCGTGAGGATGGTTTTTTCCTTCGTGGTAATCTTAACATAGTCTTTCAGGCTTTCAATAAAAAGAATTTCATCCAGGTATATTTTCACTTTTTTCTTTCCGACATTAAAGAAAATATGCGCCCGCTCAGCCGGTGTAGTCCTTTCTTTTATAAGTACCGGGACCCACGCCTGGTTTAATTTATTGACCGCCTTTAAAAACCGGTTAAATCGTATTGGCTTCAGCAGGTAATCAATTACATTTAATTCAAAGCCTTGTAATGCATAATCTTTATAGGCCGAAGTAATAATAATATCCGGTGGGTTGCTCAGTGATTCCAGAAATTCTAACCCTTTGAGTTTTGGCAAATGAATATCCAGGAAAATCAGATCAACTTTTTCGTCTTGCAGAAATTCAATCGCATACAGGGCATCATTACAAACCGTTTTTAATTCAAGGAAAGGAACCTGCCTGACATAATCTGATAATACTTCCGCAGGCAGCGGTTCATCTTCAATAATGATGCAACTATATTTCCGCATAGCTGTTGAGGTTTATAAAGAGATTTAATTTAAAAACAGAGCCTGTATCGTTAATCTCGAGCTTGTGATCGCGGTATGTAAGCTCCAACTGTCTTCGTGCGTTTCCCAGCCCGATCTTCTTCTTCTCCCCTTCCTGGCGCGAAGGATCGTGGGAATTTTCTATTTCAAAATTCAAGAGACCATCTTTTACCTTAATGTCCAGGTTAATAAATGACTCAAACCTTGTTTCACTCACGCCATGTTTAAATGCATTTTCAAGATAGGGTAAAAGTAATAAGGGTGTAATAGTATATGGGGTCGAATCCACTTCTTTATTAAAACTTACGCTGAGCCGGTTATCATAGCGGATCATTTCCAGTTCAAGATAGTCCTCCAAAACTTTTATTTCATCATGGAGGGGTATCAGGTTTCCTCCCGATTCGTATAACATAAATTGAAGTAATTCAGCTAAGCGCATCACTGATTCCGCGGTTTCTTCAGAGCCTTTTCTTGCCATTGCATAAATATTGTAAAGAGTATTCAGCAGGAAATGCGGGTTGATCTGGTTTCTCAGGAACTTTAGTTCTGATTCCAGTTTTTCTTTCATTAAATATTTCTCGCGTTCTACTGCATCGAGCTGGTTACTGACCGACTTTATAGCTATCATGAGGCCCGAAGCAAATACAGCAAAAAGTATTACGATCATTACGCGTCGGGGTTCAAAAACAGGCGCCGTTGCAATTGTGTGTTTATAGGCCACGGGAACGATCAACTCATTGGTGATAACCCGGTCGATAATAATGCATAGAAAGAGAACGAACAGGATTTCTGCAATAGCCCACGGCAATCGTTTTTTCTTGAGTACTATTTTTTTAATGGCATAGTAGCAAACATAATAAGTGAAAATTATCTTGGCTACTAAATAAAAGAAGGCAGCTTTGATCGCTACAACAATCAGTTGATTCTCGGTCAACTGGGGTATGGTCGCCTTTCCCCATATAAATTCTATCAATGCGGTTAGCAGCAGGTAACCGATCCAGAACAGAATATGTGAGGATAGTTTCTTCACCATTCAAAAATCGGTCATTAAAATTTTTTGTGCCTGAAAAAAAATGAATTCATTGGTTCTACCAACAAACAACCGGTTTCTGCACCATAAAGGAACAATATACCCGGATCAATTCCTCCGTCAGGTATAACTGCCCGGTTGAGGGATTGCCGGATTTTGAACACACTCAGGGGTTATTTTCATTTTATGAAATGTATGGTGATCAGTTATATAAAAGCAGAAGAATTAATAAAGGATATAGAGGGAATACTGGAATATAAGAAATTCACGATTACAGAATCGAACCACAGTTTCAGGGTATTCCTTGGCTATGTGCCCGGAGGTATAATACATTTTGTGGAAAGCCTGAATAAGGAGCTTGCAGATGCTGTTTTTGATATAGAGGATTCTATGTTTATTGTTTATCCTTCGAAGCCTGTTGGTGGGGCTTCGTCGATCTCAACGATTATCATAAAAAGAAAGGGTAATAAACATCTGAGAGCAGGCTCTTTATTTAAATAGGAGCACAAAAAGTATCTATATGCGGAGAGCCTGCTGCAAAAAATAAAATGGCTGGAAGAATATAGTTAGAGTTACATTCGCAGCCAAATTGTATCCCCGTGTTCTGGACACTAGAATTAGCAAAATACCTGACCGATGCGCCATGGCCATCTACCAAGGATGAATTGATTGATTATGCGATCCGTTCCGGGGCGCCCCCGGAAGTCATCGAAAACCTGCAGGAACTGGAAAGCGATGATGAAAATTATGTGTATGAGTCTATAGAGGAGATCTGGCCGGATTACCCGACAAAAGAAGACTATTTGTTCAATGAGGATGAATATTGATTCATTGCACCCGGCTTAAAGGGAAAATAAAACTATAGCCAGCCGGAACCTGCTTTACAAATCGGGATATAGCTAAGAAATTACAATTTATTTTTTCAAAGTCTTCCGGCGGGAATTTGATTTATTTACCAGGTATCGGACCTGTAGGCGAACGGTTAATCAACAGCCAGTATAGTCCGAGTTCGCTTACTGCTTTCAGGAATTGGTTGAAGTCAACCGGCTTTACTACGTAGCTATTTACGCCGAGATTATAGGTGTTCAGTATGTCCTTTTCTTCGGCTGAAGAAGTCATAATAACTACTGGAATGGTTTTAGTAGTTGCGTCTTCTTTAACACGACGCAGTACCTCGATGCCATCTACCTTCGGCATTTTAATATCCAGCAAAATCAGCCGGGGTTGATTAGCGCCTACCCGGCCGGAGAACGCTCCCTGTGAAAATAAAAAATCAAGTGCTTCCTGGCCATCCTCTACGTGCACCAGGCGGTTAGCGAGATTTACCTTTTTCAGGGCCCGGATGGTTATTTCAGCATCTTCCGGATTGTCTTCTACAAGGAGGATTTCAACTTCATCGTTATAATTCATAGTGTTTATTTTGAAAGGCTGAAATAAAAGCAGGCACCCTCGCCGACATTACCCTCGGCATAAATCCTGCCCTTGTGACGTTCAATAATTCTTTTTGTAAGTGCGAGGCCGATACCGGACCCTTCAAATTCCTTGTCACTGTGCAGCCGCTGGAAAACGCCGAATAATTTATCGGCATATTTCATATCAAACCCGGCGCCATTATCTTTCACAAAATACGTATGTATATCCCCGTTAGTACTACAGCCTATTCTAATTCCCGGTTCCTCTTTTTTTGATGAATATTTGATCGCATTGTCAATAAGGTTAAACCAAACCTGCCGCAGCAAGGCTTCGTCCCCTGAACAGGGCAAAATGGATTCATACTCAATTTTGAAATTGCTGCCGTTTTGAATGCCCAGTAACTCTTTCACGCATGATTTTGCCAGTGCGTCCATATCGACCGTCTGCCGCACAATTTCTTTCCGTACTATATGAGAGAAAGAGAGCAGATCGTCAATTAACTGCCCCATTTTTTTGCCATTGGAGATAATCTTATTCGTCAGCCGTATTGCTTCCCCGTCCAGTTTTGTTGCATAATCTTCATATAATATACCGGCGTAACTGCTAATGGAGCGAAGGGGTGCACGCAAATCATGGGATACAGAATAAGAAAAAGCTTCCAGTTCACTGTTCGCTGCTTCCAGTTGCTGCGTGCGCAGGCGTACTTTTTGTTCAAGGCCTTCTCTTGCATTCCGCACCTCAGTGGTCATCGCATTAAAAGCAATAGCCAGTTTTGCCAACTCATCATTGGTTTCAACAGGCACGGAAGCACCATAATCTCCGGAGGCAACAGACGAGGCCGCATGGGTCAATTTAGCAAGTGGCCCTGTAATCTTCCGGCTCACAAGCCAGGCGACGAGGAATCCGACAAGCACAATAACGGCTCCTACCATGAGAAGCCACTTCAGGAACCGCGCTGGCGCCGTAAGTATAACGTTCTCCGAAAATTCAATCAATATAATCCATTCCGTGCCGGTTACCGGCGAAAGGGCCGCGAGAACGTTGCCCGTTTCCGGCCGTGAGTATTCGAAAAAAGCCTGCCCGCTTCGCAAGTCAACCGGTGGGCTTTCTCTTGCACGAAGCAGGTCTGTCCATAAACTACCGTCTCTGTTTCCAACATAAAGCTGGGCATTGGTACCCAGCAATTGTGAAAGCTGTTTTAATGCGTCTGGCGTTGCTGTTTGCAGCCGCCAGCGGACAAGGAAGCCTCTAATTTTTCGGTTATCCGTAATCGTTGCTATCACCGGGTAGTAGATGGAATCGCGGGATTGATAAATCTTTCCGACGACGGCGGTATCTGCTGCGGTGGCGAATGAACCCAGCACGTCGTTAATATTTATCTGAACCGGTTGCCCCCTTTCTATAGAACGGAGAAGTGTATGGCCCTGGCTGTCGAGGAGATCAACCTCGGTCCAGGTGCTGTCCAATCTTAATTTGTCAAGGAGAGCCATCACTGAATCAGCATTCCCGCGATTGGACAAGAACGTTTTTATAAGCGGTTGTGATGCGGTAGTGTGGGTAGCCGCATTGATGAGTACTGCCGATTTCCCGAACATTGAACTCAATTGAGCAGTGAGGGTTGAAAGCCTTTCTTTTCCCACTTCCAGGCTTGCCTTTTTGACACCGATATAGGAAAGCCAGCCGAGTGTGACTACGGTGAGCAGTAAAAGACTGCATATCAGGAGGGTTAAACGTTGCCGTATAGACAAACCGTAAATTTTGAAGCGACCAGCTGTTGAACTTGTTTTCGCATTCATGATCCGGAGATTATTTCCTGGTAATAAATACGGCAGTTTGAAAACAGCACAGAATTTCCGCGGCTAAGTTGGTAAGTTAAATCAAAGAAAAGATTTTTTCTAATATAATGCTATGTTTTTGCCGTCTATCTCCCGAAATAATTTACCGGCAATTTTTTTTGTAAGAGTATTCTACTATATCAGCAGTCCCATATATTTGTTACAGTTAGATAATTATCTTCTCTCGCTTTCCGGCCAACGGATGCTCTATAAATTTCAAGTTTTCGTTTTGTCAACTGGATTCTGGCAATAAGCTGCCTGATAAAAAGCCGGGAGGATAAATATCCCCCCGGCGCCATCTTAATGAAGCCACCTGGAAATTCTTCTGGACTATAAACTTCTTGATTGAAAAAGATCCGTCAGCCGCTATGATCCTGATAAAATAAGTGCCATTGCTGTATGATGACATATCCCTGTAAAATATATTTCCGCCGGCCAGCAAATAAAATTTTTCACCGTACAGGATTTTTCCGGAAACATCAGTAAGTATTGCTGATACCTGCTGCTGCTTATCGGAAATTATCTTTAACTGCAAATCATGTTTTACCGGGTTGGGCATTAATTTCACAGTTATACTTTCTGACTGTAACTGAGCTGAAACAGTTTTAGAGTAACTGATGCGACCGTTAATATCAGCCTGGCGGATACGGTAGTAATATATAACTCCCGGTATTGCGTTGTTATCATCTATTGAATAAGAAGTGGTCGTATTGCTGTGATTAGCCGTTGCAGTTGCAATGACATAATAAGACAGTAGTGAAATTATTTTTTCATGTATTTTAGCTATACATGAATACTTAGTGGAGCATAATAAAAAAGCTCCGTTTCTTAACAGAGCTTTGTCGGGATGACTGGACAAATTTTTACCCAATTCACCACAGATTCGAAGGGGAACTCGGCCGTTTACAATCTTATGATCAACATTATTTATTAATACCCGTTGTTCTGAGGCAACAGGTTGGCGTTGATATCAATTTCGGAGCCGGGTATAGGAAACAAATAATCACGGTTTGAATCGAAATTACTGTGGGGCTCTATGGAATCAGGACCTTTAAATACTTTGTCTCCCAGTTGACGGCGTTTTATATCGTACCATCTTTTACCTTCAAAAGCAAGTTCCCATTTTCTTTCTTCAAGGATCAGATCAATAAAATCATCTTTTGACATTCCGGGCGCAACATCAGTGGGAAAACTTGTTATTGTTCCTGCCCGGTTCCTTGCCCTGGCTCTTACCTGGTTAACGTAATCCAGTGCTTCAGTTGTGGGCCCGCCGTTTACTTCAGTCAATGCTTCAGCAGCTATTAATAATACTTCGGCATAACGCATAAGCATATAGTTAAGAGAGCTATTAGTACCATTGGGGCTTGCTGCGCTGCCGGGATAACGGATATATTTTGCAATATGGGGTCTTGGAACAGGCCACTCTGTATAATACTTTGAAACATTTCCGGTAAAGAGAACCATGGTATCAAAGCTTACCACCTTCCTGTAATCAAGTCCATTCCAACTATCATAAACAGCTTGTGACGGTACCAGTACATCAAACCCGATTGTCAATGCGGGGGCACCCACAGCAGTCATCGGGCCCATAACATCACAATTGTTGCACAGTGCAATGCCACTGGGCAATACCTGGTATTCACCTGAAATATCAGATGCATAATCTATTACAAAAAGTGGTTCTTTTAAGCCATCCATTTTATCCGCATTAAAAAGATCCTGGTAGTCGGCTTCCAGTTCGTAATTATAAGCGACTTTATTATCAATAACCCATTTAGCTTCTGTTGAAGCATTCTGATAATCGTGAGTGGTGAGATATGCTGAGGCCAGAAATGCTGAGGCCGTTGCTTTCGTTGGCCGTGAACGTACATCGCCCGGTTGCTGATCCGGAAGGTGTTCCTTCGCGAATTTGAAATCTTCAATGATCTTTCCCCATACTTCCGCTGCTGGCGTTTTGCCCATACTTTTAGCCGCTGCAGGATCTGAAACCGGTTTATCAATATATGGTAAATCACCAAAAATCTGAACCAGGTGATAATAAGAAAATGCCCTTACAAATCTTGCTTCGGCTTTCAATTGATTTTTTATTTCATCGCTTGCTTCTATAAGATCCGCTCCCTGGTCCGCTGTGTTTTCCGCGCTGATCACCTGGTAAAAGATAGGCCACCATCTTCCAGTTAAACCGCTGCTGGCGTTTACATTAAAATCATTTACCTGGATTCTTTCAGGCGCAGTACCCAAATTTCCAATCGCAACCATATCACTTCTTAATTCCAAACCGGTACCATTGAAAAATCTGCCATAGATCGCATCACTCGATAATAAACCATACCCGTCGAATATAGCGGCTTCTACGTCTTTCTGTGTTTTAAAAAATCCTTCAGGTGATAGAATACCTATGGGGTTTTCTTTTAGTTTACTGCACCCTGTTATACATAGTATACCGGAAAGTATACCTATGAAAGAAATTATATTTTTCATACTGCTTTTATTTTTCCTTTTTATTCAATTAAAAACCGACATTGATACCGAAGGTTACTGATTTAGCATTGGGATAACTTCCATAATCCAATCCCAGGTTAAGATTTCCACCCGGGCCGCCACCGCTCAGATAATTTACTTCCGGATCATATCCTTTATACTTAGTGAACGTGAGGATGTTCTGAGCGCTGATATAGAATCTTAAAGAACGAATTTTTATTCTTTCATTAATTTGCTCCGGTAAGGTATATCCCAGCATAATATTTTTCAATCTTATATAACTGCCGTCAAAAACCCATTGTGAAGAGGGAATAAAAGCGCGACCCGGATTTACTGCAGCAACATCCGTATTAGTATATGAAGGGGTCCAGTGATCTGATTCTTTCGTAGTTGCATTATTTCCACCTGAATTACGACCGAGTTCTGCAAGTGTGAAACTATACAGATCGTTGCCCTGTGAAGCCTGGAAAAAAATAGTCAGGTCAACTCCTTTCCATTTAAATTCATTATTGAGCGCCCAGATAAATTTCGGGTGTGGGTTACCGATAATGGTTTTATCATCTTCATCCAATTGTCCGTCCGGCTTATTTGTTAATTTAGAATCTGCATCTCTTCCATTAATGTCCCTGTATTTCTCACCACCAGGCATCTCCTCAAAACCGCTACCGGGTACAAAAGCGTCTCCCTCCTGGTATACTCCATCATAAATGTAGCCGTAAAACATACCAACGGGTTGACCAACCCGTAAAACCTGCATGCTGCCTGTACCTACCATATGTCCCGGAACTGCACCATAAAAAATATCCTGTCCACCGGGCAACTCTATTATTTTATTCTTATTGAAAGAGATATTAAAATCGGTTGTCCATTTAAATAGTCCCGTCATGTTTTTTGTTGTCAGAGTAAACTCATATCCTTTGTTCTCAACCTTCCCGATATTCTGCAATTGTGTTGAATAGCCCGTATATTGCGGCAAAGGCACACTGAACAAGAGATCGCTGGTCGTTTTTTTATAATAATCTGCTGAAAGGTTGATCCGTGAATTAAATATGCCGAGGTCTATACCCGCATTGAACTGCGCAGTCGTTTCCCATGTCAGGTTATCGTTTGCAACTGAAGTTGGTCTTACTGCTGTAACCTGCTGACCTCCTATTACTGCAATCTCTGTAGATAATCTTGCCAATGTCTGATAAGGGTCTATAGCCTGGTTACCTGTAAGACCATAACTTGTTCTTATTTTAAATTGATTCAGCCATTTCACATCATCTAAAAATTTTTCTTCTTTCGCATTCCATGCAAAAGCGCCTGAAGGGAAAAATGCATATTTATTATTCCTGCTAAACGCAGAGTATCCATCATAACGACCGGTGAATGTTAACATATACCGGTTCATAAAAGAGTAATTAACGCGGCCATACCCTGAAATAAGTTCTGTTTCCGCCATGCCGGAAGACGGGGCCAGGTAAGTATTAGCGCTTCCCAGGTTCCAAAAAGAAAAAGCATCTGTAATAAAATCCTGCCCCTGGCCGCCAAAATTTTCTGCACGTATTTTTTGATAAGAGTATCCTGCTACCAGGTTCAGGTTATGATCGGGAGCTAACTGTGTCGTATAGGTGAGATAATCCTCATTCAAAAAATTTGTGGAGTGGAAGCCGTATAAAGAAGCAATGCCATCCACATTCCGTCCCTGGTTTAAAGTGGTCGGTATATAATTTCCTGTCCGGCCATTTGAAGTATTTGCGCCGGCGTTTACTCTTAACTTCAGTCCTTTGATCAACTGATATTCTCCAAAGGCACTGGCTACCATCTCGTCATTTGAACTGTTATTCTGCACCTGGGTAGCTATTGCATAAGGGTTATCCCCCGGATCTCCTATACTGTTAAGAGAAAATGATCCGTCAGGATTATAAATAGGCAGGTCCGGAGCAAATCGTACTGCAGCAGATAAAACGCCGCTTCCATCTCCACCACTAAATTCCTGGGACCGTACACCATCCCGGTCAATACGACGCAGCAACAGGTTAATACCCATTTTCAATTTATCGGTTGCCTGGAAGCTGACATTGCTTTGTACCGACAGTCTTTTATATTTTGAATGAATTACTATTCCCTGTTGATCAAAATATGTTCCGGAGACGTAATAATTTACTTTTTCCGATCCCCCGGCTATGCCTAACTGATAGTTTTGAATGTTCCCCTGGCGTAAAATGACGTCCTGCCAATCTGTGTTACCGGTTCCGCGAACATAGTTTGGATTAGCTTCTTTTATATAGTCAACAAACTGATCTGCATTTAAAAGATTGAGTTTATTGATAACTTTCTGTGATGAGTTCGATGCATTCAATGTGATTCGGGTCTTGCCGGAACGCCCGGTTTTAGTAGTAATGATGATCACCCCGTTGGCGCCCCTGGACCCATAGATCGCTGTTGCCGATGCATCTTTTAAAATATCAATTGATGCTATGTCTTCAGGTGCCGGAAGCGGCGCGCCAACAAAACCATCCACCACATACAACGGATCACTTCCGGCGTTTATAGATGTTTGTCCGCGTACACGTACCTTAAACTCAGAACCAGGCTCGCCGTTATTGGACTGGATCAAAACCCCGGAACTCTTTCCCTGTAAAGCCTGGATCGTATTTATTGCCGGGTATTCTGTAAGTTGATCGCCTTTTACGGAAGATACTGCACCGGTGAGATCCGATTTGCGTTGCGTGCCATAACCTATTACCACCACTTCCCGTTGTTCATTATCAGCACTGGCAAGAATGAGATTTACCTCGCTTTTTTTGCTGACATTCACTTCCCGGGGTTGCATCCCAACAAAGGAAAATACCAATATTTTTAACGCATCATCAGGGATACTTATACTGAAAACTCCATTTTCGTCCGTAGTGGTTCCCCGGGTAGTCCCTTTTATTTTGACACTCACGCCTGCCAGTAATTCGCCATTTTCATTACTGACTTTCCCTTTCACCGTTATAGGGTCTGTCGTATTTGTTTGAACCTTTGGCGTATTTAATTTTACTACAACGGTATTGTCAAAAATTTTAAAAGAAACTTCTTTGTTTTTAAAACAAATATCCAATGCCTGTTCAACCGTACTATTTTTTACCTGTATATCTACTTTACCAACCCGTGTCAGCACTTCATTGTTATAGAGGAAAAAATAACCAGTTTGCTTTTTAATTTCCTGGAACACTTTTTCTACCGGTGCTTCTTTAAGGGAAATGGTAACGGTTTGTGCATGACCTCCGGCGCTTACCTGCAGGCAGGCCAGAAGTATGCAAAAGGCTGTAAAGTTCATAATGAGCAGCAGTTTTTTTATTATGGGTCCGCGGGACCGTGGGATCAAATGTTCTGAATGGCGTCCAGGGCAATAATCCGCATGAGCAGTTAATTGCATAGTTTTGCAATGTTTGGTTAAATAATACGGTTGTCTATCGTTTATTGATCAATCGCGCCGGTAGTGGTAATGACACTACCGGTTTTTTTTGCCGGAAAATTTTTGTTTTCAATCAGGGCATCACTACAATCTTCTTCCCTTCAATACGGCAACGGATACCCGCAAAATCAAATATGCTCAGCACTTTGGAAACATTGGCCTGGCGGGAAACTTCTCCGTTAAAAGTGGTTGCCGGTGCAGTACCTTCGTATGCTACATCCACATCATACCACCGGGATACCTGTCTCATAATAGTTTTGATATCCGCATTTTTAAAAGAAGTAACCCCGTTTTTCCAGGCAACGGTCTGTTCAAGGTCCGCATCAGCCTGCACCTTAATATTTTTATCCATTATTTGCGCCTGCTCTCCTGGTTTCAATATAATGGACTGCAGGCGACTGTTCTCCATCTTCTGATTCAGTCTCACCATCACGCTACCTTCCAGTAAAGTAGTTTTCATCATTTCTTCATCGTCATAACTATTGATATTAAAATGCGTTCCCAGCACTTCCACTTCCATTTCATTTACATGGACAAAAAAAGGTTTGGCTGTATTGTGAGTCACTTCAAAATAGACTTCACCGGTAATATCAACACTTCTTTTATTGCCATTAAAGGCGGTAGGGAATGTAATGGAAGAGGATGCATTCAGCCACACCCTGGTTCCATCAGGTAAGGATAATTTATACTGACCCCCCCGCGGGGTAGCCACTGTATTATAAACTACTTCTGTTTCCGTTGCTCCTGACGAAGGAATATTGCCGCGATTATAAATCAATTCACCATTGGCATTTTTAATACTTACATTTCCGTCTGAGAAAGTATCCTGTGAAGAAATGAGATCTATTTTTTTACCATTGCTTAAAGTCAGCATAGCTTTATTGCTTCCCGGGGGCAGGTCACTAACGGTGACAGTAGTTGCCGGAATTTTGGGAAAAGGTTTTATAGATTTTTGAGATAGAAAGTAAACACCTGCCACCAGGATGACAAGGGCAGCAGCAGCATAACGGAGCCATTTAATTTTAAAAATTCGCCTCTTATTTTTTTGACTGGCTGGTTTATTAAACCGGTCAATGCCTACTACGTTATTAAATACCAGATCGAACCGTTCGGCATCATATGCGTTGTCCGTTACTTCTTCTTCCATCATTTCCGCCAGGAGATTCCGGATCACTTCTGCATTCTGTTCATCAGCCATTAAAAGTTGTAATTCCTCCAGTTCCTGTTCGGTAAGGTTTCCGGCCACATGCCCTTTCAGCAATTCCGATATCCTGTTTTTTTGAGGCATTGTTTGTTTTATTGATAGTAAGGTGTGAGTTATTATTCACAAAGGACTAACGCGTCTGAAAAAAATTTCAGAAAGTAATCATACAGGCTACCATAAAAAGGAGCAATTCATAGCCTGCACTATTAAGGTATTCCCTGATTTCACGGAGTGCAGTAACGAGCGTATTTTTAACAGTGCTGGCAGATATTTGCAGATGATCCGCAATTTCAGGGATGGTCATGTTTTGTTCACGGCTTAGCTGGTAGATCTTCCGCCGTTGCGGTGATAAATGATTAACCGCTCTTGCTACCAATTTTTGCAGGTCATGAAGATAGATCTGTTTATCAGGAGAGGCCGCCTGTATTGATGGTTCCTGAGTTTGCTTACCGCTGACTCTATCAATGAGCATACGCCGGCGGATTCTATTTTTAATCCAGGCAAAAGAAACATTTGCTGCAATTCCGTTGATCCATGAACTGGGTTGTTCAATCCCGTCAAGCAGGTGCCGGCTTAACCAGATGCGGATGAAAATCTCCTGAATCAGTTCGTTAGTTTCCGCTTCACCATTGGTAAGTTTTGTAAGAAATGCATTTAGTTGTGGCGTGTATTGAATAAACAATTCCTTGAATGCCGCTTCATCACCAGTGGCTATACGCGCAAATAATTCCCGGTCATTGATATGATTTTTTTTTACAGGCAGGCAATTTCTGATTGTGAAGTAAAAATAAGTGATTTCCGCATGTTGTTTTTCAATTCCGGTATCTATGAACAGAGGTTGTTCGCCAATTAGTAGATGACAAGCAAGGTGAGATGATATTTAAATCATCACTCACTTTAATTGTTA
>Ga0207689_10004211_pt1 | contig 13080 bp, 16 predicted proteins | sample KBSMisM52_FD_184312 | JGI IMG/M metagenome (GOLD analysis project Ga0207689, IMG submission 184312) | Miscanthus rhizosphere microbial communities from Kellogg Biological Station, Michigan, USA - KBS Miscanthus M5-2 (SPAdes) (version 2) | ecosystem: Host-associated > Plants > Roots >... | reverse complement strand
GCGACCCTTGCGGATCAGCTGGTTAATCGTCGGCATGAAGCCCTTCACCTTTCGTTGCCGGAAGCCCCGGCGGTTACTTTGCCCAACGCAAACAGCGCGGAGCCCGGAGGCCCCCAGGCCGCCAGCCACGCGCTTAGTTGAGCAATGTTCAGCTCTGCCCGGCGCTAGGGGAACCCTGTCGCTCGGACGGGCGGGCACATAGCGGGGGTGCGGTGAAGGGTCAACCGCGCGGAGTAACGGGGACCGATCAACGACCAAAGCGCCCAGAGAGTCGAGATGGCTTCGGGTGGTGAGGGGCCGAACGTCCCCCTCACCCCTCCTTCACTACTGGGCCAGAGCGGGCTGGACGACGCGTTCAACCCGATGCAGGTCGGCTGCAAACATCAGCGACCACATACCGCGGAAGATCAGGCTGACCCCGACAAAATAGCCGAGGAAGGTGAATGCCTGCGCTGGATCCATCATGGCGACCCAAATACCGATCGCAATGTTGAGAATCCCGATGACGATTAGCGAGGTCTTTCCGATGGTAATATTGAAACCCGTGGCGAGCTCGAAGATTCCACCGACGATGAACCAGGCGCCCATGACCCAGACCAGCGAAACCGCGCCGGCAACCGGGTTATACAGCGTCAAGGCGCCAGCCGCGAAGGCCAGCAGGCCGAGGATGATTGTCAGCCAGCTGCCCCGATGGCCGATGGTCGCCAAGCCGCCCGCCAGCATGAACCCGCCCGCGACGCACAGCATCACGCCCAGATATGCGCCGGTAGCGAGGCTCGCGATCGGCGGCTCGAGCAACGCGAGGATGCCGACCACGACAAAGGCAATGCCCGGAGCATAGTCCCACCCCGACCAATCCTTGAGCGACTTGTGTTCTGTTGTTTGCGCCATGCGTCTCTCCTGGCGGCACGATCCGCGGCCCGCTAGGGGGAGAAAAGCTGACTGGCGGAGTCGCGGCCAAAGCCGCGGCGCCGCCATAGCACTTTGCGGCTCAACAGTTGACCCGAAAATCGCCGGAATCGGCCGGGGAGCGGGGCTCGTGGGGAGGAGAACCATCCACCGAAGAGCGAATGCCTTCGGTGGCTCCCCTCCCCATCTAGCTAAGGGATGGAACTACGCCTTCCGCCGTCGTCCGATCTCCTGGATGAAGCGAAACGCTTGCGGAGTGAAGGGCGCCTGAGGCGCGTCGCCGTGCCATTCGTCCATCCGCTCGTAGAGCTTGGTCGCGCCGGCCATCATTTCGGGACTTGCGACCGCCTTGAACGGCGCCAGAAGCGCCTGCCATTCATCGTAAAGCGCCTGCGCCTCCGGGGTGTCGGGCCCTGACGGGATGGCCGCCTCGACGCGGTCGCCGAGATCCTTCCATTTGCGGCTATATTCGGCCTGGTCGAAGTCGGCCGGCGGCCCAGCGTCCTTCATGCGCTCGGCCCAGTGCTCCTGATCCTCCTTCGAGAAATAGCGGTCGGTCACTTTCTTCCAGTCTTCGGCTTCCATGATCTTGTCTCCCTGACGAATCAGCGAGCAGAAGGTCTCAGCATCGACGGGCTCGCCGCGGTCGATGCGTGACTTGACGGAGAGAAGCAGGGCCTTGGCTTCGTCGAGCTCGGCCTTGCGCTCCTCGATGACTTTCAATTGGGCGTCGACGACCGCGCCGAGGTCCATGCTACCGCGCGCCGTCAGCTTGCCGATCTGCGCGAGACTGAGGCCGGCGCGTTTGAGCGCCAGGATCTGCTGGATACGCTCCAGCTCGCCGCGGCCATAGAGCCGCCGGCCGCTATAGGTCCGAAGCGGCTTCAGGAGCCCGCGCGCTTCGTAGAAGCGCAAGGCGCGGCTGGTCAGGCCGGTGCGTTTGGCAACGTCCCTGATATCCATTGGGCGAATGTCGAGCGAATCATCCATGCGCCCCTTGTACAGGTTGACGCTGGGTCAACTTCAAGGGGCAATCTTTCTGTCGAAACGGCCTCGCATCCGGACGGAACTGCCACTAAACTCGCCGACCAGGGGCATGTCCGCGTTGCCATTCAAGGAGAAACGGCATGGCAGATATAGGAATGGTCGCTCTTAGCTTGATGCTCGCCACGTCGCAGCCGGCGGCGGGAGACCCCGCCACGACCGGCGCACCGGCAGGGGACGCAAGCACCCGCTATTGCCTCCGCGTCGACCCGAACACGGGTAGCCGCATGGAGACCGTCCAGTGCAGGACCCGCGAGGATTGGGCCCAGCTCGAGGTCGATGTCGATCAGGAGTGGGCTGCGAACGGCGTCAGGGTCATCGCCTAAGGGAATAAACCGCCTTCACGGGCCAAGGCGATGCGCTGCCAGCTGCTCGTAATAAGGGCGGCAGCGATCGGCGACGGCTTGCGCGTCCGCGGGTAAGTCGATGTGATCCGTTTCGGGCGGACCAAAGCCGGTGCTGGCCTCGACCGCGCCGTACCAATGCCTTGCCCAGATGCCGTCGGTTTCCCGCCGGCCCGGCAACCAGCTCAGCATTGCCATGTCCCACGGAATGCCGAGCGCGTCGCACAGCTGCGTGAGCACACCCTGCGGGTTCATAAGCACATCGTGCGCGTCGATCACCGGCGGCGCGTGGCCCAGCCGGTCGGCCTCACGCTCGAAGAACTCGGCCTGACGGTCCATGCCGAAATTCTCGAATGCGGCCGCCTCGCGCTTGCGGAGGTAAGAAGCGATCATCCGCTCGGGCTCGCGGATCAGGAAGGCGTGGATAAAGCCGGTGAAGTCGTCGTAGCCGATCGGCCCCGACATGTGGTGCCACATGTGCTTCTGGTACCAGATCGGAGAGCCGTTTGGCGTCGTTCCGCGAAGCGACGCCATGACGCTCCGCCAGTCGCAATCCATCGCCGCGATCACTTCCTCGCGCATCGGATGATCCGCGCCAGTATCCTTGAGGAAGCAGCCGTAGAAGGGCTCATCGGAGACGAAAGTGTCGGAGCGGCTGCCGAAGCTTCGCATCATCGCCGTGGAGAGGTTCCGGGGCCCCGACCACATGGCGATGCGCAGGGTCATGGCCGCTGCTGCTCTCCAACATCCCGCTCGACCCGCTCGGCATAGAGCTGTTGCAGCCGCTCGACCATCGGTCCGCGGCAAGTCAGCTGGCGCCCGTCGACCTCGCGCACCGGCACAATGCCTGCAAAAGTTCCGGTCACGAAGGCCTCGTCGGCGCCGTAAACATCGGTCAGCGAGAAATCCTTTTCGATCGCGGTTATGCCGGCCTCGCGCGCGATTTCCAGCGTCAGTCCCCGAGTGATCCCACCGAGGCAATATTTACCGCTCGAAGTCCAGACTTCGGCCTTGCGGACGATGAAGAAGTGGGTCGAATTGCAGGTCGCGACGAAGCCCAACGGGTCGAGCATCAACGCCTCGTCGGCGCCCGCCTGCGTCGCCTGGACCGAGGCAAGGATGCAGTTGAGCTTGGAATGCGAGTTGATCTTCTGGTCCTGCACGGCGGGGTCGCCGCGGCGAACGTGGACGGTGAAGAGTTTCAGCCCGCGCTCGTAGATGCCCTCGGGGGGCTCTTTGTACTCCGGGATGACGACGATGGTCGGACCTCCGACCACAACGCGCGGGTCCTGGTACGGAGTCGAGCGGACGCCGCGCGTCACCATCAACCGTATGTGAACGCCCTCGTCCATCTTGTTGGCGTCGAGCGTCTCGTAGAGCCGCTTAGCCAACTCATCGCGCGATAGGCGTAGGTCCATCGCGATCGCTTTTGCGCCTTCGAACAAACGGTCGAGATGGCGGTCGAGAAAGGCGAGCCTGCCCTTATGGACACGCAAGCCCTCCCACACGCCGTCGCCGAGCATGAATCCGCTGTCGAAGACCGAAACGACCGCTTCGGCCCGCGGCTTCAACTCGCCGTTGACGTTGATCAGGATCGACGCGTTTCGCGGGTCGGAGACATCGTGCATCTGCGCCATTAGCCGTCATTGCGAGGAGCAAAGCGACGAAGCAATCCAGAAAACGACTGGATTGCGTCGCTACGCTCGCAATGACGAAAGGCTGCGACCTAGCCGGCCCTGCGTCGGCCGAACGCGGCGCGCTGCTTGCGGACGAACGGTTCGGCCTCGAACAGCGGCGCGACCGGCGCATATTCCGGCTCGTCGGGATCCAGTCCAACCGGGTCGGCCGGCTCCGCTTCCTGGACCGGTTCGACAGCTTCCGGCTCCGGTTCCTGGACGAGCTCTGCAACCGGTTCCGGCTCCCTGGCCGGCTCGATAACTTCCGGCTCGCTCTCCTGTACGGACTCGGCAGCCATGGGTTCGGCGACCTCCGGCTGTGCTTCCTCCACGACATTCGCGGCCTCAGCGACCGGGGGCTCCGCATCGAGCAGAAGCTCCGGTTCGTCCGCCTCGAGATAGACCAGCAGGTCGCCCCGGTCGTCCGTCACCGGCTCCGCAGCCTCCACGGGGTCAGCGACCGCGGGGCGGCGACGCGCCATGTCGAAGGCGTGGACGAGACCGTAGAGTCCCGCGAAACCTGCTACCGCAAGCATCGCCGGCGCGTAGGTTTGCATCCACGCGAAGACGCAGGACGCCGAGATTCCCAGTGCGCAGAAGACCTCGAAGAGGATCCTCCCGCGGGATTGGTGAAAGCTGTGCATAGCCATGCTCCCCACGGGGAAGCTACGGGTTTGACCCTGCCTAATCGTTAACGAGCGTCCCTATTGCGTGGTTGTGCCGTAGAGCGTGGCCATCACTTCTTCCGTTCGTCGGCCGCTCCCTGCATCGGGCGAATGAACAAACGTTGGACCTCGGGCCAGCGTTGCCGGGCCTCGCGTTCGACCCCGCAAACGATGCGCTCGACCTCACCGGCAAGCATGTCGTCGCGGAAGTCGACGTTGATCATCACCGTGATCTGGTCGGGCGAAGAATGGACCGTCATCACATGGCCCACGCCGACGACCCCGGGCGTACCGCATGCGAGCTCGCGAAGGCCGTCGACCAGCTCGGGATCGGCCGCCTCACCGATCAGCAGCCCCTTGGATTCGCGCGCGAGCAGCAGCGCGGTGAAGCCGAGGATCACGCCGATGACGATCGACGCCGCGCCGTCGAAGAAAGGATTGCCCGTCAGCTGCGACAGGAAAACGCCGACCGCGGCCGCGATGATCCCGGCCATGGCGGCGCCGTTCTCGAGCAAAACGATGAACGCCGGCGGATCCTTCGATCGGGTGATCGCCTCCCACCAGCCGAGACTGCCCTTGGCCGCCCTGAACTCGTTAAATGCCTCCAGAGTCGACCAGCCTTCGAGCAGGAAGGCGACCAGCAGCACCCCATAAGCGACGAGGGGCGACACCGCTTCTTCGGGATTGAGGATGTGGATGATGCCCTCGTAGATCGATACCCCGGCACCCAGCGCGAACACGAGGACCGCGACGACGAAGCTCCAGAAGTAGAGCTCGCGGCCATACCCGAAGGGGTGATATTTGTCGGGCGGCTTCCGCGACTGGCGGCGGCCCCACATCAGAAGCAGCTGATTGGTCGAATCGACGACGCTGTGGACACCCTCGGTCAGCATCGCCGACGAGCCGGTGATCGCAGCGGCGGCGAACTTTGACGCAGCAATGCCCAGGTTCGCGCCGAACGCGATCAGCAACGTTCGATTGTTGTGCGCCGCCGCGCTCAAATGTGGAGTACCCGTCCGTCTGCTGCCAGTACCGCCTCGTGCATCATCTCGCTCAGGGTCGGGTGCGGGAAGACGGTCTGGACAAAGTCCTCGTCGATAAGCTCGGCGGTCTTGCCGACCGTGTAGCCCTGGATCAGCTCGGTGACCTCCGCGCCGATCATGTGCGCGCCCAACAACTCCCCGGTCTTGGCGTCGAACACCGTCTTCACGAAGCCGTCGACCTCGCCGAGCGCAATCGCCTTGCCGTTGCCGATCGCCGGGAACTTGCCGACTTTGACCTGGTAGCCCTTCTCCTTCGCGGCCGCTTCGGTGAGGCCGACGCTGGCAACCTGCGGACGGCAATAGGTGCAGCCGGGGATGTTCATGGGGTCGGCGGCGTGGGGGTGCACGTCCTTGTTGCCGAGCTCCTGCGCGATCGCTTCCGCCGTCGTCACCGCCTCGTGCATGGCCTTATGCGCGAGCCAGGGCGGTGCGGTGACGTCACCGATCGCCCACAGGCCCGGAACGTTCGTGCGGCCATAAGGGTCGGTGTCGATGTGGCCCTTGGTCGTTTTGACGCCGAGGGACTCGAGCCCGATATTTTCGCTGTTAGGGACGATTCCGACAGCGACAATGACGTGGCTGAAGCGCTGCTCGCTGGTCTTGCCGTCGCTGGTCTTAATCCTTGCCGCGACACCCTTGGCGTCGGCCTTGAGGCTCTCGACGCCGGCGGACGTGTGGATGGTGAGACCCTGCTTTTGCAGGCTCTTGGCCAGCTGCGTGCTGACCTCGGCATCCTCGACGGGGACGACGCGGTCCAATAGCTCGACCACGGTCACCATTGCGCCGAGGTCGGCATAGAAGCTGGCGAACTCGATCCCGATCGCTCCCGAGCCGATGACCAAAAGCTCGGTCGGCATTTCGGCCGGGGTCATCGCGTGACGATAGGTCCAGATGCGCTTACCGTCGGCCTTGGCGAACGGGAGGTCTCGCGCCCGCGCGCCGGTCGCAATAATGATGTGCTTGGCCTGGAGCTCGGTCGTTTTGCCATCCGAACCGACTATGCTGAGCTTATTCTTGGCCGTGAACTTCCCCTCGCCCATGACGACCGTGATCTTATTCTTCTTCATCAGGTGCGCGACGCCTTGATTGAGCTGCTTCGACACCGCGCGGCTGCGCGCGACGACCTTAGTTAGGTCGAAGGACGGCTTCTCGTTGCTGAGGCCATAGGCGTCGGCATGCTGGAGATAGTGGTAGATTTCCGCGGAGCGAAGCAGCGCCTTGGTCGGGATGCAGCCCCAGTTGAGGCAGATGCCGCCGAGGAGCTCGCGCTCGACGATCACGGTCTTGAGGCCCAGCTGCGCGGCGCGGATCGCGGCGACATAGCCGCCCGGCCCCGAGCCGAGGACGATCACATCATATTGGTCAGCCATTGGTATTTCCCTCTGCCGCGATAGCCCGCGGCTGGTTCTTGTCGTCGAGCGCGACGAAGGTGAACTCGCCCTCCGCCACGATGGTTTCCTTGTCGCCGTCCCGTTGACGGGCGATGGCTTCGGCCTTGAGCCGCAGCGACGTGCGGCCTTCCTTCAACAGCTCGACGTAGACGCTGAGCTCGTCGCCGACCGCCATCGCGCCGGGAAATTTGATCGCATCGGCCGCGACCAGGATCGCCTTCCCTTTGGTCCTGCGCGACGCGAACGACCCGCAGGCGAGGCCCATCTGGCCCATCAACCAGCCACCAAACACCCCGCCATAGGGGTTGGTGTCGGCCGGCATTGCGGTGACTCGGATCGCGGGGATGCGGTCAGGCGATCCCACGGGCTCAGCGGGAGTGCCAGTTGAAGACAAGGCGAAAAGCCAAAGCGGAGCCGAGGAACAGAGGGATCGAGAACAGAAGCCCGGGCGATCCAGCGTGCGGATGAATGGTTCCCCAACCCGTCCAATTATCCATCCAAAGACCGGACCGGAGATCCATAGCCGTCGGAAGCACGAATCCGAGGATCGCGCCGAGCACCAATGCCGTGATCCACTTCATCTCAGGCCAACATTGCCAGAGGGTTTTCGACCAGACGCTTGAACGCCTGCATCAGCTTGGCGCCGTCGGCACCGTCGATCGCCCTGTGGTCGAAGCTTCCGGTCGCGCTCATCACGGTCGCGATCTGCAGCGAGTCATTGATGACGTACGGCCTTTTCTCTCCGGCGCCGATCGCCATGATCATGCCCTGCGGCGGGTTGATGACGGCCTCGAACTGCTTGATCCCGTACATTCCCATATTGGAGAGACTCGCGGTTCCGCCCTGATATTGCTGCGGCTGGAGCTTGCCGTCGCGCGCTTGTGCCGCGAGCTCCTTCATCTCGGTGGAAATGGCCGAAACGCTCTTGCCGTCGGCGCCGACGATAATCGGAGTGATGAGGCCAGCCGGGATCGACACCGCGACCGAAATGTCGGCGCGGCCGTACTTCAGCATATGGTCGCCGGCGAAGGCGACATTGCATTCCGGCACTTCCATCAGCGCCTGCGCGAGCGCCTTGATGAGCAAGTCATTGACCGAGAGCTTCACGCCGCGGCTCTCCAGCCCCGCATTCAATTCGCCGCGCAGGTTCAAGAGCGCGTCGAGTTGGATGTCTACGGTTAGATAAATGTGCGGGACCTGCTGCTTTGCCTCGGTCAGGCGGCGAGCGATGGTCTTGCGGATGTTCGAAAGCTTGACCTCTTCGTGCGGGATCGCCTGCTCCATTGGCCCCGGCATGACGAGATGCGTGCCGAGCGCCGGAGCCGCGGCGGCAGGTTGGGACATTGGAGCTGCGCCCGGAGCCTTGCCGACCGCGGCATCCACATCCGCGCGGACGATTCGCCCGGCGGGTCCGCTGCCCTGAAGGGTCGACAGATCGATATTCTGCGCCTGCGCGAGGCGACGGGCGAGCGGGGATGCCTTGATGCGCTCCCCTTCTGAACGAGGCGCTGCAGCCTGAGCCGGCGCTGCCGGAGTTTCGACCGGCGCTTGCGGAGGCGGAGAGCCCTTCGGAGTCGCATCCGGTTTCGGCTCGGGCACGGCCTTTGGAGCCGCGGGAGCAGCCGTGTCTGCCTTCGGCGCGGTCGCGGCCGCCTTTGACGCGTCTTCGCCCTCGCCGGCGAGAATTGCGATCGGTGCGCCGACCTTCACCCCTTCGCTGCCCTCGGGGACCAGAATTTTCGCCACCGTTCCCTCGTCGACGGCTTCAAACTCCATCGTCGCCTTGTCAGTCTCGATCTCGGCGAGGATGTCGCCCGAAGCGACCTTATCCCCCTCCTTGACCAGCCACTTGGCGAGCGTGCCCTCCTCCATTGTCGGGGAAAGCGCGGGCATCTTGAGTTCAATGGGCATCAGGGCATGTCCCGTGAAAAGGCTCGCAGGCTCAAAGCCAATGCGGCGAGCGCGGTCAAGAGCGCGCCGAATACCCTAGTCCACGACTTGCACTTAATTCAAATTCAACGCAGCGTCGCGGGCCGAAATGGGGGACGATCCGAAACGCACCTATCTGGTCGTGATCGACGACAGCCCCGAAGCTGCCGTCGCGCTGCGCTTCGCCGCGCGCCGCGCGGCCAAGACCAACGGCCGGATCGAGGTACTCGGAATCGTTGAGCCGCAGGATTTCGTGCAATTCGGCGGTGTCCAGGCCGCGATCGAGGAAGAACAGCGCCTGCGGATCGAAGGCGTCGTCAGCGCGTCGGTCGGAGAGATCCTCGACGAAAGCGGGGTCGAGGCGAAGATCGTCGTCCGCCAGGGCGAGCCGGTGAAGACGGTCCGCGAGTTCATCGGTACACGCGAGGATGTGCATGCACTCGTGCTCGGCGCCGCTCCCAGCGGGCATCCGGGACCCTTGGTCGACAATTTTACCGACGGCGACGCCGGAAAGCTGCCCTGCCCGGTGATGATCATTCCCGGCTCGCTCAGCGATGAGCGGCTGGAGCAGCTTTCTTAGAGCACCCGCGCCAAAATCTGCGCGAGCCTGACGCAGCCTGCCTCATCCTCTTCGTTGAAACGCGCTGTCTTCGGGCTATCCAGGTCGAGCACCGCAATCAGTTTTCCGTCCTCTCCCACGATCGGCATAACCAACTCGCTGTTTGACGCCGCGTCGCAGGCGATGTGGCCGGGAAATGCGTGGACGTCGTCGATGCGTTGAACCTGCAGCGTAGCGGCGGCCGTGCCGCAGACGCCCTGGCCGAACGGAATTCGGATGCACGCCGGGCGGCCCTGGAATGGCCCGACCACCAGCTCCCCGCTGACGTTCCGGTAGAAGCCGGCCCAGTTCAGGTCGGGCAGCGTTTCCCAGATGAGTGCTATGGCATTGGCCATATTCGCAATCGGGTCGGGCTCACCGGCGATGAGGCCTTCCAACGCCCTGGCCAGGTCGCGGTAGAGCGTTTCCTTGTCCGCGGCTGCGATCTTGAAGTCGTACATCAGTCGAACGTCACCTTTCCGCGCGTCTTTTTGACCGCGCTGCGCTGCCGCTTGTTCTCGACGCGCTCGGCTTTGGCGGCCCGGCTTGGCCGAGTAGCCTTGCGCTTGCGCGGAGCGATATGGGCAGCCGCAATCATTTCCGCCAGACGGCGCCGCGCGTCGGTGCGGTTCGCCTCCTGCGTGCGGAAGCGGCGTGCCGTGATCAGGAGCTCACCTCCGCCGGTCATTCGGCTGCCGGCTATCCTCTTCAGGCGCTCGTAAACGTCGGGATGCAGCCCCAGACGAAAAACGTCCACGCGAAGCTGGACCGCGGTCGCGACCTTGTTGACGTTCTGGCCGCCGGGGCCGGTCGCGGCGAGGAAAGTCTCGGAGAGCGCGTCCTCGGGAATGATGACCGATTCCGGTCCAATCCCTCCCCCGGACGGCTTGTCTGCGGAATCGTCAGACTTCATCGCGCCATTCGCCAAAATAATCGGGCAGCGGCGCCGTCACGTCGATGGTCTCCTTGCCCGGTCGCGGCACGGCCAGGCGCGACGCGTGGAGCAACATCGGCCCGCCGGGGATGCCATACACGCGATCGCCCATGATCCCGCTCCCGAACGCCTCGCGGGCGTGCGCGCGAATTTGGTGCGTGCGCCCCGTGACCGGCCGGAATTCCACGAGAGTCCGGCCGTCGCGGATCGCGATACGCCGCCAATGCGTGATCGCCTTCTGCCCCTTGGGGTCGGCGACCATGCGCCAGCCCGCTTCTGCGCTCGATGTCTTCGCCAACGGAATATCGATGGTCCCCTCCTCGCCGCTCAATTCGCCCGCCACCACCGCGAGATAATATTTCCCAACCTCACGAGCTTCAAACGCCCGCTGGAAAGCGGCTCGCGACTTGGGCGACCGGGCGAGGAGCAGACAGCCGCTGGTGTCGGTATCGAGACGGTGCATAGGCGTTGGAGGTCGTTTGAAGCCGGCGCGAAGCTCATCCAGCCTGGACATGACCGATGCCCCGCCGCGGCGCGGCGTATCGACCGGCAGCCCCGCCGGCTTGTCGATCACGATCGCTTCGGCGTCGATGAAAACTATGCAGTCAGAGAGGAGCATGGATCCGCCCTGACAGGAGAGCCGCCGAGGCGCAAACCCCTGAGCCCGGGGGCCGAATCAAGAACGCGCTGTGGATGAATTTGTGACTCCCTTGCAACAAGGCAAGGAATACAGTCCGTTAGGAAATATTAACCTTTTCCCCGCATCCATCGAATGGTTAATGGGGGCTTCAAGGCTCTTAAGGGCTCTTTACGCTCTTGACGCCGCGAACGGGGGAAACAGCAATGCGCGTGCTGCTGATCGAAGACGAGCCAACAACCGCGAAGAGCATCGAGCTGATGCTCGGAAGCGAAGGCTTCAACGTCTACACGACCGATCTCGGGGAAGAAGGCCTCGATCTCGGAAAGCTCTACGATTACGACATCATCCTTCTCGACCTCAATCTTCCTGACATGCACGGCTATGATGTGCTCAAGAAATTGCGCACCGCGAAGGTCTCGACCCCGGTCCTGATCCTGTCGGGCATCGGCGAGATGGATTCGAAGGTCCGCGCATTGGGCTTCGGCGCCGACGATTATGTCACCAAGCCATTCCACCGGGATGAGCTGGTCGCCCGCATCCACGCGATCGTCCGCCGCTCAAAGGGTCATTCACAATCGGTCATCCGCACCGGCAAGCTCGCCGTGAACCTCGACGCGAAGACGGTCGAGGTCGACGGCGCGCGAGTGCACCTGACCGGCAAGGAATATGCGATGCTGGAGCTGCTGTCGCTCCGCAAGGGCACGACTCTGACCAAGGAGATGTTCCTCAACCATCTCTACGGCGGCATGGACGAGCCCGAACTCAAGATCATCGACGTGTTCATCTGCAAGCTGCGCAAGAAGCTGTCGCTCGCTTGCGGCGGCGCCAATTACATCGAGACCGTCTGGGGCCGCGGCTATGTGCTGCGCGATCCCGAAGAGAGCACGGAATCGGAGCCGGCGCAGCAGGTCGCGGTCGCCTAAGCCATTTGGGGGAGCAAAAGGGGAAGGCGGGGCGCTTCGGCGCTCCGCCTTTTTGCTTTAAGCGTCGATCAGGAGGCGGCGGCGGACGGGGAGGTTGATGAGCTCGCCAACCGGTTGGTCCGCGACCGCTTCATCCATCCTCCGCCAGCCGTCGCGGCCCAGGCGCTCGAGCGGCCTGAACTGCGTCTTGTAGGCCATGCGTGAACTGCCCTCGACCCAATAGCCGAGATAGACATAGGGCAGGCTGGCGCGCGCGGCGCGGATGATATGGTCGAGGATGATGAAGGTCCCGAGCCCCTTCCGGACCCCGGGCCCGACGTCGAAGAAGCTGTAAATCATGCTGAGCCCGTCGCTCTGCTGGTCGCTGAGGCAGGCGCCGACGAGCTTGCCCGGGCCGCCGTCCTTGGACGGTTCGCGATATTCGATGAGATAGGTCCGCACCGGCGTCTGCTCAACCATGTCGGCGAAATCGCTCTCGTCCATCTCGGCCATTCCGCCTCCCGGATGACGTGCCGCCAGATATTTGCGGAGCAGCCCATATTGCTCCTCGGTCGTCCACGGCTTGCAGGCCGTGACCTCGAGATCGGCATGCCGGCGAAGAAGCTTGCGCTGGGTGGCGTTGGCCTCGAACTCGGCGGCGAGCACGCGCACCGAAATGCAGGCGGAGCAGTCGATGCAGCTCGGCCGATAGGCGACCGACTGGCTGCGGCGAAAACCGATTCGGCCGAGCGCCTCGTTCAATTCGCTCGCGTGCCGGCCCGAAAGCTCGGTGAAGACCTTCCGTTCGACCTTGCCCGGAAGATACGGGCACGGCGACGGATTCGTCACAAAGAACTTGGGAAAGCGAAATGGTGCGCTCACCCGCGAGGCCTCCAATGGTTACGCAACTCTTTATGCGACTGGTAAACGCCGAAGGAAAGACTTTGGGAGCTACAAAGAGAGTTAATGCTGCCCGGTGTGCCGGAATGGCACCGTCCCGCTAGT
>Ga0207689_10004204_pt1 | contig 13092 bp, 16 predicted proteins | sample KBSMisM52_FD_184312 | JGI IMG/M metagenome (GOLD analysis project Ga0207689, IMG submission 184312) | Miscanthus rhizosphere microbial communities from Kellogg Biological Station, Michigan, USA - KBS Miscanthus M5-2 (SPAdes) (version 2) | ecosystem: Host-associated > Plants > Roots >... | reverse complement strand
CATCGACGCCGGCTTCGACGGCGCCGGCCTCGCGCTGGTGAAGGGGGCCAGCAGGTTGGCCTGGTCCGACGCAAGGTGCGCCATCTGCTCGCCAAAACTCATCTGCGGCGCCGTGAGCTTGAAGCCGTAGTCAGCCTCCGGCATCTGCTCGGCCACTTTCAGCGTGAAGTCTCGCGACGTGGTGAGGTGCTTCACGACCACGGCCTTGATGTCGAACTGTGCGTGCGCCGGCGCGCTCGCCAGCAGCAGACTCACACACGCGACGGTCAGAACGAATGAGCTGCGGGCCATGCGGACTCCTTTGATGGGCAAATGTCGCCGCACCGGATCACAGTCTAGCCTCGCCGATCTTCCGGCGTCGACTTCTCCATCTCGAACACCGAGTCCACGCTCGTGTACTCCTTGTAGCCGAGCCGGGCGATGGGACGAAGCTTGACGACGTCGATGCGGCCGTCGGGGGTCAGCGCCGCGTCGTCGATGTGCACCGCCACGACGCGGCCGATCACCAGCGAGTGTTTCGCGGCGGGCGTACGGCCCGGCAGCGTCACGACCTCGTGCAGGCGGCACTCGAAGTGCACCGGCGACCCCGCCACGCGGGGCGGGCGCACGAGCCGGGAAGGACACGCCTCGAGACCGGCGGCGCGAAGTTCGTCCACCCCGTGCTCGACGATCGAGGCGGTCTGGTTCATCGCCTCGCGCTGCGCCCACGTGGCCATGTTGTAGACGAACTCGCGGGTGGCCTCGACGTTGGCCACCGTGTCCTTCGGGCCGCCGTCGCGCTCGTGGGTGCCGGCCGAGAACATCACGAACGGCGGGTCGTAGCTGAGAATATTGAAGAAGCTGAAAGGGGCGAGGTTCACCACCCCGGTGGCGCTGATCGACGTGATCCAGCCGATCGGCCTCGGAATCACGCAGGCTTTCAGCGGGTTGTAGCGCAGCCCGTGGTCGTTTTTGTCGATTTCGTAGAACACCGCGCGACTCCCGCGCGGGAGTGTAGCGCGGTATAGTTATTACTTCAGCCCGGTTCTCCCCCTATCGAGGAGCCTATGTCCCTACGCAAATCCGGCGATCGCGTCTCTCACATGCAATACGGGCACGGAACGTTGAACAGTCTCAATGAGTACCATACCGTGATCGATTTTGACGCCCACGGGACCCGGACGTTCGTGTCCTCGCGTGTCGTGCTGACGGACTCGATGGAGCCGGCCCCCGTGAAGCCGACCCGGGCGAAGAGGAAAGCGCCGGTAAAGAAGTAGCCGGACGGCGTCCGGCCGCTTTGGCCTTCGACCGCGCGCGCTCCGCCGCCTTGCGCTGCCGAATCTCCGCAATCCGCTGGGCGTGCGGCACCTCCAGCGACGGCGCCGCGGCCCGGTAATCGAAGCCCTGCACGGTCACGCGTGGCAGGGTGGTACGGACCGCCCGTTCGATTGCCCGCAGATCCGCTTCTTCATCCGGCGCCACGAACGTGAACGCCTCGCCGGTCATCTCCGCACGTCCCGTACGGCCCACGCGGTGGATGTAGTCGTCCGGTGCCGCCGGCACGTCGAAGTTGATTACGTGGCTCAGCGCATCGATGTCGATGCCGCGGGCGGCAATATCCGTCGCGACCAGCACCTTGAAGCGGCCGCTCTTGAATCCGGCCAGCGCCTGCGTGCGCTGGCCCTGCGAGCGGTTGCCGTGAATGCGCTCGGCGCTGACGCCGCTCTTCGCCAGATGCTCGGCCAGCCGGTTGGCGCGATGCTTGGTGCGCGTGAACACGAGCGCCTGCGGCATCACCCCCCGCTTCAACAGCTCCACCAGCAGCGTGGCTTTCAAATGCTGGGGCGCCGGGTAAGCCGCCTGCGTGATGCCGGCCGCCGGCGCCGACTGGCGCTGCAGCGCGATCGTCACGGGATTCTTCAGCATCTCGCCCGCCAGCCGGGCAATCTCCGCCGGCATCGTCGCCGAGAAGAACAGCGTCTGCCGCTGGCGCGGAATGCGTCCCAGGATGCGTTTGATGTCGGGCAGGAAGCCCATGTCGAGCATGCGATCGGCTTCGTCGAGCACGAGGTACTCGACACCATCGAGCTTGCCGTACGGCCGGCTCAGATGATCGAGCAGCCGCCCGGGCGTCGCGACGATGACGTCCGCACCGCGCCGGAACGCCTGCTCCTGCGGCCCCATGCTGACGCCGCCGTAGATCGCCGCGCCGCTGATCGGCGTGTGCTTCGCCAGCCCCCTGAAGTCCTCGAGAACCTGCGCCGCGAGCTCACGCGTCGGCGTGAGGACGAGGACGCGAGTGGTGTGCCGCGGCGCGCTCATCATGCGATGCAGCGTGGGAAGCAGGAACGCCACGGTCTTGCCACTTCCCGTCTGCGCGCACGCGAGCAGATCGCGTCCGCTCATGGCGGGGGGAATGGCTTCGGATTGGATCGGTGTCGGCCGGGCGAAGCCGAGGTCCCGGATCCCCTTGAGGAGATCCGGGTGCAGCCCAAGATTGGTAAAGGGCAACTGAATCAGCCGTGTCTTACCAGCGGCTCTCGCGGCGCTGACGGCCGAAGCCGCCGCCGCCGCCGTTGTTGCCGCGCGGCTCCATCGGCTTGGCCTCGTTGACGGTCAGGTTGCGCCCGCCGTACGAGTGCCGATCGAGTTCCTTGATGGCCTTCTGCGCGCCCTCGGTGTCGCTCATCTCGACGAAGGCGAAACCACGCGCCTGGCCGGTGGCCCGGTCGCGGACGACGTTGATGCTGGCCACCTGGCCCGAACCCTCAAACAGCGTCTGCAGATCGGCTTCGGTGGTCTGGTACGGCAAATTGCCGACATAAAGCTTGGTGCTCATGCGTTACTCCTGCATCCTGAAAGATGCGATATCTCTGATGGCGGGCCCGAGCGGAGTGCTCGGCGACTGAACGCAGGAGAGGCGAGGGAGCTCGGATCTGATGCGGAAGGCCGGAAGCGCTGCTGTCAGAAAGGCGAAATCAGTGTAGCACGTTCCCAAAGTCGGCGCGAATGAGGCCGATCAGGGCCGCTTTTGATACATCCGCTCGAAGTTCTCCTTCGACACGGCGTACGGATCACCGCCGTCAGGCTCGTTGTAGACCAGATAGTCGCCGGCGTCGTAGTGCGTCGTTCCTTCCTTGGTCTTCACGTCTCCAGAGGTGGTGGCGACTTCTGCGTAGACGGGCGCGACCTTCACGTACTCTCCGTGGCCGGCTGCGCGATACGTTCGAGCGAAGCTCTCGCGGTCGACGGTATAGGTGTCGCCGTCGTTGCTCACGATCCAGTCGCCCGGCTTGCACGTCTGGGTGCTGCCCCACTTCTCGTAGGTGAACCCCTTGGTGTCGAGATCGAGCTGCACCGCGGCCACGGTCTGCGCTTCCCGCTTCACGTAGGTGTGACGCGTCGCCATCGAGCTCCTCCGACCGCTACGGATGCAAAGCGTCGAGCGCCGACAACTGCCCGGTCATGGCGTCGACCATCCATTTCACGGCCCCGGCGCTGATCGTGGCCCGCAGCGCGTCCGCTTCGGTCTGGCGGCCGAGCCCCTGAAGCGCCTCGACCTTCGTGGCGCTGGCCCAGAACGCATCTTCCGCGTTGAGCGTCCCCTGCAGGGCCGTGTCGCAGAGGACCAGCACTTCCCGGCGCATCCGGCGCGCGAGCACGCGATCCGCCAGAGCTTCGTCCCCCTCGGTCACCGACGCACGCACGTTGAGGAGAAAGGCAAAGTTGATGCCGTTGTAGTAGTCGTCCTTGATGAAGTAGCCGCGCGCGTACGACCTGATCGCCGTATCGAGATCGCGACGCTCCTTCCCGACTTCCCAGAGGCGCTTGTGAATCGCGCCCCAGAGGCCCACCGTCTCGGCCTCGGCCGATGTATCTGGCTTCAGTGCGTCGAGGATGCTGCGCGCCTGCCGAAGGGACTCGAGAGCATCTGGCAGCTTGGATTTGTATGTGGCCAGGGCCAGCTGTTGGACGATGTACGGATCGGTCGGCTGAAGATTCAGCAAACGCTTGAGCACCGCCACGACGATCAACCAGTCCGACGGTTGGTTGACGCTCTTCTTCGCTTCCCTGAAAGTTTCCAGCAGATCCGCGAAGCTCTTCACATCTTGCGCCGGTGCCGATGGCGCGGCGGGCGGTGTCTCGGTTTGCTCGTCACTCGCCAGATGTGGCAGGAAGAGGAACACGGGACTGTCGGTTTCCTCCTTGTCGACCAGCACCGTGATCTTCTGCTGCAGCACCTCGCGCATCCGCATCACCTCGCGAAAGCCGATCTCCTTGCCGAGGTGCTCGTACTTGGTGATGCTCAGGTGGTTGAAGTCGAACGGAAACGTGAATTTGTCCTCGGCGATCACGATGGTCGTACGCGGCCGGAGCGCGTGCCGGACGCCCAGCTCGTAGATCGCGTTGGCGTTCGACGTGGACAGATCGGCGATGACCAGGTCCGCGTCGAGGAGGTTCTCGTACATCGGCTTGTCGATCACCGTCGAGTGGATGATCTTGTCGGCGCGGATGCACTCGAGCCCGGAGGCGGTCACCGCCGGCTCGATGATGTCTTCGTAGGTCCGATTGAGGTTCAGCACGCGCTGCGGATTCGAGTAGTAGTCGGTCTTCTCGCCGAATCCCATCACGACGAAGCAGGTCTTCTTCCGTTCGGTCGCTCCCGTCCCACCAGTCATCGCGTCCCCCGTGTTGCAGCTGTGGCGAGTCGCGATGCTAGCATGCGCGTTGCGACGACCACGAGGCCGGCAATGCCGTCAAAATTGACGCAGGGAGGGCAAATCATGAAGCCGTGGATCGCAGCGGCCGTGGTCCTGGCGCTCGGCAGCCCGTTGAGCGCTCAGGCCCCCACCGTAACGTCACCCCGTCAGACCACCGACGAAGAGAAGTCGAGGACCAGCGAAACCGTCTTTCCCGCATGGATGGCCGGCCGATGGACGGCCAACCCGTTCGAACTCGAACTCAACAGCGAGCTGCATCGTTCGGTATACGGGGCCGGGGCGCGATCGGTGCGCCTGGTGGATCTGACGATTCGCCCGACGGGCGACGGTACGTTCACCGTCACGAGCAGCGTGCGCGACCGGAGCGGCCGTGCGGTGCGTGGCACGCGCGAGATAGAGGAAGTGCGTTTTACGGTTGGCGACCTGACCCAGGAGCCTGGCTATCAGCCGCATTACACGAGCCGCATCGCGCACGCGGAACGCCGCTATCCCGACGATCCCAGCTCGACGTTTCCATTCGACGGGGCCAAGCTCGACCTCTTCGTTCCCGACGGCAAGCCCGGGACGTTGAACGTGCGATTCGACACGCCGGAGGGGCGGGGATCGTTCTGGGAGACGCTACGCCGCGCGCCCGGGACAGCGGGGGCGTCCCGTCAGCAGGCGGAGCCTGCCCGGCGAAACTGAACCGAAACCGTCTGCTTTTGGGCCGCCAGCTTGCAGAAGCTGCGTACAAATGTGCAGCGACCGATAGAAGGTTCAGCGTGGCAAAGAAGAAACCTATCGGCATCGTGGTCCGGCGCGGAGCGCTGCGCCGGTTTGACGCCCTGACCCGCAAGGCCGCCGACCTGCCGGTGGACGTCACCTGGGATCGACGCACCGGACAGCGACGCGAGTCGGGCGACACGGCGGGCGTCGAACGCCGCTCAGGCGAGCGAAGGAAGGAGCCGCCGTATACCTGGCAGGTGGCTGACTTCGTCGTCGTCGACGACAGCAAGAAGTAGCAACCCGGCTGACGGCGTCCGGTCGCGCCGGGTTCAATGGGTCAACGAATACAGCACGATGTTCGTCGCCATCGCGTAGCCGTCGGGTGAGAACGCGGCGAAATACTGCGGATCGTCCCCCTCCCGTTCCATCGAGTCGCCAATGTCGGTGTTGTGCGTCATGGCCACCATGACGCGGCCGTGGTCATCGGCGATGGCGCGGAAATCCGCATGGGGACTGTCGCTGCCCCGCTCCCGCGGGTCGCTGCCGGGACCGCCCCACGAGAAGATGCTGGGCACCTGCTTGAGCACGGCAATGTCGACCAGCACGTGCCGGATGGGATCGGCCACCGCCACGTCGACAATCGGGAACTCCGGCAGCACGCGCGTGATCAGGCCGCTCCACTGATTCCAGGCGCGGGTCCCCCAGAAGTCGTCCACCCAGAGAAACCCGCCCTTCAGCAGGTACTGCCGCAGGCGCTGTACCTCCGGTTCGGAGAGCGCCGCCGTGCCGACGTCGGAGCCGATCAGCATCGGACACTCGAACAGCTGATCGTCGGTGAGCCGCACGACCCAGTAGTTGACGTCGCGCCCCTGCCGGCTGACGTGAACCTTGGTCAGCTCCGAGAGTCGCGTGAGGAGGTTGATTTCGCCATACGGGTAGTCGGTGCTCCAGCCGATGCCACCGGCTTCCGACCGATCGCTGCGGAACATCCACTTGCACACGGTGAACCCGCCGTCGGCGAAGTCCTTGGGCGGCACGCGGATCCCGGCGCCGGCGCCTTCGAAGACGCCGAACCGCTGCGCCAGCGAGAGCGCGCCGCTGGCGACGACGAATGCGAGCACGACGGCGAGACCAGCACGCCCGCGCGGCATGCCGGGATCGTACCTCATCGACGGCCTCCGGCTGCCGGCCGCTGCCAGCTAGCCGATCACCAGGGCCACGACGCCAAGAGCGATCAGCGCCGCACCTCCCAGGCGGCGGACGACGTCGCCTTCTCCGAGAAACCTCGTGCCGAGCCAGGCGCCGATCAGCATCGACACTTCCCGCGCTGGCGCCACGTGGCTGACGGTTGCCTGCCGCATCGCCAGCAGCACGAGGATGTATCCGGCGGGCGTGAGAACCGAGATTCCAAGCGACTCCCTCCACCACCGTCGATACTCGACCGCGAGGCCCGAACGCTCACGCAGCGCGACAACCGTCAGCACCAGCAGCCTCAGGAGATTGCCCGCGTAATCGACAAGCACGGGCGGCAGCATAAGGGTGCGCACCGCGTAGCCATCCACCAGTGTGTAGGCCGCGATCATGAGTCCCGTGAGACCGCCCCAGGCAATCGCGCCGCGGTGCCCCCGCCATCCGCGGGCGCCAGCGCGCGCGAGAACGAAGATGCCGGCCGCGATGCAGATCGTGCCGGCCGTTGCGACGATCGACACCCGCTCCCCAAGGACGACCACTGCGCCGATGAACGACAGCAGGGGGCCGGTGCCACGCGCGATGGGATACACAATCGACAGATCACCGGCGCGATAACCGCGCACGAGGCACTCGAAATAGAACAAGTGCAGCACCCCCGTCATGACGAGCGCCGCGACTTGCGGACCATCGAACCGCACGGCCTGATCGCGCAGGACCCAGAGCACAGCAGGCAGTACGAGGACCGCCTCGCCAAGCGATGTGAACCAGAGCAGGTGTCGAGCCGCGGCGGCACGCTTGGCGAGCAGGTTCCAGGTCGAGTGGGCGAAGGCGGCGATGAGGATGAGAACGAGCGAGTAGATGGGCACAATCGGCTCCAGAGACAGAGAAAGTCATCGTCGACTTCTCCCTCTGGGATTTTTGCCCTCGGGTGCGGGCCATCGGCCCATTGTGGCGCTCGGACCGGTCGGCGACCGGAGCCCTAGCCACCATGTTCTGTCGAACGAGGCGAGCGTAGCACGTTCAGCCGGCGTTCATCGCGAGCCGCGTAGCCTTGTTCGGACAAGGAGCAGAACATGAAGAACCGCATCATCGCAGCCGTCATCCTTGCCGGCGTCGCCATTGCCGCCGGCTCCGTTCAGGCGAAACAGGAATCGATCGCAGGCGCCTGGACGTTCTCGGTGGAACATCTCGGGCTGAAACTGGTGCTCGAGCAGAAGAAGAGCACCGTGACCGGCACGCTCGACTGGCCGCATGGCGATCCCATCAAGCTGACCGGCGTGTTCGCCGACGACACGCTGGTGCTCTCCGGTGATTCGACCGGGGAGAACTTCGCCATTCACATCGACTCCACCGGCACGCGCAAGACGGACGGCACGCTGATGGGCACGTTGAAGGCGCACTTCGACGAATTCGATGACGCCCACAAGATCGTGCGAACTCGCAATCAGGAGATTCCGTGGACGGCCGAGCGCGGCCTGCACAACATCGTGCACTTCCCGCGGTAGACTTCGGCGCGTGCGCGCGCTGACCGCCGGCGTCATCGTGCGTGCCACCATCGCGGCGCGAGCTCAGGCGCCGGCGCCGGCCGCTGATCTCCAGTTCCTATGGGGTGCAGGACTATCAGATCATCGGTGGTCCAGGCTGGTTGCGAAGCGATGGGTTCGATATCGACGCCCTCACCGAAGCCACGCCGACGCCCCCGCCGCCGCAGTTCCTGCTGATGATCCGGACGTTGCTCGCGGATCGGTTCAGCCTGGTCATGCACAACGAACAGCGGGGCAGCACTCCGACCGACGCCGTGTCGATCTTCACGGCGCTGCAGGAGCAACTCGGGATAAAACTCGAGCCGGCACGGGGTCCCGTCGATGTGCTGATCATCGACGGGGTCGCACCGCCATCGGAGAATTGAGCGATCGCCGCCGCGTTCGCGGCGGCGTCTTACTCTGTCGTCTACTCGTCAGGCGATCGGAAGCGCACCGTGTGCCCGTCCGCGTAGGTGATGGCGACCAGGAGCCCGACCGGGCTCTTGCCGTCGGCCGCGGGCGTGCACGTGACGGTGATTTCGTCGCCGACCTTCAGCGCATTCGGACCCTCTTTGAGGCCGAACCGCGCGATCTGGCTGACACTGCCGCCGACGAATGACCACTCGACGACCGAGCCATCGGCGCCCTTGGCCTTGAGTTTCATCGACGAATGCGGATTCACCAGCCTGAACGCCTCGAACGTGCCGGTGACTTTCGCTTCCTTCCCCAACGCGTACACGCCCGCCAGGGAATGATGCGCCTGCAACGACACGCCGGCGATCAGAAGCCCGCACAGGATGACGCATCCCACAGTCCATTTAGCCATTCGTAGTCTCCTCATGCTCCTTGTCGCCGCTAATGCCGAATCTGCGTGGCGGCCGCGTCGGTCTCGAAGCTCGTCTCGCAGTTGCCACGTTCCGTAAGGCCTCCCCCGCCGGCGCCTGCCTGGCGCCGGATGACGCGCGTCGGGAACACCAGCGGTTCGGCCAGCACCTCAGGATCGTCCAGCGTCACGTCGTAATTGATCGCATCGCCCACGCGCGTGAATCTCTCCACGATGTGCATCTTGTCGGAGTGGAAGTAGCCGCCGCGACCGATCCATGTGGTATCGACGAAGCCGATGGAGTCGAGCACGAGCGTGTCGCCCTCCCAGCGTCCTGTCGTGTCGCCGTAGTACTTGTTCGCATACTTGGCGTCAGGGCCGTGCTGGTTGCCAATCGGGACCACGCGAAATTCCGCCAGCCCGCCGCCGGCATCCGCAAACTGCCCATAGAGGAACGTCACGTCGTTCTCGGTCTGGTAGATGCGCCGCGGCGGCCCCTGACGCGGGAGCCCCAGCGGCTGGCACGTCATCACCGGATCTTCCTTGTTGGTCCACATGTCGAGCTGCTGAACCTTGTCCCAGAACTCCGGCTTGTAGAGCGGACGACCCAGCATCCCGAAGCGCGAGGGTGAGTAGAGCTCGAAGTCCTCGGTCTGGTTCGTGGATCGGTTGCAGGGCTTCTCCTGGTTCGGGGCACATCGCCGCCCGCCGTTCCCCATGTAGTTGCCGATCCAGTCGTTCCACGCCCAGTTGCCCGTCAGATCCGGATGCGCGCCAAGCCGCGGCACGGTCGCCGTCGTGTTGGCTGGCGGCTCCTGCTTCGCGAACACGATCTTGGGAGCCGGTGCCGTGACGTTGATCGCCTTCTGCACGCTTGCCGGCACCGGCGCCACCACGTACACGTTGCCGGTCTCCGTCTGAGACGTCGTCAGGTCGCGGACCACCGCGCCGTTCTTCCGCTCGATCAACCGGCCGGCGTAGAACACCTCGATCTTGTTCAGCGCGCTGTTCCAGTCCTTGTAGTCGCTGTAGGTGAACTCGGTCGTCGTGGCGCCCTGCGTGACCACGACTTTCTCGGTCCTGTTGTTCGCATCGAGGGTCGCCACGCCGGTCGCGCCTGGCACGCCCGGAATCGGGAAAGTCACGACCGGCCGGCCCGCGGCGTTCCACGACACCGACGTGTTGCCAACCTTGTCGACGCCATCGGGAATCACGGTCCCCGGGTTGGCACCCAGCGTCCACGTGGTCATCGTCCCCGCCAGCGCGGACTTGGGCGCGCCCTGCGGACTGGCCCACAGGCGAATGAGCCGCTCCTGGACGGCGGCGGGCATCGCCGCAACCTTGCCCTTCGTTCCGGCGATCTCGGCGCCCGGCGTGTCCTCGTCCCACGCGTACTGCCAGCTGACCACCTCGATGTTCGAGTAGGCCTGCCCGCCGGCGCGCGTGCACGAGTAGTTGGTCCGCTGGCTCAAGGTCTGGTAGTTGGTGCTCGCGCGAAACTTCGTGAGCGTGCACGGCTGACCGTTCACCTGAATGGTGCCGCCCTTGGCCTGGTATTCGAGCATCCCGACCATGTCACGTTCGTCGGTGCCCTTGAGCATGCCCTGGTACCACATCCAGTTGAAGAGCACGGCCCTCAGGTCTTTGGCGCCGGCCGCCGGCGTGTAAGGCGCCCCTGCGTTCGGGTCACCGCCACGCCCCCGGCCCGGCGCGGCCTGCCCTGCGGCGGGAGCCGGCTGCGCAAGGGCTGTCGATGCCACTCCGATCGCCAGGACAGCGGCCAGCATGACCCTACGGCGGACAAATCGATTCATGGAGGTTCTCCGTTAGCGGTTCAGATCCTTGGGAGCAGAGCATGCCCCTCCAAAGGGACGAGGTCAAGAGGGGGCGGCGCCGGGCCGCGCCCGGGCACAGTTCGTGCTCCTTATACCGGCCAAAGGAGGCGAGCATGAGGAAGACAGCGGCGTTGGCATCGATCGTCGCGGGCGTGCTGAGCTCAACCTTGACGGCGTTCCCCGCGGCGCAGTCGGACGCGCCCTTCGGCAACGACAGGGTCACCATCCTCGGCACCGCGCTGAACATGAGCAACACCGCCACCGGCGCGAATCAGACGATCCGCATCAACATCGATCGCTGGTCCACACCGTCGCAGCGCCAGCAGCTGATCGCCACGTTTCTCGAGAAGGGCGGCCAGAGCGCCCTGCTGAAGGCGCTGGACAAGCAGCCGGAGCTCGGGCGGTTCAACTTTCCAGGCTACCTGGGCCCCGACCCGAACAACACGATGCGACTCGGCACCGACATCCGCTACGCGCGGAACTTCGCCGGCGAAGATGGCGGCCGACGCATCGTCATCATCGCGCCGCGCATCATCGGGTTCCGTGAAGAGGTCAATCAGCCGCGGACCACCGACTATCCGTTCTCGCTCTTCGAGATGCGGTTCGACAGCCAGGGCAAGGGCCAGGGCAAGATGGCCTACGCGACGAAGATCGCGTTCGACAAGAAGAAGAACAACGTCGAGCTCGAAAACTATTCGAGCGAGCCGGTGCGGCTGAACAACCTTTCGCTCGAGGTCAAGAAGTAGTCACCTGACGTGACTCAGCGGATGGCGTCGAGCAGCAAGCCTGGCCAGGGCACTTCGGAGTAGAACAGGACGGCCAGGAAGACGGCGACGTAGGTGCGCGCGAGCCACACGTGTGCCGGGTCGACTTGTGCAAGGCCCATCACCAGCAGCACCCAGCCGAAGCCGGCGACCGGCGCAATCGCATAGGTGACCGCGCAAAAGAGCAGCAGCGCGGCATGGCGCAGGTGTGCGGCCCGCGAGCCCGCCAGCATCAGAGCGGCGACCAGAGTCTCGAGCGCGACGATGCCCCAGGTCGAGACCGCGGCGAACGCTTTCAACCGCGGCGGCTCGACGATGACGGGCGGGTCGATCAGTTCCGCACCGTGCGGCAGTGGAGCCAGCGCGGCGCGGTCCGCGGCGACATCGGCCCCTGAGAGCCCGCCGATCAACATCGCCACCTCCGTGAAGCGCGGGTCCGTCAACAGCGTCACACGGAAGAAGCGCTGATCCAGGAAGTCCGGCGACAACACCGCCTTCCACAAGACCGCGCACACGAACGCGAGCCCGATCAGCCACCGGCTCGTCGCCGCGAGCACCTCCGTCGCGTCCTCGGCGCGAAGCGCCAGCGCGATGGCGAGGGCCCAGTACGCCAGCAGGTAGATGTGGTTGTCGGCGAGCGGCCAGTCGTCGGCGATACGAATGGCAATCGCCAGCGAGACGGCCGCCCAGAGGCCCGAGCGACGGAGCCACCGTCGTGAAATCAATGCCAAGGCCCCGAGGGCCAGGAGGACCGGCTGCACGAACCACGGGCCCATGGGCCGCAGGAGCAACGCAATGGCCGTGAGACGAAGCACCGTGTCGAGCTGCGCCACCGGCCCTACGGGACGTTGTAGACGAAGGTGCGCAGCGGCCGGTCGGTGGCGTGGAGCGTGATGCGGTCGAACGCGGTGCGCCAGACAGTCAACGTGACGCGTGCCACCGCGCGTCCGTTCCGCCGCTCGCGCGCCGCGACCCCCGCCGCGAGCTTCGTCAGCAGCCATGGCACGGGAAGGGACGCCGCGCGTGCCACGTCGAGTTCGAGAGAAGGCGGAACCTCCAGCGCTTCCGACCGCCCGGGCGCATCCACGACGACGTCCACCCGCCGGAACGCCGCGTGATCGAGCGTGGCGAACATGCCGAAGCCGCCACCCTTCCAGGGAGTCAGGTCGAACGCGCGCACGAGGACGACCTGGCCGATTGCCACGGCGATCAGCAGCGTCGTCGGGAGGAACCGCATTCGCATGGTGCCGTTACATCGACACCGCCGTCAGTTCAGCACGACGACCTGATAGCCGCTGGCGACCCGCTGATAGTAGGTGGTGCCGCACTGGCTGTAGGCGACGTTGCCGACGTGCACCGATCGGCACCCGGTGGGAAGCGTGGCGATGACGACGCCGGCCGGCGGTGCCACCACCTGATAGACGGTCGCACCGTTCGAGATGACGCGCGTGTAATACGTCCCTCCCGAGTACCAGTAGCTGCTTCCGCTCACGACGACCGTCGTGGCAGCCGCGGGCGGCCGCGCCAGCATCGTGCCGACGGCGATGGCCG